>Ga0169931_10009760_pt1 | contig 13803 bp, 13 predicted proteins | sample Kivu_15m_20L_FD_129675 | JGI IMG/M metagenome (GOLD analysis project Ga0169931, IMG submission 129675) | Freshwater microbial communities from Lake Kivu, Western Province, Rwanda to study Microbial Dark Matter (Phase II) - Kivu_15m_20L... | ecosystem: Environmental > Aquatic > Freshwater > Lake...
TACAATTTTTTTGTTAGTAAGTTCCGCTTATACGCAGACAAAGAAAGCGGACTACGCAAACAGATTGAAACAAACAAACGAGATTAAAAAGTTGGGTATTTGTAGGCGATAACGGCAAGTTAGCTATCGCATTACGCTACGGAGCAAAAGCACTTGAGCTCGCAAAAGGAAAATACGCAGTCAAAGTTGCCAACAAAGAAGATATTGTTTCGACGCTACAGATTATTAAAAGTGCTGTTGAAAGTGGTGAGTTAGATAGTGTGATTGACCTTGCCGCAAACAAACTACGCAGTGGATTTACAAAATAATGAATGTAAATACTGAATGCGAATATTTGAAATACAACCGATAAAAGCACTTAAGCCTCTTACTCCAGCACAAGCAAGAATCAGATCGCTAAAGCAAAATGTTGAGAACGGAAAAAAGCAACTACAAGCGGAGCGTGAAAGACAGCGACAGCGTGAGGCAGAACGAACACGAAAGCAATTACAGACACGCTACGCATAAGCGTACAAAGTTCGTACAAGTCTGTAGTGGTAGCTTTATATGGCTTTGCGGGACGCTTACAAAAGTAGTCGTTTGATTCGAAATCGCACTCTTTTGCTATCGATATTATGCTACAAAAAAGTCTGAGCAGACTAATAAAAGGCATAGTTAAAAAACTTTTGCGAAACTTTTTTACAGCGTTGAAAAAAATAACAGCACACGCACAAAACTTTTCAACTACGCTTTATCTCTTTGATTTTAAGTATCTCTAAGGCGGTCTATCAGAGCTGAAAATCCTTGTGTCGGTGGTTCGATTCCGCCCCGGGCCACCATATATACACCGTAGTCGAAAGACTGCGGTGTTTTCTTTTGTGCTTGTACAAACTTTTGCTCTTTGTGTGCGTAAAAATAATCTACGCTCTCCGCACTTTAGCAACTCGCTGCCCGACTTTGCGTAATGACACTCGCAAAGCAGCTACGACTACTCACAGCACACTACACATCTAACCCCAACATTCTGTATCTGGGTGATGGCGAAGTTGTTTTGTATCGTCGCAGTAGCAGTCTGCTATATCAATGTCGCTTTAAGTTAGCAGACGGCAGTTGGTAGAGAGTAAGCACACGCAAAGCGAGTGTTGAAAATGCCGTGCGTGTTGCTTGCGATATGTACGACGAAATACGCTTTAGACAGAAGTTAGGTTTAGCACACATAGCACACAACTTCGCACACATCGCAGATGCAACATTAGACGAGCTACGCAAAGAATTGGACTTGGCTAGAGGAAAGAGTGTGTATCACTCGTTCATTACTTGTATTGAAAAGTATTTCATTCCGTACTTTGCGGATAGGCAGTTAGAGGAACTTGCACATAACAACATCGTTGAGTTTGAATTGTGGCGTAATAAGCAGATGGCAAAGCTACCGAAAGCAAGGAAGAATAGACAAGCACTTTGTAATCTTTGCGACACACTTATGCTACATTAGAACTTATAGAAAATAGAGCGTACTTACATACGTTGGCGAATCAGATGGGCAATGGTGCGGCAATGATTGAGCGACACTACAGCAAACTGACAGCAACGATGGCCGCTGAGAGATTAGCTTGAATGTGGCAGTCTTTAGACCTAAAGACATAGATCAAAAATATAAATGGGCATTAATCAATTTTCTTTCGGAGTTCAACAAAAATTTGATCAGTTTTTTTAAATGGTAAAGTCAAGAAATCAAAAAGCCCAAAAAAAAATATTAGTAAAGAAAAAGAAAACCTCTTATGCATGATTAAATTTTTTTTGCCATCTGAAAAGTACGTTCCAAGAATGCTTGCTGCCCATTGCGTAGCTCCTTGAGCATAAGTCAGTTTTTGAACAACAAATCCAACCTCCTCACAAAGCTTTCGAAAATTCTTCTCATTAAAGATTATCCAATGTCGTGGAGCATGATACCCACCCCAATACTTCGTTTTAAAAATCTTTCGATTCCAAGAACATGAATTGGGAGTCTTTATGATCGCTAAGCCGCCAGGTCGCATCGCGATATTGATTGCTGCTAGAACTCCCTTCGGATCAGATAAATGTTCAATCAAATTAAGCATTAGTACCACGTCAAATTGATTGCGAAAATTAGCAGACTCAATATTTTGGCAGTAAAAAGTATGCCCATTCTTTTGTGCAATATCTCTTGATATTGGATTTAAATCTATTACTGACGTAAGACCTACTCTAGTATCTGCCATACGTAGGATATTCAGCATCCATCCCGAGCCACCACCAATATCCAGACAAGAAAGCTGTTCTTTGCCACTAATTGAGGATAACGCTTGTCGAAGAAACTTTTTATCTAGAAATAACTTCACTGCGCTCAAAAAGCTAATGACCGAAAAACCCTTATTGAAATCGAAATCTGTAGAGTAATAAGTATTCGGATATATTTCCGAAAGCTTATCTTGCGGCGGGTCTTTTAGAAAAATGATCTGACAAGACAAGCACTCGTAATAGGAAAAGGTATCGTTAACCGTCCAATATTCAACATCTTTTACACCCGATAAAAACTTTAGATTGCTTGATTGACATAGCGGGCAGTTCATAATGATTAACGCTCCATCATATTTAGGAATGTTTTAGTATATGTTGTTCGGTTAGAGAAAAGTTCCTCAGCAACCGAAGTATCTTTCAAAAAAAACTCAAGCTCATCAAAATTTGTATATGAAATTGATGGATCATAGTGATGAAGAAGGTGCCTATTAAAGCCTGCAGCGCCAAAGTAGTTAGAAAAAAAATCTGTTCCAAAAATTCGATGGACTGCTCCATGTTCAGTAGAACTTTCTATTATTTTCACATCTAACGATCTGTGTTCAAGCGTTTGGCGAATTTTTGCCAAGAGAGGATAGAGAATGAAGTAAGCGATAGCCCAAGACAAACCAGCGGCTGGTGAGATATATATGAAAATTAGGGAAGCTATGGCTACCTGAACAATAACTGCAAAAATAAGAGTGAATAAAAAAGTAGTTGATTTTGAATTTCTATGGGCCTTTGAGCCAACTGATTTAAAATTCTTAATGTACCTAATAATTGTTTTTAAAAGGTAGATTCCCACGAATACCTGAAGCAGATTTGTTATAGATAAAGCAGACATATAAGAGATCTCAGTATCTTTAACAGTTCCAAGATGTTTGTGATGCTCCCAATGACTCACCCGGTAACTTTTTACAAGTATCCCAAAGAATGGAGTTAGCAGAAGGTTTGAAATCATGTCATTTGTAGTTTTATTTTTGTGAAGATTAAAATGAGCACCTTCATGAAAAAAACAACCATAAGCATGAATCCAGTAGGCTGACCACAGAGCGCATAAAGGAATTAAAGTAATGACAATTAGACTGTTACCAGCTGCTTCTTTGAAAAATAAAGCTGGAAGAGCCATCATTAAAAGGCATAACGCCATGTCTATCCAAACTTTGTAAAAAGTTGGAGTTAATTTTTTTCTAAAACTAAGATAGCTGAGTCCAGAGCTATTTTTAAGTAATGAAATGTTCGGAACCCAATTAAGTTTTTCCATATACCCTTTCGTAATATTAAATTGAGTAATCCCCCAATACAATAAACATATGCTACTTTTTATAAGGTGGAAACTCTAATAGGAAGCATAATACGATTCCAGTAAGCATCCATCTTATTAAAGCCATATAAAATCAATGCGCACAGCCAGTCAAAGTTTAAGCATAATAGTTGTACGAACTTTAACTGATTGTGCGTAAATGGCAACTAAATTAGAAGAAATCCGCAAACGAATACAGCAACAACAGCAAGAACAGAATGCTGTACTCGTATCTCAACTATCTCCGACTGAAAAGCAGAGGCATACATAGCGAATCTAATAAAGGAGCAAACAAGTTTGAACTAAAGCGTAAGTTCAAACGAGATGCTATTGAAAGTGCTATCGTTGTAATAAATCCTAAATGAGTTCAACAGCGTTGCGTTTAATCTCATCATTCGTTTCAATATAAATCTGCGTTGTATTGATTGACTTATGACCAGCCAGACTGGCTAAAACTCGCACGCCTACCCCTTATTTGCTAAGTTCGTTATGAATGTTCTTCGTCAGCTATGTGATGACGCAGAACTAACGCCACTCTTTTTGTGCAACCTAAAGAACCACTGCGTAAGCGTGTTTGCTGTAAAGCCACTTCGCTTTTCTGTATAAAAAAGCGGTTGTGTTCTATCTTTTACTTTATGTGCGTGTAGATAAGACGCAAACTCAGTGCGTAGTTTGTCATTCACAAATACAACTCTACCAACATTGCCCTTCGTTTAACTGCTACTTAAAAGAATCTCTCCTCTAATTGTACCGTCGTCGTTTTGTAAATCGCAGACACGCAGACTTGTGATTTCTCCAACTCTCATACCGCTATACAAACTTGTTAATAGCATTGTGCGATTGCAAATGCTGTATCTGTGCTAACTTACTATGAAGCGAAGTACTTGAGCTACTTCTGCTTGATTTAATGTTTTTGCTTGTGCCATATCATCCTCTATCAAATATTATGTTGTTGTTATTGTGTTTTTTATTCTAAACGATTCCTACCAAAATCTATCGTTGTAAATCTTTTCCATAAATCAAAGAGATAGCTCAAAGTGATAAGAAACTATTAACAAAATTATCGGTATTGGAAAAAATTAAAAATTATGGAACTAGAAAGTTTCCATTATGGAAATTAGTAATAAATTAGTAATAAATCCCCTTCCGCATCAACAAAATCAGGCATTCAGTTTTTAAGATATTTAAATTAATTAATAAATAAATAAATTGAATAATTAATGCCAATTTTGAATTGAAAGTCTAAAAATTTTAGCCGAGTCACTCTCAAGCCCAATCAAATATATAAAGTTTTTTCAGTTGTAAGCAATTTACTTTGCTAAAATTATTTCAATTTGTGGCTTAATAATTTTCTCAACAACTTGAGTTAAATTTTCTTCGATCATCGAAATAAGGGCGGGGCAATGCATATTCATCTCACCTAGAAACAACTCGCTTACACTCTCATCTTTGGCGATAATATCGGCGCCAATAAAATGCACTAGCTGATATTTTTTGTGATGATTATTGAGATGGATAACAATTTTTTGAGCAAATTCATCTATGATGTTTTTATATATCCCGAGTTGACTTGGTAAAGATTGGCCAGAAGTAGCGCAAGTCGTAAAATTTTTTGAGACTGATGAATCTTGGAGTTTTTTTCGAAAAACACCTCCAAAATATTCAAATTTATCATCATTATTTTTGGCAATTATTACTCTAAAATCACCGATTTCGACCCCAGCTAAGTAGGGTTGAATCAGAATTGTATCGCCATATAAATCAACAATGTTGCTTCCAAATTCAATTTGAGCCTGAAGAGTTTTTTTTATAATATTTATAAGCAAGTCGGAGTTGAATAAAACCTCGCTATCAATTTTATAGATTTGCTGATGTGGATTAATTTGCGAAACGGATTTAATTTCACCATTTTTAATAAACTCCAAAGCCAATACCCCAAGCGATTGAGCGGAATCTTTGGGTTTTAATACAATTTTTGAACTGGCGTGACGAGGATAAAGTTTGTGATATTGATCAATCGAATTTTTGATGGCTTTTACGAAGATATTGTTATTGGAATCAATAAGATTTTGAGTTTTAATTTCGATGGTTGGCGCCGATAAATCATTAATAAACTCTTTATCGCTAAGGTTAATGGGGGCGTGAATATTTGGAAAATGCGCAATCAAATTTTTTAGAAATTGGTTTATGTTATTTTTGCCATGCGGAGGAAAAGGTGATTTTATTGGCTCAATACGATTTAAGAGCGCACCTGTTAAGGCCTTTTTTATAAAATCTGAGTCATTGGTTTTTAAAATAAAATTTTCCATCTTATTTTGTTTTAGAACCTTGCCAAGATTGGGCGCATCATATTTTTTTGAAAAGTATGCAGAATGGCGAATTTGCTGATTCGCATCTTGGTAATTTTTAAATAATAATTGGGCAAAATTTTTATCAATTTTATATATATTATGAATTTGATTTGGGAAATTGGGGTTTTCGTCGAGGCGAATAAAATTTACCTCAAGATCCATTTCGGCCCTGCAGAATAAAGCATAAAGCAAGGTGGTGTTAATTCCAAGCTTCATCGATTCGGGGTTTTCGTTGATTAAAATATTTAGAATTTTATCCATTAAGTTACTCGATTGCGATAGAAATGGGGGTGTGATCGGAGGGTTTTTCTTGGTCGCGGATACCTTTTTCTTCAATGTTTGCTTCGATAATTCGGTCGCAAACATTTGGGGAGGTTAAAATATAATCAATGCGCGCTCCTTTGTTATTTGCATAAGAATTGCCACGATAATCCCACCAACTAAAAGCTTGAGCCTGAAGGTTTTTAGACCGAAAACTATCAATTAATCCTAAATTTAAAATTTGTCGAAATTTTTGTCTTTCTTGTGGATGAAAAAGGATTTGATTCGCAAATTTTTGCGAGTCGTAAATGTCAATTGTTTCACATGCAACATTAAAATCCCCAGCAAAAATTTGCATTTCATCATATTGCGAAATTTTTTGGAGATGATTTTTTAATTTATCAAAAAAAGCCATTTTGTATTTGAATTTGGCAGTTTGCTCGATGGGATGATTTTCTTGAAGTTCGGCGGAACCGCCATTTGGCACATAAATCGATGCAACCCGAAAAACTTCGCCCTTGATCGAAATTACGGCCTCAATGTATCGAGATTGTTGATCGATTTCAGAGTTATTATCGATTGAAGGCAAGCCCTTGATGACTTCTTCGATTTTATACTTTGATAAAATTGCAACTCCATTGTAGGTTTTTTGGCCAAACACTGCACAATTATAACCCAAATCAAGCATTGCTTCGAAAGGAAAATTATGATCTTCGCATTTTAATTCTTGAAGACAAATTACATCAGGATTTGAAGATTTTAGCCAGTCACTGAGACGAGGAAGTCTGGCTTTAATAGAATTAACGTTAAATGAGGCAAACTTAATCATTTTATTGGTAATTGTTAAAAGCTTGAGTGAGATCGGCTATTAAGTCTTCGGTATTTTCAATGCCAATTGATAAGCGAATTAGACCTTCAAAGATTTCAAGTTTGTAGCGTAATTCTTCGGATAATCCTGAATGAGTAGTTGAAGCTGGGTGACAAACTAGCGATTCAGTTCCGCCAAGACTGACAGCCGATTTAAAGATTTTTAATGAGTTGATGAATTTAAAGGCATTTTTTTGACCGCCATCAATTACAAAAGAAAATGTGCTTCCATAATCGAGGCATTGTTTAGTAAAGGTCTTTTGATAGTCGAGGTTTTTTATGTATTTGGGGTGATAAATTTTTATTTGAGGGAATTTTATATTAAGCCAATCAACGATTTTTTCAGCTGATCTTGTGGCATAGTTCATGCGTAAATAGAGAGTTTCAAGCGATCGACCAATCATCCAAGATGAATGAGGATCTAAATGTGAACCAAAAGCGATCCTGAAGCCTCGGATTTTTTCCATTAAGGTTTTTTTCCCAATTACTGCTCCGGCAACTAAATCGCTATGACCGCCAACATATTTTGTTAACGAATAACATACCAAATCAACTCCATTAGCCAGAGGTTTTTGGAAAATTGGCCCTAGTAGCGTATTATCACAAATGATTACAATTTGAAGATTGTGTTTATGATTAAATTCATCAACAACTTTTCGCACAATCTCGAAATCAATCAGGGCATTGGTTGGGTTGGCTGGAGTTTCGATAAAAATTGCCCCAATTTTACCAATTTTGTGCGCTTCTTCAAAATCTGATTTTAGGGATTGGTAGTCTAGGCCGTCGGTAAATTCATAAGATTTTATATTAAACTCTTTTAAAACATTTCTGACCAAGCCTTCAGTTCCACCGTAAAGGGGTGATGAATGAATAATTACCTCGTTAGGTCGAAGTAGTGATAAAATCGTAGTGCTAATAGCAGCCATACCACTTGAAAAGACCGCACAAGATTCGCCATTTTCAAGGAGCGCAATTCGATCTTCGATTATTTCAAGATTGGGGTGATTTATTCGGCTATAAATAAGTCCACCAACTGATGTTTCGGGGGCGGGTTTTTTTCCGGTGGCTATTTCAAAAAATTCTGCACCATCTTCGGCGCTTTTGAATGCAAAAGTTGAGGTAAGAAATACGGGCGGTTTAACTGCGCCTTCTGACATAAAAGGATCATATCCGTATGACATCATTTGGGTTTCGGGGCTTAGTTTGCGGTCGCCAATGAGGGTTTTTTTGTAAGAATTTTTATACATTTAGCTATGGAAATTTATTTTTAATATTGAAGTATTGAAGACTAGAAGAAAATAAAATTAATCAAAAATTATGAGTGAATTGAAATTTCAAGATATTTTGTCGGCCCGCAATAGAATTAAAAATTATATTAAAAATACAGAAATTATTTCCAATAAAAAAATCAACGATGAAATCGGTGCGCAGATTTATTTAAAAATGGATAATCGCCAAAAAACCAAATCTTTCAAAGCTCGTGGAGCTTTTAATGCCGTTTTATCTTATCAAGAAAAATTCGGTAAATTTCCTGATAAAATTGTTGCTCAAAGTTCTGGAAATCATGCTCAAGCGGTTGCTTTGGTAGGCAAAAAATTTAACATTCCGGTTGTTATTTATATGGCAAAAATAACGTCCCCAATTAAGGTTCGGGCCACAATAGATTTGGGTGCTGAGGTTGTATTGTGTGAAAGACGAAGTGAGGCTAATCGTTTAGCCGAACAAAAGCAGTCGGAAGGCTATTTTTTCATCCATCCATCTGATAATGATGATGTAATTGCGGGACAAGGAACTTGTGTTCTCGAGGCGTTGGAAGAGATTGGTGGGATTGAGGCGATATTTGCGCCATGTGGTGGAGGTGGTTTGTTGTCGGGTTCAATAATTGCTAAAAATGGTATCGATTCAGCCATAAAAGTTTATGGATGCGAACCGCTAAATGCCAATGATGCTTATCGATCTATTCAAAATAATCAGATTGTTGGTTATGAAGAATCTCCCACGACAATTGCAGACGGAGCAAGGACACTAAAAATTTCAAATCGTTGTTTCGAATATTTGAAACTTCTAGATGCTATAATCGAAATAAAAGAAGAGGAAATTTTTTATTGGCAACAAAGATTAAGTAATGAATTAAATGAGATGATTGAACCAACTTCGGCCTTGTCTGTAGCGGGTTGCTCTATATATGTAAAAAAATTTGGGATAGCCAAGGATCGTAAGTTATTAGCAATAATCTCGGGTGGTAATTTATAGTTTAGTTTTTTTGAAATGCCCATCGATACTTGCTCCATCTTCAACCGATAATGATTCATATTCAATTTCTCCGGTAACTTCGGCTTTGCTGGCGATATTGATATTTTTAGCTTTAATTTTGCCGTCGAATCTTCCGCGAATGCTGAAATTTTCTGCTAAAACTATGCCCTTGATAAAGCCTTCTTCTCGTAAAATAATAGAATTACCTTTTATTGAGCCATCAATTTGTCCTAAAATTTCAATAATTCCAGAACTAAAAACTTCGCCCTGAATTTTTAGATCTCGAGATATAATGGTGGGGGTGGATTTGAAATTAGTTAAAATTTCCAACTTCTTGGAATTTAATGTGCCATTTTCATCATTATTTAGTTTAATAGAAACTTTATTTACTTTGGTTTGGATGCTAGATATCGACATGCTTGGGTGAGTTGTTGTTGATGAGAATTTGTCCTGCCTCAATAAAGCGTTTGGGATTTAAAGGGATATTTCGGTATCTTACTTCATAGTGCAAGTGTTGACCTGTGCTTCGTCCGGTATTTCCTTGATAACCAATTACTTCGCCAGTTTTTACGCGTTGACCTTCAGAAACTTTAATTTTAGAGAGATGCCCGAAGCGAGTTGTAACACCGTTACCGTGGTCAATAACAATAGCATTTCCATAGTCGCTAAACCAACGAGCTAGTACGATTCTTCCAGGGGAGGGGCTGATAATTTTTTCACGATTGGCTCCAACAAAATCAAGACCACGATGTGGCGTGTGTTGACGGGTTATCGGATCAATCCGAGTCCCGAATCCGCTTGATATATAAGAGTTTTTCATGGGTTGAGAAAGTGGCAGGGATTTTACAAGTTTTTCAAGAACTATTAGATAATCTATTTCGTTATTGAATTTTGCTTGTTCAATTTTAGCTTCAATAAAATCAGGACTTGAAAGCTCTCTTTGAGATAATTCGTTGTCAATTTCAGAATCAAAATCATTTTTTGGACCACCTTTGAACAATTTGCGAGCTTCTAACTTATTGTTTAGAGAATATTCGTTAAGTTGAGTTGGTTGATTGATATTTTTAAGATCAACTTTTGGTCTTTTAATGGCAAGACCTGTGCCATTTAGGGCATTTTCAATTTTTTTTATGCGATATTCTGTTGCATTGGAAAAGGCTAAGAATTTATCGCGTGAATTTTTGATTTCATAAAGTGTATTTTTGTCCTTTTTTTCAATTGAGTTTTCATCAATTTGAAGAGGTTGAGAATCTTGTTTGGGTTGACTGTTAACTCTTTGAGGAGAGCCGGTAATGGTAATGATGTATTGATTTACCTTTTCAAGTTTTTCGTTAACAATTTGAAATTCTTTATGAAAAAAATTATTGGCAGTTTTAAGTTTATTAATTTCTTCGGATTTAGAGTTTATGATTTTGTCATAATTAAGAGACTGTATGAAAAGATTTACTATCCAAGCTATAAAGATATAGCAAAAAGCTTGAGAAAATGGACCAAAGGTTATGCTTCTGATTTTTTGGTTGGTGACAAATAAAATTGTTCTTTTGGTGAAAATAAACTTATAAAAACGCTTAAATGCCTGATAAACAAAGCATAAGATAGGCTCAACCGTAATTCTAATTTTTTTAGAAATGATGAATTTTTTCATTAAAAGTACTTGTTATAAATCGGGTTTATTTGATTTGTAATAATTTGTGATAAAAGGAAATCCAAATTAGATCAATGGATGAAATTTTCTATTTGGCCAATCAATGTAGTTGAGGATAGTTAAATGTCAACCTTTGAGCCAAAATTTGAACCAAAACAATAAAATTTTAGATTTAAAAAATGTAGCATTTAGGAATTTATTAAGCATGTTGACTTATAATATATCTAAAAATAAAATCCTGCCCCTCATTTATAATTAATCTTAATAAAACAACAAAATGTCAGTAGCAAAATCTCAAAAAGCTCCCTTGGAAGGCGTTAACCCTAAGCAACACATTGTAAATGTTGTAATGACTGATGGTACCAAATTTCAAATTCTTACTACTTGGGGCAAAGAAGGTTCCACTTTAAATCTTGACGTTGATCCAAAAAATCATCCAGCTTGGCAAGATAACAAAAACCAAACATTCATTAATTCTAATAATGAAAGAATTAACAAATTTAAGAATAAGTTTGATTTTGACTTTGGTACTGAGTCTAAAAAATAGTCGATAAGTTTTCTAGATGAAGTCAATTACTTGCTTAAGTGGTTGGGGACAAAGTTTTAATTCAATCGAAGATTCCTTTTGCCAAGAAATTCGTCAAAAATATCTCATAAACTCTCTAAATTACTCTAATTATTCGAGTTTTAGTGCTTTTAGTGAATCGCTAAATACTGATATAGATCCACATGTGTTGGTTGGTTGGAGCCTTGGTGGACAATTAGCTCTCAGGTTAATTTTTAAAAAAATATTCAATCCAAAAATTTTAATTCTTATCGCTCCACCTTTTCAAATGATAAAAGATGAGAGAGTTCAAGCTGGAATGTCGCAAAAAACATTTAATGAATTTTACAATAATTTAAAAACCGCTCCTAATCCTACACTAAAAAAATTTAGTATTTTAACGGCGATGAATGACAAAAACAAATCCGACATCGTAAAAAATCTTAAAATAGAAAACTCTAATCAACATAATTTATTGCATTGGTTGAATGAGTTAAAAAATTTTTCTGGCTTTGATGTCGAATTAAATGAAATGCCACCAACACAATACATTATAGGTTTAGGCGATACGATAGTTCATCCGTCTCAAGCAAGGTATTTTCAAGAGCGGATAAAAAATATTGAGGTAAACTATTTTGAAAATTGCGGTCACGCTCCTCATTTAAGTAACAATCGGCGCTTTAACGAAGTTTTGTTAAAAATTTTATAAAAGACTTCATGGGGTATAAAATTCCCAAATGTTTTATATTTTCATCGGCAATATTACCATGTTGTGGCCCTTAACATGTAAGCGTCTTTGCATAATGTAGGGAACGTGGTTAAATAAAATTTGTGTAAAAATATTTTCATTATCAAATATAAATTTGGTGCCGAAAAAAATCACATTTTCGTAATCTTTGGCAACGCGATCAGTAAGTTGCGATAGTTTTTCAACTATATCTGTATCATATCCAACATAGGCTTTGGCAAATCTGCCGTTAGCATTGCAGTAGTTTTTATATTTACTCAACACCGATTTAGTTTTGCGTCTCATATCGCGCCATTTTCGTTCTTCTCTAAGGGTATTGGAGTCAACCTCTCCAACCGTAACAAAGATAAAATTTTTGAATATTCCGGGAAATAATTTTTTTATTTGCAAAAGGCAATTCATGCCACTTCCAAAGGTTTGATCAACTATTATGGCTGCAGTTGGGGCTTTTTTATCGATAGTTTCTAGGAGCGAAGAGGGGCTTAGGCACTGCTCTTGACATGAATCGAACTGCATTTCTTTAAGAGCCAAATTTTGACGAAATCTTTCATAAATCTTTTTGATTAACCAGCCAATTGAAACAAACACCGAAGTAATCAGAATCGTAATCCAACCACCTTCGTAGAATTTTTCGAAGATCGTAACCATTAAAATGCTAAAACAAACGATAAAACCAACTAAAGCAACTAACATTTTGTGAAGCCATGATTTTTGTCTTTTGCGATGCCTGAACCAATAAATTACGAGACCTAAAAGTGATAATGAGAAGGTTATAAATACGTTGATTGAGTAAAGCACAACAAGAATATGAACTGAGCCATCGGTTATGAGAAGAGTTGCAATTGCAGTGATCGCCATGAAAAGTATGCCGTTTTTCACAACTAATCTACTTGAGAGCGAGCTGAATGATTTTGGCATCCATTCATCGGAAGCCATGTTGGCAATTACATTTGGTCCCGCAAGAAATCCTGCATTGGCGGCGACAATTAAAAGTCCAGCCTCAAATATTAGTACAACTGGAACTACGAATTTTCCAAGGGCAATATCACCAAAATACCAGCCCTGGGTTATGGCATAAAAAGTAGAAGCGTTAAGAGTTTGGCCTGGAATTTTTTGAACTCCCCATAATAAATAAAGTAAAATTATGCCTGCGGCCATGAAGGCCAATGAAATTGCTACTAAAAACATAGTAAATTTGGCAGTTCTAACTCGAGGTTCAGATAAGGTGTTAACGTTATTTGAAACTGCTTCAAGACCGGTGTAGGTTCCGCCCCCCATTGAAAAAGCTTTGAGAAAGATTGACAGAACGAAGACCCATCCCATGGTTTCGGTCATCTCTTTTGTTTCATAAACTGCGTGAGGAACTAGCTCTGGAAGGCCGTATCCATGAGCAATTATGCCGTGAATAATTAAAAAGAAGTGCGTGAATATGAAGCCTAAAAATATTGGCAATAAGAATTTTATGGATTCCTTCATCCCTCGTAAATTTAAAAATGCCAAAAGGGCAACAAAAAAAATTGCCACAACCATTTTTGCGCCCTGAAAATCAGCGGGTAA
>Ga0169931_10009761_pt1 | contig 13802 bp, 8 predicted proteins | sample Kivu_15m_20L_FD_129675 | JGI IMG/M metagenome (GOLD analysis project Ga0169931, IMG submission 129675) | Freshwater microbial communities from Lake Kivu, Western Province, Rwanda to study Microbial Dark Matter (Phase II) - Kivu_15m_20L... | ecosystem: Environmental > Aquatic > Freshwater > Lake ...
AGGATCCGCTCGATGATTGGGCCGAACTCCTCACCGAGACGTGCCGCAAGGTCGATCCGGAAAGCACCGACGAAGCGCTCGAGATCGGCAGCCTGCGCGACGACCTCCTCCCCACCGGCCGCCGAAAACCAACTTCCTTCTCCCCACCTTCCCGATAAACCAAACTCCCCTCCCTTTCCGACCAGCGATGAACTACCGCGCGATCCTCGATGGCAGCAGGTGTGGTCTTGGGACCTCCCTGCTGCGATTTTTACTCCGCCTTGGATCGATTCCTTACCGCCTTGCCGTCGAGGTCCGAAATTTCGCTTACGATGCGGGTTGGCTCACGATCAGCACCGCAGAGGTCCCCGTCATCTCGGTCGGAAACATCACGGCCGGTGGGACCGGAAAAACCCCCGTGGTCGCACTCCTTGCGCGATACCTCCGCCGCCACGATCTCCGCGTCGCCTTGATCAGCCGCGGTTATCACAGCGACCAGACAGGGAGCAATGACGAGGCGCGGGAGCTCTCGTTCTCTCTGCCCGATGTCCCCCATCTGCAGAATCCCGATCGAGTCGCTGCCGCACAGGTGGCGATTGACGAACTGGAGATGCAGATCCTCGTGCTCGATGATGCTTTTCAGCATCGGCGAATCGCTCGCAACCTCGATCTGGTCCTTATCGATGCGACCTGCCCGTTCGGTTATGGAAGGCTCCTTCCGGCAGGACTGCTCCGCGAACCCCTCGGCGGACTCCGCCGCGCAGATCTGATTCTCATCACACGCGCCAATCGCGTCGACCGTACGGCCCTCGAGACGATTCATGCAACCCTCGCGCGGCATGCCCCGCAGGTCCCCGTGATCTCCAGCAACCATGTCCCGATCGGCTGGATTGACGATCGTCAGCAGCACTTTGATTTGGCGTCGATGCGAGGTAAGAAAGTCGCTGCCTTTGCCGGGATCGGGAACCCCGTACCATTTTTCGAGTCGCTCCGCGACTTGGGGGTCGAACTCGTCGCATCGCGAGCCTTGCCCGATCACGCTCCTTACGATCGACCGACGGTCGAGGAACTCATCGCGTGGCTCGAGCAGCTTCGCCGCGAGCATGGTCCGCTCGTCGCAGTCTGCACACACAAGGACCTCGTCAAGCTGCGGACAACGCATCTTGGCAGCATCCCCTTACGAGCACTGCTGATCGAGATCGAACTTGCGCCCGATCAGGCTCCGCTGTTTTGGAAAGCGATCGATCGCGTCCTCGAGCCGATCGACCGCAGCAGTCCCTCAGCCGCTCCACCGCACGTCGAGCCGTTTGCCGCAGGTCAGGGCACGCACTAGCGCGGCGGCCGTCGCTCGACCTGCACTTGGTTATCGAGGTGCAACAAATCAAGGTGGGGCCGAACCGTTTCCTGTGCGAGTTGTTTGTAGTAGAAACAACTCACCCTCCCAGCAAGAATCGCTCGACTTCCGAATTGCTGAAGCAGTAATTCGCGGAGCTCCACAATCGGGCTCAACGCGAGCGCCTCACGCGCCCCGGCCAGCAACCGGTTTTCCCTCTCGACTTCGCCTCGCATGCTCTCTCGAACATCCTCCGCGGGCGAAACCACGCGCTCCAGTGCGCTGACAGAAGACGAGCGAATCATGGCGAAAAAGTCTCCATACATGGGCCAGGAACTGCCTGAGACTAGCGCCTCGGACTGGCTGTTGTCAAGTAATCCAAAGCAGAATTCACTCGATTCGCCCGACTCCGAATCGACCCTCGCACGATGCAGGGCGAGCGATTGCTACAACCTTCCTGAACCTCCTATTTTTGCTAGCAAATCATTTGGGGACTCTGAAAAAATTTTTTCGCGAGGGGTCAAATCTGTCTTGACCCTCAAGTCGAAGTCCTTCTATTCTCCCCTCATCGACGCACAAGCAACAGCACCGTTGGGAGTGCGGCGAGGGACGACAAAAACAGTTGCGGCTCAAGAGAAACAGTTGCGGCTCAAGAGAAACACGCGAGCAGCAAAAGACAACACTCCGAAACAACAAACCTCGTACGGTACCAGTGGAATGCAGGAAAGGTCCTGATCCACGGTTCACGAGCCACCGGCTCCCGGGTAAGTAGCGCGCAGTCCTCCGCCCCCCTAGGACTCGTACTATCCGGGAGCTTTTTTTTTATTGCTGCGTCTATTTTTTATTGCTGCATTTGGTGCTGCGGGACCGAGCAAATCAATTGTCGCTGACAAATCGGTAACCCGCATCGCGGATCGTGAGCAGATGCACCGGGGCGGCGGGGTTTTCCTCGATCAATTTCCGCAGCCGGGCGATGAACTGGTCGACGACGCGGGTTTGCAGATTGCCGGAGAGCTCCCAGACTTCGCTGAGCAATTCACCGCGGGGGATGACGCGTCCTTGGTTGCTGATCAGGTACTGCAGGAGCTTGAGTTCCTTGGGGGTCATTTTCACATTTTCGTCCTCGACGTGGACTTCGTGCGTGAGAAAATTGACGCGTACCCGACCGAAGTGGGCGTCGGCGACGAGCGGGGCTTTGGTTTTTCGCGGGCCACCGCTGGCGATCATCCCGGCGCGGAGCTGAAGAAGGTTTTTGACACGGCTGAGCAGTTCATCCAAATCGAAGGGTTTGGCCATGTACTGGTTGGCCCCGACATTAAAGCCACGTGTCCGGTCCTCGGCCAGCGTCCGCGCCGAGAGCATGAGGACGGGGATCTGGAGGCCGCGATTGCGAATCGTCTCGCAGACCGCGTAGCCGCTCATCCCTGGGAGCATCAGATCGAGGATGATCAGATCGATCGAAGGGGCGTCGTGCTCAATCCGCCGCAGTGCCGCGGGGCCATCTCCGACCAGCGTGACGCGATATCCTTCGGCCTCAAGGTTGTACTTGATACCGACCCCGAGATGCTCTTCATCCTCAACCACCAATATGTGATCCATGATTCACCCGGCTGGAAAAAATGGAATGCATTGCGTTTAGGACTGGGGGGCGAGCTCGACGGAGGTGCTGCTGGCGGCGCTGGCATTATCGAGGATCACCTCGAACTCCGTTCCCGGCTGGCCGCGTCGATCGCGTATCCGGATGGCACCCCCGAGGTTGCGAATGATCGTGCGGACCAGAAAGAGACCGAGACCAGTCCCTTGCTTGCTCCGTTCCAGTTCGTCACCCAAGCGGACGAAGCGACCGAAGATCTTTCGCCGCAGCTGGCGCGGGATCCCAGGACCATTATCGGCGATAAACAGATGCGCGCGGCGATACTGGAGCCGCGCCGAGATCTGCACTTGGGGGGGATTCCCTCCGTACTTGATCGCATTATCGATGAGGTTGCGAAGGACGATCGAGAGGTCGACCGGATTCCCGCGCACGACCATCGGCTGCCCCTGGTAGGCAATCGCTTCTGGGGGCAGGTTGTAGCGCTGGCGAATGGCTTCGATGCACTGCGAAATCAGTGGGTCGAGCGGGCAATCTTCCCACCGCGGCGAGGAGCTGCGACGATCGACGCGGGCCGCGTCGAGCAGATGGTTGATCAGTTCATCGAGGCGTTCGACGTCGGCCAGCATGTAGGAGTGAAAGTCGCGCCGCTGCTGGTCGCTGACCGGACGCCGAGACATCGTCTGGAGATACAATTTCAGCGACGCGATGGGACTCTTCAGCTCATGCGTCACGCTATCGACAAAATTCGATTGACGGCGGTTGAGGTTAATCGCCCGCACCGAGAGCACCAAATATCCAATCACCCCAGCGAGGATCAAAGCCAAAACAACGCTCCCAATTGCCAGAAATGTCCAGTAGGCAGAGGCCGTTTCCTTGTTGTCCACCGCAGCAAAAACGTTCAGCAGGACCCAGCCCACAAGAACGACAATCACCAGGACGATCAGCACCACCCCAAGGGTAATCGGCCATTTCAGCGAACGATTGTCAAACATGGCCCACGCCGTCCAACCGCGCAAAAGTCCACGTGCGACCGGAAAACCAAGAGGACGTGACTTTCAAGATCGATTCTGGATATAATCAGAATGGTGCGAAAAAAACTGTGTCTTCTTCCTATGTTCCACGTTTTCAAGCGGTCGTCAAAGGGGTTTTCCCCTGAGAAACGAGCCGCGTGCAAAAAAGTGGGCCTGATGCGAGGTGGGAGACGTCGAGCGAGGAGGTGGGTCGTGCAGCAACCGAACACGAGCGACAAGCAGCAATTCTCCGAGGAAGTGCTTCGCCAGGTCCTGGCCGATGCACGGCGGGCGTTGGTCCGGGGTCGGTACTCGCTCCAGCGTTCGCGATTCGAGCATTTTCGCTGCATCGATTACACCGCGGAAACAGAAAACGCCTTCGGTCGACAGTTGTGGTTTTTTGATGGCATCGGCGTCGACGAACTCGACCGTCGCCTGCGGATCTACGGGGCGCTGGAGTACTCGATCCAGTACGGTCTCCATGAGCTTGTAGAAGATGGGATTTTCGAAGTCTCCGGCCAGCGGGAGCGTTTTCGCATGGGTTATTGTGGCCATCGTTTCGGCCCCACGTGGCGTCATCCAGCCCATCGCCTTTTGTTCGCAGGTCTCCTGGGAACCAGCGCTGCTGCGCTCGCCTATCTCCTCCTGCGGGTACTCGCCTCCTGATCGCTCGACTATGCTTCCTCATCGCTCGATGCTTCCTCATCGCTCGACTATGATTCCTCATCGCTCGATGCTTCCTGATCGCTCGATCCTGCGCCGCACCACTGGTTTCTTTTCGTCTTAGCTTTCTCGCCATGGAGATCGTGTTGAATTTATGAGCATTTCTTCGAGCGCTCCGATGATCGAAGTCCGCGAGCTGACGAAGACCTATCGCGCGGGATTTCTAGGGCGAGGCAGCATTCGTGCACTGCGGGGTGTTTCCTTGGAAGTCCACCCTGGAGAGGTCTTCGGTCTACTCGGCCCCAACGGGGCGGGGAAAACGACACTCATCAAGATTCTCCTGGGGATTATTCGCCGCAGTGGGGGGAGCGCGAGTGTTTTGGGGAATCCGGCGGGTTCGACAACAAGCCGCAGCCGCATCGGCTATCTTCCTGAAAATCTCCGCGTCGAGCGGCATCACACCGCGCGGACGGCGCTGGAGTTTTATGGACGGCTCGGAAACCTCGCGGGCAAGGAACTCGACAAGCGCATCGATGCTTTAATCGAGATGGTCGGCCTCCGCGGGCGCGATCGCGAACCGGTCCGCCGTTTCAGCAAAGGGATGGGGCAGCGGCTGGGGCTGGCCCAGGCCCTACTCAATGATCCGGAGCTCCTGATCCTCGATGAACCGACCGATGGTCTCGATCCTGTCGGTCGCGCGGATGTTCGACACCTCCTTCGTCGGCTCGGTGGGGAGGGAAAGAGCGTGCTCATGAACAGCCACATCCTGCAAGAGGTCGAGCTCGTCTGCGATCGCGTCGCAATCATGACGCACGGGACCCTGCAGTCAATCGGGTCGATCGACCAGCTGACCGAGAAAACGCGATTCGGATCCCTGTGCATCCATATCCCGGCGGGGCAAAAAGAAGCCGCTCTCAGGGCCTTGTCCACGCGCGGGCCGGTCGAAGTCGATGAGACGACGAGCCGCGAATTGCTGACTCTGAAAATCGAAGTCAAAGAGCAGCACGAGATTGACGACGCGGTCGATGCCCTCCGTGAGACCAAAGTCAGCATTGCACAGCTGGAAATCAAACGCCCCAGCCTCGAAGAGATCTTCCTCGATATCGTTCGCGTCTCCCCGGTAAACTCCAACCCCTCGGCACCTTCGCGGTGAGCTCCCTTCTATGCGTCCCTATCTGGCGATTATCACCGATTCGTTTCGTGCCGCTTTCGCTTCGCGTGTTCTCTGGATGGTGCTCGCTGCGATCACCTTGCTGCTGGTGGTTTTGGCCCCGATCGGCTACCGCGAGGTCTACACGGTGGACTTTTCACGTGGCGATTTGCTCGATCCCCAGCGGATGACCGGGACCCTCGCTGCCGCGGCCGAGAGCGACGAAGCCTCGGCCGTAAAGAACATCTTTCTTGCGCTCCCCGAAGACCTCCGCACCGCGATCACCCAAGCGAGTCAGTCGAGCGAACCGGCGCGCGACGCACCCCAATCGCGGCAGTATGCCAAGGCCTTTACAGAGCTGACCAAAACCGATGACTGGTATGACCCAGCGCTCTGGGAAGGGACGATTCGCTTATCCGAGCTACGGACGCTCGATCCGATGGATGGCGAATCAATGGACCAGCGTCTGCGGCAGCGCCGAGCACGGCTGCGAATCGAAGGGGCCCTCCCCCGCCTATTCGTCCCCCGCCCCGAGCGCTCCTTGCTATTTACCTACGCCTGGCTGGAAACTCCGCTGGAACTCCCCTGGCGATTGCCGCAGTTCATCGATGTCATGAATCAGTACATCTTTCCGACAATCCTCAACCTGCTGCTCGGGGTCGGAGCGGTCTTTGTCGGCGTACTCGTGACGAGCCCGATCATTCCAGAAATGTTTCAGCCCGGTTCGCTCCACCTCCTGCTCAGCAAACCGATTTCGCGGCCGGCGCTCTACATCGCCAAATTTGTCGGCGGATGTGCGTTTGTGTTCCTCTGTGTCACCCTGCTCGTTGTCGGGCTCTGGCTGATCGCGGGACTGCGGCTGGGGATTTGGAATTACCGTTTCTTCTACACCATCCCCGTCTTCGTGATTCTCTTCGCGGTCTACTACAGCGTTTCGGCGCTCGCCGGTCTCCACTTTCGCAGCGCCGTCGTCTCAGTGATTGTCACCGTCCTCTTTTGGCTCGCCTGCTTCATCGTCGTCCAAGCGGGCGGGATTGCCGACACCTGGATCACGGGTCCTGCCAAGCTGAAACAAATCATCCCTGGAACCACCAAACCGCTGGTCGTCACGGCGCTCGGCAGCGTCCAAACCATCGACATGGAAAACAGCCAGCGCGAGGTGCTGCTCCCGAGCACGATCCGGAACCGCGTGACGATTCTCGGCCTGGAGGTTGAGCCTGGGAGTGGAGGGGAAAAAATCCTCGTTGCTCGCAACGATACCGCCGATCGCCGGCAATTCAAATTGTGCCGATACGGAATTGCGGAGCCATGGGAAGAGAGCGACGGGATCGGTTTACCTGCGGGCACCAGCCGCGTCACGTTCCTTGAGGATGGGGGGCTGATCGCCTCCGCCTCGAGCGGACTCTATGCCATTTCCGCAGCACAGATTCGCAGCGGCATCGAGCGTGAGGAGGAAGCTCCAGCGACGCCAAAACGCGGCGGTTTGCTCTCGGGTTTATCGCGGCTCCTGAGCACCCCTCCGAAAGCTTTCTCCCCGATCCTCCCGGCAACGATCCCCTACACGCCGCGTGGGTCGCTGGTGGTTCTCCCTGGCCGGACCCCGGTGGAAATCGCGCTCGCTTCTTCAGGGAATCTCTATCGTTTGGCACAAGCGGAGCCCGACCAGCCATGGAGCGTGCTGCAGAGTGTCACTCCCGACGGGGATTCCTTGGCGGGTACCTTGATCGCCGCGACGAAAAACCGAATCCTTTTCTGCCGCGACAAAGAGCCCGCGCGAATCTATGACGCGGAAAGCTTCGAACAGGTCGGCGAGTTCACTCTGCCCGAGAATGCCACCGTCCTCAGCCTGCACAGCGATCCGCACGGACCGCGGATTCTCGGCGTGCTCTCGGACCAGCGAGTTTTTCAGGTGGATCTCGAAGGGACCGCGACACTCACATTCCCCGCTTTTCCAGGTCAAAGACGCATCGAGGGAGTCGCTTGGGGGGACCAGGGTCAGCTCTGGGTGACCCACGATGTCGACCGTCTCTCCCGGGTCGACGTCGCCACCAAGACGATCGTGCAGCAGGCGGGGCCCCAGCGCGACCTGTGGCGAAACATCGATGCTTGGGTGATCACCCCGCTGCGGACGATCCTCCCGCAGACAGGCGAAGTTGGCGAGGCAGTTATCGCGCTGGTCAGCGACCGACGCGACCTGCTTATTGGGCCCCCCGAAGAAAACGAGCGCCAGCAGCTCGATGTCGTCCGGCCCCTCGTTACCTGCGGTGCCTTTACCCTCGTGATGCTGTTTTTTGGTTCGCTCTATGTCTACCGACAGGACTTTTGAGGTCCAGCGGCCAAGCCGCCGCGGCGACCGGTGTGCGGTGGAACCGAGTTCTCGAACCCTTTTTCCCGCAGGGTGAGATATAATGAGAAAGCGTGGAGATCGGTCACAGATCCACTGTTCAGGATAGGGAACGATGGTGCTGCCAACACGAGTCATGACGATTGTATGCTTGGTGGTCAGCCTGGCGATCCCTTGGCATTCCTGCAGCGCACCCCTCCTCGGAGCCTGCCAAAGTGTCGAGACTGCGGCGAAGCCACAAGCGGAATTCCGATCGAGCGGCGCCGATGAGCGGCCGCTGGTGGAGAAAAACGCTCCTTTCGACCAGCGGCTCTCGGCAGGAAAATTTGCTGCTCGCCGCGCCGCGATGCTCGACGGATGGAAAAAGTACGACACTGCGCACGACCAGATCGAGCGGCTTGCCGAAACGGCCGACCCCGAGTCGCGGGCACGCGCGGCATGGATCATGGAGCGCTGGGAAATTGGTCTCTTTCCGGAAATCCCCGACGAGGTCCAGCAGGAATTGGCCGCAGCCCAGGACGATCCCGCGCGAGCGCTCGGAGTGCTCATCGATCATGGCTCGTTGCGGCAGGGAGTTCGCCTCGCGCGGAAGCGGCTCCAAGGTCCGGGTGCGGGTGCCGGCGGGGGTGCCGCCGCGGGCGGGAGCAGCGATCTGGAACTCGCCCAGCAAATGGCCCAGGTCGTCGCCTCACGCTATCCGACGCTCTTGCTCCATGCGATCGAGCAAGAGCAGCTCGACGCTGTGCTCGAACTACTGGACCTGTGCAGCCAGACTCCCTCCTTGGTGGCGGCACGCGCGATTCTCCTCGACCGCCTCGGACGACCGCTCGATCTGCAAACCGTGGTCCCCGCCTGCGGCGCCCAGTGGGATCCCCAGACAAGAGACGAACTGGCGATTCTGGCGCTAGCAGCAGCAGGCAAATTGGCGCTTGCCGAGCAGCTGGCCGCTGGTGCGGCGAGGGACGACTTGCGAGAACGAATTCTGCTCCTCGCCGGCGACTGGAAAGCGCGAGCGGAGATCTCTCGCCAGCGGGTGCACGCTGCAGGAACGGCTGAGGTGTCCCTGGAGGATTATGGAAATTGGTTGCTCTCGGCGCGCCAGGCGGGGATGGTCGACGAAGTCCAGCAAGCGACAGCCGCGATCTTGGCCTTCCCGTCGCTCCCCGACCCCGATTACGCCTGGCGGGTGCTCATGATTGGCGGTCAAGCGGAAGCGGGGGTGAACCTCGCCGCGTCGCAGCAGCCATGGACCGCTGCGGAACTGGTCGCGGCGGCCGGCGACCTACCCCGCGCGCTCCGCCTTCTGGAGATCGACCCGAGCGACCCGCGCTCGGGTATCGCGCGGCACATCGCCCAGCTCCGCAAACGCATCGCGGAGGGAAATGATCTGCAAACAAACCGGCAGATCGCCATCACGACAACCGCGCTGCGGATGCTCGGTGGTCTCGGATACACCTCGATGATTGATGAGAGCCTCGTCCAGTTGACCGAGATCATGCAGAGCCACGCGCGTCCGAACATGGAGATCTACGAACTCGTACGAACCGCAATCCGCCTCGGACATCCCGACCTTCTTCCCCGGTTGCTCGCGACCGCCAGCGAACAAACTCGCTCGAGTATCGAATCGTTTGTCGGCTTTGTCCTTGCGGAACGTTCGCAGAGCTTTCTTCCGCTACTGCATCGCGGTGTGACGCTACTGCGCCCTCAAGCGTCGGCTCAGGAGCAGTGGCGAATGGCGCTCGAGCTGCTCGGCGGGAAACTTCCGGAGGGATGGAATCGAGATGCGGATCTCGATCGCCTCCATCCCCTGATCACCCGCTCCAATCCCAACGACAACGCGATCCCCTTGGCAGATCCAACCCCCATGGCTGGGAACTTTTTTTCAGCTCTTGGTCGTCGCGATTTGGCCCTCGCCTCTTACAAACAAGCCGCCCAAGAAGGTAGCGCGCGAAGCCGCTTGAAGGTCTGCGACATGCTCCGGATCGAGGGGCAATTGGCCGAGGCCCTAGAGGGTTACCAGCGGCTCCGCACCGAACAACCTACCGACCTCCCTCCTCCGCCGCGACGAAGAATGCGGAGGGGTAATGATGAGGAACTGCTCTCCCCCCTCAGCCTGCTCGCCAGCCAGGCGACCGTGCTTCGCCAGCAGGGGAACCACGAAGCGGCAGCGCGGTACTTCCGAGTCCTCGAACTGATGCCCCTCGATCCGATGATGCGGACGCAAGAATTCGATCTCCAGCGGCTGGAGGAATTGCTGCTCGTCGCGCAGGAAAATGATGTCGCGCGGCATCATCTGCGGTTTCTCATCATGGCGGGTGATACAAGCTTCTACTCCGAGGCCATTGAGTTGGCCTTGCGGCTCTTCGCGTCGGCCGCCGATGAAGCAAGTCTTCGCGAGGCTGCCCTCTGGGCTCAGATCGCCGTCATCGGCACCGTCGACCGCGCCGTGCTGTACCCGAGCGGCTATGTGACGATCCCTGCCCAGTGGCATCTCATGGCGGCTGCAGCCGCGCTGCGGAACAGCGATGAAGCGGGGGTCGCAGCCGCAATGGAACGAGCGATGAACCATTTTCCGATGAATATTGATCTCGGCGAGACGGAGTTTCCCAAGCTCCGCGCGGCAGGAATGCCCGCGCTGGCCGACCAGTTGCTCGATCGAATCCTCGAGATCGGTCTGCAGCGGCTGCACGAAGTCCCAATGGATGCCAACACCTGGAACAACCTCGCTTGGGTTGCCGCCGTCAACGACCGCCATCTCGATCGCGCTCGGCTCTGGGCTCAGCAGGCTGTTTTTCTGGAACCTGACAGCACCTCCTATCGCGATACTTTGGCCGAAGTCCTCTTTCGTCAGGGGCATGTCGAGGAAGCCGTGCGGATCGAACGGCAATGCCTGATCGATGCCCCAGATCTTTGGCACCTGCACGAGCAACTCGCGCGATTCGAAGCCGCACCCCAAACCGCAGACCCGGCAACAAAAAAACCCCTCAATTGAACGTGTCGACAGCAGCCGCAACTCCCCCTCCAATCCAGCAACCATCGGCAGCAAACCCTTCCGAGGATGCCGGGGATGCTTTGATTGGACAGCACCTGGAACAAGTCCGCGCGGCCCTTTGGTGGTCGCTGCTGTGGGATCGACTGCTGAAATGGTTGGGGGTAATGACAGTGGGGCTCTTTGCCTTTGTCCTCGTCGACCACTGGGTCTGGGCACTTCCGCTGGGACTTCGTCTGCTCCTGGGGATTGCGGCGATCGGAGTTTCCGCCGCATGGCTCAAAGCTTTTCTCCTCCCTCTGCTGCGACAGCAAATCAGCCGCGAATATGCCGCCTACAGTGTCGAGCTCGATGCGCCGGAGCTTCGCCACGCCCTGACCAGCTACGTAACCCTTCGCGATGACCGCTCGGCACCCGGACTCCGCGGAATCGTCGTCCGCTCGATCGGTGCGCGTGCCGCACGGCTGCTGACGAGTGCAGGGATGTCGATGCCCCGAGAATCCCTCGGAACCATGCGGTCGATCTTTATCGTCCTGGGACTCCTTTCGCTCCTCGCCCTCTATTCGATCTGCTCCCCGAAAAGCACCCTCCAGTCGGTCCGTCGCCTGGCGACTCCGCTGGCCGGCCTCGCTCCTCCCTCGCGGACCTTCATCAGCCAGGTGCAACCCGGGGATACGGAGACCTTGTTCGGGCATCCCCTCACGGTTTCCGCAAAAATCGAAGGCCTTTTCACCGCCGACCAGCCGCTGCTCCACTTCGTCTCCCCAGCCATCGACAAGCAGTTGCCCCTGGTCGCGGCCGACGATCCCGAAAATTTCACCGCCGAGATCCCCGGGATCCTCATCGATCAACCCTTTACCTACACCCTCCATGCGGGCGATGCCTCCGCCGGTCCGTTTCAGGTCACCGTTCGCGATGTCCCGACGCTGGTCTTTCAAAGCGTGACGTATCTCCCCCCAGCCTACACAGAGCTCCCCAAGCAAATCTCGACCGACGCCAACATCGAAGGACTCGATGGGACCAAGGTCATCATCGCGGCCACGGCAAACCGTCCCCTGGAACGTGGCGAGATCTTGCTCAACCCCCGCGAAGCTCAAGGGGGCCTCATCGCAAACGCCGGGAGCATCCCGCTGGAAATCTCCGCCGATGGACTGACGGTGACCGGCTCGTGGATCCTCCAAGGGAAACCCCGCCCCAACGCCCCGGCAACCCACGAGAGTTACTCCCTTCGCGTTTGGGATCGCGCCCAGACCCCCAGTGCCGATCCGATCATCTACCCAGTCCGAGTCCTGCTCGATCTGGCCCCCGAAATCCGCATCGCGATCCCCAGCACCTCCCCCAAGGAAATCCCGGTCGACCAGCAGCAAGTGGTCGAGGTTCGCGCCAAAGACCCCGATTTCGGACTGACCTCCATCAAGCTCCGCATCCGTCGCGGAGAATCCGAGATCAAGAACCCCCAGCTGCTGCAGTCCGAAACGGGAATCCCCGGCAACCAAGTCGTGATCTATCGATTCCGGCCCGAAACACTCGCGCTCCGCCCCGGGGATCGAGTCACGATCGATGCCGTTGCCACCGATAACCGCTGGGATGCAATCCTCCGCCAACGCGCGCCCAACAGCACCACATCCCCGGCAATCGAGCTGCGGATCATTGCCCCCCCGGATCGCCCCCAGCAGCAATCCAACGATGGCTTGCAACCCAAGGACGACCAGCCCTCCGGCGATCAAAGTGAAGGTCCAGGTGACGGAGCGAGCCAAGGGGGCGGAGCCGCAGGGTCGGGCGAGGGTTCCGAAGCATCCGAAAACCAAGGCCAAGGGGGAGCAAGCGGAGGGAGTGGAAGCAGCGAGACGAGCGACGCCCAGCCCCCCAGCGACGGCAACCAGTCCTCAGGCAACCAGTCCTCAGGCAACCAGTCCTCAGGCAACCAGTCCTCAGGCAACCAGTCCTCAGGCAACCAGTCCTCATCAGACGACCCCCAACAGGACAACTCGCAAACCGGGGACCAACAACCCAGCGACTCACAGCAAGGGAACCAGTCTTCCTCCAACCAACAGCCGTCAAACAACCAACAGCCGTCCAACAACCAACAACCAGCAACCAACAACCAGCAACCAACAACCAACAACCCATCCCCAAGCCCCGCGTCGCCGCCAGCGAGTGACGGTGAGGCGTTCGAACGGATCCGGAATTACCTCCAGGAAAAGGAAAAATCCCCACAGGGTGCGGGTTCCCAGTCCAGTCCCGACTCCGCGCCAAAAGACCCCGCGGATTCCTCCTCCGGTTCCAAATCGGAGTCAGGTTCAAAGGGGGAGGGAAGGAATGAAAGCGGGCAGGAGGCGAATGCATCCAAGCAAGAAATGAACGAAAGCAGTCAGGGGGAAAACCAGCGGGGTAACGCTGCGGACGGGGACGCCGAAACTCAAGAGCCGCGCGCTGAGGGCAGCGACGCCGCTCAAGACGCGGGCGGCGCTCAAGGAAAAGAAGGCGACGCGCAAGGAAACGAGGGTGCCCAGAAGAGCGGCGGTGCACAGGATTCCGGCGGAGACCAAGACGCGGGTGGCGCTCAAGGAGAAGAAGGCGACGCACAAGGAAACGAGGGTGCCCAGAAGAGCGGCGGTGCACAGGACTCCGGCGGAGACCAAGACGCGGGTGGCGCTCAAGGAGAAGAAGGCGACGCACAAGGAAACGAGGGTGCCCAGAAGAGCGGCGGTGCACAGGACTCCGGCGGAGACCAAGACGC
>Ga0169931_10009762_pt1 | contig 13801 bp, 7 predicted proteins | sample Kivu_15m_20L_FD_129675 | JGI IMG/M metagenome (GOLD analysis project Ga0169931, IMG submission 129675) | Freshwater microbial communities from Lake Kivu, Western Province, Rwanda to study Microbial Dark Matter (Phase II) - Kivu_15m_20L... | ecosystem: Environmental > Aquatic > Freshwater > Lake ...
AAAGAACGACCAGTCACTGGTAGCTCAAAGTTCGATCAAAATGAAAATAATATTAGAAGAGAAAAATGCCAGAAGACGGTCTAGTAGTTATAGGCCTTGCAGAAAAAGATGAAAAAACTTCAGATTTCTAACAAAACTGAACAAAATGCAATGTCAGTGCATATATAGTTCATTTCTAACGAAATAGATCGCAAAAAGACCATGTTAGCCCATCTCTACGCCTACTAAGGCAAGAAAAAAGATTTAAACAACTGGATGAAGGACCATTCTGTGATTACTTAGAGTGACAACTAGGATTGTTCGTCGTCTACTTTGGGCATTATATCAAAGATGGTCGATGATATAGAAAATAGCTGTCTTTCTATCGAGTCCAAGTGGCATAAATGATTACTCTTTTAGTGCTGAGTTACAATCAGAATTAGTTAAATATCATTTACTTGCGTGTCCCTAGAACTACCACACGAAATTCAGCTTAGAAAGCTCTTTTTTTTAAAGACAGTACTCTGAGCTGACTAATGAACAGTTGCTGACTACTTTTGTGAGTCCTATCTCGTAATGAAGCGCACACATAAGTCCTCCGTGAGCGACTATAAAGTGATGTCCTTAGCCTAAAGATCTCAGGTAGTTCATGGCTCTTGATCTTGCTTTAGGCCACGTTTAGCCATTTGGCGGTTCATATTTGAGACTGTTTACTATTGCTTTTTGTTATGCAGGTAGGGAATCAAAATGGACGCCTTAGTCGTCTCCGAAGTTTAGTTCTCTAAGACTGGCTGTATAGTTGATCTGTCTATCGGGGAATCCCAAAGCTAGATTGAGCGTATCTTTGCATCTACTAAGGTCAGAAGAGTGTATATGTGTAAATTTGCTTATATGACTATACAGGGCTCTAAATATTTGGTTTGACTGCTATCTACCTTTGACTGATAGCTTGGAATCAGTCCAGCCAACGATAGAGCCAGCTTGATTGCCTATCGACTGCCCGTGCCTCAGAAAGTACAGCTGAGTACCTTTTTTTGCTAAATTAGTCTGAAGAAGTTCTGATAAGTTATTGAGATGCTGTATCATCGTTTATAATAGTGAATATAATATACAATATATCAAAATAATATGCTAGAATCAGCTCATTATGACTGAAAATGTTCATTTTTTATTCTTTTTTCGTTGATCTCTTTCATTCTGGCTACCTTTTCAAAGTGATTTTTGGGTCTATAAGTCTCAAAAGCCATTCTTTATCTCTACGCCGTCATCTACAACTATACATACTTATTAGCTGCGATTAGTTCATTTTTGACCCTAGTTACGAATTCTTCATACTACTTGACAACTCTAGGTTTGTTTTTCTTCGCCTACTGCATTTTCTTGAGAATATTGTTCAACTACTCTTACTACTATTCGATCTCCTATCTTCTTCTGATGGCCTCACATATCAGCCACTATATTTGCTGTATTCTTTAAGCCAGAGCTTCATCGTAAAAGATTTCTATGTAGTTCGGATCATGACACTCACATGCAAAACCCAAAAATGCGATTTATTTTGCAGTTCTTTAGGTCAGACAGTTAGTACATCTTTTTTTTGGTTAGTCTGGTTTAACTCCCTATATTTTGGCCTTCAAAGGTCGTACCTCTCTTTTGAGTGCTGCTAACAACTAAGGCATGAGATCGTAGAACTAAGGGTTAGGTTTGATTTCTGTAATGGCTGACATTGTGTTGGTTACGACCATAAAGCCTTGCTCGAGTGACTGCACCATACTCATGCCCTGATGGTAGACCTCTATCACTGTGTTAAGAAGTGGTTTTTTGTTAAGAGAGTAGTCGCAGATGAGGTTCATAATGACACGGTGCTTGGCAGAATAAAGAAAACAGACCCAGAGGATCATAAGGTCATACTTACGCTTCAAAATGTGGTGACGCTTTGAAGGTATGTCCTAGACAGGGTGATGGATTGAAAGCTATAGCTACATGACAAAAAATTGACTAAAAGTATTATTATTGCATTTAGAAAATATAGGAAAATATGCATAGAAATAAGAATGTTTGAACTTTGTTACAAAGCTAAATTTTTTCATAAAAAAATCAAATATTTTGTATTGAAGTTAACTTTATCATTTAAAAATTAAAAAATTGTATATCATATGTAAATTCTCTTTTACTTGCTTGTGACTTTCGTTATTTTAATATTGCCTCTGGCTAGTTAGCAGTCATTATGAACATAAAAGCGCACTACTAATAAGAATAGCAACTTCTCGAAGGAGTGACCATGACCACCTCAATTTCCTACCCCCCTCATGAAGCACTATCACCCTAGAACCCCCACCAAGACCATTACACCATACAAAACGAATCTTTTGATTTCTCAGTCAGCAACCCAGCCTAAAGCAGATACGTATCATAGGAAAATACAACAAGAGACATATCTAGATCACGAAATCTGCCCTAAACTCGACCTTTGAGCTTCAAAGCCAAGTCTCAGGTGCATATAGGCAAGGCAAAAGATGATAGAAAATGGTAAAATCTGATGTAGCTTGATAATTCGCTAATACAAGCACACTACAAAGGCATTTTTGCTAGAGTTTAGAGCAACCTGGGACAGATGAATCAAATAGTCTTAACTGAGTAGTATTGCCGGTTAAAACTATACTAGAAATAGCTGCTACAAGTGGTCCGATAAATCTAGTTCAGTCTGAGCTAGTTCTAAAAACAAAAGAAAAGTTTCATCACTCAAATCAAATCTCTCAAAAAAGACAATGAAAATCTACTCAAAACAAACAAATAACTGTTGCAAATACTTAACTAGTTAGAAACATCGTGCCGGCTTCATTATGATTCCACTTTGGCTTAGGATTATCTTTTAACGAAGTCTTCGGGGAGAAGCGAAAGGAATACTAATAAGGAAGTGGAGGTTGTACCTTTTGCGAGGATGTTTTCGCATTCAGTGTAAGAAATGGAGCTTATTAAACGACTCTAGGAAGAACAGCAGTGCCATCCGAACATCAATGCCGCCTGTTTTGCATAGTTTTTGATCAGTCTTAATGAATTCACATCAAAATTAGGCACATAGAACTGCCCTGAATCTTTGAAAATAGATTTTTTAGGAGATTAAGAGTTAAATCATGAAAACTGCCTTATAAAGGAATGTCTTAGCTAAGTCAATAACAACCTTAGAAGATTCAACACATTCTAAAAGGTTTTGCCTACGTACTCGCCAGTTAAGTAAAACTTCTTACCAGTTGACTCGCAACCCAAGATAATATAGATCTTTTTGACAACTTTTACTAACAATCAATCTCTTTTCCTCAAAAGTAAGCATAGTTTTATATAGACCTGTAAAGCTCAAAAGATCCTTAGCTGTATTTCTGGCAAGTGATCCATACAGCTGTGGTAACTTTTCTGGGCGTAATGACCCATTAGACCAAAAAATGTTATTTGTAGCTGAGTTTCGGAGATAACACTAAAGTATGGCTCAACAGTTTTCTTCAAATAACGAGAGAACTCAAGTAGAAATGCAATTTGCAGATGGCACCATAGAAGTAAAGATACTTTTCACGAGTATAGGCATTTTTAACGGACATTAACGAACTGATTGTATTCAAGATGCTTAGGAGCTGACTTAAAATGATCGTATGTTTTATTCGTAAAAGTTGTATCGTAATAAATCACTTGTTGATCATAGAAGCAAACAGAAGCACTTACGAATTCTTTAAAACTGCATATAAATACACTTACTAACACATTTCTAGTTCTGGAGCTGCAACTAGGCCAAGTAAGACATGCCGAAAATGGGACCCAACGCGCATACTATCACCTAAACAAGAGTTACATATCTTTATATAGCGTAAGTTACTAATTAGAGAAAATACTGTTGGAATCGAGGTCGTGAATAATGAAATAGACCTGTCTAAGAATCATTGAAATTATCAGATAAATCAGCAGAATTTTAACCTTTTTTATACAAAAAATACTTTTTTATCGATTGAAACGTCGTTTAATCTTTTGTAAAGGAAGATAGAAACGGCTGAGGTGAAAAGAAGGAGAGAAAAGATAGTAGAAATAGTTATAGAAACATCTGAAACAGTGCACCAGTCTGAATCTTTCTTCAAGGTGCCGACCAGTGTGAGACTTAACAAGAGAGGAATGAAAAATATCATGATGAGAATCGAAACTCTTTTGATGATTTTGCCTTTATTGGTCTGACTGTAAGCAGTTTAGCTAAATCATGTATAAAAGTACTCATGCTATATGCCTGATTTGCCTATATTTGATTGACTTTATTGATTTTTGATGTTGATTCTTGAATCGCAGCCTAGACTGATCATCAACCAAGTGAATCCGTTGTGGATGAAGAGCACATTGCTTGCATACGCGTTGAAAATGCCAAAAATATCGTTAATTAGATGATATCCCTGTTATACTTATACAGATTTTTAGCTTTCGTCTTTAAGCTTATAGCTACTTTGCTCATATCTTACGTATTGTACTATATTTGTGCTTTGCGAGCCAGAAGCATCAAAAACAGAGAAAGAAGTGAAAGGGCATACAATCTATAAGTTTAGTGCATATGAAAATGACTATAGGAGAAGGCTGTGGAACAAAGAATACACATTTTGTAGAGCAGAAACAGTATGGTAAGCGAGTTGAGACCCACAATCACGTAGAGGATCTACTGACCGCCCTTGTAGATGAAGATGTCTCTGTTGCAGATCTAAGTGGTCATTTGCTTATTAATTATACAAACTAAGTATTAATCAAACAGTACATGCATACATTAAAGAATCAGATAGATAAATCAAATGCCGATAGCACTCTACTTCGTTCCTCTCAGCTTCCTCATCTGCTACTCAAGCGAAGAAAACTGCTATCTCTTTGCTTTTACCTGAGTTTATGGCGTCTTCGTGGCGTAGTTTGTACTAACTCCATTAGTATTAGCAGGTCTTTTTTTAGGTTACTAAATAAACGAAGAATTCGATGACTTTTTCGGCGTATTCAGCATCTATACAGGTTTGTTGCTCTATTGTCTTACTAGATCACTTTTGGGTAGTGATAGTTTGTCCTGACCCGCCTGAGCCATTTGTATTTATTTGAGTTTGCTGACGACTACCATTCTGGCCGATTAAGCTTGCTTGTAAAGTCTTTAAAAACCAAGCATGACACTACCAACATTCTTCTATAAGTTAATCCGCATTTATCTTTACCTATCTAGTTAATTCTTGATAGTTTTCATTTGCAATTGCAGTTATTTTTCTTTCTAACATGGCAAATTGTGCGTATGTCTGTTGATAGCATCGATGTCCTTACTGATCTTGATCCTCATCTTGGTGTTCTACTACTTTAGTTATAAATTGTTCCTTTAAATTTGTGCTATTTTTGCTCTTAAATTGACCTTATCATTGTACAAGTTGCGAATAGTAGTGCATCTGTTGATAGCTATTTCTATATCTTCGATCTGTTGTTTGATATGTTGGTTATTGCTATTGGCCTGTAATGAATTTTTCTTTTGTTATGCCTTTTCGTTGAGTTTTTGTATCTACTCGTTCATTTTTTATACTTACTACTACAAGTTCTATTGGGTAATCGGATTCAACTATTAACTTATGTTCCGCACGTTTAATTTATGCATCATCTCGTTTATCAACAACTTAGATTGCTGCATCTCCTTCATTTTTTATCGCTGTAACTTCTAATTATCCTTTGACTGTGTAGACTTATGATTAAATAGTTAGAATTTGTTTCCGATATTGAATAGATCTCTCTGGGAAAGTATCTTTGGCTACTCTCTTTTGGTCTTTTACGTTTTCACTTGCTACTACTATGGTTTTATTTCTTTCTTTTAAGCGTTGGAAGGCGAGTTCAGGTGGGCACCCATAAGTACGTCTTTGTCTTTGAGGTTGTATTTTGACTACTATTTTTTACGAATCGGAATGAGTTTTGGCAGGTCTTAGTTGCTCTAAAAGTACATAACAATAAAATATTAAAGCAAAAGATAAAATTATTAAAAAATATGTGAAAAGATTGAAAACTCAGATAAAACATATTAATCAATTAAGATTGATTTCCCCAGAAGACTAACAAGCCTCCATTTCGTCAAAATACTACAAACCTGTTCTGAGTGTTCGCTGGAAGAGAGAAGTACTGCCATTGCCTCCTTGGAGCTCATCTACGCACTCAAGCATTAAAGTTCTGTATATTTCTTATGCGATTTATATGCAAAGAGCAGTTCGAGTCTCGTCAAAGAGGTTCCACTTATGTGCACACTAAACGATCTATCCTTTTTCATCTTTGTTCAATCTCTCTTATCTCGTTTCGGTCAGCATAGGATGACAACTCATACGGTACGCCTACACTACTTCTTCGACAGTTTCCTTACCAATAAGGGCGGGCACAGTAATATATTCATTGACAAACAAGCCACAAAGACTAGAAGACCACTTGAGCACTCTAAACTGTGTTTTTTCAAACACTTATTGAATGTTTTCCTAAGCAATGTAATAAAAAGTAAGAGCTTTCTATGAAGTATTCCAAGGATAAGGCGGATTGTCTGAATATAAAAAGAAATACCTATAGCAAAGTATGGCCTGAAATGGTTAAGAGCTTCGTTGAAAGCGTCAAAAAGGGCTTTGTTGTGGATTTTGTCGAATTAAAAGTTAGCTTTTTTGGCAGATGTCATATGGACTGCTGTTTTCTATAGAACTCTTTGGTGGAACTACTCGAAAGCCTATTCAGTTATGATCTGTTCAAGACCAAACACAGTTCCATCGTCATCTTGTAAAGGCATCAATTTCGTTTATGAATTCTGCATCACTTTGATTCTTTGAAGCATGCTGTAGCCAAACGGCATATTGACGAGTCTCAAGAACTAATCTCTGTAATAACCTGCATAAAAATAAGCTTACTTATGTAAAATTTGAAGAAATTTAGTAGAAAGTTATGGATAGCACTAAGGGAAGTCTAAATGCCTACGAATTCGTTCTTGAGTTAAGGCGGAACTGACTCATGGAGCATGCCCATTTGTATGGCTGCCCTTCTGTCAATACTAGACCTTACTTACTGTTGTCGATTGAATTCTTACATCATCGCTTTCATGGTCACAGACTCAATCGATTCGCCAGTCTGTTCGACCTCTTACTACTCTTAGAAATCAGAAGAATAGTCGTTATCTTAGGTCCCCTGAGAACTCTTTTGATAAAGAGAAGGTCCGTCTTTCTCAGGCTATGAAAAATGGCAGCCTTTTGATTTTTGACGACCTGCAGATAAGTTCTGACCTATTTTCGGAGGCAATGCCAATACAACTGGACTCACTGTAGTCAAAGTGATATTCTAAGGCTCTGATGACAAAAATTATCTGTCTGAATTTTAATCGTTACTGAAATCTTTGCCAAAAATGAGATCTAGCACTTACTTGGGTACTTCGTCTTTAAGAGCCTATATGATTTTGATATCTTGTTACATTTTCAAGTTCATTTCTTTGGCTTTTTATGCGTTATCCTTGAGCAGACCCTATAATAGCATATTTTGTTGGACTTCGTTATGGTATTTCATCTGCACCATTCCTTTTTTCTATACATATGTCTATAAACTTATTTTATTGGTAGTTAGCAGTTGATCCAGCAAACCCATGAGAGTGTTGACTTCTTTCTAGGCAGCTTACTGATGGCGTCTCAAGGTGAGACTTGCGTCTGAAGGCATGAGCATTTAATCTGCCATTTTGATAGGACTTATCTGTGGTTATTCAAAAAAATTGTTTTAAATGACCGAGTTGTTCTTTTGTTTTTAATCTTCTTATATTTGTTCATCGTCCTCAAAAACGAAAGGCTTTACTATATTTTTCTTTTGTTCGATAACTTTTCTCCACCATCTTTGTATGATTTTAGCCTTAGAATTGATAAACAACTTGATCGTTTATACATTCGGTTAGAAAGGTGTTTGCTATGGACTCTACATAGGCGAAGACTAAGGCACCTGAATTTGCTACTAATCTTGGTCTACGGGCTATCGAGAAGACTCTTATTCTTTGACAAAAGGCTGTCTTTTTGTTTAGTATCGCATGCTACAAGACGGATGGGTTTGCTCCAGGATACGCTGATATAACAAAGATGACTGTTATCTTTCGATTTATAGGAAATCAAGACCAACCATCAGGTACTATCCGTTTGAATTTTACTTGAAATCTTAGCAAATCTTTTTCTTTTCCTTTTTTTATTTGTTGCTCTTTTTAACTTGCTGAGGGTTTTTCGATGTCTTTGTCGAAATCAGATTGTTTTACTTGCTTTTCATGAACTTTGATGGTGACAAGGCATTTTTGAGTTTCTTGAAATCAGTGCCACTTCTATCATTTCTAACTGATTTGTTGCTTAAAGAAGTAAAAGTTTTTGCCATATTTTCATTAGTGAATCCAAACTGAGTACTCGCTCCTGTAGATTTCAACGTCTTATAATGCTTCGACAACTCTTTTTTATTTTTTTTCTATTCCGTGGCTTTGATCTGATTCTACAAATCATTAATAGTCCTTTTAAGTTACTCCACAGCTTCCTTGCGATCATAATGGGTACTTTTTGCAGGCTTATTTGTTGACTTTTTCTAGCATTTTTTGCTCTTCATGAAAATAATCGATTAGTAAGCTTATGAAGTAGGCAGGTGCTATCTCTAGCGATAGAGTAGTTAGAACTCTTTTTTGGGGGAAATGGTTTTGTGGAAGTGCTCGGGTTTGCGAGAAGATTTGTTGTTGTAGTCGTCGTGGGTTTTCTTCATGGAAATTATATTTAAAATTAGAAAGAAATATAGCGAATAACACTTAAGTAGTATCATATTGCATATTGCATATAGTATTATAATAAGTTGTTACTCCAATATTTTAATATAAATCATTTGAATTGAGAAGAAAGAGCTTTCAAGAGCAAAGTATCTATCGAATCTGCACAACTTTGTGCAACTATCGAAACTCTCGAGTTCTGGTTAGATCTCCGTTTGATTATATTATTTTTGTTCAACACACATGACTACCTTTATATCGTTTTTGCTTTTTTCTCTGATTAATAGCTTACTTTATCTTCGTACTTATCTTTCATTCCTTTTGCGTGTATTTTCACCCAATTTGTCAGCTATTTTTCAATTTCTTTCTACATACTGTGTATGGCTGGCATGCTCTATCTTCCTTTATGATTTCTTTTAACATTTTCTTTATAATTTCTTCCATATCTGCCCTAGCTCGGCTGGTCTTCCATGACACTGCCTATCAACGGAAACGAAATTTGTTATATTTTTTGTTTATCTGCATCGAATGAAGTTCGATTTCTCGATGGATATGCTCTAAAAGATGGTTTGTTATGCATGCTTTGTTTTGATTTTTAGTGTTTTTTGGGTCTGTCTGTCGGTTTCTATCTGCCAGGGTACTAGGTATTGAGCCAGTTGGAGAGAAAGTCTGAGTTTTGACTGATGTTATTGAGTTAATCTGTCACTTATGTTTATCCCAACATAATTATTATTACATAAGATGCATGTATTACCTTTAGTTGTTTATATAAACAGTATGTAAGCGGGAAGGAGCTGGTTCTAGTTTTAAAACCCAGCCTTCAAGATACGAGTTCTTGACTACACTTACACCTCATAACCCTCAATCAATACAGCTCTACCCTTGACAAAATCTACTATAAAAACTGTCATTTTTTACATAGGAGTTGTGTTGAGTCTAGGTTTCGTGTGGCTGTTAGGCAAATGGTCGCCAAAACGCAGAGCCATGTTCACTTGTAACGTATCACCTCCTAAGTAAGCTGATTATTTTTTGATCCACGACTAAGAGATCTAACATTCTCGAACCATCGTCTAAAAGAAAGACAAGTATTAGATAAGAATGAAACGAAATTGCGTAAGTTTTACCTATCATGATCGATAGTACATATACATATAAGAAAAAGAAGTATTCGTGCCAATAAGGTACTAATAGTTAGGAAAACACTTAGATAAGCTAAAAAAAGACAAATTCTTTCCCCCATCTGAAACATAAAGAACATAGTTACTTGCATATTACGGTTAGAATGTCATGTCCTTACCGGTTCAGAATCAAATATAGATTTTTATTCAATAGATGTTAACTCCTTATGAGGTTTTTCAAATGTATGGTATCATCCTTTGGCTGACCTAACAATACTACGTCTTTTCAGTAATATTGTTGGCATATTCACTGTATACATATTGGAACAATGCTACGGATATTAAGAAAAATCAGTAAAAATTGGCATTTTAGTCGTATTTCGATGTGCAGACGAAGATACTGGTGGACGAATAGAGGAGATCAGATGTTTAGTTATGTACTCATAAGTATACCTCAGACGAACACAAGTCAGAAATCATGAAGAACGACTTCAATGGAGTATAATAACACGACATAGACAGCTAAATGAGCTCAGATCGCAATAGACCACAAAAACGCAAATCAAAATCAACGACATAATAGGCGTAGATGACTGTAGTGAAGCCAAAAACAGTAAAAAGAGGATAAAAATAAGTAGGAAATCAAGAAAACAATCTTATTAATAATAGAAATATATATTTCAAAAGCATTTCTTCAATAAAATTGGTGCCTGGTGATATAATAATCTTGAATCAACTGGATATCGTGCCTTGTGACTGTATTTTACTAAGAGGTGAAGCACTTGTGAATGAAAAATATAGTACGGGTGACAATTTTTTAGTGAGGAAAGAATAGATATAAAATTTTACATATCATAAGTAAAATTAGAAAAGTTTCATGTTGTATTTGGGCACTTAGATAGTCAAAATCAAAAATATTTAGTACCGTACAAAAAAAGCTGGAGAATAAAATTAGCTATAAGCGTTTGAATAGTCGATGGCTGCCTAGAAGATAGACTACGTTAATTAGTTGGTCTGTTTGGTCACAGAAACATCTTATAATACACTCAGAGGCAAGTATTTACGAGCAATTAGATACCAACCCAGGCAAGAACAGTCTTTTTTTACATAGACAATCTATTTTATATACATACTGATCATCATCACTACGATAGTCTATGCAGTATATCTTGCCCTTCTCAATCACTACACCTCAACGACTCACATGTTCATAGTGTATCTAGATCTACTAGCAACAGCCATCCCTCCCACTCTGCCCACAGTACTCACTTTTGGCATAGATTTCGTCACAAGAAGACTCAAAGCTTACAACATCAACTGTGTTTTGCCAAGATCAGCCCTAACTGCAGGTAAAGTCAACACGGTTGTGCTCAAGGGAGATGATGTTTTCGGAAAAGACTTTTAGATTCATAGTGCCTCAGTTGGAATCAAGAACTAAAGAGGAATGGGACTCACTTTTTCATCTGTCAGCTAGTTCGAAACTTACAACGATAGATTCACTATAAATTAATCAGATTTGTAAGAAAGGATGCGAAAAATTAAATAAAAACAGTCTTTTTATGAACTTGGTACTGCCTTTTTCAACGCACTCACATGCTGTCATACACTTTAATTTTTTAGAAATCAGATAGAAGGTTCTATCTACTAGAAAAAAATCTTCGCATTTTCACAAGGGAGTAATGTAGGTTAAGACAAGTTTTAGACACTAAATCATTAAATAAGTGTGCTAAAAATCATAAGATTCAAGCAAAAACACATGAAAATGGGTGCTCTAGTGTCCATCAACAAAAAGAAAAACGTACTATAATCCGCAAATCAAAGAAAAAGGCAATAAGAAGACAGAGAAATCGATTAGAATGAAGTTACGATCAAACACTCTAAAAAACTAATGGAATAACCTGAGCTACCTGTAGTTCAATCTTAGAGCTCTTAGAGTGAAAAAAAATATATTTTTGTTAAAGGATCGGCTTAGAAAATCCTTAACAACTGCGATCCGTAGACCTATCCTCACAATGCCTATAACTATATAGTAGACATGGCTGAAAAAGGATTCAGATTGTACGGATACGCCATGAAATAATTCACTTTCAACCCTCGCTAAAACTTTGACTTCCAAGATTATGTCAATCATGTGCCTTTTACTTTTTTGGGGTTCATCATCATGTAACCTGTAAGACAAGATGACAACGTAGATGCGATTAAAGAACTCAATGACGCGTAAGTCAAATTGATATATCTGAGCAGTTAGAGAGAGCTCTAGAGCACTTCCAAGGCAGTTGCTAATGGAATTTGTAACAAAAATTAGCTTCTTTTGTGCAATATCTCAAAAAATAGAGACAAAATCACATGCAAAGGTCACATTTAATGGTAGTCATCAGCACAATAAATAGTTCCTGAGTTCCTAGCATAATTCTAATAGTTCGGTCGCACTTCAAAGGTCAGTATGAGTTCAGCCCTTTATGACTAACTTTTCTTTAAGGCCGACCTTCCCCTTTCTTAGCAACTGTTCAATAAGACTTGCATTTTCAACAAAATGTAGTTAAAATACTAAAAAAACCTTTATCTTCAGCTCTAGAAACGAAAGAGAATAACTTGTGCTGTGGGTCGAAGTGGCAGTGTGTCTTAAAGTGCAGCTCTTTCACTCGAGCTATAGCGATAATAAGGCGCAATGCTTTCAAGTTTTCATACAAAATATAGCAGTCTTAAGTCTATAGTAGACTGCTTAAGAATATGCAGAGCTGGTCTAAGCACAAATTTTCAAGGATTCAGCATGATGATTCTCTTTACTCTCGTTCAGTTCAGCACAGTCGTCATTCTCAATCTACACTACGAAGCACTAACCAGCTCACAATCACTCTACTAGGATCTTTTCATTACTTTTCCCATCTTCATCACAATATACCTAACAAAACCTGCATAAAAACTAAGCAAAGAAATCCCACCGACTTCATTCTTTTCACTCAGACATATAGTCTCAATGACCGGTCAACTTGTCATTCAATTCATCGCACAGCTAGCTTTCATTCTATATGTGCTTTCTATCGACTACTTCTAAGGCTTCAGGTAGTAAGCCAAGCACTACTATGTAGCAAATGGAGACTTCAGAGTCGGATCTTAGCTCTCTCTGGCTATTTTTGTTCTCAGCAATAATCTTTATTTAGGAATAGTCTTGAGTACAAGTGTGGCTCGACCTTTCAGAAAACCTTTTTATACGAATCCGTACTATACCATCAACTTGCTTTTGTTGTGGCTTTACAATACTTCTATAGTGATATATCCCGACCTGAGTCCCTAATAGATGCGTCCTAGGAACCTCTCGACCGAAACTGAGTTCATTCTAGTACTGGCATTAGTAGTAGGCAATCTAGTGATGGTATTAATGTACCTTTTCGAGAACCTGCTTGTATTTTTGTGGAGCAAAGAAAATCCTTGTCTGAAAAAAGGTCAGAACGGATACCAGATTGATCAGATAAGAGAATGATACTAAAAATAGTATATTTTTAATATTTTTGATATATTTTGAGTAAAAGTATGCATGCTTCTTTAAGAGAAGTGAATGTAGAAATCACTATGCATCTATTTTTCGATATAGAACAAACTAAATCAACAAAAATTATTAAAAATCTTCAAGTTTTTTAAACTCAGCTCACTTTTGTCAACTAAAATTATCTATTTAAAGTCTGTAGTCAACAATATTTTATCGAAAATTCATTGAGTTTTTTATTAATAGTTCAAAAAATAAACGAAAGTCTGCTTAAAAACTGCTCTGAAACAGAGCGAAACACAAAGATAAAAAATATCAAAGCCTAACGAAAAACAAGCAAAATAGTTTATGGCTGAGTACGTCTGTTTCATAGTCTTTGTGTCTTGTATATTAATAGCAACTTATAATAAATTGATAAAGAAAATTATCAAATAAACATTCAGGCCATATTGTTTA
>Ga0169931_10009763_pt1 | contig 13801 bp, 13 predicted proteins | sample Kivu_15m_20L_FD_129675 | JGI IMG/M metagenome (GOLD analysis project Ga0169931, IMG submission 129675) | Freshwater microbial communities from Lake Kivu, Western Province, Rwanda to study Microbial Dark Matter (Phase II) - Kivu_15m_20L... | ecosystem: Environmental > Aquatic > Freshwater > Lake...
CTTGTTGTACCAGCGCCATGATATCGGTATGGGCCACTTCAAACAGTTGGCGGATACTTTGAATACGGAAGTAAATCGGTTGCATGATGTCGATACGGTATGGTGTGCGCAGCACGTCAACCACATCAAACACTTTGCGTTCCGGAACATCTGAATGCATGGCATATTGGGTCTCACCCGGTGACGATAAAATGCCGCCACCGTAAATCCGCAAACCGTCATTAGTGTCCATTAGACCAAACTCAATGGTAAACCAGTACAAACGGGCCAGATACACCCGATCTTCTTTACTGGCAGCCAAACCTAACTTGCCGTAGATGTGAGTAAACTCGGCGAAATCGGCGTTAGTCAGCATCGCACAATGGCCAAAAATTTCATGGAAGATATCTGGCTCTTGCAGATAATCAAACTCTTCCCTGCTACGAATAAAAGTTGCTACCGGAAACTGTTTATTCGCCAGCAATTCAAAAAAGCGGTCAAAGCTAATCAGTGCCGGGACTTCGGCACACTGCCACCCCGTTGTTGCCAGCAGCACCTGATTGACTTCACTCAGTTGCGGGATCCGATCCTGCGGCAGATTTAACCGGGCCAGACCGTCCATATATTCCTGGCAGGCCTTGCCTTCGATGCAACCAAGCTGGCGCTTAATCAGATCAGCCCAAATTTGATTCTCTTCAGCCGACCAGTGGATCACGCCGCTGTCGTCAGACTGTTTCGATACATAAGTTGTCATGTTACTACCTGTTGAATAGGGTAGCCGGTTTCTGGATGGACCGGCTTAATGCGCCGCATGCTATTAGATCTACGAGGAGCTGTTAATTCTCAAACAGAAAATCACTTGCAGACAAATGTACATAATTCCTTACGAACAAGCGAAAAGAAAACGTAAAACACTGATTTAAATTACTATTTTTGCTGTAACTGCATCTTTACCAATGCCTGCGACAGGTCAGCAATCAGGTCTTCGACATGCTCAAGCCCAACCGAAATCCGGATCAGGCCATCACTGATACCGGCCATTTGCCGCTCTTCAGCGCTATACGGACTGTGAGTCATGGATGCCGGATGCTGAATAAGCGACTCAGCATCGCCAAGGCTCACCGCCAGACTAAATAACGCGCATTGATTAATAAAAAAACGACCGTCATCCAGTGACCCTTTCAGCTCAAATGCCAGCACACCGCCCGCCGCTTTCATTTGGCTACCGATAAACCGGTGGCCCGGATGCGATGGCAAACCAGGATAAAATACCCGCTCGACCGCTGGATGCGCCGCCAAGAATTCAGCAATGCGCTGGGCATTTTGGCAATGCCGTTCAATGCGGACCGCTAAAGTTTTTAGCCCACGGATAATCAACCAGGCATCATGAGGACTGATGGTCGCGCCCATATCTTTCAGCGTGGTCAGCTTGATGGTTTTGATGGTTTCTGCGTCTGACAGAATTATCCCGGCGACGACGTCACCATGGCCGTTCAAATACTTAGTGGCTGAATGGATAACAATATCGATGCCAAACTGCTTGGGTTGTTGTAGTAGCGGCGTTAAGAAAGTGTTATCGATAACTGATTTGATGCCATGCTGCTGACAAAATTTGCCTATAAAAGCTAAATCCAGCACGACCAGATTCGGGTTAATCGGTGTTTCGGCAAACAACATGCGGGTATTCGGCCGTAACGCTTGCGCAAGCGCCTGGTGATCTGTCATATCGACAAAACTGACTTCGATGCCATAACGAGCAAACATATGATTAAACAAGGCGAAGCTACAGCCATAGATTGCACTGCTGGCAATCAGATGGTCACCCTGTTGCAAAAATGCCAGAGTCGCGGCCGCTACAGCCCCCATTCCGGTCGCAGTGGCAGCGCCATCAGCAAAGCCTTCCAGCGCAGCAACTTTTAATTCCAACTCGCGGGTCGTCGGGTTCCCTAAGCGGGTATAAATAAAGCCATCGGCCTCGCCGGCAAAGCGAGCAGCGCCCTGCTCTGCGTTGTCAAAAATAAAGGTGGAGGTTTGAAACAAAGGGGTGGCAAGACTGCCAAACTGACGGTCAACGGTTTTGCCGGCATGAATACATAGGGTTTCGGCGTGTTTACTGTTACTGCTCATAACGACTCTTCTGCTTAGATGTTTTTTTATTCAATTAAGCAAAAGAGTTATATGAAGGAAAGGCATCAAGACATCCGTCTGTCTGCTTTGGAAATCGGCTGATTGGTCGGGCCGCGAAATTTTGTATAGATTGCGTTACATGAAACGCTGCGATTGTATGTACTTATATACATTCAGTCAGTTTTTCTGCTTTTTAATAGTTGTTGTACTAAGTCAGTTATTAACAACTTACTCCCGCTATCTGGTGTGCTATAGCGAATAGGCCTGAATTGGCCAATCGCATAATAACCCAGACGAGCCACCAACAAACCGGCTAACACGCCTTGTCCGGCGCGGGCAGACAACTTGCTGCTCAGCTCAGCTCCCAATGCATCCCCGGCCAAATCAATCGCCAACTCAGTGCTGCCAGCCCAAAACAACGCTTGTAAAAACGCTTTAACCAAAACAGCACGCTGCCAAAGCGTCAGGCGTACACCATAAATCTCGCCGATTTGGTTCACCAGGGTGATACTGCGCCAGCTAACTAAAGCCAAGTCGGCCAGTGCTAACGGACTGACGGCAACCGCCAGACAAGTTTGTCCGGCCGCTTGCCGCACCAACTGCTGGGCGCGTTGATCAAGACTCTGTAACACCAGTCGCTCAAACAGAGCCAGCTGCTCAGCGTCCGATAACAATGGGTCGGCGTTAAACGTTGTGGCAGCAGGTTCATCAGTTAACAGCGCTTTTGCGCGCTCTAACCAGCTTTGCGCCTGACCATACTGCAACGAGCTCTGCAACTGCTTCGCTTCGGCACGTAAAACATCTAGTTGTTTGGCACGCCGGCGTTGCAACCAGCCCTTGAGCAAACTGCGCAGTAATAAGCCGCCACCGCAAAGCGTCAAGCCGGTTGCAGCAGCGCCTTGCAGAGCATTCTGTAGCCAGCTCTCGGCGACAAATTGATACCACTGCACGCCCGCAAGTAAAACAGCTAAGCCTGCCGCAGTCCACCAAACCCAGCCGACAGTCGTGACAGCCGTTGATTGACCAGCAACCGGTTTGGTAGCTTCGGGCGGGCTGACAAAGCTATCAGGGGTATATTGTTGCGCCGGCGTCAGTGCGCTTAGCACCGGGCTGTCCATCGCAACAAATTGTTGCTCGCTAAAACGTTCAGCGCTACGCAGTCCGTTTGCAGGCTCAGTCGGCACATCAGTCATTGCAGCAGATCTCCCAGTAAAAATTGTAAAGCCTGATCCAGCCGTAAGTGACTGCTTTGCTGCTTGCCATTTAGCATTGGCAAAAACTTTGGAAACTCAAAGCGATGCTGGGCAAAAATAGCTTCCGAAGGCATCGAGATAGGCACATCGCCCGGATACAGCGTGCAAAGCTCACCATTTTGTTGCAAACGGCCTTGCAAACAAGCTTGAGGACCACTGGCCGTTTGGACCTGGCCTAGTTGTGCACTGACAACACTGGCGAGCGCCAGCACTTCAGTTTGACATAATTGATATTGCTGCTGATATAGCGGCTGACGCAGCATTTGCTGCAGTAACAGCAACAGATTTCTATGTTGGTCTGGCGTTAACAAATCAGCTTTTGAGGCTGCAAACAACACTTTGCTGATACGCGGTTTAAACAATCGGCCGAACCAGCTATCAGGGCCATAACGAAATTGTTCAGCCAGCTGCAGCAAAGCCTGTTGCAGCTGCGTTAAAGCTGCGAAGCCATCGTTTAAAGCACCAAGGCAGTCGACCAAAATAACTTGCCGGTCCAATCCGGCAAAATATTGCTGGTAGAACGGCGTAACAACCTGCTGGCAATAAGCTTTAAACTGCTGTTGTAAAAAACTGTATAGCGGCCCAACAGCGATTGCAGGATCGAGCGGAAACAACTCTAACAGCGGGCTGCCGGCTAGTTCAGCGGGTCTTAATAAACGACCGGGCTGTAACGCCAACCAACCTTGTTGTTTCATTGCACGCAGCGCTTGCTGATATAAATCAGTTAACATCCGTGTGCGTAGAGCATCCACTGCTTGCTGGTCGCTGTGTAAAGCTGCCAGATAAGCCGCCACCGCCGGTACATGCTGGTTTGCAGCCAGCGCGGCATACGCTTGTGCGGTCCAGTCGGCAAATTCCTGTGACAACATCGGCAAATCCAACAACCATTCGCCAGGATAATCGGTGATCTCAAGACGAATAGATTGGTACTGACTAAGCCGGCGACGCAATACATGACCACTGTGATAACGCAACTCCAGCGTCAGCTGACTGATTTGTTCGGTCGACGCCGGCCAACGGCCTTGCAGGATTTGTTGCAGATTAAATTCAAATGGGAAGCGAGCCAATTGCAGATTAGCATTTGGTTGGAGTTGCCCACCAATAAAACGGCCCTGTTGCATCACATCAAAAAATGCCGCCTGTGGTTCAGCGTCTTGCGTTAACAAATTTACCAGACTGGTAATAAAAGCGGTTTTACCGGCCCCACTGAGGCCGGTAATGCCAATCCGCACATGTTGTTGTAATAAACGCTGACCGAATATTTTCGCTTTTGCCGGAACATCCATCCGCAGTTACACCATCCGTAATCGCACTTCAGAGCTTGTTAATCTCACGTTCCAGTTGAAATTGACTGGAGGTGACATAAGATTCCATCTGCCGGACGCGCGTTTCGATGCTGTCAAATTGCGAGCGAAGGTGGTTCAGAGCCTGCCGCGCAGACTCGCCACGTTGCCAGACCCGGGTTTTTACTTCAACCGGGCGGGTCTTCTCAACAGACGGCGAATTGTATTCAGCCCGCCGCTCATTGTTGTTGGCCGCCCGGCCTTCTGCCACCGACTTTTTCTCCAGCACTATCCAGCCAACCAGATACAACACCGGTAAGAAAGTGCCAAACCCCAGCAACACCGACGCCAGCACCACAATGCGCACTAACCAGAGCTCCCAGCCAAAGTAATCTGCCACCCCGGCACAAACCCCAGCAATCTTGCCATTACGGTCATCCCGTAACAACTCGCGGCGTAGCTTACTCATGACGGCGTCTCCAGTTGGGCGCTTCTGAATCAAGAATGGCTTCGAGCGTATTAATACGGTCAGCCATCCGTTCTGCTTTCGCAGATAAATCATTCAGTTGCGCAATCTCATGTTCAGATAACCCTTCTGAAATTTTCCGTTTGCTGCGGTAATGCATAATGATCCAAATCGGCGCCACAAAGATCATAAAAATGATCGCAGGGATGGCAAAAGCTTCGGTCAGTTCCATGGTTGGCTCCTCGAACGCCTGAATAATCAGGCGTTATTATCTTTGTTCAGTTTAGCTTTTAACGCGGCCAGTTCTGAGTCAATCTTTTCCTGAGCAGCCAGCTCAGCAAACTCATCGCGCAAGGTCTTTTTGCCTAAATCGTACGATTCAACCTGCGCTTCCAGGCTATCGATTTTTTGCTCGTAGCGTTCAAATTTATGCATCGCATCATGTAAGCGGCTGCTATCCAACGTTTTGCGAACCTCTAAACGCGATGCCACCGTTTTTTGCCGCATCAGAATGGCTTTTTGCCGGGCTTTCGCATCTGCCAGTTTTTCCTGTAACTGACCAACTTCATCCTGTAACTTACTGATATGGTTGTCCAGATTGGCAATTTCAGCGTTCACAGTCAGCGCCTGCTCAGCTGCTTTTTGCCGCTCTGCTAACGCCGCGCGGGCCAAATCTTCCCGATCTTTCGTCAGCGCCAGTTCTGCTTTTGCCTGCCATTCGGCAACTTCCGCTTCTAAGCGTGCGACCACGCGTTGCAGCTCTTTTTTCTCAGCAATCGTTTTTGCTGAGGTTGAGCGAACTTCGACTAAAGTGTCTTCCATTTCCTGAATGATCAGCCGGACCATTTTTTCCGGATCCTCTGCTTTATCCAGCAGGGCATTGATGTTCGAATTCACGATATCTGAGAAGCGAGAGAAAATACCCATGATGTTTACCTCATTACTATGCAAGTTGTTCGCTAAGACTTATTCAGGAAGCTTGCCAACTTGCCAAAGTTTATAACTACCTGTTTTATAAATATTTATTTATTTTAAACTTGGACTACTCTACAACACCATTATGAAATAGACTATTTATTAGCAAAATTTACCACTTAATGGTTTAACAATGGCACGCACGTCACAGCTCGATAATCTCATTGGTCAATCTAACAGCTTTTTAACGGTGTTGGAGCAGGTTTCACAAATCGCTCCGCTGAATAAACCAGTACTGATTATTGGTGAACGCGGTACAGGGAAAGAGTTAATCGCGGCCCGTTTGCATTTTTTATCCCAACGCTGGGACCAGGCCTATCTGACGCTCAACTGCGCATCGCTAAACGAAAATTTGCTGGAAAGTGAGTTGTTCGGCCATGAGGCCGGCGCATTTACCGGTGCTAGTAAACGCCATGAGGGACGCTTTGAGCGGGCTAATTTTGGCACACTGTTTTTAGACGAATTGGCCAATACACCAGGGCTGGTCCAAGAAAAACTGTTGCGTGTCATCGAATATGGCGAGTTTGAGCGGGTTGGCGGCAGTCGCCCCATCAAGGTCGATGTGCGGTTGATTTGCGCCACCAACGAGGATTTACCGGCGATGGCCGACAGCGGCGAGTTTCGCGCTGACCTGCTGGACCGGCTGGCGTTTGATGTGATCACCTTGCCCCCAATGCGCGAGCGGCGGGAAGACATATTACTGTTGGCTGAACATTTTGCCATCAATATGGCCCGCGAGCTGAGTTTTGAATTGTTCAGTGGTTTTTCGGAAAAAGCCAAACGTCAGCTCCTGGATTATGACTGGCCAGGGAATGTGCGTGAGTTAAAAAACGTGGTGGAACGCAGCGTTTACCGTACCAACAATCCTTATGTGCCGGTCCATCATATCCTGTTTGATCCCTTTGAATCGCCATTCCGGCCAAAAGGCTCTGTCCGCACCATCGACCGCCGGCTCAGCCAGCCTGTTGCCGTCCCCGCAGCAAAACAACCTGCTGCGGAGTCAATGAGCCATTCCAGCGCCGGTGCAATCATCAGTTCCGACACCTCTCAATTTGATTTTAGCCAACCACTGGATTTTAAAGAACTGTCGGAAAACTACGAAGTGACACTGATCAAACAAGCGTTAGCCGCCTGCCAGTTCAATCAGAAAAAAACTGCAGAAGCTCTGAATCTGACGTATCATCAGCTGCGTGGATATATGAAAAAATACAAACTGTTAGACAGCCAGCAATGAAGTCAGTACAAATCAGCATCAGCAGCCTGCTGTTGCTATGTCTCAACGGTTGCCAGCCGTCTATTGAACAGGCCAGACCCGAAGGATTGGTTTATTGTGCCGAAGGCGCGCCCGAGACATTTAACCCGCAGCTGGTGACATCTGGCACCACTATCGATGCTATTAGCCAGCATTTGTACGACCGCCTGCTGGACATAGATCCAACTGACGGCAAGCTTTTACCAGGGCTGGCCCTGAGCTGGAGTGTCAGTGCTGACGGCCTGACTTACCGCTTTGTGCTGAGAACCGATGTACACTTTCATCAAACGTCATACTTCACTCCCAGTCGGTTGCTGAGTCCTGCTGACGTCGAATTTACCTTTAACCGCATGCTGGACCATCAACACCCTTATTACCGAGCGTCGGTGGAATATCCTTATTTTGATAGTGTTGGCTGGCAAGATTTGGTCAAGCATGTCAAAGCAGTCAGCGCAGACACCATAGAGTTTCAGCTCAATCAGCCAGATAGTTCATTTTTGTCAGTACTGGCGACTGATTTTGCCGCAATTTTATCAGCGGAGTACGGCGAGCAACTGATCAAAGCAGGCCAGCCAAATCTATTAGATTCACAACCCATCGGCACCGGTCCTTTTATTTTTGCCAACTACAGCAAAAATCAGTTAATCCGTTATCGACAGAACCAGCAGTACTGGCAGCAACAAGTGCATTTGCCGCAATTGGTGATTGATATTGTGCCGGATAACACAAAACGACTGGCAAAACTGCTGACACAGGAATGTGATATCGCCCCACTGCCACGGCTGGCAGAGCTGAAAATGCTGGCGCAGCGTCCCGGTTTCGTCGTGACAGAACAAACCAGCATGAACGTCGGGTATTGGGCATTTAATACGCAAAAACCACCGTTTAATCAAATCAAAGTCCGGCAGGCACTGGCGCTGGCAGTTGATAAACAACATATGTTGCAAGCGGTCTATTTTAACCAGGCCGAAATCGCTCATTCAGTGTTGCCACCAAATTCATGGGCTTATGAAAGCCAACTGCCAACGACTAGTTTTGATCTGGTAAAAGCCAAACAACTGCTCAGCGAAGCGGGTTACCCCAACGGCTTTCAGATGGATATCTGGGCTATGCCTGTACAACGTACTTACAATCCAAATGCACAAAAAATGGCTGAGTTGTTACAAGCTGATTTAGCCAAGATAGGCGTAAAAGCCAAGATTGTATCTTTTGAATGGAACGCATTTCGCCGCAAGTTGCGTGATGGTGAACATGACTCCGTGCTGATTGGTTGGTCAGCTGATAACGCAGATCCCGACAACTTCTTTCGGCCACTGCTGAGTTGCGCAGCCGCAATCAGTGGTGGCAACCGGGCAAACTGGTGTAATGAAAGCTTTGACCAGCTGATAGGCAGTGCCCTGCTGACCACTGAGCAGCAACAAAGGCGCAGTTATTACCTGGCCGCCCAACAGTTTTTGCAACAAGAAATGCCACTGGTGCCGATTGCACACTCCAAAAAATTTCAGGTGCAAAACATTCAGGTGCAAAATATCAGCATCAACCCTTATGGCGGGATTAATTTTGCCAGCACAACAAAAAGCCCCCGCAGTCCGATAAGCGGGGCCAACCGATGATTTGGCGTTATCTGGCCCGCCGGGCTTTCCTGTTAGTGTTTGTGATGTTTGCGCTGACCGGATTTGTGTTTAGCCTGAACTTTATGTTCCCTACCGAAGCGATGCTAACGGCGGGTGTGTTACCAGCGAACACATCAGCGAATGTGTTGTCACAATACATCACCTATTGTCAGCAGCTGCTGCTGGGGCATTGGGGCACCTCATTAGCCACGCAACAGCCAATCCTGGGGGAAGTGCTGGCTTTGCTACCCGCCACTATTGAGCTGGCCGCTGCGGCATTGTTGTTCAGTCTATTTGCCGGTATTCCGCTCGGCCTGCTGGCGGCAGTGCGTAAAGATCGCTGGCTCGACCGGCTGATTTCCGGTGCCGCGCTGATTGGATTTTCGATGCCGGTGTTTTGGTGGGCGTTGCTGTTGATCATGGTGTTTTCGTTGCACCTGGGCTGGTTGCCAACCTCAGGCCGCTTAAGCGTATTGTATGATGTTCCGCACCAAACTGGTTTTTTAGTACTGGATATTCTGCGCTCGGAATTAGCGGATAAAACCGCAGCCTTGTCCAATGCTTTTATCCATTTATTGATGCCTATGCTGGTATTGGCTTGTTATCCCACCACTGTGATGGTGCGCTTTGTGCGCGGTAGCATGCTGAACGTGCTGGAAAAAAACTATATCAAAACCGCCCGAGCGAAAGGGTTAAGCCGTGGTCAGGTGCTGTGGCACCACGGCATGCGCAATGCATTGTTGCCGGTCACCCGCCAAATCGGCTTACAGTTTTCATCATTGCTGACATTGGCGATGCTCACCGAAGTGATTTTCTCCTGGCCCGGTATTGGCCAATGGCTGATTGACAGTATTTATCAACGCAACTACCCGGCAATCCAGGCTGGTGTGCTGGTGCTATCAACTCTGGTGATCCTGGTGAATATCCTCACTGAGATTTTGCATACTGTGTTTGACCCGCTGGCCAGGAAACTGTGATGAAAAAACTTCGGCTTTATTACGAAGAGTACAACCGCAGACCCTATCAGCTATTGTGGCGCCATTTTGTCACGCAACAATTTGCTTTGTTTGGCTTATTAAGTTTGTTGAGCCTGTTGCTAATCGCGATTTTTAGCCCGCTGTTTACGCCGCACGACCCCTATCTGCAAAATTCGGCGTTGTTAAATCAAGTTCCATCCTGGCAAAACGGCGGACAGGTGGCCTATCCGTTTGGCACTGACGATCTTGGGCGCGATTTATTGTCGCGTTTAATGCTGGGCTGTAGTTACACCTTTGGCACTGCACTACTCGCCGTTTTTGGCTCGCTGGCCGCGGGTTTATTACTCGGCGGTTTGGCCGGCATGAGCAAAGGTGTGAAATCGAGCATATTTAACCACCTGCTGGACCTTGCGTTAACCATCCCCAGTTTATTATTTGCGATTGTTATCGTCGCGGTGTTAGGCCCTGGCCTGCAAAATACGTTGTGGGCGGTGATGCTGGCGCTATTGCCACAGTTTGTTCATGCCGTCCGGCATGAAATTCAGCATCAACTGAAGCAAGATTATGTCATCGCCTATCGGCTGGATGGCGCCAATAATCTGCAAATTCTCTGGTCGGTTATTTTGCCGGGGCTGTGGGAGCCGCTGACGTTGCTGTTTACGATGGCGCTATCCACCGCCATCCTGGATATCGCCGCCATCGGCTTTCTGGGCTTAGGTGCACAGGCTCCAACGCCTGAGTGGGGCACTATGATTGCTGACGCGCTAGATGCTATTTATCTGGCGCCATGGACTGTTGCTCTACCAGGCTTACTGATTTTTATTACTGTGTTGTCGATCAATCTGGTCGGCGATGGTTTGCGAGTGGCCATGAAAAAACGGCGGGAGATCTGATGCAGCTACTGGATATCCGGAACCTGACGTTGGAATTGCAAACACCGGATGGCGCCATCCGCGCTGTCGACCGCGTCAATCTGACGTTAAAAGAAGGCGAAGTCAGGGGGCTGGTTGGTGAATCAGGCTCGGGCAAAAGCTTAATTGCCAAAGCAATTATGGGTGTATTGCACGAGCGTTGGCGGATCACAGCCGACCGCTTTCATTGGTGCGGTGAAGATTTACTGCGCTTGCCTTACCAAAAACAACGGCAAATTATCAGCCGCGATATCGCGATGATTTACCAGGAACCAAGCCGCAGCATGGATCCGACCGCACCGATTGGTGAGCAGCTGGCGGAGTCCATTCCTGATCATTTACTGCAGGGAGTATCCTGGTGGCAACGCAGTTATTTCCGCCGCAAAAAGGCCGAAGCCCTGTTACACAAAGTCGGTATTCGCGATCATAAAGCGGTGCTTTCAAGCTATCCGTATCAGCTTTCAGAGGGCGTTTGTCAGAAAATTTCGATTGCGATGGCGATCGCCAAAGATCCGAAGCTATTGATTGCCGACGAACCAACCACAGCACTGGAGAGCACCACTCAATCGCAGCTGTTTCGCATGTTAGCCAGTTTTAACCAGCTACGTGGGATGTCAGTGCTGTTAATCAGTCACGAGCTCGAAACAGTCGCCCGTAATACCGATACGCTCAGTGTGTTGTATTGTGGCCAGCTGGTTGAAGCCGGCGAGACCAAGGATGTCTTGCAAAGCCCCCGCCATCATTACACCGATGCGCTGGTGCGTAGCGTGCCGGAATTTCAGCCTGATTTAGGATTTAAACAGCCACTTTATGCACTGCCAGGCAGTATCCCAACGCTGCAGCATTTACCGATTGGCTGCCGTTTAGGCCCGCGCTGCCCGAACGCACGCAAAGAATGCGTAAAAACACCGGTGCCGGAGCGTCAGCAAAATCACCATTACAGCTGCCATTTTCCGTTACAACAGCGAGGCAGTGATGAGTAAGTTGCTTGAAGTAAAGGCGCTTTCTAAAAGCTACCAAAAAGCCAGTGGCCTCTTTAAATCGGAAAAAATACAAGCATTACAAGATATTAGTTTTAGCCTCAATGCTGGTGAAACCCTGGCGATCCTCGGGGAAAACGGTTCTGGTAAAAGCACACTCGCCAAGTTACTGGTAGGCATTGAACAGCCGGACAGTGGTGAGATTTTTTATGCTGGCCAGCCACTGAACTGTCAGGATTATGGCAAAACAAATCACCTGATCCGTTATATATTCCAGGATCCAGCGCGCAGCCTGAACCCAAATCAGAAAATTTCCGAAATTTTACATGCCGTATTAACTTACAGCACTGTGCTGACTTTTGAGCAACGCGAGCAAAAAATCAGTCAAATCCTGCGCCAGCTTGGACTGCTGAAAGAACATGGCAATTATTATCCACACATGTTTTCCGGTGGCCAGCTGCAACGCGTCGCGTTGGCCAGGGCGCTGATTTTAGATCCGAAAATATTGATCCTCGACGAAGCGCTGACCGCAATTGACCCGTCACTGCGTGCGCAAATTGTGAATGTGTTACTGGAATTACAGCAGGACACTGGCATTGCATTTTTACTGATCACTAACCAGTTACGGCTTGTGCAGCATGTTGCTGACCAAACGTTGATTCTGCATCGAGGGCAGATCACCGATTACGGAACCACGACGACCATATTCAGTGCCCCCGAACACGACTATAGCCGCCGGCTGATCAATAGCGCACAGTGGAATTAACCAAATAGCTGCCATCTGAATGGTGATAAAAAAACCAGCGATCTCGCTGGTTTTTTTATCTTGTCTGATTAATCGCGCCGACGGCTGCTAGGTTTTGGTGCCGGCTTTTGCGCACGTCCCTGACCACGGCCACCCGAGGTCCGCTCCGCATCCGGACGATCCGATTGCCGACGTGACGATGCTGGTTTATCGCGACGAGTCTGGCCGTTTGCACCGCCCGGTGACGCGCGCTCAGAGCGTGACGCTGGTTTGTGGCTGCCTGAGCCGGCGGGTTGCTCTTTTGCCGCTTTTTGCTCGGCACGGGCGCGGCTACGCTCGTCAGTTTGCTGCAACACCTGATGCTTACGCACCGCCCGCTTAATTGAGGCCAGCCGGCGACGTCGTTCATCCCGATCTTCTGCTTTGGCCAGCGTTTCGGTTTCCAGCGGTAACTTCACTAACTTACGTAAATAGTTCACTTCATCCAGTGCACATTCGGTAAAACCACCGGCTGGTAAGTGTTTTGGCAGCAAAATGTCGCCATAGCGGATACGCATCAGCCGGTTAACAACTGTTCCTTGCGATTCCCACATCCGACGCACTTCGCGGTTACGGCCTTCGGTCAGCACCACGTTAAACCAGCGGTTGATGCCTTCGCCACCGGTCGCTTTGATTTTCTTAAAGCTGGCTTTACCGTCTTCCAGTTCGACGCCGGTGCGCAACTTCTGAATAATGGCATCGTTGACTTCACCAAACACCCGGACCGCATATTCACGTTCGACTTCAAAACGCGGATGCATCAGCCGGTTCGCCAGTTCGCCGTCTGTGGTAAACAGTAACAAGCCTGACGTATTGATATCTAGTCGGCCAATCGCGATCCAGCGCGCACCACGCATGATCGGTAAGCGGTCAAACACTGTTGGCCGACCGTCCGGATCAGTACGGGAACAAATTTCCCCTTCCGGTTTGTGATAGGCAATCACCCGGCAAACCTGTTCTTCTTCAGCAGCCAGTTTGACCACATGGCCATCAACGCGCACTTGCTGAGTGGCCGTCACGCGGTCGCCCAGATGCGCCACTTTGCCATCAACGGTGACACGACCACTGCTGATAAAGGTTTCCATTTCGCGGCGCGAGCCAATACCGCTGCGCGCCAGCACTTTTTGTAACTTTTCACTCATGTTGAGACTCCTCAGTCATCCCGACTGTGTGTTGCATCGTTTGAAATAATGACTCGAGC
>Ga0169931_10009764_pt1 | contig 13800 bp, 14 predicted proteins | sample Kivu_15m_20L_FD_129675 | JGI IMG/M metagenome (GOLD analysis project Ga0169931, IMG submission 129675) | Freshwater microbial communities from Lake Kivu, Western Province, Rwanda to study Microbial Dark Matter (Phase II) - Kivu_15m_20L... | ecosystem: Environmental > Aquatic > Freshwater > Lake...
CCTCAACGACTGGGACATCGAGTGGCTCTCGACCAACCAGCTCCCGAGGATGCTGCGCGTGACGCTGGGCTTCGGCGGCGACGCGCGCGCCGGCACGCCGCCGGCCATCCTCGTCAGCAGCGTGGTTTCCCCCGGCGGCCAGGGGGTGATGCGCGAGCTGCAAAACCCGCTGGCCCCGCCGGGCGGCGGCGGGGTGCCGCAGTTGAACGCGCCGCAACCCGGCCGGCCGCCGATCCCGACGCCGGGCTTTGGCGGCGGCGGGGCCGCGCCCTTCAACCGCCCGCGCTGATGAAACTGCCCGGCTCATCCCAGTTGCCTGCGAGTTCCGGCCGAAAGGTTTGCTGGCAGCGGAGCCTTTCTCCCTCACCCCGGCCCTCTCCCGCTGGGAGAGGGAGGAACGCACTCCGCGCTCGTCCGACGGGGACGCCCCAGCACTTCGAGCACTGGCTGACTTTCCCCCTCTCCCAGCGGGAGAGGGCCGGGGTGAGGGAGGACGCGCGCCCCGACCGGCAGGCCAGCGGTGCTACTTGGCAATCAGCAGCACTCCCGCGCCAGCGGCGGAAACCTCGCCCCACCGGAAGCCAATCCGGCATCGCGCTCATCATCGTGATGCTCGTCATCCTCGTGCTGGCGGTGCTGGCGGGCGGGTTCGCCTACTCGGTGAAGATTGAAACCACCCTTGCGCGCAACGCCTCGCACGACCACGACTTCGAGTGGATGGGCCGTTCCGGCGTGGAACTCGCGCGCTACGTGGTGGCCGAGCAGATGAAGATTCCCAACGAGCCGTTTGACGCGCTGAACCAGAAATGGGCCGGCGGCCCGATGGGGACGAACGAGGCGCTGGCCGCCGTCTCGCTCACCGACGTGCGGCTCGGCCCCGGCACGTTCAGCGTGAAGCTCACGGACTGCGAACGGAAGTTCAACGTGAACGTCGCCGACCCGATGATCCTCGGCCAGACGCTCAAGCTCGTGGGCGTGGACGTGGCCGAGGCGAGCCAGATCACCGATTCGATCCTCGACTGGATTGACCCCGACGACCAGCCGCGCCTCAGCGGCACCGAGAGCGATTTTTACCTCAGCCAGAACCCGCCGTATCAGGCCAAGAACGGTCCGCTCGACGACCTTTCCGAGTTGCTGCTCATCCGGGGCGTGGTGCCGGAAATGTTCTTCGGCACGGACCTGAGCCAGATTGACGTGCCGCGCAGCGTGACCGGCCGCGCGCTGGCGGTGAACAAGAACACCGGCCCCATCTACACCAACGCGCTGCGCGACGTGTTCACCACCACGTCCGCGCGCGTCATCAACCTCAACACGACCTCCGCGCTGGTGTTGCAGGCGGTGCTGGGCATTGACCAGCCCACCGCGCAGGCCATTCTCGCGCGCCGCGCCGGCCTCGACGGCCAGGACGGGACCGAGGACGACGTGCCGTTCCGCAGCCCCGGCGAGCTGGGCGGCGTGCCCGGCATCAACCCGCAGGCCGTGCAGGCGATGGCGCGGCTGTTCTCCGTGCGCAGCGCGACCTTCGAGGTGGAGGTGGCCGTGGATATCGGCGGGCAGAAACGCACGATGGTCGCCCTCATCTACCGCGCCAACGCCCGCGACGTGCGCACGCTCTACACGCACTGGCGGTGAGGCGGAACCAGCCGTTGAAGGACGGGGGAGCGCAGCCGCCCCGGCTGCCGTTCGGGGCGCCCTCGCGCCGAACTCGGGCGCGCAGGAGCAAACCCAACCGTGCGGTTTATCGAGCGCCCCACGCCAACCGCGAGGGCGCGGTTGGCTGCGCCCGAGGCGGGCGCGCTCCCCAAGCCCAATCGCATCGCTCCGGCTGCGGCGAGGTGTCAGGGAATGAGCTGGCCCCGCGCCTCCCGCCGGCTTGACCCCGCGCGGGCGAGGCCGAATGATGCCGGCATGAACAAGCTCCTCACCGCGCTGGCCGCCGGCCTGTCGTTCTCCGCCGCGTCCGCCGCCGACTACACGCTGCACTCGTTCCAGAAAATCCTCGTGACGACGAATTTTCTCTGCGAGGGCGCGGACTTCGCGGACTTCAACAAGGACGGGAAGAAGGACGTGGTCGCCGGGCCGTATTTATTTCTCGGGCCGGACTTCAAGCAGCGCGTGGAATACACGCCGCCCGCCGCCAAGCCCTACGATCCCGCCAAGGGCTACTCGGATTACTTCCTGACCTTCACGCACGACTTCAACAGCGACGGCTGGCCGGACATCCTGGTCTATTCGTGGCCGGGCAAGGAAACCGCGTGGTATGAAAACCCCAAGGGCGTCGCCGGGCACTGGCCGCGCCACGTCATCTTCGCCGTGACGGACAACGAATCCCCGCAGCTCGGCGACATGAACGGCGACGGCAGGCCCGAGCTGATTGTCCACACCGGCGGCCGGCTCGGCTTCGCGGAACTCGACTGGAAAGATCCGACCAAGCCCGCGAAGTTCTGGGCCATCTCGCCGACCGACACGAAGAAGTATTTCCGCTACACGCACGGCTATGGCTTCGGCGACGTGAACGGCGACGGTCGCGCGGACATTCTCGACCGCGACGGTTGGTGGGAGCAGCCCAAGGACTACCGCGCCGGCGAGCAGTGGAAATTCCACGCCGTGCCCTTCGCCCCGGCCGGCCTGCGCGGCGGCGGCCAGATGCTTGTGTATGACGTGAACGCCGACGGCCTCGCCGATGTCATCACGAGCTGGGACGCGCACGGCTACGGCCTCGCGTGGTATGAAGGCCAGCGCGAAGGCGGCGCGGTGAAGTTCCGCGAGCACGTCATCATGAACAACAAGCCCGAGCACAACCGTTACGGCATCAAGTTCAGCCAGCTCCACTCGCAGACGCTCGTGGACATGGACGGCGACGGCGTGAAAGACCTCGTCACCGGCAAGCGTTTCTGGGCGCACGGCCCCGCTGGCGACGCCGAACCGAACGCGCCCGCCGTGCTCTACTGGTTCAAGCTCCAGCGCAACGCGGACAAGACCGTGGACTTCATCCCGCACCTCATTGATGACAACTCCGGCGTCGGCACGCAGATCACCGCCGGCGACGTGAACGGCGACGGCCTGCCCGACGTGGTTTCCGGCAACAAGAAGGGCCTCTCCGTCTTCCTGCACTCGGCGAAGAAAGTGTCCAAGGCCGAGTGGGAAAAGGCGCAGCCGCAGCCGGTGGCGAAGTAGGGCTGCGGTGGCCCGCGCAACAGTCAGCGACGCCCGGCGCGCGGCACGGGCCGGACTTTCTTCAGCAGCGCGCCGCCCACGTTGCGCGGCACGAAGGTGCTCACGTCGCCGCCCAGCCGGGCGATCTCCTTCACCAGCCGCGAGCTGAGGAAGGTGTAGGTGTCCTTCGGCATCATGAAGATGGTCTCCACATGCTCGTCGAGCTTGCGGTTCATCAGCGCCATCTGGAACTCGAACTCGAAGTCCGACACCGCCCGCAGCCCGCGGATGACCGCCTGCGCGCCGCAGCCGCGCACGTAGTCCACCAGCAGCCCGTCGAAGGCTCGCACCTCGACATTGCGCAGCCGGCGCGTCGCGCCGACCACCAGCTTGCACCGCTCCTCCGTCGTGAAGAGCGGGTGCTTTTCCGAGTTCGGCGCGACGGCCACGATCACGCGGTCGAACAGCCGCGCGGCCCGCTCGATGACATCGAGGTGGCCATTGGTGAGGGGATCAAAACTGCCGGGATAGACAACCGCGCGCACGGCGTGAAAGTCCGGGCCAAGCTGCAAAATCGCAAGGGAATTCCCCGTCCGCCGCGCCGCCAATGCGCTTTACTTGACCGGACGCGGGAAATACAAAGACGCGCTTCCGGCGCTCGCTGGCCGGGATGATTGCGCTGATGGCTGACCAATCCATTTTCATCGCCGGGCATCGCGGCCTCGCGGGCAGCGCGTTGGTGCGCCACTACGCCAAACTGCCCGGCTGGCGGATCCTCACGCGCACTCACGCGGAGTTGGAGCTGCGCGACCCGGCGGCCGTGCGCGCGTTCTTCGAGCGGGAACGGCCGTCGCATGTGATCCTCGCCGCCGCGCGTGTGGGCGGCATCAAGGCCAACTCCGAGTCCCAGGTCGAGTTCCTCCTCGACAACCTCCGCATCCAGAACAACGTCATCGAGGCGGCCGCCGACTTTGGCGCCACCAAGCTGCTTTTCCTTGGCAGTTCCTGCGTTTATCCCAAGCTCGCCCCGCAGCCGCTGCGCGAGGACGCGTTGCTCACGAGCGCGCTCGAACCGACCAACGAGGGCTACGCGCTGGCGAAAATCGCCGGCCTCAAGCTGTGCGCCTACTACCGCCGCCTGCGGGGCCGCAACTTCATCAGCGCGATGCCCACGAACCTCTACGGGCCAAACGACACCTTCGACCTCGACAAGTCGCATGTGCTGCCCGCGCTGATCCGCCGCTTCCACGAGGCCAAAGTCGCCCAGGCTCCGACCGTCACGTTGTGGGGCACGGGCAGTCCGCGCCGCGAGTTTTTGCATGTGGATGACTTCGCCGAGGCGTGCGCCGCGCTCATGGGCCGATACGAGTCCGACCAACTCATCAACGTGGGTGTGGGCGAGGACGTGACCATCCGCGAGTTGGCGGAGTTGATTCGCGGCATCGTCGGCTACTCCGGCGAAGTGGTATGGAACACCGCAATGCCGGATGGCACGCCGCGTAAGCTGCTCGACGTGTCGCGCATCCACGCGCTCGGCTGGCAGGCGCGCATCCCGCTCACCGAGGGCATCCGCGGCACCTACGAGTGGTTCCTGGCGAACCGGGTCGGCCGTTGAGCCTACAGGCGGCGAATCACAACTTTTCATGGCCTGAGCGCCAGCAGGCTGGTTAATCTCCCTGTCCGATGACCCAACCCGTCTCAACCAAACGCCGGGCCGCGCTCGCCGCCCAGATCGAGAAGACTGTTGCCACCACGCCGGTCTATGACATCCACACGCACCTCTACGACCCCGCGTTCGGCGAGCTGCTGTTGTGGGGGATTGATGACCTGCTCGTCTATCACTACCTCGTGGCGGAGGCGTTCCGCCAGTTCGACCTGCCCTACGACAAGTTCTGGGCGATGTCCAAGTCCGAACAGGCGGACGTGATCTGGAACGCGCTGTTCATCGAGCACTCGCCCCTCTCCGAATCCTGCCGCGGCGTGCTCACGACGCTGAACCGCCTCGGCCTCGACGTGAAGAAGCGCGACCTACCCGCGCTGCGCAAGTGGTTCGCCAAGTGGAAGGTCGCCGACTACACGACGCACGTCATGGAGGTGGCGGGCGTGAAGCGCATCTGCATGACGAACTCGCCGTTCGACGATGTCGAGCGCGTGGTGTGGGAGCGCGGCTTCGAGCGCGACCCGCGCTTCACCGCCGCGCTGCGCATTGACCCGCTGCTGCTGTCCTGGCACGACACCGCCGCGCCGCGCCTGCGCGACTGGGGTTACAACGTGACGCCCGAGCTTTCTGAGAAGACCGTCGGCGAAGTGCGCCGGTTCCTTGCCGACTGGACGCGCCGCATTGACGCGCAATACCTCATGGTTTCGCTCCCGCCGGATTTCACCTATCCCGGCGACAACGCCTGCGCTCGGCTCATGGAGACCGCCGTGCTGCCGCACTGCCGCGAGTTCGGCCTGCCGTTCGCGATGATGCCCGGCGTGAAGCGCGGCGTGAACCCGCTGCTGAAGCTGGCGGGCGACGGCGTGGGCCTGTGCGACACCGCCTCCTACGAGAGCCTCATCGCCGCGCACCCGGACAACCAGTTCCTCATCACGGCACTCGCGCGGGAGAACCAGTATTCCCTCTGCGTCGCCGCACGGAAGTTCCGCAACCTGCACCTGTTCGGATGCTGGTGGTTCACCAACATTCCGTATCTCATCGAGGAGATGACCCGCCTGCGCTTGGAACTCATCGGCCTCTCCGTCACGCCGCAGCATTCGGACGCGCGCGTGCTGGACCAGATCCTCTACAAGTGGGACCACTCGCGCCGCATCATCGCGCGCGTGCTCACGGACAAATACGCCGACCTCGCCGCCACCGGCTGGGAACCGACGAAGGCGGAAATCCAGCGCGACGTGCGGGATCTCTTCGGCGGCGCGTTTGAGCGGTTTTGCGGACGGCACGCGGCCCGGGCCGCGCACGCGCCGGTCCGTCCGGCGGCCAAGCGCGGCCAGCGGCGCGTCTGATCCACGCGGGCGGACGCCAGTTCCATGCGCGCCTGCGTCATCTTCAATCCGACGGCCCGGGGCGACAAGGCCCGGCACTTCCGCCGCCATCTCGACGAGTTCGCCGTCGGCGTCGCGCTCAAGCCCACGCAGGCCCCCGGTGATGGCCGCCGGCTCGCGGCGGAGGCGGTGCGCGACGGCTTTGACACGCTGGTGGCCGCCGGCGGCGACGGCACGGTGAACGAAGTGCTCAACGGCCTCGCCGACGCCCCGGATGGTTTCGCCCGCGCGCGGCTAGCCGTGCTGCCGCTCGGCACGGTCAATGTGTTCGCCCGGGAACTGGGCCTGCCGTTGAAGCCGCTGGACGCGTGGCGGGCCGCGCTCGCCGGCCGCGAGCGGCGCATGGACGTGGGTTTCGCAGACTACGCCGCCTTGGAGCGCACGCAGCGCCGGTGCTTCGTCCAGCTCGCCGGCGCGGGCCTGGATGCGCGGGCCATCAGCCTCGTGGATTGGGGCGTGAAGAAACGCCTCGGCCCGCTGGCCTACGCCGTGGCCGGCGCGAAGGCGATGCGCGGGCCGCATCCGCAGATCACCGTCGAGGCCGACGGCCAGTCGGCGACGGGCGAACTGGTGCTGGTGGGCAACGGGCGTTTTTATGGTGGCAGCCTGCCGGTCTTCCCCGAGGCGCGGCTCGACGACGGGCGGCTGGACATCTGCGTGTTTCCGCGCGTGTCGTGGGGGCTGATCGCGCGCTACGCGTTCGGCTACGTCACCGCCGGTCCGCGCGCACCGCGCGACATGCGGATGCTGCGGGTGGCCCGGGCACGCCTGACGGCGGCCGCAGCGGTTCCTTTCGAGGTGGAGGGCGACCTGTGCGGGATGCTGCCCGTCGAACTGGGCGTGCTGCCCAACGTCCTGCGCGTGCTGGCCTGAAAAGCAAAAGGCAGGCGCGTGGCCTGCCCTTGGCGGGGGAAACTGCGGCGGGCGACTCAGGCCTTGGCGGTCTTGCCCTTGCGCTCGGGCTTCGCCTCGGCGGCGGGCGCGGCAGCCTCGGGGGCGCGCTTGCCGCGCTTCTCGGTCACGGGCGCGGCAGGCGCGGCGGCGACTTCGGGCGCGGGCAGCGGGTTGCTGCTGTTGATGACGACCTTGAGCGTGGTCTGCACGCCGTGGTGGAGGCGCATCTCGACCTCGTGCTCGCCAACGCCCTTGATGGGCTTCTCAATGTGAATCTTGCGCTTGTCGAGCGCGACATCGAACTGCTTCTTCAGCTCGTCGGCAATGGTGCCGTTGGTGACGCTGCCGAACATCTTGCCGTCGTCGCCGGTCTTGACGGCGATGATGAGCGTCATCTTGCCGAGGCTCTTCGCCAATTCGGTCATGGCGTTGAGCTCGGTCGCCTCGCGCTCGGCGCGGCGCTTCTGGAGGGCTTCGAGCCGCTTCTTGTTGCCCTGCGTGAGCGGAATCGCCAGACCCTGCGGCAGCAGGAAATTGCGGGCGTAGCCGGGATTGACCTTCACCGAGTCGGATTCCGCGCCGAGGCCGATGATGGGATGCGTGAGGATGACTTCAACTTTGGCCATAAAAATCAGTGTTCAGTAAGCAGTGTTCAGTAATCAGAAGGGCACGTCGTCGCCCTGCGGCGGCTCGTCGGCGCCGGGTTCCGCGGGCGGAGCACTGGCGGCGGGGCGGGCAGGGCGCGCGGCGGGCGCGGACGGAGCGGGTGCTCCGCCACCACCGGCGGCGTCGCGGTTGCCGCTGTCGAGGAAGGAAAAGGATTCGAGGACGACGCCGAGGCGGCTGCGCTTCTGGCCGGTCTGCTTGTCGTCCCACTGGTCGAGCTTGAGGCGGCCCTCGACGAGCACGGGGCGGCCCTTGCGGAGATACTGGCCGATGACCTCGGCCTGCTTCCCGAAGGCGTCCACGTCCACGAAGGTGACTTCCTCGCGCTTCTGGCCGTCGTCGCCGGTCCAGTTGCGGTTGATGGCAAGGCCGAACTTCGCGATGGCCGTCCCCTTCGGGGTGTAGCGCAACTCGGGGTCGCGCGTCAGGTTCCCGGCGAGGATGACTTTGTTGAAGTTGGCCATACGCGGCGGCGGTGGAGGTTACTTCTTCTCGGCCTTCTCAGGAACCGGCGTGGGCGCGAGCGTGAACGAGACGCGGAACACGTCCTGGCTCAGGGCGAACTTCGCGCGCAGCGGCGCGAGGGCGGCAGGCGCGGCCTCGAAGATGACGTTCACGTAGAAGCCGGCGGAGTGCTTCTTGTCGGCGACGCGCGCGAACGGGCGCTTGTCCATCTTCTGGACGGTCTCGACTTTGCCGCCGGCGGCGTTGATTTCCGCGCGCACCTTCTCGATGAGGTCGGTCACGCCTTCTTCTTTGCCCGCAGTGTTCAAGATGAACAGGCCTTCGTAACGATTCACGGTTTGTCTTTCTGCTGGGGCTGGCTCACGACCGGCCCGTTAAACTGACTCATTGCCTTCTGGATGCCGGCTCCGAGCCAGCACCCGATTTGTTCGCCCGCTTTCGCGAGCACCTGCGCGAACAAGTCCTGCTCGTCCGCGCCAAATTTGCCGAGCACATGCCCGGTGATTTCCCGCACCACCGGGTCGCGCCGGCCGATGCCAATCCGCAACCGCGGATACTCGCGCGTGGCGAGGTGCTGCTCCACGGACTCAAGCCCGTGATGCCCGCCGCTGCTGCCGCCCGGCCGCAGCCGGATTTCCCCGAGGGGCAAATCCGCATCGTCCACCGCCACCAAAACTTGCGCCGGTGGCACGCGGTAAAAACCGCTGACCGCACCGACCGCCTCGCCGCTCAAATTCATGAACGTCTGCGGTTGCACCAGCAACACGCGGCGTCCGTCGCGCTCGGCCTTGGCCACGCGCGACTGGAACTTGCGTTCCAGTTCCCAGTTCGCCCGCCACTGCTGCGCCAACCGCTCGACGAGCAGGAACCCGGCGTTGTGGCGCGTCTGGGCGTAGTCCGCGCCCGGATTGCCCAACCCCACGATGAGATGCCAGTTCTCCACGCGCGGGGACGGGCGGCTTGCCCGGGCTTACTTCTTCTTCTCGGCGGGCTTCTTTTCTTCCGCCTTCTTGTCGCCTTCCTTCGTGGGAGCGGCGGTGCCTTCTTCCTTCTTCTCTTTGATCATCTCGGGCTGGGCCGGGGCGTCCGTGGCCGCTGCTGCAGCGGCCGTCTCTTGCGCTTCCGTGACCGGCGCGGCGACGGCGAGGACGGTGAGCTCCTTGTGGCCGAGAATTTCGCAGCCAGCCGGGGGAACGATGTCGCCCAAGTGAATGGCCTTGCCGATATCCAGCTTGGTCACGTCCACGGTGATGACCTCGGGCAAATCCTGCGGCAGCGCGCGGACCTTGAGGCGGAACATGACGTGCTCAAGCACGCCGCCGCCGGTCTTGACGCCCACGGCCTCGCCGGTGGACTCGACCGGCACGTTGATGGTGACCTTCTCGGTCGGGGCCACCTCGTGGAAGTCCACATGGAGGATGTGGCCGGAAACGGGGTGGTGCTGAATCTCCTGCACGAGCGCGAGGCGCTGCGGGCGCTGGTCGCCCTTCACGGCGAGGTCCACGAGGATGTTCTCGCTGGCGTGGTGGGCGATGGCGTCGCCGAACTCGCGGGAGTTCAGTTCGAGGTTCTGCGGCGGCGCGAGGCGACCGTAGATGACCGCAGGGATGACGCCGGTGGCACGGAGGGCTTTGACAGCGGAGCGCCGGGCCGCAGAGCGCGGCTGCGCATTCATGGCAACAGATTTCATGTCAGATTCTACTTCGGAACGGCGGGCTGATTCATTCAGCTCGTCCGTCCGCCCTTAAATTCAAAGAGCGAGGTCACCGACGAATTGCTGTGAATTCGCTTGATGGCTTCGCCCAACAATCCCGCCACGGACAGGGTCTTGATGGCCACCCGGTCCAGGGCAGGGCGGAGGACGGTATCAGTCGTGATAAGTTCGTCAATCTTTGAATTTCGCAGTCGGTCTATCCCCATCGGATTGAGGATCGCGTGCGAAACGCAGGCGTAAATCTTCTTGGCCCCCTTGCGTTTCAGGAGCTTCGCCGCCGAGGTCAGCGTGCCCGCCGTCTCGGTCAGGTCGTCCACGAGCAGGATGTTCCGCCCCCGGATTTCGCCGATGACCGCCATGGACTCGACTTCGGTCGCGCTCTTGCGCCGCTTGGCGACGATGGCCAGCCCGCCACCGAGCACCTCGGAGTAGGCGTGCGCCATCTTCAACCCGCCCACGTCCGGGCTGACCACCACCAAGTCGGCCAGGCCGAGGGACTTGATGTAGTCATACATGACCGGCGCGGCGTAGAGGTGGTCCACCGGGATGTCGAAGAAGCCCTGAATCTGCTGCGCGTGGAGGTCCATCGTGAGCAGGCGGTTCGCGCCGGCGGCCACGATGAGGTTGGCGACGAGCTTGGCCGTGATGGGCACGCGGGGCTGGTCCTTGCGGTCCTGGCGCGCGTAGCCGTAGAAGGGCATGACGGCCGTGATGCGCTTGGCGCTGGCCCGGCGCAGCGCGTCAATCATGATGAACATCTCCATCAAATTGTGGTTCGTCGGCGGGCTGGTGGACTGGACCACGAACACGTCCTCGCCGCGCACGTTCTCGTCAATCTTCACGAACGTCTCGCCGTCGGGGAAGGCGTCCACCGTGCATGCGCCCAGCGGCATGTTGATGGAGTCGCAGATCGCCTGCGCGAGGGGCCGGTTGGAGGTGCCGCTGAAAATTTTCACAAGTGCGCGGTGCCGGTTCGGGTTTGGTGGAACAAAAAACCGCCCTGCCGGCGGCTGAAATGTGCGCGGACTGTAACAACGAAGTCACGACTGGCAAGCCGGAAGCCGCGCGCCCGATGCGGCGCGGCTTTTCCCCTACCGCAACTGCCCGCGCAGCCAGCCGGGCCGGTCGGTGGTGATGCCGTCCGCCCCGGCGGCCAGCAGCTTGCGCGCGACCTCCGCGTCGTTGACGGTCCACACGTAGAACTTCAGGCCGGCCGCGTGCGCCTGCTTCACGAACGCGGCGTCCAGCGGCCCCTTGTAACTGAGGTTGATGCCGTCCAGCCCGGCGGACTTCGCCTTTTGAATCAACTCCTCGGCCGTCGGCGACCACGCGCCGCTGGCCTTGTCCTGCTTGAAGCTGGAGAGATACAGCACGGGGATTTTCGGGAAGAGCTTCTTGGCCTCCGCGCACACGTCGTGTTTGAAGCTGATGATGACCAACTGCGCGTCGGGCTTGCCGGCGGCCTTCAGGTCGCGCGCCAGCGCGGGGAGGATTTCCACGCCGGCCTTGACCTCGATGACCAGCCGCCGGCCGGCGGGGATGGCGGCGAGCGCCTCGGCCAGCGTCGGAAGCTTCTCGCCCCGCCACTTCGCGTCCTTCCAAGTGCCCGCGTCCAGCGTGCGCAGCTCCGCCAGCGTGCTCTCGGCGACCTTCTTTGCCACGCCGGTGGTGCGCTTCGTGTCGGTGTCGTGCAGGCAGACGACCTTGCCGTCCTTGGTCAGCCAGATGTCCAGCTCGACCCCGTCCGCGCCCTGCTCCCAGCCGAGCTTGAAGGCGGCCAGCGTGTTCTCCGGCGCGTCGTGCGACGCGCCGCGATGCGCGATGATGTCCACGGCGGAAGTCTGTGCCGCCAGACCGAGCAGAAGCAAAAGCAAAGCGAGCGGTTTCATGCTGATCAACCCGGCCAGCCTAGCCGGAACCCTCCGCCGCCGCGAGCCTTCTTTGGCCCGACGCGCGCGTCACTTCAGGTGCGTGCGGAACAGGCCGTAAGCCTTCTCGCGCATCGCGTCGGGGAAATCATGGTCGCAGTCGGGATGCTCGACCATCAGGTTGCCCGGCTTGCCGTGCAGCTTGTAAACCGGTGCCGCCGCCGCCGCCACGCGGTCCACGCTGTCCCACTTGAAGTTCGAGTCCTTCAGCGGCGCGTTGATGAAGCACACGCGCGGCGCGAGCGCGCCCACCAGCTCGTGGAAGTCGAACGGAATCTCCTCCAGCCGGCCGCGATAGCCCGCCAGCTTGAGCATGTAACGCGTCTGGCACCAGCCCTTCTCCGGCTCCCAGACCTTCGGGTTGCCGCCGTAGTAATCGAGATACGAGTCCAGCCCGCAGCTCGACACGATCACCTTGATGCGCTGGTCAAACACGGCGGTATAGACCGAATTGTGCCCGCCGAGCGAATGGCCGATCGCGCCGAAGCCCGCCTTCGCGTTCACGAACGGCAGCGACTCCAGCAGGTCGAGGCCGCGCATATTGTCCCACACGGCCTTCAGCGTGCCGCTCTCCCAGCCCAGTGCCTTGAGGTCCGGCTGGTAGTTCGCCAGCAGCGGATACGCCGGCGCGAGCGTCACGAAGCCCCGCTCCGCCAGCTCGGCGGCGTATTGGCGGTTGGGCCGGCCGCCGAGGCCCACGACGACCTTGTGCCCAATCGTGTTGTCCGTCGGGTGCGGGCAGACGATGCCGGGCACCTTCTGCTTCCCGCTCAAGGCGGCTTTGGGGACGAGCAGGTAAGCCGGCACGCGCCCGCCCGGCTCGCTGGAATACGTGATGAGCTGCCGCACGTAACTCCCGCAATCCGTCTCCTCCTCGATCTTCATCTCCAGCAGGCAGCGCTTCGCCGCGCCGGGCAGCGCGCCCATCACGCGCTCCATCCCGCGCACGATCTCGGCCCGCCGCCGCTCCCAATCCTTCACGGACTTCACGGGAAGCGCGTTCCCCGCCACATCGCGGAACACGAGCAGGTTCGTGCGCTCCAGGCGCGGCAGCCCCACGGGCGGGAGATACTCGGCGGCGACGAGCGGCAACGCGACGCACAGGGCGGCAAGCAGGCGGATCATGGGGTCGTTTCTACCGGGCGGATGCGGCGGCGGCAAGCGGACAGGCAACAAATCCAAGGAAGCACGCCGGAGCTGCAAAAGGCCGCTGTTAAGCGCGCCAGCGTCCTGGACTGCGGCAGTCCTCTGCCGCTGTCGGGCGCGTCTGAAAAGCGCCAGGGGACTGGCGCACTCCAAAACCTCGCGGACTTTCCCGCCGGCCTTCAGTCTCGTCACGCTGCGGGGCACGAGAAGGCGGCGGGCGGCGGCGCCTACAATTTGTCCGGCAGTTTCCGATTGTCCCGCCTCCACGGCACTCGCAGACTTCAGCCCGTTCAACCCAAGCCCGCCTGCCATGCGCATCCAGACTGAAGGTGTCACCAAAAAGTTCCTCGGCACGCCCGCGCTGGTGGCCGCCCCCTCATTCGGTCTCCGGCCACCGTTGCTCCCCCTCGCTCCGCAAAGGGAGCAGCGATGCTACGGCTACGGAACGGCCGGCCTTGGGGCCTCTTTGTGGCCTTGCTCCCGCCAGTAGGCCGGCAGGTTCGGCTTGGTGTCGCGGAGGATTTCGAGGAGGGCGCGGCGCGTGTCCGGCTCGATGCGCGCGAACTCGGGCGAGGTGTCCTGGCCGGTGAGAATCTCGTGCAGCCGTTGCAGGATGTGCTCGCGCATCGGCTTGGGCAGCAGGTCGAACGCCTCCGAGTAGATGAGGAAGCTGCACGGGTGTTTGAACAGGCGCGTCTCCAGGTCGAGCTGCCGCAGCGACCGGCCCCGGTTGTCCTTCGGGCCGAGCGCGGCGAAGTGTTCCGCGAAGCCGGACGTGCCCTTGAC
>Ga0169931_10009765_pt1 | contig 13798 bp, 15 predicted proteins | sample Kivu_15m_20L_FD_129675 | JGI IMG/M metagenome (GOLD analysis project Ga0169931, IMG submission 129675) | Freshwater microbial communities from Lake Kivu, Western Province, Rwanda to study Microbial Dark Matter (Phase II) - Kivu_15m_20L... | ecosystem: Environmental > Aquatic > Freshwater > Lake...
CATCAGCTGGCGCTGATGAATTCTCATGTTCATCAGCTGGCGCTGATGAATTCTCATGTTCATCAGCTGGCGCTGATGAATTCTCATGTTCATCAGCTGGCGCTGATGAATTCGGCCGGATCGCGATCTCGCTGTAGTCTGCGCCCATGTCGCCTCGCACTTCGCTTGGGCTCGCCATCGTCGTCGCGAGCGCTGCGGTCGCCGCCCATGCCGGCGACGACCGCCTCCTCCTCAGCGCGCCCAACAGCCTCGGCCAGCAAGGCTTGGTGCGCACGACGAGCGCGCGCATCGACGACGCCGACGCCATGCTTGGCTTCACGGGCCGCGGCTTCTTCACCGGCGACTTCGTCATCGATGGCGTCGACGCGGTCACCTTCGCCGAGGGCAACGCGGCCTTTGGCATCGGCTTGTTCGAGCACCTCGAGCTGTCGCTCATGACGCGCGCGGCGACGGTGCAGTCGTCGGCGCGCGTCGAGCCGGTGTCGTCGCTCGGCGATCTGCTCGCGTCGGTCAAGGGCGGCGCAGGCTTCGGCGTCGTCAGTGTCGCGGCCTCGGCGCGCCTTCAGGCGCCGACGCGCCACCAAAACCGCATCGGGCTCGATCCGTTGAACCTCGGCGTCGGCGGCGCTGCCCACGTCACGCTCGACCTCGTCGAGCAGGGCCTGCCGCTCCGCGCGCACCTCAACGGCGGCTACATGTTTCAGACCGCGAAGCTGCAGGGCGATGCGGCGACGAACCCGTTCTTCTTCGGCGGCCAAGACGGCGCGCTCCTCGCGCTCGCGACGCAGCAGTGGTTCTTTGATCACGCCCACTTCGGCCTCGGCGTCGAGGCGCCTTTGCCGTACGTCACGCCGTTCGTCGAGCTCTGGTACGAGACGGCGATCGGCTCCACTGAATACGCGTTTTTCGGCGACGCCTGGATGATCGTGACGCCCGGGCTCCGCGCGGGGTTTGGCGGCCTGCGCGTAGACGTCGCCGTCGACGCTGGGCTGTCGGGTCAAGACGTCACTGTTCCGATCAATGGCCAGCCCTACAACCCGTACTACGCCGTGCGCGCCGGTGTGTCGCACTCGTTCGACCTCTTTGGCGCGCCGGGCAGTGGCGGCGGCGGCGGCGGGGCGTTCGCTCGGCTTGAGGGCTGCGTCACCGCCAAGGGCGCGCCTGTACCGCTGGCGGTCGTCACTGTCAGCGCGAATGGTCAGCCCGGTCCACGCCTCGCCGTCGACGACAAGGGCTGCATCTCGTCGCCGGTGCAGGCCGGCCCCTTGTCGATCGCCGTCAGCGCGCCCGGTCACGCCCCAACGACCGTCACCGCGCAGGCCGAGGTTGGCGCGGTCGCGCGCGTCGACGTCACCCTCACGGCGACGCCGCAGCGGGGCATGCTGCAGGGCTTCGTGACGACCAAGGACGACGAGGCTGTCGAGGCGACCGTTAAGGTCGTCGATGCGCTGGGCGCGAAGGAGCCGGTGGCCGCGACCGGCGGCGCGTTTGAGCTCGACGTCGCCGCTGGTGGCGTCGTCGTCATCGCGATGGCTCCCGGCCACTTGGCGCGCGGGCTGCGCGTCGCCGTCGACGAGGGCGGTCGACGCACGGTCACGCTCGTCTTGCCGAAGGAGCCCAAGAAGCGCTCGGTCACGCTCGCCGCCGACCGCCTCGAGATGGGCGCCCGCGTGCCGTTTGTATTTCGCAGCCAGCGTCTGCAGTCGACGGCCGGCTACCTCCTCGATGAGATCGCCGACGTCCTGCACCAAAACCCGACGGTGCGCGTCAGCGTCGAGGTGCACACCGACCCGTCAGAGGCCGAAGACGCATCGGTCGCCAAGGCGCTGACGGAGGGACGTGCCCTCGTCGTCAAAGACGCCCTCTCCGACCTCGGCATCGACGCGAGCCGGATCGAGACCGCCGGCTACGGCATCACGCAGCTCGTTGGCCCGCCGAACGATCCAAAGAATCGCCGCGTCGAAATCCTCCTCGTCAAATGAGCACGCGCGTGTGCTGTGAGGTCCCATGGCTGAGATCACGATTCGCTTGCGCCACAACCAAAAGACCGGCCGCCGCGAGCTCGTGATCCACCTCGAGAGCGACAGCGACGTGCTGCAGCACGAGCACGAGGGCGACCACCGTGCCCTCGTCGAGAAGCTCATCGGCCAGAAGGTCGGCGCAGATACCGACGTCGTCATCGAGCGCGTCGAGAAAGGGGCGTCGCCCACGCCACTGCACGAGCCCGAGCAGCAGCAGCGCACGCCGGTCGCGAACAAGACCTAGAGAGCCGAACCGCATACCTCCCGTCGTCGGGCGCGCCGGATGCGGGTCATTGGCTTTGTTGCTCCTCACTCTCATGGTTCACCATGCTCGCTCGTCGTCGCCTCGCCACTGACCCACCCCGACGCGCCGGACTCGGTCCGGTATGCGGATCGGCTCTCTAGCAGGCGCCTGCGAGCGCATCGCTTTGTGCGCAGGAGCCTGCGTGCGCGCCGTCACGCGCCGGGTGAATGACCCAACGGAAGGATGCGTCTTCGGGGCTCACCGTATCGCTCGGGAGCCACATGAGACCGCAGAGGTCGCCGTTTCTGCTCGCGCTGTGTGTCGTCGCCTGCGCTGGCGCTGGTTGCGCGCACAAGACATCGCAGGGGCGAACGGTCGCCCTCGACGCCGACGTCGACGACGGCCTCGGCGGCACTGGCATCGAATCCGGCGATGTGCGCGCCGCCGCCGACCGCATCGCGCGGGCGTTGAGCAAAGATCTGCGCGGGCCGCCGAAGGTCGCCGTGCTGCCCGTGCAGAACCACACGCGCTTCCGCATCGACGCTGGTCTCGTTCACGACCACCTCGTTCACGACCTCAGCCGCCACAGCAAGGGCCGCTTCGGCGTCGTCCAGCTGCGCCACGCCGACGGCGCCGCAAAGACAACCGCCAACGCCGTGCTGCGCACCGAGTTGCGCTCGCTGACCAAGGCGGCCAACGACGCGACCTCCGACTACGTCCAGTACTTCTTCGCGCTCGAAGACCCCGCCGACGGCGCCGTGCTGTGGACGGGCATGTACGAGACCAAACGCCTGTCGGACGTCGACGTCGTCTACCGCTGATGTCCATACGTCGACGCCGCTGCGGCGCCGTCGACGCTTCTTCTTCGGAGTCGCTGTGTCATTCCCTCGCCCTCTCTCGCTCATGGCCGCGGTCTGTGTTGCCGCCTTGCCCAACCTCACATCGTCGTGCGTCGCCGCCAAAGAGGCGCGCCTTGGCGCCGAAGAGCTCGTGCAGCCGCGCGTCGTCGAGCGCATCAGCGCCTATGGCGGCGGTGGCCCGGTCGAGATCCGCTGCGGCACTGGCGAGGTGTGTTCTGAAGTCCGCGTCGTGCACGTCGAGCGCGATCGCGCTGGCGGCGTGAGCGTGACGTTGGAGAACCGCACCGAGGCCCACGTCGCCGTGCAGCTCGCGATCGAGGGCTTCGACGGGGCCAAGCGCCGCACCGATCGCACCGGCTTTCACGACGTCATCATCGCCCCGCGCGGCGACAGCGTCATCGACCTCGACACCGCCGCCGCCGTCGACGACATGCTCGTCCTGCACGTGCGGGCGCGCAGCTCCTGAGATCTCGTGCTCGTCGTCGTTGCTCTGCTCCTGGGCGTCACGGCCGCGGCAGCGCCGCGCCACGACGACGACACCCTCGCCGCCGTCGACGGCGCATTTTCGATCTTGCGCGACGACCGGCCGGCCGCATTATCGCGTGCGCGCGCCCGCCTCGAAGCAGCCGCGCCGGCGCTCGGCGACCTCGACCCCGAGATGAGTGACGCAGCGCGAGCATTTGCGGGCGATCGCCGTCGACCATGGCGTGGTCAGGCGCACGAGCGCGCCCTCGCCTTCCTCACCTTGGCGGCGCTCGACGCCCACGCTGGCCGCTGCGACCTCGCCGTCCCGGCGACAAAGAGCGCCGAGCACCACCTTGGGCAAGCGCACCTGCACAGCGGTGACCGCGGGCGGGCCGAGCGACGGCTGCCGCTCGCCGCCGCGCTGCGCCTGCGCTGCCAAGCCGGCGACGACGACGACCGCGCGGCGGTCGGCCGAGCGCTCGCCGCCCATCTGCAGAGTGGTGGAGGCCTGCGCCTCGAGTTTCGCGGCCGGGCGCCCACGCTCGTCGCGCATGGTGCGCACGGCGAGGGCCTGATGCGCGCGCGCGTCGATGACGACGGCGTCGCGTTCACGCTCACGCTCCCGCCGCTCCTGGCGCACGGTGCGAGAGCCTCGACGACACCGAAGGCGAGCCCAATGACGGGCTTTGACGTCGACATCGACGCGGCACCCCTTGGGCCGGCGGCCATGGCCCAGCGCGCGGCGCGCGCGGCGCAGAAGCAGGCCCTCGCGAGCGACGCCCAACGCGCGGTGGCGCGCGCGCAGGCGCCGGCGGCGGGCGCGCGTGGGTTCGTCGGCGGTGCCCTGCTCATGACGGCGGCGGCGGGGTTGTCGGCCACGAGCGCGACCATCGATGCTGCGGCCGATACGCGCACGGCGACGTCCATGCCGGCGCGCGTCCAGATTCTGCCTATGTAGGCCCGTGGCCTACTCAGTTAGATCGAGACGAAACTTCGATCCTGTGCACCTCGTTGAAACACCGGAGTGCGCGCCTTTTCGATGATCGAGGTCATGGTCGTGGTCGCCATCGTCGGCGTCCTTGCGGCGCTGACCGTGCCCAACGTCTCCGCCAGCGTCATCCGGCAGCGAGAGATCGCAAAGGCCGCCCAGGTGCGGCACGCGCTGCTCGACGCAAGAGACGAGGCGCGCCTGCGGCGCGGGTGCGCTCGTGCCGTCGGCCTTGGGCCAGGTCCCTTGGCCCGAGCGGCCGCTTCCAGATTCCGCTGTGCAGCATCTACGGAAGAAACGCGGGTCAGGTCGGCGCGTTTCCGAGCGTCGTTCGGGTCATCAATGCCGCGCGCGTCAATCCGAAGACGAACGTGACGACGGCCGGAGGGGCCCTCACGATTCAAAATGGCGTGCTGCCCAAGGGCCTCACCATCGCGACCAACCTGCCGATGTACGTCCTCGGCGACGTGAACCTCGACACGACGCCCAAGCTCGCGCCGAACGTCACGCCCGCCAACGACTACTTCGTGCCCGTGTTGCTTGCCGCCGACCGCATCACACGCCACTCGAACGCCTGGACGGACGCGAACGCGCGCTGGGGTCTGCCGATGGCGACGCTGGTGCGAACGCCGACCCTGACCCGCCATCACTTCGAGGTCTTCTCGGGCTGGGTGCAATCCGACAAAGCCAACGGATACCACGACGACGGCATCGAAAACTTCATGAAGTACAACGAGCGCTGGAACGTCGAGGCCCACTACGCCGGCTCGATGGTCGCCGGCTTCGCCTCGGTCTATGAGCTGGCGGGCTCGGGCAGTAATGGCCACGGCAATCCCGGGTCCTACGGCTTCTCGGCGCCAACCCGCGTCGAGACCTACGACTTCCACCTCGACCTGCCCGAGAACCAGCCGCCGGGCGCGCCCATCTACAACGTGCAGGGCATCTTTCTCTGGCAGGCCGAGTAGGCGCGCCATTGTCAGCCTGAGGTGGTGCTGAGACGAGGGCCCATGCGCTCGTTTGGCAGCACGATTCTGAAGGGCCTGCTCGCGATTCTCCCCATCGCGCTCACGATCTACGTCGTGTGGGCGCTCGCCGTCGCCGCCGAGTCGCTCGCCCGCGACGCCCTGATGTTGTTGTTGCCCGAGGGCGTGTACCGCCCCGGCGTCGGCGTCGTCTGCGCCATCGCCGTGCTCTATGTCGCCGGCCTTGCGTTGAACGCCCTCATCGTGCGGCGCGTGCTCCTTGCAGGCGACGAGCTGTTGGAGAAGATCCCGGTCGTAAAGACCCTCTACGTCGCCATCCGCGACTTCACCCGCTTCTTTCCCAGCGGCGACGCCAAGAGCGATCTCAAGCGCGTCGTGCTCGTGCCCCTCGGCGGCGGCACCCTCATTGGCTTCGTGACCTCCGAAGACACGGTCGACGTCGTCGGCGCCGGCGCCGATGACGTCGTCGCTGTCTATCTTCCCATGTCCTACATGGTGGGCGGCTACACGCTGTTCATCCCGCGGTCGCAGCTGCTACCGACGTCGCTGTCGGTCGAGGCGGCGATGCGCCTGGTGCTCATGGGCGGTGTGCACACGGCCGCTGCCAAGGCGGCCGGTCTTGTGCCCGATCAGGCGACGGCGGGGACAAAACAGTAGGCTCCCGCTGTGAGCACAGCGACCGAGCACGACACGCCGCGCGAACCGCTGGCGAAAAAGAGCCTCGTCTCGGGACTCGCGCCGGGCGCCACCATCGGCGGCCACTACGTCGTCAAAGACGCCCTCGGCAAAGGCGGCATGGCTGAGGTCTACCTCGCCGTCGACGAGCGCCTCGATCGTCCGGTCGCGCTCAAGGTGCTCTCAAGCGACGCCACCGATGCCGACGACGACGGCCGCGCTCGCTTCTTGCGCGAGGCCAAAGCGCTCGCCCGCGTCGAGCACACCAACGTCGTGCGCGTCTATGCCTCTGGCGAAGACGCGGGCCGTGCCTGGATGGCCCTCGAGGTCGTCGACGGCGAGCCGCTGTCGGCCTTGTGTGACGGCGGCGCGATCGACGAGGAAACCGCCGTGCTGCTCGCCGCGCAGGTCGCGCGCGGCTTAGCTGCCGTGCACCGCCAAGGCGTGGTGCACAGAGATGTGAAGCCGTCGAACGTGCTCGTCGATCAAGACGCGACCGTGAAGCTGATCGACTTCGGCGTCGCGCACGTCACGCCATCGTCGAATCCGGGCGGCGGGTTCCTCACGCGCAGCGGCGTCGTCGTCGGCACGCCGCACTTCATGTCGCCCGAGCAGGCGCGCGGTGCCCCCGTTGACGCCGCCTGCGACGCCTGGGGCCTCGGCGCGACGCTGTTCGCTTTGCTGACCGGGGCGCCGCCGTTCTACGGCTCAGACACCGAGCCAGACGTCGAGATCCTCGCCCGCGTGCTGCGAGATCCGGTGCCTGACGTGCGCGCGCGCGCGCCGGCGACGTCGGCGCCGACGGCGGCCCTGCTCGCGCAGCTCCTCGACAAAGATGCCGCGCGTCGCCCGAAGGACCTCGACCAGATCGCCGCCAACCTCGAGGGCATCGCGGCCGGCGCCGTCGACGTGACGACGACAGCGCCATCATCCTCGTCGAGCGAGGCCGCCGCGCCCGCTGCTGACGCGGCAGCAGCGGCGGCGGCGGCGGCGCCAACGTCGCCAACGTCGACGTCAGCGGAGGTGGCCGATGTCGCTGTCGCTGGCGGCGATGGCTCGTCGGTGGCGCGGGTGGTGGCCGGCCTCGCCGTCGTCGTCCTCGTCGGCGTCTCCGGCGTCGCCCTCGGCCGCTTCTTCACCGACCCCGTCGAGCGCGTCGTCAAAGTGCCCGTCGAGGTTCCCGTCGAGAGAATCGTTGAGGTGCAGGTGCCAGCCCCCGCACCGGTGCCGACGCCGACGGCTGCTCCGTCAGGCCCAGAGCCGAAGCCGCCCGCGACCGCGGCGGCCCACCTCGACGCCGTTCGTGGGCTGGTGGGGCCCGCTCTCGAGGAAGCGCTGACGACGCTGATCAGCGAGACCGCCACCGACGTCACTGGCGACGCCCCAGCCACGGAGGCGTTGGCGACGCTCGCAGCCGAACCCGGTGCGGCCGGTGACATCGTCGTCGCCAAGGCGGCTGAGCTGAGCGCCCGCCCGTTTGACGTCGTCGTCTCCCGCACGCTCATGCGCTCGTCGCGGTCGCCAGTCGCGCGTCAGCTCGACGCCGTCGACCGCTTGCTGGAAAGGCGCAACGACACCGCCTTGCTCGTGCTCTCTGAGACCGCCGACCGGCACCAAGAGGCCCGCGTCCGCGCGAAAGCCAGAGCGGCCAAAGACAGCATCTTCCGCGTCGAGCCCTGAGCATCGGCAGAACCCGCAGAACGGCTGACAGGTGACAAGGCGCCGCAGGCGGCTCGTTCTTGTGCACGAGCCGGTTGCGGAGGCCCGGGTCGACTCCTACCGTGCCCTCATGACTGCTTCTGCCGTCGTCGCCTCCGCCAGGCCTAGGCGCCCTGGGCGTTTCCTTGAGCCGGCTGTGCTCGCCGTGCTCGTGTTCATGGGCTCCGAGCTCATGTTCTTTACCGGCCTGTTGAGCGCGTACACGATCGCGCGCTCGCGGGTGCCGATGTCGATCTGGCCGCCGCCAGATCAGCCGCGCTTGCCGGTGGAGGCGACCGCAGCGAACTCGGTCGTGCTCCTCGTCTCAGGGCTCTTGGTGTGGCTCGCCGTGCGGGCCTTCGCAGGGCGCGAGGCGGGCGCTGGGCGCGCGCTCAAGCTGGCCATCGCCGGCGCGGTGCTCGGCGCCGCCTTCGTCGCCCTGCAGGGCTACGAGTGGGTCGGCCTGCTCGCGCAGGGGCTGACGATGCAGCGCTCGGCGCACGCTTCGTTCTTCTATCTGATCGTCGGCGTGCACGGCTTGCACGTCGTGGGCGGCCTCATTGGCCTGCTCACCGTCGTGCGCGACCTCGCCGCCGGCACCGCGACGCAGGCCCAGCTGCGTGCGGCGCAGCTCTTCTGGTCGTTCGTCGTGCTCATCTGGCCGGTCATCTACGGACTCGTCTACCTGTGAACGCGCGCGCTGCAGCCCTTGGCCTCTTCGCGGTCTGCGTCGTTCTCGGCGCCGGCGACGCCCTCGCCTGCCCATCGTGCGTCGACCCGACCAGCGCTTCGAACTTCGCGCTGCTCCGCTCGACGATCGTGCTCTCGCTCGTCCCTCTCGCGTTCATCGCCGCCGTCGTGCGCTACGTCGTGGTCAGTGAGCGTCGCGCTGCGCAAGACGAGCACATCGCGGCTGAGTCGAAGGCGATCGACGACCTCAGGTAAGCGCCCGCTCGACAACGAATGCGTCTCGCAGTGCCAAACGTCGCGGGCTCGCGTTCGTCGTGCTCGACGCGTTTCTTGTACGGTCATGGTCTATGAACCGGCGAGTCGTCATGGTCGCGTGCGTGCTCGGCGTCTCGCTCTTGGGCGGCGCGAGTGATGGGCAAGAGGGAACGAAGGCGATGCTGAAGCAAGACTACGTGCCGCCGATCTTCGCGCGTGGCCCGAGCGTCGCCGATCCCAACTTCGTTGCCTGGCTGAAGACGTACTCGGGACCCGTGAAGCTGCCGTTTACGATCTGGCGCACGCCTCATCGCGTGGGCTCGATCGGCGTGCACACGACGATGCCCGCGTCTGTGCTGCGCTTCAGTGACGGCGCGCTCGGCATTCCGCTCGACGAGCGCTTGCACCAACTCTGCGGCGACGCAGAGCCTTGTCGCATTTGGCTCGCGGGTCGGTTGGGCGAATCGATGCCTCTACCGGATCCAGGCCCCTCGACGATCTTCAATGTTCACGCCGTGCATGAGCGCGTCGAAGGCGAGGGTCCGCACGCCGCACAGCTCATTCGTGGCGACGAATGCCTGGCGATCCGATCGCTCAAGCGGCTTCACTGCGCGCGAGGACCGGATCGCTGCGCGTCGTGCAAGCAAGCGCAGGCGGAGCCGGCTGCGCCCAAGCTTCTCGACGTCTGCCCCAATGGCGACGTCGCTCGGCCGACGATCGAGATCGTGCGTGATGGGGAGACCCTCTTCAGGCCTTTCGACGTGCTGCAGACCTTCGCCAGCGCCGATGCCGCGCGCGCCTTCGCGAAGAAGCATGGCCTCACGGACGTGCGCATCGATTGAGTGAGCGCCAAGCACGACGCTGCTCTCGCGACTGCCGAGGTCTGATGGCAGACGAGTTGGTCTTTCGTCGGTGTTCGCGGCAACAAGAGCGGGCACCACAAGGTGCCCGCTCTCGATCATGGCAAACGAAACGCCTCCGGGCAGTCGTCGCCGTCTGAAACGCAGCGATCGCCTGCTCCCTTCGGGATGCAGCCAGCAACGGTGACGATGACGAGGCAGGCGAGAGCGCGTTCAAGCATGGGGACCTGCAGCTCAGCGGGTGCGGATCGCAACAGGCGAACCGCTCGAGGACACCGCCTCGCTGTCGTTCTTCGCGTCGATGCGAGGCGGCGGCAGTGCAGCGTGGGCCTCATCCAGGGCGTCGGCGAGCGCGCGTAGCACGTGGATCATGGCCTGTGCTTGCTCTTTGAAACCCATCTGGTCCGTGACCCGGCGGTTCCACTGGACCATGAGCCCGCCGTCGTCGAGGACGACGCGCCCGAGGCGACTGGTGTGCACCTGGCGTCCCGCCGCGAGCTTGAACTCAATCGTCAGGGGTGTTTGGAGCGGGACGAGGTGGGCGCGCAGGACGGCGCGCACTGTCGGGTGACCCACAAGGCGCGCGACCTCGACGCGGTCGCTGCCGCCGATGGTGTGGGCGGGATCGAGCTCGGCGTCGCCGATCTGCACATCGAACTTGAAGTCGAGCAGATCGTCGTCGCGCGCTTCGATTCGGACCGTCGTTCGCGCGATCGCCTGCACGGGCAACACTCGTCCCTCGACGCGAGCCGTGTTCCATGAGCTCTTTGGGTTACCCGCTGCGGGGATGATGGTGAGCTCGATCTGCCGGTCGCCTTCTTGCTTGCGCCAGAGGGTCTCGGTCACTGCTTCGAGGCCGATGCTGCGCGCCTCGTCGTTGGCGCGCCGTTGCCGGAGTCGCGCGACCTCTTCATTGCTCTGCCGGGCGAGGTGGCGGTTGGCCCACGCCGTCGGCGCGATCAGGGCCGCAAAGAAGAGCGCAGTACCGACCAAGGCAATCGGGTCCACCGTTCGGCCTCCGAGGTGGCGCACACCGGTAGGCACCGGCGAGCTCGGGAGCAAGGCCCAACTGGCCTACTCCGGCAGCGGGCTGACAGTGGCCAAGCGCCAGCCGACATCTGTACGCACCCAGCGCTCGGGGAGCTGGGCGTTGCGGACGCCCATCGTCGCGCGGTCGACGTAGGTGACGTTGACGATCACCTCGGCGGTGTCTTCGTCGATCATCGCCACGCCGGCGACGTCCATGTCTTGCAGCTCGATGCCCTGCAGGCGCTGCACCCACGCCTGCACGAATGGCCCACGCAGCTCAGGATTCACGCGCTGCGCGGCGTTCTCGATGCGCCCCCAGCGGAGGTCGATGTGGTGCTTGGCGAGGTCGATCGTGAGGTCGTCGCGGTTGTAGACGTGCTTGCCGCAGCCAACTGACGACGACGCGGCGCACGCAAGGAGAGTGGCGACGATGAGAGAGCGCATGGTCGAACCCTAGCAGGCTCCACGGAGAGCCAAGCCGTTTTTCAGCAGACTGCTCGAGCGGTGCGCGTTCGGGCGGGCCGTTTACGCGGCCGTGGGCCATTGCTACGTCGTCGTCTCGCGCAGACGCGAGGTGAACTATGACGAGCGCATCGACCAAGCACGACGACCACGCGCACGCGCACGGCCATGGACCGTCGAATCCAGCGCTCGAGAATGCGCAGCCGGAGACGCCCTACCGTCTGCACCGCCGCTTCGACCGCCTCGGCCGCCTGCTCGGCGACGGCGCCGTCAACCGCTTGATGGACGCCCGCGTCGTCGTCTTTGGCGTGGGCGGCGTCGGCTCGTTCGCCGCCGAGAGCCTCGCGCGCAGCGCGATCGGCCACCTCATGCTCGTCGACTTCGACGACGTCTGCGTCACCAACGCCAACCGACAGCTGCCGTCCTTGATGGGCAACATCGGCAAGCCGAAGGTCTGGGTGATGCGCGAGCGCCTGCGGCTCATCAACCCGAGCGCGCAGATCGAGAGCAAGCGCGCGTTCTACAACGCCGCCCGCGCCGACGAGCTTTTAACCCCACCGCCGTCGTTTGGCGGCCCCTACGACTTCGTCGTCGACGCGATCGACAACATGACGGCCAAGGCCCACCTGCTCGCCGAGTGCGTGCGCCGCGGCATCCCCGTCGTGAGCTCGATGGGCGCCGCCGGCAAGCTCGACCCGACCCAGCTGCGCACGGCCGACCTCGCCGACGCCACTGTCTGTCCGCTCGCGCGAGAGCTGCGCTCGATCTTGCGCAAGAAGTACGCCTTCCCCGTCGAGGGCAAGATGGGCATTCCGGTCGTGTTCTCGACGGAGCGACGGCACTGGCCGAAGGAGCTCACCTACGACAAGGGCGAGGGCTTCTCCTGCGTGTGCCCGAAGGGCGACGACGAAGTGAAGGACGTGCGCGAGAACCTGCACTCCTGCGACGAAAAGACCCTCATCGACGGCACCGTCAGCTACGTCACGGGCGCCTTTGGCCTCGGCTGCGCGTCTGTCGTCGTAAACACGCTCACCGACCAGATTCGCGAGCACGCAAAGCCCGCGACGTCGAAGTTCGACACCAAACGCAAAGACGTCGCCGAGACGCCCGAGGGAGAATCACCATGACCGACGTCATCACCACCATCGACGACGGCGTCTGCACCATCAGCTTCAACCGCCCGGCGAAGAAGAACGCGCTGACGGTGGCGATGTACGCGGCCACCGTCGCCGCCTTGCAAGCCGCGGCCGCCGACAAGGCCGTCCGCGCCGTGGTCATCACGGGCGAAGGCGAGACGTTTACCGCGGGCAACGACGTCAAAGACTTCCTCGATACCCCGCCGGCCGGCGAGGACAGCCCGGTCTTTCAGTTCTTGTTGACGCTCGGCGCGTACGAGAAGCCGCTGATCGTCGCCGTCAACGGTGCTGCCGTCGGCATCGGCGTGACGATGCTCCTGCACGCCGACATCGTCTACGTCGCCGACACCGCGACGTTGAAGATGCCGTTCACCACCCTCGGCGTCGTCGCTGAGGGCGCGAGCTCCTTCTTGCTGCCGCGCATGGCCGGCCACGCCAAGGCCGCTGAGCTGTTGCTCTTTGGTGAGGCCTTCGACGCCCAGACGGCCCACGACGTCGGCCTCTGTGCCCGGGTCGTGCCCGCGGCTGAGCTCAAGGCCTTTACGCTCGCGCGCGCGAAGGTGCTCGCCAACGAGCGACCGGCTTCGGCCGTGCGCACGACGAAGCGCCTGATGCGTGCGGCCACCGTTGAACGCACGCGCGAGGCGTTCTTCACCGAGGCCGCCGAGTTCATGGCGCACATCGCTTCAGACGAAGCGCGCGAGGCGTTCACGGCGTTTCTCGAGAAGAGAAAGCCGAACTTTACGCAGTTTCAGATCTGATCTTCGCGATCAGAGGGGCTCAAAGCGTACGACGCCGTTCTTCGTCGGCGGCTGCGCGCGCAGGTGGTCAAAGATCGCCGCGAGCTCAGTGTCTGTCAGCTCGGCGAACGCCCACCACGGCATCGGCGACTGCATCGCCTCCGGCGCCAGGGGCTCTTTGCGCACCGCTTCGAGCGTGTGCACGCGGAAGCGGGCGACGAACGCCTCCTTCGTCCACGCGCCGAGGCCGGTCTCCTCGTCGGGCGTGAGGTTCGGCGAGCGCACCGTGCCGTTCTTCATCGGGAACGTGCGGCCGCCAGAGAAGAGCGGGCCGGTGAAGCGGCCGCGGGCGTCAGCCGGCGTGTGGCAGTCGACGCAGCCGGAGCGAATCGTGACGTACTGGCCGAAGTCGGCATCGGTCGGCGCGGGCGCGGTTGCTCGCAGCGTCGCCGCCTGCGGAAAGCCGTCGACGACGAAGCCCGGCATCGGGAACTTCCGCTCGGGCATGGGCGGTCCCTCGGCGGCCGGCAGCGAGCGCAAGAAGGCGACGACGGCGGCGAGGTCGTCGAGGGCGACCGACTCGCGCCACAGCGGATAGGGCATGATCGGGAACAGGCCGTGGCCGTCCTTTTTCTGTCCGAGCGCGATGGCGCGCGCGATCTCGCCATCAGACCATGAGCCGAGGTGGGCAG
>Ga0169931_10009766_pt1 | contig 13793 bp, 2 predicted proteins | sample Kivu_15m_20L_FD_129675 | JGI IMG/M metagenome (GOLD analysis project Ga0169931, IMG submission 129675) | Freshwater microbial communities from Lake Kivu, Western Province, Rwanda to study Microbial Dark Matter (Phase II) - Kivu_15m_20L... | ecosystem: Environmental > Aquatic > Freshwater > Lake ...
CGCGGTGAAGCGCAAAGCCCGCGGCTACCGCAGCCAGGATTACATGATTGCCATGCTCTACTTCGTTGCCGGCAAACTCAATTTCCCCTCCCTAGCCAGCCACTGAAAGTAGCGAGGAACCGAATTTTCCCGTCCTGACCGAGGTGGTATTGCTGCCCGACAACACCCGGGTGAAAGGCACGCTCCAGTCTGCGGCAAACACCTTTTTCTCCCTGGATTTCTACGCGAACGACGCCGCAGATGCCACGGGCCACGGCGAGGGCCAGCACTGGCTGGGAGAACTGGGCGTGACCACGGATGCCACGGGCTTCGTCGCCTTCTCCGTGCCGCTGTCAGGACCGTCACCCTTCCGGTTCCTCAGCGCCACCGCCACCGATCCGGCCGGCAACACCTCCGAATTTTCCGCCGCCCGTCGCGCCGTGACCACCGCCCCGCCGGCCGACTTCGCCGTTACGACCACCGCCGACAGCGGCCCCGGCTCGCTGCGGCAGGCGATTCTCGACGCCAACGCCGCGCTCAACGAGGGCGACCGCATCGCCTTCAACATCCCAGGCGACGGCCCGCACACGATCTCGCCCGCCACCGCGCTGCCCGCGCTGGCCGCGCCCGTGACGCTCGACGGCTACACGCAGCCCGGCGCGACGGCGAACACCTTGGCGGAGGGCTTCAACGCCACGTTCAAGATCATCCTCGACGGCAACACTTCCCCGAGCAGCACGGATGGCCTGCGCCTGGAGGCGCCACGCGCGACCGTCCGTGGCTTGGTGCTGAACCGTTGGAAGGGCGAAGGCATCGAAATCCTCGCCACCGCGGGCGCGTCCGTCATCGAGGGCAACGTCATCGGCCTTGGCCTCGACAGCTCGGACCTGGGCCAGAACAGCCACGGCGTGCTGGTGAGCGGTTCGGCCGGCAATCGGATTGGCGGCTCCGCCCCGGCGCAGCGCAACGTCATTTCCGGCAACGGCAACCACGGCATCTTCCTCAACGGCGCGGGGGCGCGGGACAACCTCGTCCATGGCAATTTCCTCGGCACGGACCTCGCCGGCACCGCCCGCGTGGTCAACAACGGCGACGGCGTCCATGTCACCGCTGGCTCCGACAACCGCATCGGCGGTGGTGCTTCCGGCGAAGGCAACGTGATCGGCGGCAACAACGGCGAGGGCGTCGAGCTGGAAAACGCCAACGGCAACGTGGTTCAGGGCAACCGGATCGGCGTCGCCTTCAACGGCGCGGAAATCCGCAATGCGGGCAACGGCGTGCTGCTCAACAACGCCAGCGACACGGTGATCGGCGGCGTCGTGGCTGCCCGGGGCAATGTCATCGCCCGCAACTCCGGCCGGGGCATCACGCTGCTGAACAACACCAGCCAGCGAAACCTTTTCCGGGCCAACTCGATCTTCGCCAACGGAAACCTTGGCATAGACCTCTTCAACAACGGCCGCACGCTGAACGACCCGGGTGACGCCGACACCGGGCCGAACGGCTTCCAGAACTTTCCCGAACTCACCGGTGCCATCACGGAAGCCGCCGCCACCCAGGTCATGGGCACTTTCAACGGCGCGGCCAGCGAGACCTTCACGCTGGAGTTCTTTGCCAGCCGCGAGGCCGACCCCACCGGCTTCGGTGAGGGCGAACAGTTCCTGGGGGTCGCCCAGGTTACGACCGACGCCGACGGCAACGGCGCCTTCAACGTGTCCCTGCCCACACGCGCCGTAGGCCGCTTCATCACGGCCACGGCCACCGGCCCCGAAGGCACCTCCGAGTTCTCCGCCGCCGTCCGCGCGACTTCCACGATCGCGCCGCTGACCTTCACCGTGACCACCACCGCGGACAGCGGCCCGGGCTCGCTGCGCCAGGCCCTGCTCGACGCCGACCAGGCCGTGACCGGCCCGCCGCACCGGATCGTCTTCGCCATTCCCGGCGACGGTCCACACACAATCGCGCCGGCAACTCCGCTGCCGGTGCTGGTGAACGAGCCGGTCGAGATAGACGGCTTCACCCAGCCCGGCGCGTCTCCCAACACGCTGGCCGAGGGCTTCAACGCCGTTCACCGCGTCGTGCTGGATGGCACCGCGCTGCCGTTCAACAGCCTCGGCCTGCGCTTCAACACTTCCGGCAACATCGTCCGCGGACTGGTGCTGGTGAACTTCCGCAGCAACGAGGCCGTCCTGCTCCAGGGCAACGGCAACGCCGTGGAGGGCTGCCTCATTGGGCTGGGCCTGGACGGTTCCGCGCGGCCCAACTTCTACGGCGTGCGGATCACCGGCACCGCCACCGGCAACCGCGTGGGCGGCCCCACATCCGCCGGCCGCAACGTCATCGCCGCCAGCCTCAGCGCGAACGTGCGGGTGGACAGTTCCGTGGGTGCCAACCGGGTGCAGGGCAACTTCATCGGTCTGGTGCCCGCCGGCAACGCCGTGCCCGCGAACACGGACACCTTTTCCGGCACGAGCGCCGGCATTCTCGTCCAAAGCTCGCCTGACAACCTGCTTGGGGGCGCGGAGCCGGGCGCGGGCAACGTCGTGGGTGGACACTTCGGCGCGGGCATCGAGCTTCGAGAAGCCGGGTCGGCGCGCACCCGCGTCCTCGGCAACCGCATCGGCACCGACGCCACAGGCCGCCTGCCGGTGCCCAACACGGATGGTGTTTGGATCGTGGGCGGACCGGGCACGGTGGTCGGCGGGCCGGGCGCCGGGGAGGGCAACCGCATCGCCTTCAACCGGCAGCACGGCGTCAACATCAACGGCTTTGCGAACAAGAACGACAACCGGATCCGGGGCAACTCCATCACCGAGAACCTGCAACTGGGCATCAACCTGGGCTTCGACGTGGTGCTGGAGAACGACGCCGGCGATGCCGATGACGACGCCAACCGTGGCCAGAACTTCCCGGTGCTCACCACCGCCTCGGCCGGCAATGGCAGCACCACCGTCCAGGGCACGTTGAACAGCGTCGCCAGCAAGGCCTACACGCTCGACTTCTACGCCAACGTGGCCTGCGACGGATCCGGCAACGGCGAAGGCGACCAATACCTCGGCAGCACCACCGTCAGCACTGGCGCGGACGGCAATGGCACGTTCAACGTCATGCTGCCCGTCACCGTCGTGGGCCGCTTCCTCACCGCCACGGCGACCGATCCCGACGGCAACACCTCCGAGTTCTGCGACTGCTTCGAGGCGACCACGCAGTTCGGCAGCGAGACGTTCCTGGTGACGAACACCAACGACGCCGGTGCCGGCTCCCTGCGCGACGCGCTGCTGCGGAACAACGCCAGCGTCGCCGGCGCCGCCAACCGCATCGAGTTCGCCCTTCCCGGCGACGGTCCGCACGTCCTCACCCCGGCCACCGCGTGGCCGGCCATCTCGCACGCGGTGGTCATGGACGGCTATTCGCAGCCCGGCGCCCGGGCCAACACATTGGCCAACGGCAGCGACGCGGTGCTGAAGATTCACCTCCAAGCGGGCTCGGGCTTCGGTGGGACCGGCCTCGAACTGAACACCGTCGGCAGCCTCGTGCGCGGCCTGGCCCTGACGAAATGGGTCACGGCGATCGAGGTGAACGGCGGACAGAACACCATCCAGGGCTGCTTCATCGGGCTGGACCCCGCGGGCAGCAACATCGGCACCCTCAACGGCACTGGCCTCCGCCTGGCTTCCGGCAACGGCCACCGCATCGGCGGCACCGCACCCGGCGAGCGCAACCTGATTGGCGGCAATGGCGCCGGCCTGACGGTGTTCGGCAACGACGCCGTGATCGAAGGCAACTGGTTCGGCCTCGATCCCACCGGCCGGCTGCCGCGCGGCAACGCCCAGCCCATCCAGCTCAGCGGCAACAACCACCGCTTCGGCGGCAGTGACGTGGCGGCGCGCAACGTGGTCGCCGCCACCTCCGCCGACGGCCTGCGCCTCGCCGGCGCGAACAACTGCCTCGTGGCCCTCAACTTCATCGGCACCGATGCCACCGGCCTCGCCGCCCGGGGCAATCTCGGGATCGGCCTCCAGGTGACCGGCGTTTCGTCCGGCAACGAGATCTTGGGCAACGTCATTGGCGGCAACACCGGCGCGGGCCTCCAGTCCGCCGGTGGCTCCGTGATCCTCGGCAACCGCATCGGCGTGGGCGTGGATGCCACCACTCCGCTGCCCAATGGCCAGGGCATCTCCCTCCACGGCTCCGGCAACCGGGTCGGCGGCGTGGCGGCGGGCGAGGCCAATGTCATCGCCCACAACCTGGGCGACGGCGTGCTGGTCACGGGCGCGGACACTTCCGGAAATGCCATCCGCGGCAACGTGATCACCGGCAACACCGGCCTCGGCCTCAACCTCGGCTTCGACGGCGTCACCCCCAATGACGCGGGCGACGCCGATTCCGGCCCCAACGGCTTGCTCAACTTCCCCGAACTCACCACGGCCACCGTGAACGCCGCTTCCGTGGAGATCGCCGGCACTTTCGACAGCCGGCCGGAACGGGCCTTCACGCTCGACTTCTACGCCAACCGCGAGGCCGACGCCTCCGGGTTCGGCGAGGGCCGCCAATACCTTGGCAGCACCACCGTCAATACCGGCGCGGACGGCCGGGCCACGTTCAACGTCAACTTCAACGTCATCGCCCTGGGCCGCTGGCTCACCGCCACCGCGACCGACCTCGAGGAAAACACCTCCGAGTTCTCCCGCGCCCTCCGCGCCAACACCACCCGGCCGGGCGGGACGTTCACCGTCACCAGCGCGGCCGACAGCGGACCCGGCACGCTGCGGCAGGCGATCCTCGACGCGTCGGCGGTCATGGCGGGCACGCCGCACCTGATCCGTTTCGACCTCCCCGCGCCCCTGGCGCCGTCCATCGGCCGGCACGCGAACCTGCCGCCCGGCGTGCGGACCATCGCGCTCCAGTCGGCGCTGCCGGTGCCGGAGGAGATGGTGACGCTGGATGGCTTCACCCAACCCGGCACCGCGGCCAACGCCGCCGAAGACCGCGACGACGCGCTGCGGCTCATCCACCTCGACGGCCTCGGGCTCGGCTTTGGCTCGGCCGGCCTTTCGCTGCGGCTGGCGGGCAGTTCCGTGCGCGGCCTCATCATCACCCGCGTATTCAACGGCCCGGCCGTGGAACTCGCGGGCGAAGGCCAGTGCGTCGTCGCCGGTTGCCTGCTCGCGGGCAACCAGGACGGTGTGGTGATCCGGGGCAGCTCCGGCAACCGGATCGGCGGCGCCGCGCGTGGCGAGCGCAACGTGATCGTCGAGCACACCGGCGTCGGCGTTCTCATCACCGGCGAGGCGCCCAAGGAAAACGTCGTGCTCGGCAACTTCATCGGCCTGGATGCCGGCGGGGAGAAACCCGCGCTCAACGCCGACGGCATCCTGGTGGAAGCCGGCGCCAGCCACCGGATCGGTGGGCTGGCCGCGGGCGAGGCCAACTGGATCGCCTTCAACCGGCTCGCCGGCGTGTATCTCCGCAACGGCCAGGGCAGTGTCGTGCGCGGCAACCGCATCTTCGCCAACGAGGGCCTGGGCCTGGATCTCGGCAACCGCGGCGTCACCGCCAACGACGCCGGAGATGCCGACGTGGGCGCCAACGGCCTCCAGAACTTCCCCGTGCTCACCGCCGCCAACGTCGTCGCGGGCGGCATCCGCGTGACCGGCACGCTCAACAGCGCGCCCGGCACCGCCTACGAGCTCGACTTCCATCACAACGCCTTCTGCGACTCGACCGGCCACGGCGAGGGCGCGCTCCACTTCGGCAGCCTCACGGTTACGACCGACGCCGCGGGCAACGCCAGCTTCGACGCCGTGCTGCCCGCCAGGATTCCGCGCGGTTCCATCACCGCGACCGCCACGGGGCCGGGCGGCACGTCCGAGTTCAGCCAGTGCCGTGTGCTCGGCACCGAGCTGCCGGCGGCGACCTTCCTGGTCACCACCACGGCCGACGACGGCCCCGGCTCCCTGCGTCAGGCCATCCGCGACGCCAACGCCGCCTTCACGAGCGCCCGCAACACCATCGCCTTCAACCTGCCGGGCACCGGTGTGCAACTGATCCAGCCGCTCAGCCCGCTGCCCGACTTCACCCAGGCGGTGGATGTGGAGGGCTACACCCAGCCCGGCGCCGCGCCCGCGACGCTGGCCGAGAAGCTCAACCACAAGATCCTCGTCCACCTGGACGGTGAGAAGGCCGGCGCGGGAACCGACGGCCTGACCGTGGCCGGCTCCGGCATCAGCGTGCGCGGCCTGATGGTCACGCGCTTTGCCGGCCGTGGCCTGCGGGTGAAGCCGGGCGGCAACGTGTCCCTCGGCGAATCCTGGATGGGCACCGCCGGCGGCACGGCGGCTGGCCCCAATGGCGGCCCCGCGCGGCAGGCCACGCCCGATCCTTTTGCCTTGGGCAACGGTGGCGGCGGGATTTTTGCGGACCAGAGCCAGTTTACGATCGATAACTCAGTGATCGCCGGCAATCCCGGGAACGGGGTGGAAGGTCAGAATGCGCTTGTCTTCATCCATAACACCTTCATCGGCCCCGGGCCGGGCGACGATTCGCTGCTCGGCAACGGCGGGAACGGCGTGGATACGCTTCGAGGCTCGCTCAATATTTTCAACTCTACCATTTCCGGGAACGACGACTTTGGGGTTTCCGCCAATGGAGGTGGTCTCTTCGGTGGCGGAAGTCACCCGGTAACCATCCGTGATAGCACCATCTCCGAGAACGGCGGTGCTGGTAACGGCAACGGAGGCGGCATCTTCATTGCGGGAAACGGCCTCGGAGCACCCATTCAGAACGGCACGTTGGCCAACAATCACATCAACGGCAATGACGGGCCAGGCTTGGAACTCCATAGCCTGGGCGGTGCGGACATCATCGGCAACACCTTCACCGGCAACACCGGGACCGCCATCCGGCTGAATGGGGTGACCGACACCTTGATCGGTGCGAACCCGAACGCCCCCGCGGCCGATGACATGAACGTCATCAAGGGGAACGGTGGGGGTGGGGTGGTGGCGGTGGACGTGTTCGGTGTGTCCATCCTGTTCAATGTCATTAGTCAGAACAACCTGCCGGTGAACATCTCGGAATCCGCCCCTTCCACGCCGCTCGTGGAGGTCAACCCGGCCACCAGGGAAATCACCGTGCGGTCCAACGTGGAGGTATTCCCGCCACAGCAATCAGGCGAGGCAAGCCTGGTCATATTCAACCCGGTGCCTGGCGTTCCGGGCTGTGTGCAACCCGGCCCCACCCTGCAAGCCGAGGTAGCTGAAAACGGAGATGTGCGGTTTGTCGTGCCCTTGGGCATGTTTGGGAACGGGGTGGCGGTGGCCGTGGGTGATTTCAAGGGCGATGGCTCGACCGCGGTGACCGTAAACCCCAGCCAGCCGTCGGTGGATGTGGTGGTGGACAAGAGCTTCCCGGAGAACACACCCATCCGCGTGGGGGACATTGTGGAATTCACCGTTAGCGCCACCGTCCACCCAGGCCAATCGTCCGACCCCACCGGTTATCAGGTGCTGTTGCGCGACCGGCTCCCTGTGGCCTTCAGCTATGTCTCGTCGGAGGTCCGGTCACCAAGCGGCGATGCTGTCGAGGATTTCCAGAAGCCTGTTGTCCGCGTCGTCCGCGACCCATTTCTAGGCGACCTTGTGGAAATCGAAGGCAGGGTCGGCCAGCCTATCGGCCGTGACATGACGGTCGTCATCCGGGCGCGGGCGGATTTGCCGGGCACCTTCAACAACCGGGTTGAACTGGCGCGCACGGATGGGTTCACCGATACCAATCCTTCGAATAACTCGGCCGAAGTCACCGTGGTCGTGCAGGGTAACGAGCTCCCGGCGGACCTGAGCGTGGTGGGGCCCCCGTTCACAGGAGATTTCACGCCGGGGACGCCCTTCAACTTCACGGTGCAAATCCAGAACGGCGGCCCCAACGCCGGGCAGGGCACGGTGCTTATCTCTTTCCCGGTTGGGACGGCAGTGACCCAATCGCCCGATGACTGCCAGCTGATTAGGGGCAACGTAGCATGGCTCCATGGTGTCTATCGGAAACTGTTCGGCCGGACGCCAGGGCTGACAGAGGAGCAGGCCGCCCTGAAAGAGCTTCAAACGGTCAACCGCGAGGCCGTGGTAGAACGGCTGCTGAATTCAGCCGAATATCGGACCCAAATGATTCGGGAACTGTATCAAACTATGCTTCAGCGCGACCCGGACTTTGAGGAAGTGGATGTCGCTCTCGGAAGCTCCGATTTGCCCGAAGTGGTCCGGCATATTTTGGCCGATCAAGTTCTTCCGCAGGGTGGCCCGCAGGACGTGGTGAAGATTGTGGAAACCACCGGCATCCTCGGCTCAGGTGGGCAAGCGGGGACAGGCGATGATGGGTTTTCCCTGCCCACAGAATTCGATCTCAGCGCCTATTTGCAGGAGAAGGTGACGCCCGTGTGGGTCCAGCATCTGGTTCCCAGCCTGACGGCGACGGAGTTGGCCAATCTTCCCGAGGCCGTGATCTACCGCTGTGAACTGCCCGAGCTGGCCAACGGGGCCACCGCGACCAAGACCTTCCAGGTGAACCCGCTGCATCCGGGCGTTTTCGTGTTGCGGGCGGAAATTCGCGGACAGCAGCCCGACCCCGTCCCAGAAAACAACCTCATCTTCCGCCCCTTCCGGGTGGTCGGCGCGCAGGACCTTGGTGACGCGCCGGCCCTCGGCATGAACCCGCCGCTTTTGGCGGGGATCGGGGGCACATATCCCGTGCGCCGGGCGGACAACGGAGCCCGGCATGAGGTGGATCCCAGCGTGGGGCTGGGCACACTCACCGACGCGGAGGCCGACGGCCAGCCCGACACCTACGGGCGCGGCGACGATGGCGCGGGCGGGGACGACGAGGACGGCGTGCTGTTCGCCAGTCCGCAGGTGGTGGTGGTTCCGGCGGTGGGCGGGCCGACGCCAGTTCCGGCGGTGGTGGCTCCCGCCGTGGGCCGGGCCGGTGACGAGGTCCGGCTGGCGGTGAAAGTGCGCGCCCCCGCGGGGAAGACAGTCCGCCTGAGCGCCTGGGTGGACTTTAACCGCGACGGTGACTGGGCCGACGCCGGGGAGCAGGTGATCGCCAACCGGGTCGTTGCCGCCGGCGTGAGGCAGTTCCGCTTCACCCTCCCGGCCGGGATGGCTACGGGCCTGAGCTTTGCCCGTTTCCGCCTGTCTTCCGACGAAACCCCGCTGCCCCCCGAGGGCTCGGCCCCCGACGGTGAAGTCGAGGATCACCTGATCCTGCTCGGGCCGTTGGAACGCGGCGACGCACCGGCCCTTTATGGTGCCGCGCCCCATCTCATTCCGCCCAATCCGGTGGCGTTCCTTGGCCTGACCCTGGATGAAGACCCCGTGCAACCCTCCGGTGACGCCCGCGCCGATGACACGGACGCCGACGGCGACGACGAGGACGGCGTGACCGAGATCGGGCCGTTCTTTGCCGGGGTGGTCAGTTCGCTGGTTGTCACGGCCAGCGAGGCCGGCTTCGTGGATCTTTGGCTCGATTACAACGGGGTCAACGGCTTCGAGGCCAATCCGGCCGCGCCGGACCCCACGGAATACGTCAACTCCAGCATCGTGGGGCTGCCCGCGGGGGCGGTTCCGGCTCCGTTCCCAGTGGTGAAGGGGCCGAACGTGATCCGGTTCCGCGTGCCCGACCGGCTCAAGGGCGGGCTGTCGTTCCTGCGTGTGCGCTACACCACCCAGGCGATTCCCGGGCTCGGTCCGGTCAACCTCGCGCCCGATGGCGAGGTCGAGGATTACCGCGTGCAGCTCTACCCGCTCGCGCCTGACTTCGGCGACGCGCCCGACAGCCGCGACGTGCCACAGTATCCGACCCTGCGGGCGAACAACGGGGCCTTCCACCTGGTCACGGAGGATCGCTTCTTCCTCGGCCTGCGGGTGGACATCGAGCCGGACGGCTTCCCGAGTCTCGACGCGCTGGGGGATGATCAGAACGACGGCCTGGAGACTCCGCCCAACCCTGACCCGGACGACGAGGACGGCGTGCAGTTCCTCACGCCGCTCACGCCCGGCCAGCCGGCGAGCGTGCAGCTGGTGGTCACCGCGCAGAATCCCGGCCCGGCGTTCGTGAACGCCTGGGTGGACTTCAACGGGGACTTCGACTGGGCCGACCCCGGTGAGCAGGTGCTGGTGAACGTTGCGGTGGTGAACGGGACCAACGTGGTGAACATTGCCGTGCCCGCGAGCGCCCGCCCGGGGAACACCTACGCGCGCTTCCGCCTGACCCGCGACCAGGGCATCGGCTTCGCCGGCCCGGCCACCAGCGGTGAAGTGGAGGATTACCTGGTGGCCATCGCCGAGCCCGCGGGCGAACTGCGGATCGGCTCCGTTGTCCAGGTGGGCGACGCGGTGGAACTGCGCTGGGACGGCGGTGCCGGCGTGCACCTCGAATCCGCTCCGACAGTGAACGGCCCGTGGAGCACGGTCCTGGGGGCGACGAGTCCCTTCCGGGCGAACCCCGGGGCGGCCGGGGCGGCCGACGGGCAGTTCTATCGGCTGGTGCGGTAAAGACTCCCAAAACCGCAGGGCGGGAACGGACAAGCGGCCGTTCCCGCCCCCGCCGCGCCCCGGCGCTCTGGCCGCTTCTTCTCGCCCGCCCAAAGGCGGCGGCACCGCCCACATCGGGAAGGGCGCATCTGGACACCATGTGTGCTTGACCGCCGGGCCGGCGCCGGGACGATTCAATCAGGCAACCTGTGCAGGACGCAGCCCCCCAACCCACGATCGCCGACTTCACGCTCCTGGAGCGCATTGGCGCCGGCAGCTACGGCGAAGTGTGGCGGGCCCGGTCGGTGACCGGCGCGGAGCGGGCGCTCAAGATCGTCCACCGACGGTCGTTTCAGCACGAACGTCCCTACCGGCGCGAATTCGAGGGCATCCAGAAGTTTGAGTCCGTCGCCCGCGGCCACCCGCATCTGGTGACCGTCTTCCACGTCGGGCGACTGGAGGCGGACGAGGCGTTTTACTGCGTCATGGAACTGGCGGATGCCGTGCCGGCCGCCTCGTCCGACGGCTACGCGCCCCGGACCCTGCGTTCCGACCTGGATGGCGGCGCCCCGCTGACGGCCGCGGTGCTGGTGCAGTTGGGCGTGGCGCTGGCCGAGGCGTTGGGTCACCTGCACCACCACGGGCTGATCCATCGCGACGTCAAGCCGTCGAACATCATCTTCGTCGGCGGCATGCCCAAGCTGGCCGACATCGGCCTGGTGGCGGAGGCCGGCGAGAACCGCAGCTTCGTCGGCACCGAGGGTTTCGTTCCGCCGGAAGGTCCGGGCACGCCCCAGGGCGACCTCTACAGCGTGGGCAAGGTGCTCTACGAGGCGATGACCGGACGCGACCGCACCGAGTTCCCGGAACTGCCGGCGAACTTCGGCGCCCGGCCCGACCACGGCGCGCTGCTCGAGCTCAACGAGATCATCCTCCGCGCGTGCGAACGCGATCCCGCCCGGCGCCACGCCACCGCGGAGGACCTGCTGCGCGAACTGCGCCTGCTTCAGGCCGGGCTCTCGCTCCGGCGGCTCCGCCAGACCGAACGCCGGCTGCAGACCTTCCGGCGGGTCGGCATCGGCGCCGCGCTGCTCGCCCTGGTCGCGCTCGTCGGCGTGGGCCTCGCCCGGCGGGACGCGGCGCGCCAACGGGCCAATTTCGCCGCCGCCGAAACGCTCCGGCTCCGCGCCGAAGCCGCCGAAAGGTCCGCCCGCGAACAGCTGCATGAAACTTCCGTCGCGCTGTCCCGGGCCAGCCGCCTGAGCCTCGCCGCCGGCCGGCGGGAACGCGCCCTCGCCGCCATCCGCGCCGGCAGCGCCGTCCATTCCAGCCGGGAACTCGCCGACGAACTCATCGGCGTGCTGGCGGGCGACGACGTCCAGCCGGCCGGCGTCCTCACCAATCTGCCCAGCCGGCATGGCCTGGCCTTCAATTCCCGGCTGACGGAGATGGCGTTGCCGTGGGAGGGACGGGTCAGCGTGCGTTCAGTGCCGGAATCAGCCGAGCGGCTGCGCCTCGCCTGCCCGGAGCCGGATTCCCCCGTGCTGTTTTGGAGCGCAGACGACCGCTGGCTGCTCGGACGGCACGATTCCGGGCGGGTCCGGGTCTGGGCGGCGGAGACCGGCGAGCCCGTGCTGGAAGCGCGGTCGGTCGGTCCTTCCCCGACGATCGCCCACGGCCGGGTCCTGCTGCCGTTCCCGCGTGAGCGGCGGCTGGAACTGCGGGACCTGCCCGCCGGCCAACCGGTGGTGGACCTGGCGCTTGATTTCGAGTTCGACACCACGTCCCTGAGCCCGGACGGCCGGTCCATTGCGGTCAATCCGCTGGGCGTCCCGTTCTTCCGGATCATCGCCGCCGAGGATGGCCGGCCGACCCATGAATTCGGGCTGGAATCCGGGGCTGTGGCGCTCGCGTGGAGCGCCGACAGCCGGTGGCTCGCCGTCGGCTCGGACGACAACGCGGTTTACCTTTGGTCGCTGGCCGAAGGCGGCCCGCAACTCCGCCTGATCGGACACCAGAACCTGGTTCACGACGTGGCGTTCATGGCCGGGGGCCGGCTGCTGATGTCGAGCGCCTGGGACGGCACCACGCGCTTTTGGGAGGTTCCGACCGGGCGAGAAGTCCTGCGCCTGGGCGACTCCGGCCACGTGAGTTATGGCGAAGCCACCGGCCGCCTCGCCGTGCAGGTTTACCGGGCGGACGAGATCAAGCTCTACGATTTCGTCCAACCGAGCGTTGTCCGGACACTCTCGCTGCCCGCCACCAACCGGCTCATCAGCCCTTTCGGCGCGGCCTTCAGTCCGGACGGCCGGCACCTCGCGGTGGGTGCCTGGGACGGCGCCCATGTCTTCCATCTGGCGACCGGAAACCGCGTGCTCACGGTGCCCGAGCCGTTTGCCCGTTCCGTCTTGTTCCTCGACGAAGGACGGACCCTGCTGGTCAGCGGCCAGCAAACCTGCCGCCGCTGGCCGGTGAAACCGGGCGAAGCCGGACTGGCACTTGCCGGCCCGGCGATCACGCTCGCCGGCGGCCACCGCTGGAACCTCGCGTCGGCGGACTCCCACCAGGCGGTCGCCTTGGCCCGCGACGAAGAGGTTCGCCTGATTATCCCGGGCCAACCCACGCGGACGTTTCGGCGACCGCCCCAGCAATTTCAACGCGTAGCCCTCAGTCCCGACGGCCGCTGGCTGGCCGCGGGTGGCGGTCTGGTGCCCGGCTTGGCGGTCTGGGACCGGGAATCCGGCGACCTCGCGCCGTGGTCTCCGCCGCCGTCGAGCCGGGGTTGCGAGGTGGTCTTCAGCCCCGACAGCCGCCGGTTGCTGGTGAGCGATGAAGGCCACCTCACGGCGTATTCGACGGCCGACGGGCGGGCAGACTGGACGCTGCCCCGGCACGACACCGCCAACCTGTTCGGCCTGGCCGCCTTCACGGCGGACGGACGTTTCCTCGCCTGCACCATGAGCCGCACGGTGGTGAGCCTGCATGCGGCCGCCACCGGCGAGACCCTGGCCCGGCTGGAGCATCCCGATCCCCAGCAGGTGCTGGCCCTCGCCTTCAGTGAAGACGCCAGCCAACTCGCCGTGGTCGGCCCCGTCCACCAGGTCCGGGTCTGGGATCTCCGGTCGCTGGGGCGGGAAGTCACCGCCGCCGGGCTGCCCTGGCCCCTGCCTCCTGAGAAACTACCCGCGCAAGTCATTGGTTGGGAACGAGGGAGTAGTTGAGGGTGGCGGCCATATTCTGGAGGCGGGCGAGTTTCTTGCGCTTCAGCTTCTCCTCCTCCCGGGCGAA
>Ga0169931_10009767_pt1 | contig 13793 bp, 14 predicted proteins | sample Kivu_15m_20L_FD_129675 | JGI IMG/M metagenome (GOLD analysis project Ga0169931, IMG submission 129675) | Freshwater microbial communities from Lake Kivu, Western Province, Rwanda to study Microbial Dark Matter (Phase II) - Kivu_15m_20L... | ecosystem: Environmental > Aquatic > Freshwater > Lake...
GGAAACAGGCACGCCTAACGAAGGAGCAGTGACCGCCCCAGCTTGGGAACGGATCGTGCTCCGCTTGGCATAAACTTTGCCGATTAGCTCCATCAGCCTCAGGGCATCCCCACTGGTGCTTTCAGGAACCGGTTTGTCATTTCGGACGCAATCCACGAAAGTCTCCATCTGGGTTTTCCAGGAGTCGTCCCGGTCGTAGTAGATTACCTCTTCCGGAGGGTTGCCGGCTGCTCCCGCCCGGCTGGGGCCGTTCTTCCGCCCTACCACCAGGGTTTCGCGGCCGTAGCTGCCCGTCTTCGAAAGGAGGCCGCGGATCGATAGATATCCCTCCTCCAAGCCCAGATCCACCTGAAAGGTGTGTTTCCAAAGAGTGGCGGAGGAATGGATCTGGGCCACCTGTCCCGCGGCATTCCGAAGATGGACAAAGGCGTTGTCCTCCACAGGGATTTTCCAGAATTGCGTGCCCAGCCACCCCTCCACTTCCACAAAATCCCCAAGGAAAAACCGGGCCAGATCCAGCATATGGATCCCTTGGTCGATCAGAATTCCCCCACCCGAAACCGCCGGGTCATTTCGCCAGGACGATTCAAAACCCTTCCCGCCGGACTTTCCGTAGATCCCGCGCATCCAGAGAATAGAGCCGAGCTCCCGGGCCAGGCAGATCGCCTGGGCTTCCTGCACCGCGGGATGATGCCGATGGTTAAATCCAAACATGAGTTTTTTGTTTCTTGCCTTTTTTTCAGCCGCAATCATTTTCTGCACATCCTCCGAGTTACGACCTGGCGGTTTTTCGCAAAATACATGGCAACCTGCCTCCAGCGCCTGCACGCAAAACTCAGGAATCAAATGGTTGGGGGTGCAGACAAAAACAATATCGGGACAAAGGGCAGCAAGGACTTTTTCGTAATCCTTGCCCACAGTCAAACCATGGACTTTCTGACCCGACCGGGCGGGATCGGCGATCCCTACAATCTCAAGTCCACCCATCTGCAGGGCTGCCTGATGCCGGATCTCCCCCATATATCCGTAACCAGCGATCAAAGCGCGTAGCTTGGCTTGGGTCTTCAAAGGTACTTTTTTAGCAGCGCTTTTTGCACCGGATCGGTAGCCAGTATTTTTTCCGTTGGTGCCACATCCTCCGGAAAATCGACCCCGGAAGTGACTCCAGCAACCTCGGCTCCACGCACCGAGATTCCGTGCTCAAGAAACCGCAACATATCCACCGCTTCCGCCCTTTCCAAAGGAGTTTCGGGCAGTTTTGCATATTCTTGTAAATTTCTGGATCGGAAGGCCCGGATCCCGGTTTCACGAAAAAGCTGGCACTCCGTCTTTTTGATAAAATATGGAATCGGTGACCGCGTGTAAAAAAGAACATCGCCATTCACGCGGCGAACCGCCTTGACCACGGCCGGAGAACTAATGTCTCTGTCGTCATGTAGCGGGCTTAGCAGGCTGACCACATCCACAGCGGGATCTCGAAACGGCTCCAACACTTTTTCGACATGTTCCGGATGCATCAGGGGCTCATCCCCTTGCACATTCACAATGATCTCTTCCTTCGCCCCACGGGCAGCCTCCGCCACCCTCTCCGAACATCTTTCATGCTGGGCCGAGGTCATCACAACTTCCCCTCCAAAGGATTGAACAACTATTTGGATTTCCTCATCGCAGGTTGCCACCACCACGCGGTTGATCCCTTTTGCTAGCAAGGAACGTCTCCGCACATGCTCCACCATCGGGAGGCCGGCTAGTTGAACCAGCGGCTTGCCAGGATAACGGGAGGAGCCCATCCGGGCCGGCACCACCACCAGAACCCCGGAGGAATTTTTGTTTTTACTTATTGGGGCAGAACTCCGCAGTCGACATTGATACACTGCCCGGTGATCGCCGAGGCTGCCGGGGAAGCGAGAAAGAGACATAAATCCGCCACTTCGCGTGCTTCCGGTAGTCGGCCCAAGGCACTCTGTCCCGCGGCAAATTTTTTGAGATAGCCTTCAATGTCCTTTCCTCTAGCGGGCGAATCCGGATCCCGCAGGGCGGATTTTAAACCAGGGGTCTTTACGTAGACCGGGCAGATGGCATTAACCCGGATTCCCCGGGGGCCCAACTCCTTGGCCAGGGCTTGCGTAATCCCGTTTACCCCGAATTTCGCCGCACAATAAACGCTGTTCTTTGCGCTACCCCGCTTTCCAGCGAGGCTGGAGATGTTCAGGATTACTCCGCCCTTTTGCAAATGGCGGGCAGCTGCCTGGGATCCAAACAGGACGCTTTTGAGGTTGGTGCTGATCATTTGATCCCAGAACTCTTCATCGATCTCATCTAGATCCTTCCAACCAGATGTTCCCGCATTATTGATCCAAACAGTGATGGGTCCGATTTTCCTTCGAGCCGCTGCGGCCGCACTGAAAAGATCTTTGGGAAAGCGGACGTCACCAGGCAGCCGAAGAATTCCACCAGATTTAATTGGAGGAATATTTCTCGCCATAGTGCTTACCCGCCAACCTGCACCCCAAAAAGAAGACGCAAGGGTGCCCCCTAGGCCGCGGCTGGCTCCCGTGATAAAAAGGTGGCCCCTTGTTTTTTTCATGAGGATGCCATTCGAATAAATCGATGGGCATGCACTCCGTCATAGCGACGGAGAAGCGGCAGCTGAAAGGGCCCCCAGGACACCACCGGAAGACCGCCAGTTCCTAAAAACCAACCATACCAAGCCGGTTTTCCATCCACAATAATCTGATCTTCTTTTCTCCAGGGGTAATCCGCAAGCCTTGCCACCTCGCCCCCCGGCATCACCTTTTCCAAGCGGTTACAGCAGTAAAACGACTTGGTTCCTTGGGATCGCAGAAGTTGAAAGTACTGCTTCACCGTCTCCGGCTTCATTTCCTGCATGGAGGCAACGTTGACCGCCAAGTCAATTTTTATGCCATCCGGAAAGAAAAGCCTTTCTGCCGGAACGTATCGGAAGCCGCCCTGCCGCCCGCCGATGAAGCCTTCCCAGTGGCTGGATTGGGGGAATGCCCAAGTCAGGTTTTGCGCTTGAATTGCCAAAGTGGCGCCCAGATCCACCAAGACAATTTCTGCCTCCGGCCATGTTTTGGAGAGAAAAGCGCTGAGAATTCCCGGCCCGTCGCCGATCACCAGAATTCTCCTGAGATCTTGGGGTAACCTATCCTTAAGTACGCTGAGAACGCAGAGTTGCCGATAGGCATCTGTACCGAAATAAAGGCCCATACTCTTGACGATGGGTCGACCCCAACGAATCAAACCAAACATTTTTTTTGGGGGGAAATAGAAGAGGGTTTTCAAAAGAATTTCTATGCTCGCAAGCAAGAGCCCGGGAAAACTCGGTTTGCGGTCACTTTCTCCGAACGCGGCACCGTAGATCCGGACAATGCCATTCGGATACTGGGAGATACGGAATTCTTTTGAAAAAAGGGACCAGTGGGACGACATGGACGAAGAGGGAAGCGCTCTGCCTCGTGTGTAAAACTCATGCATGAGTTTTTGTGCCAAAGGATGAGATACGGATTCCAAAAGAGCCTTAAATAGTCATACAACTGAATCCACCATCCACGGCGATTTCAGCACCCGTGACAAAACCCGCCGCACTGGAAAACAACCATAAAACTGCTCCAATCATCTCCTTCGGTTCCCCGTATCGCTTCATCGCGGTGTGACCAAGGATGGCAGCCTTCCGTTCGGGTGTAATGAAGTGTTTTTTAGACCATTCAGTGGGGAAGAATCCAGGACGCAGAGCGTTGACCCGCACACCGAGCGTCCCCCACTCGCGCGCGAGATTCTGGGTAAGATTTTTCACGCCGGATTTGGCAACTGAATAGGCAAAGGCTCTCGATAGCGGCGGGCCGGAGGAAGCCGAACTGATGTTGACAATCGATCCGCTCCTTTGCTCGACGAGTTGTCGTCCGAAAACCTGACAGCTGAGCATGGTTCCCGTGAGCTGGATTCGAAGAATGTCCTCCCACTCTTCCAAGGCGATATCAAGGAAGGACGTCGGCGCATTCTTCCCCGCGCCATTGAGAACACAATCGAGCCGCCCGAACGTTTTGAGTGTTTGCGCCAAGACGCGCTCGAAATCAGTCTGTTGCGCTACATCCAGCTTCATGGCGACTGCGTCCCCGCCATCGGCTGCAATGTCGGAGACAGTGTGTTCCAAATCGTCCATGCGGATGTCGCAGCAAACGATTTTCATTCCTGCAAGTGCAGCCGCGCGTGCCATTTCTCCGACAAGGAACCCGCCGGCACCGGTCATGACAACCACCTTGCCTCTCAAATCAAACAATGAATCGAGATAAGAACCCATTGACTACGAATGATCGGCGACCTGCGGCTTCAAAGCAATCGCCCGCAACCACCAAGCCGGCTCGGCACTTTCGCGGTGGGCCAAGTAGGGCGCTAAGACCGCCCTCTCCAAGCGGGAGCGTAGCGGCTCCATTCCGCGGCGCATCCGTTCGAAGGGAGTCAAAAAGCCAATCTGGATAAGCTTGGAACGCGCTCGCTGCCAGAGACGCAAGCGGGTTCCGGCGTTCTTGAGGTCTCTAATGGTTTTACCGAAATAAGACATTTCAATGTCCTCAAGCCCAAGTCGCGCGAGCAAACAGCCCATTGGTTTTTTGTCGAAAAACAGCAAATGCGGTTCATCCAAGGTTTTGTGCTCCCAGTCATTGCAAGGAACCTCAATGAAGATGGCGCCTCCCGGAACAAGGTATGAAAGTGCCACATGCAAGAGCCGGGTCGGCGCATCAACGTGTTCAAGCACGTGTGACAGGACGACGAGGTCGCAGGCTGGTGGTGCTTCACCATTGTCGACATTTACTAGCCTCACGCCGGATCCGTGCAGCTTTTGGTGGCAGGATGCATCCGTTTCGATGGCGAAATAAGTGGTGTGCGGGTTGCGCTCCATCCAGCAGCGGGCGAAAAAACCAGGACCCGGGCCGATCTCCAGAACCGATCGAACATCAATGGATCTTTTTCCAAGGTAACGCAAAACATATTCACAACGCAGGGCCGCCAAGCCGTAAAAAAATGCCTGCGCGCAGGGGTCGGATGCCTGTCCGCCGTGGGCATTATCAAAGTAAGACGTGTTGAAAGTGTTGAGTTCGGGAGCGGATGGCATTGGCGCGGCAAACTGAAGCCCGCATTCCTCGCAACGCTCACGGCGAAGTTCCTGAAAAATTTTGTGTGCTCCGCGGTAATCTGCGACTTTGACAAGCCTATCGGAATCGCACGCTGGACAAGAGCTCATTTAAAACGTTTGTCGCTGCGCATTCTGACAACGCGAGCGGGCACACCAGCGACGACAGCATGGGGAGAGACATTTTTGGTGACAACCGCGCCTGCGCCTACCACGGCTCCGGCTCCAATGGTCACGCCGCCAAGAATAATTGCGCGGGCTCCAATCCAGCAATCCGACCCGACACGGATATCTCCAATGAAGTGTCCTTGGCTCTTTATAAGAGCAGTCGGGTCATCAAACCGATGTCCCGCCGTTCTCATGAGGACGCCGGGTCCGATTAAAGTATCGTCTCCGATTTCTATTGTCCCCCCGCAAGAGGAGTTCAAGTGGACATCCCGATTGAAAACGACTGACCGTCCTATCTTAATTGTTCCACCGTCGGCGTTAAGGTAGCATTCTTCTCCGATCCCGGACCCGTCGCCGATACACACCTGCTTTGGACAGACAATAGTCGTTCCAGAGCAAATCACAGAAGCTCTCGTCCGGAGACCACTCGCCCGATACCAGCAAAGTCTGAGTCGATTACCCACTGCACCAGGTAGCGATTTAATCGCTGCTTCCACCCAAAAAAATAACTCTTTGGGAATAGGGGGTATCACTGTATTAACTTACAGCTGGTTAATACTTGCTTAACAGGATGAAGCATGGAGTTGGACGCTATCCGCGACCTATTTTTCTAGCTTTGTCGGGTTAAGTGCACTGGAGGCGAGTTGTTGATGCGATGTGCTTTGTTTCTGCAAATTACGCTCAATCCACAATCTTAAGGCCGCTTTGCCAGCGACAAAATCAATGCCATGGGAGGCCTCATCATCCGCGACGAGCCGTTCCGTCGGATCATAGAAGCACACAGGCCGGCCGGCCTTTCGGACCCAGTGAGCAGCGGAGGTGAAAGGCATGGCAATTCCGAGGCCGCTTAGCTGTGCAAGTTGGAAAATATCGCTGGATGCGTCGATGATCCTGAAGTCTGAGTTAGCTTCTAGTTTCTGGAGCGCGGCCCGATAGCGACGGTGAAGTTGACGGCCGATGTCACGCTTCATTTTATAAACAATGGGCAAGCAATGATGTTTCGCAGTATCGGATATGTCCTCAAGAAACTGCAGCGCGACCTTAATAACATAGTATTCCACGGGCGCACCAAGCTGCTGATAAAATGCATCGCGCACCGGTTGAACGTCAAACAGCGCAAGAAAGCCTGGCTCGATGTCGGAAGGCACATTTGTAGTGTTAGTATAGTCGATCTCACCTACCACCTCAATGCGGGAGTATTTCCACACGTGGCGGCTAATAAAATTGCGTTGCTGTTGAGTCCAAACGTAATAAGTCGGCCAAGTGGCCAACTGCCAGTTATTTGCTTGGCTAGCGCGCGCGCCCTTGCAACGAAAACTTAAGATGTTTGTTGAGTAAAAATAGAAAACAATATCACAACAGCGCTGGACCGCATCGTACGTCCATAAAGGTCGATAAAGCCAACTGCTGTTGTCGAAAAAATTGATTGCAGGAAGGGTGTCAGGCTCCGCGAACCGGACGCACGCAGCTTTGGCGCACTCCCCGAGCATCACCGTTGTTACCCATTGGCCTCGCATCAAGTCGAAAACAGCCAGTAGTATGGCTTTGGCCACCCATTCTAGGAAAGCCAAACGGCCCGCGGCGGTGCTTGGGAGCGGGATTGGTTCTCCTGAGCGAATGTGGCAGTTGAGAATCTTCCGAGGAGCAGCACCTCTCACATCGTGCTCAAACACACAGGTATCCTTCGGTCTTTCTGACCGACGTGCATACCAACTAAAGATGTTGCGAGACGCTGGATCCGTTGGTCGTTCTGGTGGAAGATTGTGCGGTGAAGTGTTGTGAAAGAATGCGCGCGTTTCCTTACACGAGTAGTTTATGGCCCAAGATCGCCTAATCAGATGGGCCGATATCAGGGCACCACGGATCAACTGCTTCAAAACCTCAAGTATCCACTTTAGCCTGGATTTGCACTCAGCGACTGAGACTCCGGATTCACGGAGTATATCCCGCCACGCACGCGGAAGCGGTAACGATATGTATTGGCTTTCGTTTCCCGACGCCGCAATACATCGGTTAAATTCCAATCCGGCAAATCGCTGTAAGAGATATTGCACTAGAACGCAGTCCCCGTGTGGCACAGCAGCTCCGAAGAAAAACTGTCTATGGCTTGCATTGATGGGCTGGGGACTGACCTGCGCCATGCGGTCTTTGACTTCCAGAAAACACCCTAAGCGACCAGCGCTACGCAGCTTTCTGTAACCTCGCATTACCTCCCGCAGGCGGGCGCGTTTATGATTTCGAAACAGATGATAAATCACAACTAATGAAGTAGTCTATTCGCAATTTACTGCACCACGCATTTGGGATCAGCAATTGTCACAGCTTTGTGAACCGAGTATAGCCGAGCGTCCGTTGGCACAACTGTCCATCCGCGCGGTTTCCAGACGCGCTTAGTGCGGGGAATTATAATATATTGTCGCTCATGTAAAGTCAGTTGCATGACTAGGATGTTTTGAAAAGACAATGTACCACGAACTTTTAATGATTATACTTGATCCACCAAAGGGATATTAAAAGACTTTGGCAGGCCATTAAGCGAGTCTTCTAAAGACATACCACGAATACCCATAGTGTTGCAGGTGTCAGCGAAAATGCTTGTTTTCTTAATCATACGAGTAGCCCATGGCGCGTGAAAGCTGCGCATGTCTTTAGTCAAGGGCAACTCAAGCAGCGATGATTGCGGACTTATAGTTTGCTGCGGTGTGACTTTGAATCGCGCGTGGTTGATCACTTTTACCATGTGACCGCCGTAAGAGCATTGCCGCAAGGACACGGTGAAATCAATGCTTTCTAGTTCGGATATTAGTCTATGCTGCGGAGGTATATGAAGGACTAGGCTGGGCGCACCAAGGTGCTTCCCTATGCAGCGAACAACGGGCAATAATGGTATCGATGGATGGCCGGCGATTTCGATAATATCCTGATTCCGGAGTATAGCATAGGCATGAATCTGCTCCGACGAACAAGATGAGAACACTAATAGGTGAAGGTTGAGAAGTGATAGTTTCCAGTATATATGCTTCCAATCAGTTTTTGACCGCACACACGATCCTAGCAATCCGGAATACGTTGCTTTGTAAGCATAGCTGCACTGCTGGAAATCTTTTTCAGTGCCAATGCGGATGAATTTTTTAGAGCAAGAAGCACGTGTATCCGATAAATTTATTAATACTTTACTATATTGTGATACGCCCGTAAATCCAAACTTTGTATAATAATTGTCTACCAAGCGTCTGGCTATAACGAGAGCAAAGTCCGTCTCCCTAACTTGGCATTGTTTTAGTGCCGCTTCCACTAGCAACACTGATGCGCCCTGGGCCCGCGCTCCCTTGTCTACACAGACTGACGAAATAAATGTGCCTCTAATGATTTTCGTATTCCAATAAAAACGCCGGTCGATGAGACAACATCCCCCCACAAGATTACTATTGTTCTTGATTACAATGATATTGACTAAGGACATGCGTCTGTGTCGCGAAAATAATGCACTTTTGACAGATTGGCCTTCTGGTGCCGTTTCGGTGCTCCGGAAAATCGAAGCCGCCAGCTTAATGAACTGCTGCACTTCTGAACGATTTCGGGCAGCTGCTACGTCGAAACTCATGGCTGACATGGTATTAGCTGGTGATCACCTACATAGAGCATCTTTTACCGAGTGAAGCCAACTCATGGAAACGCATTGGTGTATCGGAATAGGTAACACCCGAATCAAGGAACGACTCAGGTCTGAGCCAATGTGCTCAAAGTGTCTGTAGCCTGCCCGCAGTCCATACCGATTTAGGTTTTCGCCTGACCACTTGATCTGAGCCGGAACCACAGGGGGAAGGCGGTCCTTTGGCTTTTCCAGCCACCCGACTAACAGCGGGAGCATGAAGTCTAGCTTTTCCCGACGATCAGACACTATTTTGTCGAGCTGTTTCACCGCCGTTAGGATTTCACCTGCTTGCCATCTGGACAAGTTACCCGCTGAGGGTTCAATGCCTTGCCAAAGGAGTCGGGCTGCATGGTGTTTTGTCCCAAGAAGCCGGAGAGTATATACCAAACATCCCCCACCTTGCTCGCCCCGCATCTTCCGGACTTCTTTGGCCGTATCTGGATCCTTGCACCACAAAATGCCACCCGATGATGTGCCCAGTATTTTTGGCAGAGACCACAGTTCAAACATACCCCCAGAGGGGAACAATTGAGTATTAGGAACACAGAGCGTGTCCACCGCATCTTCTATGGTATTGACTTTGGCCGGCTGGTTTTGCACAAAGCCCCATTGATGATATATAACGCGCGCGATCAAGTCGTTATCAGCATGTAAGGCACTACACAACGGGGTTGCACAGCGCGAAACGGCATCCAAAACGCAATGACTTGCGAACGGAAAAACGCCTACGAAATTACTGCGGCTAACCTCTAAGTAGCGGAGAGCCAGCACTAATGCTGCACGTGCGCTTGAGCAGAGGACAGGATGTCCGGAAGGAAAGAGTTGGGCAAATAAATTTTCTACATAATCCACTGCGACAGGCTTTGCGAGTCCCGCAAGTATGGCGCGGCGGCTCGCTTCCGGCCAAAGAAAGTGCCCTTTGCTCATAAGCAGACCCTAACGTTACCCTCATCTCTCAAGAAGTGTTGAAGAGTGAAGCAGGGGAAACAATGCGTGGCAAAGCCTTGCTTGAATTGTGCGATACTTATTTCCTTCTCAGTGGGTCGGGGAATATCGTGCGCATATGGGCGGGCGCCAATCTTATACCATCTTAAACCGCGCTTTTGAAATTCCTCTATAGCGCGCATTTGCACAACATGTCCTAGAGGTTTGTCAAAAAGCTCTCGTTTGTATGCAGCAACAGAGTATCCTCCTTCGTCGTGCGTAAACTCAAAGAACCCAGCGCCTACCATTTTCCCTGACGGATCTCGCAAGTGAATAAGGAACGCTTCTCCTTCGCGGAGCATTTTGTGTTGCACCGACCAGGATTCCTCACTTCGTGTTTTTCGTTCCGCGGCCTGAAAGTGTAATGCCTTGAAATCAGCCCAAATCTGCGAATCGTCGGATTCCAACACTTCAACGGACCAAAGACGTAATCCACAATTGACTAGTGACTTATAGCTCTTTCTGAAACTTGCTCTAATTTCGCAGATTGGCTTCCGAAGGTCAACATACAGCTCGTGGGATACGCGACTCGATGCACCAGCATTCAATGATTGCACATGCCAGACGCTGAGCCCAATTGAGTCAGTAAAACTCTCAGCGCTTGTAAAGCCTCTTAGCCCGCACTCTGTGCTAAAGCTAAGAGCACTTTGAAGACATGCTTTTACGATCCTCTTTTTTATTGTTGCTGGGCAAGCAAAACGAATCTACTGCATCCTCGACAAGCCGGTCGAACGGCTCGTATTGCTGAACATAACCCCACTGGTGGTAGACAATGCGGGTGTGTTGAGCCGTCGTAGCGGCGTGGTAAACGGGCGATCCTACCCGGGCCACTGACTCGATTACACAATGGCTGGCATATCCAAAAAGCCCGACTGGATCTATCCGCCTGACACCGAGCGCCTCCAGCGCAAGCACCAAGCCCACACGACCACTAGACACAACCACGGGCGTCGCAGCCTTCCCGAACATCTCGGAAAGCTTTTCTTCCAGATCACGCGGCGAAACCAACTTCAGGCCGCGTCCCTTGCCTCGCAGAGTACGCGGCTCCGGCCAGAGAAACCATTGGTCAACCTGTGCCACTGGGTGCCGAGGCGGTGATTTTTAGCCGAGCGAAAGTTCGTCCTCCGAAATTCTTCTTGAACGTGCTGATGCCCATCTCCTTATCTGAGGGCGATAGCGTTTGGTACGGAAAGCGGAGATCGCCCATTTCAAACCAGCGACAGCCTAACTTTCGGGCCTGAACGACTGCATTCCAGACGAGGGCGTGGGAAAGGGGTTTATCATTTCCAAACAGCTCTCGACGCGAGGCACTTACACCATAGTAGCAGTGATCTGGGCTGCAGGAAAATAGCGCCGCCGTGACCAGACGGTTTTCGATTTCGCCCAAGCAAAGAAACGCCTCGTTGCCCAGGATCATTTCCAATTGCCGGTCCCAAGTATCCCGATTTCTCGTCTCACGGCCGGCTGCCTCCAAGTGAAGTTGCCGAAACGCCTCTATGTCATCGGCTTGCACATGGTCGCGCGACAGCAGGCGTATCAAAAGGTTCTTTCGCCCCCAATTGACTGACCATCGAAACGACTTAGTGAGCCCACTGAACAAGGACTCTTCTGTTTCCCGAAGGTCCAGCATTTGAGTGGTACCCACTGCAGGCACACCACCGAGCGATAACAGATGTCGCCCTATTTCGGAGATGTGTCCGCTCATCAAATGCTCTGCATGATCCCATCGCCATGGGGTGGACTGTCTCCTCAATTCATCGACGTACAGCTTAAGTGCGGAATACATGTTTCCGGCACCGGCACCGCTCACTCCAGCAGCTTCGACAAAAATTGCCGGTTGCCCGTAGCAAGAGAAAACGGTCACTCCATCCGTCTCCACGTGGCTAGTCATACGCAGCCCAGCTACTGGTTCATCGTTAACCATGACCGCCACCGAGCGTTCCGTGAACTTCGCTTGATGAAAGGCAGAATAAAAGCCCAGGTTGAGGGGTTCGTAGAGTGCGTGCCGCCAAGCTGCCTTGGAAAGCAAACGCAGCCATTGGGCTTGAAAGTTGGGGTCATTCGCGTCAAGAAGTCTCATGTTGGATTGGGTACCAGCACGGCAGTTTGCCTTTTGAAAACAATGAGGTGGTACTTGATGTTGCTAATATGCCTGTTTGTCTTTTTTGTGAGAATTCTTAAAAATATACAGTCCGTGCGATTTGAAAAATACTTGGTATACTTTCTTAAATCCTAAATCCTTTTTGTTTTTTTGGCAGCAGAAAGTTAGCGAATTGTGACGCCATCTTTCAGCCATGCTAAATACTTTTTTGAAGCATAATTTGGCTTTAAAGGTTTAAGCAAAAACCTTTTTGTATAAATAAATTTTATCTTATTAATACAACTGGTTTGTTTTTATTTTAAGGAGAGTTTTTTATTTGATTTTACAACCGTTGAGTAATATCAACCTTAAAGTCTGGCATTTTTTTTTAATTTCTCGTTATTAATATAATTTTTTTACGTAAAGCAATCAAAAAAAACATTTTTTGTTTTATTTTTTCATTTATACATTTGCTTTAAACCATTTTTTACATGTATTTTAACAAGGTTTTTAAGCTTTGGGTTTTGATCGAGATATTGAATTATTTTAGCAACGGGAATTCGTGGGGATAAATTTTTAAATTTACAATAAACACTTCTGCATAAAATTAAATCTTCTGGATAATCGATGGTTAAACGAATATCTGTTCTGTAATATTGTTTAGGCACATTGAAAGCACTAAACTTAAATTTATTTTTATTCTCTCGAATATACAAAGAACAAAATTCAGATCTATGTTTTTCTAATCCTTCCTGCCAAGATTTCATATAGGCTTTTAGTTTAATTATTTCAAAACCAGCGCCATCAGGTACATTATCAATTGCGGTCAAATCATTATTTTTTTCACAATGCTCTTTCCAAGCTCTATTAACAAACTCGAATAGGCAAAATGGTGATTCTGTAGTCATCCGGAAAATGTCTGACCCTTTTGCTTTTTGACAGCAGGTGATGAGTCTTTTTAAAACATCTTTTTCATCTCCTTGTATAAATAGAACTTTGTGTTTTTTAGCAATTTTTTTATAGATTTCATTTTCGATTCCCTTGCTGATGCCGAGGACAATTTCGCTAACTGAACTAAATGTTTTTATTTCATTTATTATGTAATCAAGTACTGATAACGAATTTTTTATATCTAAATATTGCAAAGGCTTCCCGTAAAGTCTTTGCCCATTATTTCGACATGCTAGACATGCGATAAGGCTTCTCAATTTTTTTTGATTATTTTTTTACGTGGCTCCATTTTAAAGCTGTTCCTTTTTTGGCATTTTTTAAAACAGGCTTTTCCAATTATTTTTGAGTAGTATTTTGGCGCAAGACCATAGCCTGGTCTTATACTTCGAACATTTTCTGAAGAAAAGAAATCTCCGATTTTTATGTTTTTACAAATATATAAGGATCGCCTTCCTTGCAAATAATGTATCTCGTTTTTTGTCGGTCTCAGGTTCGCTGATCCGAGAGCTCTCCACGCCTCATGGCATTGCTTAACTAAAATACTCATTTCGCTGGGCTCAAGGCTGAATGCTGCATCTGGACCGCCGTCAGCACGCCTTAAGGTAAGATGTTTTTCAATCAAAACGGCTCCTAGGGCTGTTGCGGCCACGGCCACTGCAGTGCCAAGCGTATGATCACTTAGGCCGACGTCATCGCGCGCATCCTGTGCCACCTCGGATTGTGGGAGGCCGGCGTGGGGGTGGAGCCAGCCCGCGACCAGACTGAGCCCGCCGAGTCGATGATCGAGCTCTGGCTCGACGACC
>Ga0169931_10009769_pt1 | contig 13792 bp, 8 predicted proteins | sample Kivu_15m_20L_FD_129675 | JGI IMG/M metagenome (GOLD analysis project Ga0169931, IMG submission 129675) | Freshwater microbial communities from Lake Kivu, Western Province, Rwanda to study Microbial Dark Matter (Phase II) - Kivu_15m_20L... | ecosystem: Environmental > Aquatic > Freshwater > Lake ...
CTGAGCGGGTTTGTCGTCTCCCACACGCACTGGGATCGGGCGTGGTACCTGTCGTTCCAGCAGTATCGGGTGCATCTGGTCGAGCTCGTCGACGGGCTCTTGGACCTGCTCGAAGGGGACGAGAGCTTTCGGTCGTTCACACTCGACGGGCAGACGGCGGCGCTCGACGACTACCTCGCGATCCGGCCTCAGAACCGCGCGCGCATCGAGGCGCTGGTGCGGGCGGGACGGCTCGAGGTCGGGCCGTGGTTCGTGCTGCCCGACGCGTTCCTGCCGAGCGGCGAAGCGCTGATCCGCAACCTGCGCCGCGGGCTCGCACGCTCGCGCGAGCTGGGCGCCCACCCGCGCGACGGCTACATGCCGGATTCGTTCGGACACATCGCGCAGATGCCGATGATCCTGCGCGGGCTCGGCCTGCGCTCGTTCCTGTTCATGCGCGGCCTCTCGAAGGAGCAGTGGGAGCGGCTGGGCTGCGAGTTCCGTTGGCGCGCCAGCGACGGCAGCGAGGTGACGACGATCTACCTGCGCGACGGGTACCTCGACTCGGCGGCGCTCGGCCATCCCGAGCAGTTCGGCGACTTCGAGGGCAACGTGCCGAAACCGGAGCTCGCGGTCGAGCGCCTGCGCGCGTCGCTGAAGGCGCGCGAGGGCAAGCTGCACTCGGGCGCGGCGATCCTGTTCAACGGCTGCGACCACATGCCGTTCCAGCCGGAGCTGCCGGAGCTGCTCGCGAGCGCGCAGGCCGCGATGCCCGAGGTCGAGCTCGTGCACTCGACGATCGCGGCGTACATCGACCATGTCGAGACGAGCGGAGCGCAGCTCGCGTTGCACGAGGGCGAGCTGCTCGGCAACGAGCACAACCCGATCCTCTCGAGCGTCTGGTCGACGCGCATCTACCTCAAGCTCGCCAACCATCGCGCGCAGTGGCTGCTCGAGCGCGTCGCGGAGCCGCTGACGGTCGCGGCGGGCGCGCGCGGGCGCGAGCTCGCGGCGCTGGTCGACGAGGCGTGGCGGTTGCTGCTGCTCAACCACCCCCACGACGACATCTGCGGCTGCAGCATCGACGAAGTGCACCTCGACGACGAGGCGCGCTTCCGCGAGATCGAACAGGTCGCTGCGAGCGTGGCCGCGGAGGGCGTGCGCGAGCTTGCGCGCCGCGCAGGAATCCGCAAGCAGGGCTCGACACAGTGGCTGTGTGCGCTGCGCACGAGTGCCGGCGATGCGCCCGAGCTCGTCGAGGCGGACGTGTTCTTCCCCAAGGTCGAGGGCGAGAGCGAGCCGCAGTCGCTGGAGCTCTTCGACGCAGCCGGCAACCAGCTCGCCGTGCAGGTGCTCAGCCGCGAAGGGAAGGCTTTCCGCGCGCTGCACCTCGACACCGGCTGGGGCACGCGCTTCCGCATCGCGTTCGCGCTCTCGCAGCCCGCGCGCTCGCTTCACTGGCTGCGCGCTGAGCCGAGCGCGGCGACCATCTCGCACAGCGGCTCCGACGCGACCACCCTCCACAACCGCGACTGGCTCGTCGCCATCGGCGACGACGGCCGCGTGAACCTGACGCACAAGCCGACGGGCACGATGCTGCGCGACGCACTCGCGTTCGAGAGCTCGACCGATGTCGGCGACGAATACACCTTCGGCCCGCTGCAGGGCGAGACGCCGCTGTCGACGCGCGGCCTGCCGCCCACGCACGTGGCGCGCCTCGCGAGCGGCCCCGTGTTCGACGAGCTGCTCGCGAGCTGGAACCTCGAGCGCCCGCGTGCGCACGACGACTCCGAGCCGGCCGTGGTGTGCGTCACGCTGCGCATTCGCCTCGCTTGCGGCGGAGGCGCGCCGATCCTGCGCGTGGAGACGCTCAACGGAGCGGAAGACCATCGCCTGCGCCTGCTGATCGCCACGGATGCGCGCACGACGCGCTCGATCGCCGGCGGTGCGTTCGAGCTGCGCGAGCGCGCGGTCGTGCACCCCGAGACGCCCGAGAGCGCGCCGGAGCGCTACAAGTGCTTCCCCGGCGAGTTCGAGTATCCGACGCAGTTCTCGCGCGATGTGGTGATTGTTCCGGGCGGGCGCGCCACGCTCTCGATCGCGCACCGCGGCCTGCACGAGTACGAGCTCGTCGAGGGCGAGCGCACACAGGTCGCCATCACGCTGCTCCGCGCCGTCGGCAAGCTCTCGCGCGGCGACACGCGCTGGCGTCGCGTGCAAGCGGGCCCGAGCCTCGACACGCCGGATGCGCAGTGCATCGGAGCGCAGGAGTGCGAGCTGCAGCTCGACCTGCACGCGAACGAGACGGCGACGAGCTCGATCGCCGGGAGCGCGCTCGCCTTCTCGCAGCCGAGCTTCGTCACGCAGGCGCGACTGGTGCGCTTCGGCGAGAGCACGACGACGGCGAGCGCGCCCGCGCGGCTCGTCGAAGTCGACAGCGCCGACGTCGAGCTCTCCGCGGTCAAGCTCAGTGACGATGGTGCGCGCGTCGTCGTGCGCCTCTGGAATCGCAAGCGCGAGTCGACCTCGACGCGCGTCGCGCTCGGCGCAGCTGCACTCGGCGGCCGCCGCGTCACGCACGTCGCGCTGTGCGACCTCGACGAGCGCGAGCAGCGCACGCTCCCCCACCAACAGGGCTCGGTGCAGACCGAACTCGCCCCCTTCGGACTGGCGACGATCGCCTTCACCCTCGACGCATGATCACCGGAACGTTTCTCGACGAGATCAGCCACGACATCCCGTCCGCCAACTGGAGCCGCGAGGAGTGGACGCGCGACTTCGAGGCCATGAAGGCCTTCGGCATCGACACGGTCATCCTGATCCGCGCCGGCTACCAAGACCGCTGCGCCTTTGACTCGAAGGTCCTGCGCAAGCGCCACGGCTACCTGATCGTGCAGGAGGATCTGGTCGGCCTGTTCCTCGAGCTCGCCGAGAAGAACGGCATGACGCTGTTCTTCGGGACCTACGACTCCGGCGAGCACTGGATGAACGGCGAGCACCAGAGGGAGATCGACGTCAACCTCGCGTTCACCGAGGAGTTCTACGAGCGCTACGGGCGCAGCCCGGCCTTCGGCGGCTGGTACATCAGCCACGAGATCAACACCTTCGACGACAGCGTGATGCGCGTGTACGAGTCGCTCGCCCGCCACCTGCGCTCGCTGAAGAAGGCGCCGATCCTGATCTCGCCTTACATCCGCGGCGCGAAGCAGTTCGGTACGACGATCGCGCTCGACGAGCACGAGCGCGAGTGGGCGCAGGTCTTCGCGCGCATCGAAGGCCTCGTCGACATCGTCGCCTTCCAAGACGGGCAGGTCGAATACGTCAAGCTGCCGGAGTTCCTCGAGCTCAACTCGCGCCTCGCGCGCAAGCACGGCCTCACCTGCTGGTCGAACACCGAGAGCTTCGACCGCGACGTGCACATCAAGTTCCCGCCGATCGCGTGGCCCAAGCTGCGCCACAAGATCGAGGCCGCGCAGACGGCCGGCGTCGACAAGCTGATCACCTTCGAGTTCTCGCACTTCCTCTCGCCGAACTCGATGTTCCCGTCCGCAAAGGGACTGCACCGCTTCTACATGGAGTGGAAGCGCGCTCAGGAGGCGAAGCGTGGCTGAGAAGATGAACGCACCGACGCGCGCGACGCTGGAACGCTGGCGCACACGCATGCACGACGAGCTGCACCAGAGCGTGATTCCGTTCTGGATGCGCCACTCGCTCGATCGCGAGCACGGCGGCTACTTCAACTGCCTCGACCGCGACGGACGGCGCTTCGACACCAAGAAGCACGTCTGGCTGCAGGGGCGGCAGGTGTGGATGCTCTCGAAGCTCTTCAACGCGGATCGCTCGCGCACGGAGCTCTTCGAGGCCGCCACGCTCGGTGCCAAGTTCCTGCGCGAGCACGCGCGGCGCCCCGACGATCAGGTCTACTTCTGCCTCGCGCGCGACGGCAAGCCGCTCACGCTGCAGCGCAAGATGTACGCGGCCTGCTTCTACGTCATGGCGTTCGCGGAGTATGCGCGCGCCAGCGGGGACGCGAGCTACCGCGCGCTCGCGCTGTCGCAGTTCGATGCGATCCTGCGCTGGGTCGAGGACCCGACGCCGCTCGGCAAGCCGAAGCTCGCGGGCAACGTGGCGACGAGCGAGCTCGCCGTGCCGATGATCTTGCTGAACCTCGTGGCCGAGCTCCGCGGCACCCCGGGCTCCCCCACGTTCCACGATCGCGGCGACTACGACGCGATCGAGCAGCGCTGCGTCGCCGCGATCCGCCGCCACCACCGTCCCGAGCGCGGCCTCGTGTTCGAGACGATCTCGGCCGACGGAACGCTGCTCGACGCGCCCGAAGGGCGACTCATCAACCCCGGCCACGTGATCGAGTGCGGCTGGTTCCTGCTCGACTACGCGCGGCGCACGCAGGACACCAAGCTGCGCGACGAGGCGCTGGCGATGATCCGCGGCGCGCTCGACTTCGGCTGGGACCGCGAGTTCGGCGGCATCCTCTACTTCCTCGACAGCGAAGGCTTCAGCCCGCAGCAGCTCGAGTGGCCGATGAAACTCTGGTGGCCCCACTGCGAGGCGATCGTCGCGCTCCTGATGGCCTGGCGCGACACGAACGAACCGATCTTGTTCGCCCGCTTCGAGCAAGTCGCCGACTGGACCTTCGCCCACTTCCCCGACCCGCAGCACGGCGAATGGTTCGGCTACCTCGACCGCCGCGGCGCCGTCTCGCAACGCTTCAAGGGCGGCCCCTACAAGGGCTGCTTCCACGTCCCGCGCGCGCTCTGGCTCTGCGAGCGCGAGCTCGCCGCCGCGCTCGCGAGCACATGAGCGACGCTTAGAGCTTCTTCTCGACGTGCTCCGCGTGCTTGCGGCAGAAGCGGCAGTACTTCTTCTTCGTGAGCTTGTAGCTGGCCTTGGCGCGTTTGTGCGTCGTGTAGCGGCTGCGGCCCGGCGTCGGGCATCCGGAGCAGACGAGGAAACAGAAGCGTTCTTTGGTCTTCACGGCTTGGACTCGCTCTTCTTCGCGCCCTTGGGCAGGAGCCCCGCCTCACGCAACACGACGTAGGCCCCGCGCTTGTCGATCTGCTTGAGACCGCGCGTCGAGATGCGCACGCGCACATAGATGCCGAGCTCCTTCACCCAGATGCGCTTGGACTGCACGTTGACCTTGAACTTGCGGAGCGTGTGCCCGGTCGTGCGCAGGCCGATGCCACCCTTCTTCTTCGGGAGACCGCGGCGCGCGATCTGCTTGCCAGTCGCCGTCCCGCGACCGGTGATGGGACATGTGCGGGCCATACTTCAGTTCTCCGTCGGTGCTTCGAAGGTCTCGCTCGGTTCGATGGACCACGGATCGAAGGGGTCGTCGAGCTGCTGCCAGCCGTCCCAACCGAGCTCCATCTCGCGATCCGTGAGCAGGCACAGGTCGAGCGCGTGCGTGATCCCGTCGCGGTCGAGCTCGACGCCGATGAACACGAGCTCCTGCTGCCGATCGCCCCACGTTGCGTCCCAGCGCGACTGGATCTCGGCCCGCGTGTCCGCGTCGTCCGGCCAGTCGTCCTTCGGCGTCGCGGCGTACCAGCGACCGATCGGCTCGATCGAGGCCGTCGGCCCCGCCTGCGACCAGCAGCCGATCAGGTCGGGCCGCGTGGCGATCCAGAAGAAGCCTTTCGCGCGCAGGACCTCGCCAAAACCCCGCGAAAAGAGGAGGTGCAGCCGCTCGGGATGGAACGGACGGCGCGCGCGGTAGACGAAGCTCGAGATGCCGTACTCCTCGGTCTCCGGCGTGTGCTCGCCAGAGAGTTCGCGCATCCAACCCGCCCCCTGACTCGCTGCCTCCATGTCGAAGCGCCCCGTGTCGAGCACCTCCGTGAGCAGCACCTGTCCGCGCTCCGAGCGCACGACGTGCGCCTTTGGGTTGAGCGCGTGGAGCGCGGCTTGCACGAGTGAGATCTCCTCTGCCGACACGAGATCGGTCTTGTTCAGCACGAGCACATCCGCGAACTCGATCTGGTCGACGATCAAGTCCGCGACACCCCGCTCATCCTCTTCTCCGGCCGCGAGCCCGCGCTCCTTGAGCGACTCGATGGCCCGCGCGTCCTCGAGGAAGCGGCGCGCGTCGACCACGGTAACGCACGTGTCCAGCCGCGCGATGTCGTTGAGCGTGCGCCCGTTCTCGTCGGTGAAGGTGAACGTCTGGGCGACCGGCATCGGCTCGGAAATGCCGGTCGACTCGATCAGGATCGCGTCGAAGCGACCCTCGTTCGCCAGCCGCGAGACTTCCTGGAGCAGGTCGTCGCGCAGCGTGCAGCAGATGCAGCCGTTGTGCATCTCGACCAGACGCTCCTCAGTGCGCGAGAGCGCGGCGTCGCGGCTGCCGACGACCTTCGCATCGACGTTGACCTCGCTCATGTCGTTGACGATCACGGCCACGCGCCGCCCCTCGCGGTTGCGGAGCACGTGGTTGAGAAGCGTGGTCTTGCCGGCTCCGAGAAAGCCGGACAGCACGGTGACAGGCACGGGGCGGTGGTTCATGGCAGGACTCCGGCGGAAGTCCTCCGCCGTGACCTTGCTCCCCGACCGCCTCGCGCGGGTTCCCGAAAATCAGCGCGGCGGGACGAGCAGCAGTGCGGAGGCGACTTCGCGCGGGCCCTTGGGGTCCGAGGGCGTGTTCACGACGAGGCCGTTGACGACGAGGGTGGTCGAGCCGCCGCCGTCGAGGTTGAGGGCCTCGTGGGCGCCGCGGGTTGCGAGCTCGCGGGCGAGCTCGCCGAGCGTCGCGCCGGCGCTGGCGTCGCTGCGACCGTCGACGACGAGCAGCAGGAGCCGGCCATCCTCCGCGTAGCCGAGCGCTGTGCGCGGATGGCGCGACGAGAGCTGGCCCATGCCGGAACCCCAGAAGACTTCCTCGTCGAAGGTGATGCGCTCCGCGCCGCTCTCGAGCAGCACGGGGCCGCCGCCGAGCGCGAGCCGCGGCTTCCAGCGCTCGCCACCGGCTGGAAACTTCTCGCTCGGCTTCGGCTGGGGATTTCCCGCGCCAATCGGGCTCGGCTGCGGATAGCGCATCAGCTGGCCGTCGACGCCGTAGACCCAGGCCACGTCGCATACGCCCTTCGCGTCGATGCCGAAGGCGGAGCGCGTCGGGTACAGGTTCGCGCCGTCGCGCGCGAGCGACGGCACGTTGTGCGAGAGCACCTTGCCGTCCTCGACGACGAGACTGAGCGACTTGCCGCCGCCGAAGTAGCCCGTGTTGATTGCGATGAGCGCGTTGCCATCGCGCGCGAAGGACTCGACCGTCTCGAGGCCGTCGGCATCGTCGGAGAGCTGCGCGAGCGGCTTCCATTCCTTTGGCGCCGAAGTCGCTTCGACCAGCCACGCGCGCAGCGGCAGCGCCTCGTCGCGAGCTTCGAACACGCGCAACGACGGCGGGAGCGCCGCGTTCAGGTCTTCGCGCGGCTTCCAGTCGAGCGCACCGGTGCGCGGAGCGGGCTTGGGCTCGGCATGCTTCCGGCGGTCCGTGAGCGCAACCAGCTCGCCGATGCGACGCGGCGCGTCGCTCGCCGGCAGACTGAGCTCCACTTCGCACGTCTCCCCACGGCCACAACCTACTCCGTTGAATTCGATCCAGCCCTCACGCCAGAGTTCGACTTGGGAGATGATCGCGCAGGATTGCACGTCATCGCCCAGCCACGCGCAGAGCTGCAAGTCGCCGGAGAACCCGTGATTCTCCGGCAGCCTCAGGAACAGTCGCGGTGGGCCCTCGCGTGCCGTGGTCACGGACCAACGCACGGTGACTGACGCGCCGACCGGCAGCTCCAGCGTCTTCCCGCCGTCGAGCGACTTAGTTCCGATGAGCTTGGGCAACGCGGGCTTCGCCGGCGGACGCCAGTCGTCGCGTTCGCGCCACGGCGCGGCAGCCGCGCGCTTGTACGGCCCCTTCGCAAGCGCCGCGAGCCGCTCGCCCTTGTCGTCGAGCAGGCCCTGATGAAAGAAGTACACCTCGCCATCGAGCTTGCGCTTGCGATTGAGCTCGACCGACTCGGACAGGAGTTCGCTGCTCGCGCGCCAGTCGCCGATGCGCGAGAGCACGCCGGGGAAGAGCTTGTCCTTGCGCTTCGCCACCCAGTCGAGCGCAAACACGGTGCCGAGCATCTGCTCGTACTCGGGGAACGAGCGCGCGTACACCTGCGGATGCAGCGCATCGAGCAAGCCGAGCTCCATCCAGCGTTCTTGCTGCTGCAGGTATTCGGTGTAGGCCCAGCTCGGTGCGCCCGGCGCCATCGAAAACACAAGGTCCGCGCGCACGGCCTTCACCTCCGCGCGCAGCTCCGTCAGGTACTTCGTGAGCCTCTCCGCGCGCCACGCCAGCCAGCGAGGCTCCTTCGTGTCGCTCGGCGCAGCGCGCCCCGTCTCCGCCTTGTACGCGGCCACGATCTCGGGGTTGTAGCCGGCCTCGCTCGGCAACGCGGGCAGTCGGTCGTCACCCTGCACTCCATCGATGTCGTATTTGCGACACACTTCGAGCACGAGGTCGCTCATCCAGCGCTGCACCGCAGGGTCGAGCGAGTTGAGCCACGGGTAGTTGTTCTTCACCACCAGCTTGCCGTCGGCGCCGAGCGCGGCCCACTCCGGATGGCGCGCGAGGATCTTGCCGGGAAAGCGCACGTGCCCGTCGGTGAAGCCGTACTCGAACCACGGGATCACCTCAATGCCGCGCTGGTGCGCCTCGACGATCGTCTCGGCGAGCGGGTCGCGCCCTTCGTAGCGCCCATCGATCGACTGCCCCGTCAGCTCGCGCATCACCTCGCTCGGATACAGCGTCGCGCCCTTGCTCCACACGACGGGGAACACGACGTTGATGCCGCCCTTGGCGAGCGACTCCATCGCCGAGGCGATCTCGGCGCGCGACTCGAAGAAGCGCGTGTCGGTGTTGGGGATCCACACCGCGCGCAGCTCGCGCTCGCCGGAGAGCGCCGCGGGCGCGAGACAGGCGAGGGCCGCGAAAGCTAGGATTTCTCGCTGCATGAGCACGAAGACGGTCTCGGTGGATGTTCTGGTGGTCGGAGGCGGAGCGAGCGGCGCGGCGGCCGCGTGGCAAGCGGCGCGGCTGGGCGCGCGCACGCTAGTCGCGGAGCCGACGCCCTGGCTCGGCGGCATGGTGACCGCCGCGGGCGTGAGTGCATTGGATGGCAACGAGGGAGCCTTGGGAAGTGGCTACTTCGGTGCTTTCCGCGCGGAGATCGAAGCGCACTACGGTGGCGCGCACAACGTGCGTACAGGTTGGGTGAGCAACACGTGCTTCGAGCCGCACTTCGGCGCGGCAGTCGTCGCGCGCAAGGTGCGCGAGAGCGGTGCGGAGGTGTGGCACGGCGCGGAACTGGTCGAGGTCCTGCGCGAGGGCCGTCGCGTGGCGGGCGCGCGCCTGCGCGTGAGCGGCGAGCTCGTCGATGTGCGCGCGAAAGTGACGGTCGAAGCGACCGAATTCGGAGACGTGCTCGCGCTCGGGCAGGTGCCGTTCCGGCTCGGTCGCGAGAGCGCGGCCCAGAGCGGTGAGCCCGATGCGCCGGCCCGGCCGGACATGGAGCTGCAAGACCAGACCTACGTGGCGATCCTGAAGAAGCACTCCGGCAAAGCACCGCCCGTGCCGCGCCCTGCGGCCTACGCCCCGTCGCTCTTCGACTGCTCGACCTCCGATCGCTGCACAACGCCCGATCCCGTGCGCCTCAACCACGGCCTGCACGACTGGTCGAGCTTCTTGGGCTACGCGCTGCTGCCCAATGACAAGTTCATGCTGAACTGGCCGTTCCACTCGAACGACAGCCCCGCGAACGGGCTCTTCGGGAACGCCGAGGAGCGCGCACAGTGCATCGCGGATGCAAAGCACCGCACGCTCGCGTTCGTGCACTACATGCAGAACGAGCTCGGCCATCCCGAGTGGGGCCTCGCGGACGAGTTCGGCACGCCCGATGGTCTGCCGTGGATTCCCTACGTTCGCGAGAGCCGCCGCGCGGAGCCTCTGCGCTGGATGCGCGAGCAGAACGTCGTGCCCGCGACAGGCGCGCCGCGGCCGCCGATGCAGCCCGACGCGATCGCCGTCGGCGACTACTTCCTCGACCATCATCACTCGAAGAGCCACTTCCCGCCACAGACGCGGCTCGACGAGCGCTACCCGAAGAACGCGCCGTTTCAGATCCCGTTCGCGGCTCTCGTGCCGCGCGAGACCGATGGACTCGTGCTCGCGGAGAAGTCGATCGGAATCACGCACATCGTCAACGGCTGCTCGCGCCTGCAGCCCGTCGTGATGCTGATCGGTCAAGCGGCCGGGGCCGCCGCGGCGCTGTGCGCGAAGCGCGGCGTCGAGCCGCGCTCACTCCCCGCGCGCGACGTTCAGGAAGTCCTGCTCGCCGAGCGCACGATGCTCGTCCCGATGCGCGATCTGCCGTCCGCGCACCCGCACTTCGTCGCGGTGCAGCGACTCGCGGCGCTCGGCCTCGTCACATCGAGTGATCCGGTTCACTTCGGTCCCGACGAGGTGCTCTCGCGCGGAGAAGCGCTCGCGCTCACCGAGCGGTTCATCGCGCTGCGCCTCGCCCCACGCGACGCCGCGCTCGCGGCCTGCAAGCCCGGCCTCACGCGCGCGGAGCTCTGCGCCGCGCTCGACGCGCTGCGCCCCTGACGCGCCTCAAAAGTGCGTCAAAGCCGCTCTGACCGCTAAGCTTCCCGCTCCAAGCGCTCTGCAAGCATGCGACTTCTGGGGTGCATCGTCGGCGCCTTCGCGGGCGCGCTGGCTGGGTTCGCAGTCGCTGCTGCGGTGGCGACGAGTCCGCTGCTGAGTCCGTTGCTGACGGCCGCGATCGGAGCGCCGCTCGTGGCACTCCTCGGCTGGCGCGGAGCGGCGTGCTTGGAGCGCATGTCAGCGCGCGAGACGCAACGCGCCCGGACGCGCGTTCTCGGTGCAGGCCTCGCGGCGCTGGTGTTCTTGCTCGTCGCGCGGCCCTTTCAGCTGTCCCCGCTGGATTGGGTCGTCACGCAGAGCGCGGAGCAGGGTCTGCGCGCGCGCCCCATGCTGCGCATCGAGGAATGGGGCCAGATGCGGACACGCGTGCTCGAGCTGCATGCGAGCGAGCAGCCGACGGATGCGACGCAACCGTGGCGCCACCGCCTCGAGGCCGATACGCGCTACCTCTGCGCGCTGGGGCCCGCGACGCTCCGCATCGACGCGACGCTCCCCGGAGGCGCGGTCACCGATCCGGCGACAGGAGCGCGGCGCACGGACGCCAACGGCGTCACCTGCAGGCTCGAGGCGCTCGTCGATGGGGAGTGGAGCACGCTCGCGACAGCCGAGCTGGACGTGACGATCGCCGAGTGGAAGTCGCTGGTCGCGGACCTGCCGCAGGGCACGACGCGCGCGGCGCTCTCGCTCGATGCGCGCGGCTCGTTGTTCCACGACGCGGTCACCGTCGCGATGCTCGACGGGAGCGCGAGCGGCCCGCTGGGACTCCCGCTCGCGCTCGTCGCGCGACTCGGAGAGTTCCTCGCTGCGTGGATTGCCCTGTTCCTCGCGGCTCTCGCGCTCGAGCGGTTCTTCACATGGTGCAGCCGCCGCGCGCGCGTGCCGCTGCTGGCCGCAAATCCGCAGGCCACACGTCTTCCGGGAGCAGCGCGCGCGCTGGTTGTCGCCGTCGTTCTGGTCGCGCCGCTCGCAATCGCGATTCCTGTCGCACCGTGGCTCGAGGCGCTCGTCACGCCAGTCCTCATCACTTGGGACGCGCCCGAGGGAACTCCGGTCGATGTTCGCTTCGGCCCTGACGCGCAGGATCGCATACCCGCTGTCCGCATCGATGGCACGACCTGGCGCGCAGACTTGCCGCCGCGGCCCACCTACCGGATCGCGCTCGAGCTTCCCGCGGAGCTCGGCGAGCGCGAAAACCTGCCGCGCGAGGTTCGGCTGCTCGACCATCGCACGGGTGGCGTGTTCGCGACCTCGAGCACCGAGAGCTTCCGTCGCACCTCGCAGCCCGCCGCGGACGCAACCCCGGCGAGACTGCGGCTCGAGAGCGACCTGGAGTTCTCTCCGGCGCGACAGTCCCACGCGCAGCACGTCTTTTTCCTCTGGCTCGGCGGCACGGTGGCGTTGTCGGTGCTCGCGATCGCGGTCTCGCTGCTGCGACGCCACTCCACGACGATCGGGGTGCGGATCCGCGGCCCGCGACCGGATGCGCGTCCGATTCTGCTCGCGGGACTCGTCGCCGCTGCGATCGCTGTGCCGTGCGTGCTCGCCACGCCGCCGCGCATGACGGAGGACTCGTACCTCTATCTCGGCAAGGGCCATTTCCTCGCGAAGTACGGCACCGTCGACTCGGGATGGAACGGTGTGGAGGCGGTCCGCACGCCGGGCTATCCCGGGTGGCTGGCCGCGACCATCAAGCTCGTGGGTCTCGACATCGACGCGATCACCATCGCGCAGTCGCTCTTCTTCGTCGGCGCGCTGGTCTTTCTCGCGCTTTCTCTGCGCGGCGCGGTGCGCACGCGCTGGCTGGTGGGTGGCGTGCTGCTCGGAGCACTCAGCCCGACGCAGCAGCACTTCATGCGCGACCTGATGTCCGAGTGCGTGTTCGTGTCCCTGTGCCTCGTCACGCTGGGTTGCATGTTGCACGCGCACGGCTCGTCGCGCCGCAGGCGCGCGTGGTGGCTCGGCGCCTCCGCGCTCGCCATGGCGGCTGCAATGCTGACGCGTGTCAACGCCGTCGCACTCCTCGCGGTGCCGGGCATTCTCTGGCTCTCGAGCGCCTTCGCGCTGTGGCGCACGAGCCCGTCGGCTGCGTCCGGTGCGCGAAACATCGCGCGGATGAGCCTGCCCTACGCTCCGCTCGCCGTGGTCCTCGCGGCCACGGTGCTGCTCTGGTCGTACAGGAACTACAAGACCTGCGGCTATTTCGGCGTGTCCTCGATGGTCGCCCTCTCCGACATGCAAGGCGAGGTGCAGACCGGGATGCTCGACCCGCGCGTGCTCGAGCGCCGCGGCTTTTATCCGGACTACGTGCGCGCCAAGGTGGCCTACTCCGGCGTGTGGTCGTCGTGGCTCATTCAAGAGGAGATGTACGAGCGCAACGTCGCGCATGGCGTCCCTGAGCGCGAGCAGGCGCGGCTCATCGAGCGCCAGTTCGCCGAGATGGTCGCCGAGTCAAACGCCTCGCTTCCGCCGCCTGCCCGGCTGGTGAAGTTCATCCGCGCGACGTGGTGGAACTTCCAGTTCGCGCCGAACTTCGACTTCGTCCAGAGCCAGCCGCTGGAGGATCTGAGCGGGATCGACACGCCAGCCAACGTGGACGCCGCGCGCAAGCTCCGTGAGACGATGCTGCGGGATGGAGGTCTCGAAGTCGTTGCACGCGATGCGGATCTTGATCCCTTCGGCATGTTCGTGTTGCGCCCACGACAGTGGTATGCGCATGTCGACTGCCCGCTGCTTCTGCTCGCGTTCGCGGCTGCCTGCTGGATGCTCGCGCGCGGTCGCCCCGCCCTCGCCGCACCCTTCTTCTTCGTGCTTGCCAACTTCGTCCTGCTCTCCTACTTGCGCCAGCAGGAATTCCGCTACATGGGCGTGATGGACGTGTTCCTGATCCTGCAGATCGCGATCGCGCTCGGCCACCTCGCTTCCGAGCGCGGAAAGCAAGCTCGACTCGCAAGCCGCTGACGCGCTCGCGAGTCGATCCTCCGACACAGAGGAAGCGCGCTCAAAACTGCAGACGCAGGCGCACGCCGAGCAGCGTGGCGGTGTTCTGGGACTTGAGCAGCGAGTCCGACACCTGCACGTCGAACGTGA
>Ga0169931_10009770_pt1 | contig 13790 bp, 5 predicted proteins | sample Kivu_15m_20L_FD_129675 | JGI IMG/M metagenome (GOLD analysis project Ga0169931, IMG submission 129675) | Freshwater microbial communities from Lake Kivu, Western Province, Rwanda to study Microbial Dark Matter (Phase II) - Kivu_15m_20L... | ecosystem: Environmental > Aquatic > Freshwater > Lake ...
AACTCTGAATTAGTAACTTCAACAAAAAATATCGCCGGTCGAGTTCAATACATAAATCGCAGCTCTTCATACTCAATTGTCAAACAAAGACAAAGAGTTTCAAAAAGCAAATCATTAAATTCGTTAATGTTTGCTTCAGATTTCTAATAAATAGGAGACTTTAAAAAGATTTTTCCAAAGTTCAAAGCATGTTTAGCAATCCAGAACGCCATCTATCAATAAAAAAACATATAATATAAAAAAGACCCGTAATTCTATGAATACTTCTTCAAAAGATTTCTTTAAATTTAACGGATTTTAGTCAACAAAAATCAATGAACATCCAGGAATCAGAACATTGGGAAGTTTGAGTAAATTTCTTTGATTATACATCGATTAATTCATTTTAATATTATTAAAATCATATTGAATTTATTTTAATAAACTGATCTATGTTGCCGCTGATCTCAAGAACAAAAAGTCTTTTTAATTTGACTAAAGGTAGTCTTTTTGGCAAAAATATTTCAACTTACATAAGCAAAAAGGCCCTTGACGATATATAGAAGGCTCATACAGGTGGTGGTACCATGGACAAAATGAAAATGTATACCAAACAGGCACAACTTATCTTCACTTAAGGCTTTAAAGGGTTTAAAACAGATTTAAATAGCTTTATGTAATTGCGAAAAAGACTTTCATTCTAAAAAAGTTAACCCTCAGAATAAGATAAGTGTTTACAAATGAAACTTTATGACTAAATGCAAAGAATGAAAACAGTTATTATCATACAAATCCTTCCTTTTAGTGGCCCGATTTTTCTGTACTATATATACACGCATCCAAACAAACTTCCTTCATGGTTTTGCGTAGACTAGTATGTTGAACAATATCATCGAAATTGCAGGTAAAAGCAAGCAGAAACAATCTAATACTACATAAAAAATCCACTAAAAAAATAGGGTTTTTCTGTAGCTACGACGAGCTTCTAAGATATAAAAAGACTTAGTGATTTATGTTTTGGACATTACAATGATGGACTAATCGGAATAAACAAGATGTCCAAAAGTGGTAAAAAAGAGTACTTGATACATCCCCATTTTTCAAAGCATCTTGTGATAAGAAATATGAAAAAATAATTCAAAAAATAAATGCAGACTCATTAATAACTAAAAAATATGTAATTTGATCAAATGTTACTATGGAAATACGATAGAATAATGAACCATGGCGACAGAATTGTGGTGCCAAACATCGTAGAGCGCCAAGAAGAGATAAAAAGATTATAGACATAAGCGAAGACTTTGTCAGGTGGCGGCCAGCAATAAAATAAGTGATGGTAGATATATATGATGATGGAGTTTTTAGTGTTATTATTTTAATATTTATTCAATTTTAATTTGTCCATATTTTTTTGATGGAAAGAGAAGAAGAAGAAACACTCAATACTCCTGGAGTTATTGAAAAATATCAGGCTTCTGCCAAAATCGCTAACGGTACATGTATTGCTATTCAGAGGTTCTCGCTAAGCTTATTAAAAAAATTTCAGTCGGATCCAAGATTTTTGATCTGTGCCTGTGGTCAGACAACCTCATCTATGAAGAACTCAACAAAGTATATAACAAAAAATAAATTTTCAAGGGTCTCGCTTTCCCTACTTGTCTCTCAGTCAACGAAGTTTGTGGCTTCAACTCTCCTCTCCCTGAAGATTCCACTGTTATCAAGGAAGGAGACTTGGTTAAAATTTAACTTGGTGTCAACATCGATGGTTTTCCTGCATTGGTCGCTCATACTATTGTTGTTCGTTCAGACAAGAGCGTTCCTGTGACTGGCAAGAAAGCAAATACTATTTTGGCTGCATACAAGGCTGCTCAAGCAGCTTTGAGATTAATCAAGCCTGGCCATTCTAATAACGAAGTGACTGAAGTTATTCAAAAAGTTTGCTAAGACTACAAGGTCAATGCTCTTTAAGGTGTTCTTTCTCACGAAATGAAAAAGCATCTCATTGACGGAAACAAAGTCATTATTAACAAGGAAACTTTCGATCAAAGAGTTGATAACCAGGAGTTCGCGATTAATGATGTTTTCGCTTTGGACGTGTTTGTCAGCAGCGGCTAAGGTAAAGCCAAAGAAGCTGACGTGAGATGCACAGTTTTCAAAAGAGCTTTGGACCGATCATACAACCTTAAACAAAAGCAAAGCAGAGCTTTCTTGACTACCATTCTCCAGACCTATCCTTCTTTTTGCTTCACCATCAGCTCTTTCCAAGATCTCGTCCAAGCCAGACTCGGTATCAAGTAATGTCTTGAGCATGAACTTTTGATTCCTTATCCCGTACTTACTTAGAAAGCTGGAGAGGTCGTAGCTCAGTTTAAATTCACTGTGATGATCACCAAAGGAAAAACTACAGCTCTGACTGGTCTTCCTATCGACTAAAAAGAGTTCAAGGGTGATACTGAGCTGACCAACCCTCAGGTTTTGGAGCTTTTGGCTGTAATTTTGTATTTATTTAGTTGTCGATGGAAAAAGACAAGAAAAAGAAAGCTGCATGAACCAATGATGTTATCTAGATTGTAATTTAAACAAAAATCATTTATGAAAATTTAAAATGATTTAGCAATTGTAAGCTAAAACTAAGATATAAGGTAGATGAAAGCCGTCATAATTTTTTGAAAAAAATTAAAAAAAATATTTGACTGTAGTTTTTTTTCGAGCGCTATACTAGTGAAAAGTGTATTTATTTAGTGTATTAATGAAGGGTATGATGGTGTCAATAGAGGGTATGAGGATCAACGATCAACCTGACTTGAACAGGAGGACCGCGACTTGTCCCATGTAGAAGTAGATGAAATGCTTGGTCTCGTGAGTGACATAGGAGCCGAAGTTACGGCCAACAACGCAGTGCCAGGTGGGGTTGTACTTCTTATCGAACTCTTTCTTGATATAGGCAGCGATGTCCTTTTCGATGTTGAACTTTTCGAGAGCAACATTAGCGCAATCGATAGCATCTTGCTGCATTTCTTCGTTCATATCGGCGTGCTTGATGACAGCCTTGCGTTACGCAGTTGACATACGACAATAAAATATAACAATTTGAAAATGCAACTCACACGTAAGTCACCATAATTGACTAATCTGGACCAACATAAATTAAAAATATTCATGTTTTCAACAATCATTCGACTTTGTTTTTTAACTTTTTGTTTTGTCAGCGTTATAGTTTACGCTTCATAGAGTAATATTTACGGTCGGTAGAAATTATCGCATTCTACGGTCAAATTGACATTTTTGTAAGAAAGTTGGTGCGCAGGAAGCGAGGTGCCGCTCGAGATGGAAAAAAGTTTAGCGTGAGGAGGCACGTTTATTTTTCCTTTGATGATTTTGCTTCTGAGATTCGGGTTGAAGCCGAGATAAACGTTTCCTTTGTTCCATCTCTGAAGGTAGTGTGTCTCGAGCACATCGATATGTGACTCGAGCTCATTGAGTTCTTCAATAACTTTTTCTTTTTATCGAATCAAGTTCAAAATATTCATTTCTGTTAGATTCTATCTTTCGTTTGTGGGCAAATTCATAAAAAGTGTAATTACACTAAAAGTCAAAAATATACTATATATAAATACAAATATTATACTTTAATCATAAAATTGATGTTTGCTTAAACACTCATACAAATACTCAATATAACTATCGATAGGTTTTTTTTATAAATGTCGAGCTTATAACAGAGATACACACTTCTTTTGCCTTTGATCCTGTAAAAACTGCAAAAAATAACAAATATCGATCAACTCAAAGGATCCCAATATCGAGAAACAATTAAATTAGTATCAATCGATAAAAAACCTGTACTTTGTTTGTCGGATATGAACCATTCTATCCAAGCACATCGTTTTCAAAAAGATTAAGATCCGCCTCATCCTTTCAATAAATACAAATCTCAATTCTATTGTCTTATTGATAATGCTTGGATATGTCTGAATGCCAAAAACTAGTATTTGGGTGAGCCATCTCAATACCCGCATCCTTACTAACCTTTTTTTCATTTTAGAAAAAATTATTAGGAATACCTAAATGAAAAGAAAGTCATGAACTACAAAGTGTAATGTGAGGTCATAAAGATAAGAAAATGGGGACTTCGACCGGTAAATATAGCAAATACTGGATACTATGGCATAGTTATTGAGCTTTTTTAAATGGAAAAAACAGGATAAAAACTTATTCACAACATAGCAAACATTTCTTCAGTGATATACTAGCCTGTATTAAAGTAAAAAATGCAAGCTTATAGACTTTTTGATTTAAGAAGATTGAATGCAAGAGCTGATGATAAAAAAGTTCCTTGGAGTGTTTTTTACTATTCAAGAGACAATCAAATGGCAGTAGAAAATAAGAAAAAAGTAAATATTTTGACAGTTGATAAAGACCAAAAGATGCTAAAATACAATCCTAAGGAGCCATATAGCTATGTAAATTTTGGTGAGATGCAAGGAATATCTTCTTTTCAGTTTCCTATATAAGTTCCAGAGATTAACAAAAATCGAATGCAGATGCTTAACCGACAAAGCATTTAGATTCTTTTCAATGCTATGAATCTTCAAAAAAGGTAAAGATAAGAAAGAAATTTGGGCGAATAGCTGTGGTCGTCAGATGAATAAATTAGCTAAGAAAATTAAATTTAAAGATAAAGATAGCGTAAAAAATAAAAATAAAGATAAAGATAAAGATAATAAAGGTAAGAAGATGAAGATGATATTTAAGTCATATCGAGCGACAGTGAAAGCTAGGACCCTCTTAAAGAACTTTACAGAAAACAGTTCAAAAATATGAAAATATTTTGATTTTACATAAAAATTTATGAAAATAGTAATGGATTTATACAATCAAACTTCTAGATAATCTTCAAAATTTTATTTAATGTCATTTTGATTTGTTTGATATAAGTCTGGCCTTTAAAGGTATTCGGAAGTTTCAAAAATAAGCACTTTGCATTTGCCACTGTCTGATTCTTAAATCAGACTAAAAGGCATTTCTTCTGCAAAGTTGTCCTCGATCTCGAAATCAAAGGTATTTTTCTGGGTCGTTGTTGATTCACTAGGAATGTAGTCCGTCATGAAAATTTTGAGCATTTACTACTGTTTCAAGACAGCAGCTTTCATTTAGCTAAGACCTTCTTACTCACTTAAGTGTGTCATCATATTGAAACATATTGGCTCATGAGTCACTTGACTTGAATGATTTGAGATGGTTTTACATGAAATTTATGTATAGGATACGTAAGAATCGCTTTTTGCCTGCCTTTTCTCCTTTGGATTCCTGACTTTTTTGTTGATTTTTTTGGCCTTTTTGCTAGCTAATTGAAGAAGCGGAGACAGCTTAAATACGTTCATAAGAATATCTTTTTATTGGATTTATCTAGTGATATCAACGTCTAATAAAATTTGATTAATAATAAAAATATTCAAAATCCCATACACATGCAACTAAAAAAAAAGATTTTATATTAGAATCATTATCAAAAAGATTTTTTTAAAAAATATTTTTATCAAAGATTTTTCGTAAATTTTTTAACATTTTACATGTGCGAAATACTCCTCATATGCTCCATAATCTTTTTCCAAAAATTATTTTTCAAAACTTTTTTATCAAACGCTAGTTTGTTGTAATCCCCGGTCTATTAACAAAAATTAAAGCAAAACATACATTAAAACTAGTCAATCTATTATTTTTATCTTTGTGCTTACCTTTTTGCTTTGTTTTGTATTTCTTCGAAGATTTCTGTAGAAGGTTACTTTCCTGCTTCCCAAAAATCTACAAAATTACCAAAAGGAATGTATATTTTTAGCAGTTATCTATGTATTTTAGCAGCATCTTCGTTCAGAACCTAACCGATTATATGACCGTTTTTGCAACAAAGATTTTTTGTTCCTTTTTGTATCTACCAGCTACCGCTATACTAATTTAATTTAAGTTCGTCATCTGTAAAACGCATCATTAGTTATATTTCTACAAATTATTTTGTCAGACATTCTTTGCATACTATTACTATCATTTATGTTGTAAATTTTTTATATGCCATTGAAAAACTGTAAAATTTCTTAGATTTCCATCGCTTATAAGCTTCAAAATACTAGATATTTTATTCAATCAAAGGTGCAGTTTCTATTGGATAAAACTTTTCTGAAAATTATTTTTTATTTTCTTGCAAAAACATATGCTACCATGGCTCCATTTTCAGAGGTTAATTTTAGCAATCAATCAGCAACTTTATTAGCAAATCTATATTTTATTATGTCATTATTTCATCTTTGCTATTAATTTTATTGTTTTTTCCTCGTCGTACAAGCTTTCTCAAATCACGAATCGCACTGATTTCTTTCATACCTACACGACATCCAAAAGGATAAATATTTTCTTAGATTTTAAACATCATAAAAAATGATCCAGAAGGATGTATATTCACTTATACATATTTTTTTGTGATTAGTTGAATCAGATGAAGCAAACCTTCAGAAAGAAGTGCACTTGTTCCGATCATTTTACGACCACTAAATTCCATAAATTTATGTGTAAGTAACTTCCATTTTGTTTATTTTTATGACCGTATCATAACCTTATTGATTGAGTCGTTCATTATGTTTACATTATTTTTGCGACATGTAAGCTAATAAGAAAAAACATTAATAGGTTTCTTTTTTATTAATCTTTAAAACAAAAGTGAAGTATTTTTCGTAACTGCTTTTTGAAAATAGCCGGGAAAATAAAATTTCTTTAAAACACTGTTAGATCCATATATTCTTTTATATTTTTTATCTGAAGATATTTAAATTCTATATTCTTTTTAAGGATGGCAGTAGTCATCTATATGATCAGAATGAGTTTAATAGGCTTAAGGAAGCTATACAAAATAAGGGTTTTAATTAGAAGGTTTTCGAGTAGAAATGACTTCACACTAATTTTATGGAAAAGCGTATTAAAGACATACTAAAACAAGCTAGTTGTATGTTTTTGTTTTAGAAAGATCTTGGTTTAGATTTTTTATTTTTGATCGAATGTTTTACTCGATTTTTATTATCTATCGCATAGTCAGCGGACTGAGTCCTCTTTCTGTGCACCATTTTCTTTATTAGTTGCTCCACTGAATCTGATTAAAATCTTACAAAAAATTGAAAATTTACTACTTTTAAGCTTAGCTTAACTAATACTTAATATTTCTTTTCGGCTGTTTTTAGTCCTCTTTTTTATTTTGATCATTCTAGACTTGATCTTTGGCAACATATGTAGGTTTCTTTGAAAAAAGTTTTTTCTTTTTGACAGGTTAATAAAAAATTTATCTCCAATGTCGAAACATCTAAGCTCGAAGAAGATAATCGTTGTTGTTTTAGCGATCGTAGCCTATAAGAGAATGCAAGTAATTTTCGATATTCTATCGTCTTTATTAATGCACGAAGAAAGGCTTGCTGCACATCAAAATACTAGCTATGCTTATAATAAGCTTAGGGATTCTTAGTTTGAGACCAATAAGGATCATTTTGCTTACCTGAAGGTCACAAGGCATCGAAACCATAAATTGACCTACCTAAGTCAAATTCAAGTTATGAGCTTCATTAAGCTCAGTAGAGCAACTTTGACTTACTAACGCTTACTCTTGAACCAGCATATTTAAAGCATTTTTTATATCTGCAAACATCGGAGGATCGACGATGCTCATTAAAAAAGTATAAGGGTCCGAAAAAAAACTATTTTCATTTATGAAATCCAGTTGTTTTGCTCTCAATATTACCATTTATAAGCTCACACACTGAACCTAAGGCTTATCGAATCTTGAAAGCTATTGATAAAGATTTTTTGTTGTAAATCTGTATACGATTCCATCGGAAACTCTTCCGACTCTCCCTGAACGTTGAATAAGACTTGCTTGACTCGCTAATGTGGTGTATAATCTTGTGACTCCTCTATTTTTGCTATAATTTTTTCTGGTAAGACAAAAATCGATAACTATTTTGCAAAAAGGAAGAGTTATACTGCTTTATCCGATATTAGTTGCCAATATAATCTTATTATCTAGTTTCAAACCGAAAAGTTTATAGTACAGCTATTAAGAAAACAAAGAATGAACTTAGATGATTCTTTAAGGATTAATATTATTTGACATTAGTTTTTACTTTACTGTGCGAATTTCATATAAACCGGGAAGAAAGATTAGTACGTCACCTTTTGATTTGTCCAGCTAGCGTTTTTAAAGGATTTACCAACAAAGACTTACAGCTTCGTCAGGTAGACGTATTTAATCAAAATTTGACTGATAGAAATCTTGTTTTTTCAAGTCGTCTAGATACACTTCTTAGGTTTTGAAAATTTTTTATTAAGGTATAGAAAAGGAAGCTGCATTCTGAAATTCTTCTCCTTTTGTTGTGATTTTATAATTTTGATCCATAGATTACTATTCAAATCTGTTTCTATTTCCTCGTCTTGAGCTTGCTTCAGGTTTGAGATTTTTTGTTATTTAAGGAATAAAAAATTGGTTAGACTCGTTACTTGCAAAATACTATGAAAAATGTTGTGAATCCAGCGTAGCAGACATGATGATTAATTTTACTCTGTTTTTATTACTATTGTTTAAAACTGTTTTTAAAGTAACAAAAGTAAAATCCATTTCAAGACTTCTTTAATGAATTTCATCCAGAACTATGTGTGTATAGGGAATTTCTTTCGAAAACAAGAGCTGTTGGATCAAAATGCCATAAGTGACATACAGAATGCTACAATTTTAGCCATGAAAGGACTCCATACCTATATGATATCCCACAGTTGACCCTACTTTGCAATTCAGCTATTAAGAAACTCTTAAAGCCAGACTTTGAGCAGCAACTCTTCGAGGTTGGCACACGATTATCTTTGCATCTTTGTTGTGACTGAGAATGAATTTGGGGACTTGAGTTGATTTTCCACAACCTGTCTTGCCGCTTATGACGACTACAGCGTTTTATTCAATCATTTGAACTATTTTGGTAGCATGCCTGCATATTGGCAAATCATTTGGAGACAATTATCTCTACATTGATTATAATATTTAGAGCCCTCAAAAAAACATATATATTCACTACTTAAGACTATTTAATCATTTTTTTCTTACTTTTTTAGCTAAATTTTTTAATAGTATACTGTTTTTTTTTGTAATTTTTTGATATTCAACATTTGAAGATTGTAAAGAATGCCGCTTGCGATATTTTTCCCTCGTTTTTGTAAAATTTTGAAACACTCGAAGCGGATAAAATATTTTGACAATGGAGCGAGACCATATCCACTGTCATGGGAAGTTTAAATGTTCACACGTCATCCAAAAACCTAAAGAATTACCCAAGCCTCAGATTCCTTTTGAATTCATTATGGACAATCACAAAGGCGCTTCAAAATATTCCCTTTGCCACATAAATTCTGTGCTAATAAGTAAGATAAATCTAAGCTAGAAGACGGAAAAATTTACAATTTGCTTGAGAAAATGTCTCCGAAACGTAAATTGAAATGCAATTGCGTAAAATCATTCTGCGATGCCAAATACTGCGAATGTTTTCGAGCCGGCTAGCCATGTGGATAGGCCTGTGGATGCGTAGGATGCAAGAATTGCAAGCCTAGAGCTGCCCCTCAAGAGCTAGAAAGAGCTGGAGGAGGCTGTCGTTGTGTGAAGAGTAACTGTCAGAAAAAGTATTGTGAATGTTTTCAAGCAGGTCGGCCTTGCACTGAACTTTGCGAGTGTATCGACTGTAAAAATGGCAAAGAAGACTGCTATTCTTCTTGAATTGCCACCAAATCATAGCGAAAAATACTATTATAAGTTTGTTTTTAAATATATCGATCGAATCCAACAGAATTTTTAGATCAAAATATATTGTTTTTAATCAGTTTTGTCAATAAAAACTGTTAAAATACTACAAGAAGGGAACGTTTGTAGTAAAATTCTATATAATATTATTTAAATGTCAAACACGATTGAAGTTCCTACGGTCCTTATGTAACAAAAAGATTTCTGTTTGCGCATAAGTGAATGTAACAGAAAAATGTTCGAGCATATCGACTATTTGCGTAAACTAATCACTAGTATGCATCAGATATATCACAAACTTTGCAAAAAAATAGTTGAACATTCTGACTAATTGTAACGCTAATTGATGGAATAACGATATATGTGCAGTCATGGTAGCATCATCTTCGCTTTTATTAAGAAAATAAACTCTATTCATCTTACGATGTTTAATCAGTTGAGCTCGAATACTGTCACTTTGGGAACTAAAACATACAAAATTGCAAAAAATCGTCTTCAATTATTGTAGTAAAAACTTTTAAAATGCAATTAACTTAACATTTAATACTTTTAGCGTACTTAAATCTATAACGAAAAATAGCAAAAATACCAAGAAAAATGTTAATACTTTAGCAATTACGAAAAAGATGTTATGAAGTACTATTCACTTCGTGCAAACTATGATTTATACTAAAAAATCAGAACAAAATAAGATAAGCTTAGAGAAAAACAGTAGACAATTATAAGAATCAAAGATTAGTATACGGCCAATATATCATAGATAAGAATTAGCGTAAAAGAATTCTTTTAAATGGAACGATTGATAGTAGTTTAGTATAAAAAGTTACTTTTTAATATAAGAAAAGGTGCAGCTACAGAGCAACGGGAGGTATATAATGATCCTATTATTTAAGTCAACTAGTAGGGTAGTGAAAGTCTTTATCAGCCGACGATGGGAGACCGTACAGGCAGATCTAATCGATAAAAGGAAAGTTTAAGAACTGTGACTGATATGCGTCAATCCATCATTAAATAATTCTAAAGCTGCTAAATGGCCTAAGAGCTTTTTGACATTTTTTTAAAAGAAATGTCAAATGCTATTGTATGTGCTGGGGAGTCAATAGACGAGATGCGCTTAGGTTCAGACTATCGTAAATTCATAAGTGACAAGATCATGATGATGGAGATTCTATCCGGCGAGTCGATTTCAGACATAGATGCCATGATCAACTAAATAGCTTTTTTCCGTATGGTCATGCTTAATGTAAACAGTATTTTTAGCAAAACACGCATTCTGAGTGAACTTAAAAAATACCGAAGACTTAATTATTAGCGTTTTATCGATGAAACTAATCACTATATAGATATTTAAAAAAGAGATGGAATCAGTAGTACTTTGTCAAGTGAATACTTTGTCTTCGAAAATAAATATTTAGAAAGCAGCCATGAGTACACGGCAAGGTTTAGAGACAAAGTTTTTTAGTTTCAAAATTAAATAGTTTCGAAGTATTTTAGTGAAGAAAGTCGTGTTAATTAATCTAAAAACAGGGTTCGTAACTAGCTTTTTCAAAAAAAGTACTACTAAATTTTGATGAATCCTATCTTTCTGAAGCACGATAACTACAGCTTCAGTGAAAACAAATATCTAGCGAAATTTGGTCGACATCTAAGTGCCAACAAAATACGAAAAATAATGACAATGACTGACTTTTTTACTGCTCCGAACAATAAAAAAACTAAAACAGGATGTTGTGGATTTTTATTTTCAGAATAGCAAGGCCACGATGTAATGGATGACTATCACTGTGCATTAAAAGATGGACTCATTTTGATCCAAGGTATTTTTACATAGATTTAGGTAAACTTAGACTGTATAAAAATTACATAATGTTTAGCTCTAATTTCAACTCAAAAACTCTTTTTGGTTACTCCGACATTCGTATACCTAAATGGTAGATTCTGAATTTCGGAAGATAAAAGCATCTACTTTCTCTTATGTTGGTAATCTAAACAACTCACGGAAACATGGAGTTCACTTCATTTATAAGCGATCCTTTTTAAAAAATATACTAAATATACGACACTCGAAAAAGTGGTATATCAACTATAGGACACGGTATTCGACCTGATACTTAAAATTAACTTCAAGTTTTAGAATAATGTTTTCAGAGATAGCTTCAAGGATAGCTCAAAAGGGTAGGCATCATAGTTGATAAGTTGAGCACGTACCTTAGTGATGACCATCATGAACTTTCAATCAGTATTGAGTATCATCCCTAGGGTGTTTTTTATACACTTTTGTTCGAAATCAAAATCAATCTGAAAGAAATTTCTTTGGAATATTTTTTCATTCATGATGAAAAAAATAGCAGTGCTGATCTTAAAAATAAACTGTAAGAAGTAGCTAAAGAGATCATTAACAGTGATCCTGATAAACAAAAGACCCTATAACCTAAAGGAAAAGCTTTGAATCTCTCATACAGTATGATAGCCCCAAACTAGACCAATAGACTATCTATTGTTCCGTCTTTTTTGGAAGAGGGAAATCAAGTTAATCAAGATCATCATGAAGAATAGCCTTTGGGATTAGGATCAGCTTTGGAACTTGCTAATCTCCTTTCTTCTAGAGCGAATCCTACGACTCCGGATGTTTTGAAAAACTATTAAAATTATTCTTTCGAGCACAAGCTTTCTTTTTTAAAAAGTTAAAACAGTATGTGCCACTCAAGAAGTGTTGATCAGTCGAGTTTGCATCGATCTACTAAAGGACGTCTGACTAAAGGCTATTCTGCGACAGATAAAAATTCATAAGCTTCCGGTCCTTTGAAAAGCAAAAATTCTCATTCTTCTTCATCTTTTGCCAAAGGAGCTGTGTCTTCATCTTTTATAATGTACTTTTTGGTCGGAGTTTTTGCTTTGAATATCTTTGTTCGATGGCTCAACTGATAGAAAATTGATTTAAATAATATACTACTACTTTTAATTTACTTTTAATTTAAATATAAAATTCGCTAAAAAAAGAGCATATTTCAATCATTTTTTTCTTCTTACTCAAAAGAATAAGCGTTCTATAGAATATTTTTCTAAATTTCGTTCCATTCTTGCCACCCTTTTTATAGCTATTCAGCTATTTGTGATGATAATTAACCCCATATCTTTTAGTTTATTTTTTTAATCTACTAAATTTCGATTAGATTCTTGATTTTCGCTGATATTAGGATAAGTGAAACATAAAGTTTAGTAGCTAATTCTCTGTATTTTGAGAAAAATCTCACTATATTAAGACCGAAAGATATCGGTATTGTTATTGTTTAGTAATTTTTGAAAATTTCACATTCTATGCAACTGCTATATATTTTGTCTTGTATGGAAAAACTTTTACAAAGCTATTTTGATTTTATTTTGATTTCTTTTATCTAATTTTAACTTCCACGTTCTCCTATGAGTTTTTCTGCCTAAAATTATGTTCGATGTTGAAATATTTCATAAATTTTAAGGTTAAGGAGCTGAATTTTTTAATTTAGATCTCTTTAAAGCTCATCTCTTTTTTTATTGCAAGTTTTGAGAAAATCATTCATCTTAAAAAAAGATGTTTGCTTGGATTCTTTTTTTTCTTTCTTACATGTCAAATTAGGTTGATTAAGATGCTTGATTTTATTATGCAAGTAAAGTGAAGGATATGATTGATATTCTTTTTTACAAAAACTACATTTAAAAAGATTTTTGCCTTCATTTTTGGCTTACTAAAGAGAAGTTCTGGTTTTTTTAGTTTTTTATACTTTGCTAGTTTTTTCCTGTCCTTATTTTTTGTTCATGAAATGTTCTTAGCAAAAATTAATATAAAAGAATTCTTGACGTCATATTAAGTTTAAATGATAGATTCTTATACTATAAACTTAGTTATAAATTATATAAAAATAATATTTTATATTATGATCAATGGGGATTGGGGATTGGGGATTGGGGATTGGGCCCAATCCCCAATCCCCAATCCCCAATCCCCAATCCCCAGATC
>Ga0169931_10009771_pt1 | contig 13790 bp, 30 predicted proteins | sample Kivu_15m_20L_FD_129675 | JGI IMG/M metagenome (GOLD analysis project Ga0169931, IMG submission 129675) | Freshwater microbial communities from Lake Kivu, Western Province, Rwanda to study Microbial Dark Matter (Phase II) - Kivu_15m_20L... | ecosystem: Environmental > Aquatic > Freshwater > Lake...
GGAAAGTAATTGTTTACTATCCAAAAGATTTTACCTTTGTTTGCCCCACAGAAATTGTGGCCTACGATAAACTGTTCCAAGACTTTGAAGACCGTGATGCAGTTCTGCTAACCGGCAGTACTGATAACGAATTCTGCAAAGTGGCCTGGCAAAAAGCCCATCCAGATCTACAGAAGATCCGTCATATCCAATTTGCCGATACTCAGCGTCGTGGCGAAATTTGGAACGAAGAAGATGGTTATAAGAATCTAAGTCTTGTTGAACAACTTGGTGTATTCTTTAGCCCAGCAGGTGCTGCGCTTCGTGCTACCTTTATTGTAGATCCAGACAACGTTATTCAACATGTCACTGTTAATAATCTTAATGTAGGTCGTAGCCCCGAAGAAACTTTGCGTGTTCTTGACAGTCTGCAGACTGGCGAACTCTGTGCTTGCAATCGTGCAGTAGGCGGCGATACGCTTAAAGTGTAAGGATTGATATGTTAGAAACCATTGGGGAAATTTTTCGAGAAGGTTATCGTCGTGGGTGGGTAACCACTCGTGATGGCAATGCCAGTGTTCGATATCGGGCAGTAGATCATTTTCATATCACTCCCCGGGGTGTAAGAAAACAAAATCTACAGCCTGAAATGTTTAAGAAAATACAGTTGCAAACCACTACCAGTGCAGCACCACCGTTCATGGTAGACTCTTGGACTGTAGCTCCTTATACTGATATCAGTGCCAACCTTCAACCCAGTGGTGAAATTCCTATGCATTGGGGAGTGCAACGTAGAATCAACACTGAAGTTCGTGTGGTTTTACATATGCATCCCACATACATTAATGCTGCCATGTACAAAGGAATCAATCTTCAAAAACTAGCAGATGAATTTCCTGAGCTAAGTAGATACACCACAGTGGGCCCAACCGTGCCAATGATTCCGCCTATTACTCAAGAACTGGCAGATGCTTGTATTGAAAGTTTGGGAGTAGGGCAAGACGGTAGTGTTAAGTATAACATTATTGGAATGGATCGACATGGTGCAATTGCTGTAGATACAAGTCCATGGCGTGCATTTGAGCATATGGAACGACTGGAACACATTTGTAAAATCGTGCTTGCAGCAAAATAAAAAAGGAAAAATATGAACTGGGTTGATCAATTAAAAGAAGGACTGCCAGATTATGCTAAAGATACCAGACTTAATCTGGACGCAGTTATTAAACGTAGCACATTAGATCCCGAGGAAGCACAATGTGTGGCATTGGCCGCATCCTTTGCTACGGGTAATAGTAAATTATGGACATGGATCAGTGGTCAAATAGCTGGTTCGAGCCAGGCAGAAGTTAATGCTGCTATTACCGCAGCATCACTTATGGCCATGAACAATGTCTGGTACCCTTATGTTGAAATGGCTGCGGACGAACAATTATCAGGTTTGCCCGCTCAACTACGTATGAATGCTATTGCCACACATGGCGGAACTACTAAGGCAAGATTTGAAGCATATAGTCTTGCTGCTAGTATTGTGGGCAAGTGCCATTTTTGCGTTCGAGCCCACTATGATACCTTGAAGAAAGAAGGTTATAGTGTGGAGCAACTAAGAGACATTGGCCGTATCGCTGCTGTAATGACTGCAGTTAGTCGTGTTATGAGTAATTAACATTATTAATCCCTATTATGTTAATATAAAAATAAATATTACTAACGTTTAGAGGATCACAACATGACTGTTACTACACAGGTGGTTTGGGCATACGGTACTCCAACCTTAGAAGGTAAAAGATTTTTACACCAACAAATAGACATTTTAAAAAATCAAGGTGCAACAGATGGAAATTTTACACAATCATCTGCCACGGAAGGATTAGTGATTCATAGAGAGTGGACTACTATTAATGATGCTAATAATTGGATCAATTTCGTGTCTGATTACAATCCGGTAAGTGCAGAAATTGTGTCTGAGTAAAATTAATAGGCTGCTTGCAGCCTATTAATTTAATAGAACATTAAGCTTAGATTTTTTATCAGTAGGTGGTTGAAAAAAATTCGATATTCCGCCTAAACCTATAATACAAGCAATTTCTTTTCCAGCTTCAATAATTGTAAATGCACTAGTTTCGAAATTTAAAAAGATAAAAAACTCAGTTTTTTGATCATCACGTCGACCAGTCCAAATTGGCTTTTCATCTATGTCTTTATCAGCAAGGCCTTTTAGCATTATGTCTAAAGGTCCGCAAATTACTGGTTTGTTAACTGTTACGAATTGCGTATTTGATTGAGCGTTGACTATAGTGCTTGCGCAGAATAATGACGCCACTAGAAATCTTTTCATGAGTGGCTCCTATAATAATATATGTATTTAACACCAGCTGGTCTTGGCTTCACCATAATACTCTCTGGCTAAACCATTAGCAATCAACCCCTGTCGAACACTTTGACCATTGACAATAATATCACCTAAAACACGACCACCAAATTTGTCCCACCTATACAGCACTACTTGATATTGTTGTCCCTGCGCGATTAGTTTTTTTGTGTATTGAGTTGCTGCTTCGCCACGTTGTGCTTCACTGGGGCATTTAGCTCGATGGCCTTTTTCTGGAGTATCTACACCAAAAATTCTAACAGCTAACCGAGGCTTTAAAGGTGCAGGCAAAAAAGGTGCTGATATAACAACCGTGTCACCATCTGTGACGTTTAGTATTTGTGCAGGGTAAGTTACTCCCTGCGGCATTTTTTGTGCAAATACTGAGGTTGAAATAGATAAAATTGCTGCTATTAGAAATGTTTTCATTTGTTGTCCTTTATTTTATTTACCAAAATACAAAATTGTAATAAAAATGTAACAATATTGTGTTTAAATATTTATATACACTAAGGAGAAGTATATGACAGAAAATAACTCTAACAATCAACACATTTCTGATGTGTTAAAAGACATGTTAGATAATCCCACACGCCGAGGTTTCTTAAAAGGAAGTTCGGCGTTTTTAACGGCGGCAGCAGGTGTAAGCCTGGCAGGTTGTGGCAGCGATGATTTAGTTAGCACATCAGGTTCCACTCCATTAACCGCACTTAATTTCGAAGCAGTACCAAAAAATATCTTAGATAAAATCACTCTACCACCAGGGTACAAATTCAGCGTGATTCATGCCACTGGTGATAGATTAGACAGCACCGTAGCCGCATACTCAAACAAAGGCACAGAACTAGATGATTGGTCAAAGCGTGTGGGCGATCATCATGACGGAGTTGAACTATTTCACTTAGATGCCTCAGGCAAATTGTCTAAGTCAGTAACTGATCGTGCTTTATTAGTAATGAATCACGAAAGTTCAGCAGATGCTCATTTCTTCCATCCTAATGGCCAGACCAGCAATGGTGTAAATGGTAAGAAGTATGATCAATTCGGTGCTTGGGATTTAGGCACACGCCCAGGTCTAGAAGCATTGAAAGAAATGAATCATCATGGTGTCAGCGTGGTTGAAATTAATAAGACTAGCACCAGCTGGACTTATAAACTAGACAGTGCTTTTAATCGTCGTATTACTACTCAAACAGTCGCAAAGATTGCTGGGCCCGCTGCTGACCTTGCCAATATTCGTGCTTTGTTAGCAACCAAATACGACACAACTGGTGCTACCGGCCGCGGCACACTAAACAATTGCGGTACTGGTATTACTCCGTGGGGCACATTTCTAACCTGTGAAGAGAACTGGGCCACATATTTTGCCATGCCTAAAGGCAGTACAGCACCCGACGCAAAAATGAGTCAAAGTCGTGCTCGTTATGGTGTTCGCAATGCCGCTACAGCAGCCACAGCAACCACTTCGAATACACAGGGTTGGCATACTGTAGTTGATTTGCCCGATACTGACAGCAGATTTAGTCGTTGGGATGTTAGCATCAAAGGTGCTACTGCACAAGATGATTTCCGTAATGAACCACACACATTTGGTTATATAGTGGAAATTGATCCCACTGTACCAAACAGTCAACCAGTAAAACGTGTATCAATGGGTAGAACTGCTCATGAAGCCGCTGTATATGGTAAATTGGAAGCAGGTAAGCCTGTAACATTTTATATGGGCTGTGATAGTCGCAATGAGTACATTTACAAATGGGTTAGTGCTCAAGCATGGAATCCAGCAGATGCCAACGGTGGCTTAACAGCCGGCGACAAATATCTAAACGAAGGCAAACTATATGTGGCTAAGTTTAACAGTGATGGCAATGGTCAATGGTTAGAATTATCTATTTCTAATCCTGCTATTTCAGGTTATGCCACATTTGCTTTTGCCAATCAGGCTGAAATCTATGTATTCACACGTTTAGCCGCAGATGCTGTGGGTGCTACAAAAATGGATCGTCCAGAGTGGGGTGCTGTAAATCCTGCCAATGGTGAGATTTATTTTGCTCTAACCAACAACAACTCAACAAATCGTAAACCAGGCACCACTGATGCTGCCAATCCAAGAACCTACAATGATCCAGATGGTCGGAAAGGTTCAGGCAATCCCAATGGACATATTATTCGCTGGCGTGAAGGCACTACTGGTCTTACTTTCCAGTGGGATATTTTCTTGTTTGGCTCCGAAGAAGATAATGCTATGAGCAATATTTCTAAACTAACTGCCAAGAATTCATTTAGTAGTCCCGATGGTTTATGGTTCAGCAAGGCCACTGGTTTGTGCTGGATTCAAACAGACGATGGTGCTTATACCGATGAAGTACATAATCAACTGTTAGTGGCTATTCCTGGTAAGGTTGGTGATGGAAAAGCAATGACTATCACACAGGATTTGGGTGGTACTGCTTCAACTCAAGCAACATTTGTTGGTGCTGAACTAGGTGAAACTCGACTACGTAGATTCTTAACTGGTCCAGCAGGTTGCGAAATCACAGGTATTGCAGAATCTGCAGATGGTCGAGCTATATTTGTCAATGTTCAACATCCAGGTGAAGATACTACCGCAGCATTTTGGACTGGAACTGCTCCACAAAGTCAGTGGCCAGGTAACGAAGGCTACGGTGTTACAGGGCGTCCGCGTTCGGCAACAATTGTTATTACAAGAGTTGACGGCGGATTAATAGGCGTATAACATATAAGGGGCTTCGGTCCCTTATTCTAAACACATATAAGGAAGAAAAATGAAAAGATTTTTAACGTTACTTGCTGCTGGTATGTTTGCTGTATCGGCACAAGCACAGATCACAGGTGCTGGTGCTACTTTTCCTTACCCAATTTACGCTAAATGGGCAGAAGCTTACTATAAACAAAGTGGAGTGGGATTAAATTATCAAAGTATTGGTAGCTCGGGCGGTATACGTCAAATTAATGCGAATACTGTGGTTTTTGGTGCAACTGATGCTCCAGTCAAAGGAGATGATTTAGATAAGCGAGGGCAAATACAGTTTCCTGCAATTATCGGCGGCACTGTGCCCATCGTCAATCTAGACGGATTCAAGCCCGGAGAACTACGCATCACTGGATCAGTACTTGCTGAAGTTTTTATGGGTACGATTACTAAATGGAATGATCCTAAACTCTTAGCACTAAATCCAGATAAACGTTTACCCGATATGTTGATCACTATTGTTCATCGTGCTGATGGATCAGGCACTACTTTTAACTTTACTGATTACTTGACTGAAGTCAGTAAGGAGTGGGCCGATCGTGTGGGCCGTGGCGCTGCTGTAAAATGGCCTGCTGCAAGTTCCGTCGGCGGTAAAGGTAATGAAGGTGTAGCTGCTAATGTACGCCGTGTTAAGGGTTCTATCGGCTATGTCGAATATGCCTATGTAAAGAAAAACAACATGACTTTTATGCAGTTACAGAATAAAGACGGTGTTTTTGTCGATCCGGATGATGCTACATTCGCTGCTGCGGCCGCGGGCGCCGATTGGTTCAGCATCCCGGGAATGGGATTAAGTATTGTCAATCAGTCTGGTAAGAATACATGGCCTATCTCAACTGCCAGTTTCATTATCATGTATAAAGATCCTAAAGATAAGAAAGCCAGTCAAGAAGCAATTAAGTTCTTTGATTGGGCATTTCGTAATGGTGCTAAAATGAGTGAAGAATTAGATTATGTTCACTTACCAAAAGAGCTACAAGATCAGATTAGGCAGCGAGTTTGGAGTCAAATCAAACATTAAATAAGTTTAGTAGTCGTGAAAAAGGATGGACTACAGTTCATCCTTTTTTTACCAAAACTGTTGTTGAATAATATTTTCTAAAGTATAATAAAGTATGTCAAAATCATCCATACCAAACTTTTTAGATGTGTTCGAAAAACGAGTAGATCGAACAAGAGAAAAAATCAAAGATGAATTAAAGAAAGATAAAAAAGATCGAGATAAAACTTTGCTTAAAGACTTGTTAAGTGATATCAAAGACATAAGAAAAAGCCTTAAATCAGCCAAAGTCGAACACAAAAAAACTTGCCCACATTGTGGTAAACCTTTATAATATATGAGATTTTACAGTTATAATGAATATTGTCCAGAATCTTTGTTTGACGAAAATTTGGTAATTACGGTTTCTGAATCAGACATTCATCAACAATATTGGCCTTATTGGTATAATCAAATGTGCAAACGATTTGGAAAATTGCATGTAGACAGTAAGTATAACTTTGAAGATTGTTTGGATGATTGGATTGTAGTAAATTGGGCATGGGAAATCAAAGAATGAACATTGAACAAAATCAACAAGCAGTGGATAATCCAAAACCCGGAGATTATTGGCAAGAACGGTTTTGTCCATATTTTCTTGTGGTTGATGTAAAAGGTGATTCATATACTGTACTAAGTTGTTTAGGTGGACCGAATAGTGTTACTCGTAAACATGAAATAAATGCCAAAATAGATGGACGAGATGGTTGGTCGTTTGATTACAGCAAAAGCATGGTAGTAGATAAAGACTGGATTTTTAAAGCAGTTACATATGGCACTATACCAGGCTTCGCAGCTGATGTAGTTAATTCGGAAAAAACAAGATTGATAGTGACAGAATGGCGCAGTCACGTTCAACAAGAAATGAAACGAAAGATTGGCAGTTTGCAACAAGAGTGGGAAGAGTTTACAGGTTGGAAATATCTTAAAGAAGAAATACTATGAACGAACAAGATTTAGTGTATAGGCTTAGAAAAAGAGCTGTAATACGTAGACAGATTCCTGACCGTAAAAGTGTACAGGAAGGCAGATCAGACCGTATTGCGGACTTATTGGAAGAAGCAGCACAGGAAATAGAACAATTGCGTAAAGAAGTAGCGCAGATTCACAAAGATTGACAAATATTCGAATATTTTATATAATTACTTTATTGTAATGCAAAAGGTGTAACAATGATCAAGTTGACTCCTTATGAAAAAGTATCAGAGCGATTGCTGCGAGGCATACCGCGTCCCCGTCCTTTTGGACGACTTGTTGACGGTCGTTTTATCACGGGACATAAAAGTCTGCACCGAACCCCGCAAGCCGTTAAATGGCGGCAATTTTGGAGACTAAAACAGTTTAGGTCATTGGGTTGACTGCTATTTTAAATTCCTATAAAAATTTGGCATAAAATAATGATAAAATATGGTATAGGAGATGTGGAAAGATTCTTTAAGAGAACTCTGCAATTAACTAGGTACGATGCAGTAAAACGTCGAAATCTACAATTTAATATAGACCTAAATGACATCATTCTAATGTTTTTTGACCAACAAGGAAAATGTGCACTTACTGGGTGGGATCTAGAATTAGTTCATGGTGGAAATTTCAAAAGTAAAATAAATCCCAAAGTGGCTACTATGGATAGAATTGATAATACGTTAGGTTATGTGCCTGGTAATATTCAATTAACTTGTTCTTATCCAAATTTTATTAAAGGTTCTTTAAGTAATAACGAATTTATAGATTTATGCAAATCAGTTGTAGAAAATCAATCCAAAAAATAACTGAACAAATCTTACATTTTGGAATAAAGAAATGAACGAACGAATTAGAGAACTTGCCGGTAAGGCTTTAGATGAGGCAGTGCCAGAAACTTGGACCACTTTGACGGCCTACGACTTGAATAACTTTGCTGAAAAGTTCGCCGAGTTGATTGTTCGGGAATGTATTGATACACTTTTGTGGCATGGTTGTGACGAGGCTGTTCCTTATATTGAATGGATGGCTGTAAATAAACTTGGAGTGAAGAATGAACGAAAGAATTAAAGAACTTGCCAAGAAATCAGTAGAACGGATAGCCGAAGAATTATGTTCAGTTCAACCCATGCCCGATAAATTGTTTTCTGATCTTTATCGGGAAGGAAAAAGCACTGAAGAACTCAAGGCAGAAGGATATGAGCCTGTGTCAGGTTTAGGACTTGTGTGGATCAAGAAGGATAAAAAATGAACGAACGAATTAAAGAACTTTGGGAACAGTCTAAAACTTCAGGAGTGCATCCAGAGTTTGGTGAGTATGACAAGTATAGTGCTGAAAAGTTCGCCGAGCTCGTCATAGAGGAACTGGTCAACTCGATGAGTGTGGAAAACAGTGATTTGTATCACAACGAGGACAACAACTGGGGATGCATCGCCGTCAAGTTTTGGGTCGATGGAGATCCCAGTGCGATGCTGGGTGAACAAATCCAGTCTCGATTTGCCGACGGCAGTGTCAGAGGCACAGGAAGCCATCGTCTCAACCACAAGTTTGTCCGGTACCTGATGAGCAAACATTTCGAAAATAAAGAATAATCTGTTGCCTAAAAACAACAGAAATTTTCGGTTGACTGCCATGGAATTTGGTGCTACAATGTTGGTATGGTAAACAAAACGGAGCAAGAACGTGAAGTTCTATAGTGAAATTCAACAACGACTTGGACAGTAAAATGAACCCACTGATTAAGAATCTTGCTGAACAAGCTGAACTACCCACGATTGATGGTGAATGGGATTACAACGACCGAGAAATTCTTCGCCGTGAGAATGGTGAATGGCGAGTTGCTACTCCATCAGAAATCATCGCTGTTTTGTTTGAATGTGAAAAGGGTAGAGAAAAGTTCGCCGAGTTGATTGTGAGAGAATGTAGTAAATGGATTAACGATAATGTTGGGTTATTGGATGAAGAAGCCCAAGCAGATTTATTGGATCATTTCGGAGTTGAAGAATGAACGAAATCAACGAACTGGTAGAATGGGGCCCATATCCGTATCATTTACAAAATCCAGTAGGCCGAACAATGCTGACCGCAAGTGATATTTTGAAATATCACGGGTATACATATCTTGCGGATGAACTGAAACGATTTGGTAATATTCTAATTGAAATTCCTCCTAAGGAATCAAAATGACCGCAATCACTAATCTGTTTATCGTTCTTCTTCCTATTATTGTTGTGTGACTGGCAAAAAATCATATGTATTGCAAGGAAGTTGGTTATGAACGAAAGGATTAAACAACATTTCGGAGTTGAAGAATGAACGAAAGATTTATTGTAATTTGTTCTGAATGTGGTGAGAAACATCTTACCACCGAGGTAGAGTTTCTTAATGTTGAGGAAGATATGCAAGGGCGAGATGTTATGCATTACACTTGTCCCATTACTAACCAACCCACAAAAAGTCTGGTGTATAGAAAATGAACGAACAAGAACAATTGATTTATAATGCATGGCGAGACAGTGAAGCATATGCCGTGCCTATGACTGAAGAAGGTGAGAAGCTAGCCAAAATGCGATGGTATGGTTTCAAACGAGGTTGGGAATACGCCGAATTCTACGCTAAAACAGGCAGCATCTACATGAAGGACTATGATGAACAGAATTACTATTAATCGCAGCGAATTGAATCGAATCAATGAAATTCTTCACAGGTTGCATGGTGATATGGATCATGCAAGTGTTGAATTGATTCAAGAGGGTGATAACGGCATTGGTACTGTTCTGACTGCTAAGTTTTATCTCAACTACCAAGATATTCCTGGCGAGTTCTCGGTGGTTATTACTGATGAGAATAACTGGTGATGAACGAACGAATTAAAGAACTTGAAGCCCAATGCTGGGAACCACGCAAATATGGACCTGCTTGGTTTGACTCAGAAAAGTTTGCCGAGTTATTGATTCTGGAATGTATAGAAGTCGTGAAGTGGACACCATCACAGTTTTCCAATGATGACTGTGTAAAGAATATCCAAAAACATTTCGGAGTTGAAGAATGAACGAACGAATTCGAGAACTTGCTACACAGGCTGGGTTTATGTTGTGGCAAGATGAAGATTGGAATCCCGGCGATGTAATCGACTGGGCTGGCAGATACGATCAAGAGCTAGTAAATTTTTATAACCTTATCGTACAACAAGCAGCAGAAGCGTGTCGCAGGGTAGGCCAACTTGAACAAAATCCTTCGGATGGCGAAATGTATGCTCGGGCAGTAGAGCACCTTATGGATCGAGATGTTGAAATTCAATGAAATTGTCCAATGGATTGGCACTATTTGCATCATTTTAGGACATGCTTTGAGTGCAATAGGTCCACAGACTTATCCGTTTAATGTATTAGCATTTAGTATAGGTTCGCTTGCTTATCTTGCATGGAGTATACGAGTTACTAATCGTCCACAGCTTGTAGTAAACTCGGTGGCACTAACAATTGGAATATTTGGAATCATAAAGGCCATATTATGAAAGACAACGTTCTCGGTTACAGTAAAAATCATCAACCTATTCGACCAGTGCCCTCGGGACAAATTGTTACTCATGCTCTTATCATGTGTAGTATTTGCAGAAAAGTTATCCGTGCACAAGGCGGTCCCATGCATGGAGCAGACTGTCTAGATTGTCATCCCATGAGACAAGCTTTTGAACAAGTCAGTGCGCCCAACTTTCAGGATCCCAATGGAACTGCCCGGGACATGTCAGGACAATATGTCAGCGATGTACTGAAAGACCATTGGGAAACATTTCAAGAAGCATGGGAAGAATGCACAAACTTTCTGAAAAATCGTCGAAGCGATGACTACACAGACATTGTTAGCAATGGCGGAATGGATCCAAGGAATTAAACATGAAAACTGAATTAGACGAACAGCTTTGTAAAAAGTATCCTAAAATTTTTGTTGATCGACATGGCGACATGATGAAAACGGCCATGTGTTGGGGATTTGACTGTGGAGATGGTTGGTATCAGATTCTGGACAGCCTATGTGGGCAAATTCAGCATCACATTGATTGGTCGCATAAGCAGATGGCTTGGAGTATAAAATGGAATGAAGAACATCCAGATAATCAGAGAGAAATAGAACAGCCTGTTGCACAGGTTGTTGCTGTACAGGTCAAAGAAAAATTTGGTGGCCTGCGTTTCTATTACGACGGTGGAGACGATACTATTGACGGTATGGTTCGTATGGCAGAATCTTGGGCTGCTTACACTTGTGAAAAATGTGGTGCTGCTGGTAAACTGCGGGGCAGTGGTTGGTTGTACACTGCCTGTGATCAACACACAAGAGAAGAAGATTTGATTGACAAATAATCCCGTATTTCATATAATATTGATACTGTAAACAAAACGGAGCAAGAAGATGAACTTCGACCAAGCCATCAAAATTGTTCAGCAGTATCAGCAAGATTGGGCTCTGCCCGGCCTGTTGGAGGCCATGCAGCAGATGCAAGAATCTTTCGAAGATCTGTTCGACCAAGAACGCCGTGCCTATCGCGTGGTGTTCCGCGAAATGGGCAAACTGTTTGCACCTGCCTGAGCAGGTTGACACTAATTAAATTTGGTGCTATAATATTGGTACAGTAAACAAAACGGAGTAGTAGAAATGGCTTACATGAGTCAAGAGCGCAAGGCACAAATCGCCCCGTCCGTCAAAGCAATTTGCAAGAAGTATGGCGTCAAGGCCAGCCTTAGTGTTCGCAATCACAGCACTTTGGCTCTCACAGTCACGCAAGGTGACATCGACTTCATTTCCAATTATTTGGATACTGTGGGTCGTACCGAGCACAACCAAAAGTGGGTAGGTGAAAAGCGTAATATCGATGTCAACACTTATCACTATCGTAATCATTTTACCGGCCGTGCACTGAAGTTTCTTACTGAAGTTCATGCTGCTATGATGCTGGGCAATCATGATCGTTCTGACATTCAAAGTGATTATTTTGATGTGGGCTGGTATGTGGATATCAACATCGGCCGTTGGGATCGTCCTTACGCTCTTGTCAAATAATTTATAGGATTTATAATATGCGTAAAATGGCCAGTATTCGTCGCATAGATAGTGTTCGACCTATTCCAGGTGCAGATGCTATCGAGTGTGCCCGTGTGGGTGGGTGGGATGTCGTTGTTAAACGTGATGAATTCCAAGCAGGCGACCTTGCGGTCTACTGCGAAATCGACAGTTGGATTCCACATGAACTGGCTCCTTTCCTTAGCAAAGGTTCTGAACCCCGAGTCTTTGAAGGTGTGCCCGGTGAACGGTTGCGTACTGTAAAACTTCGTGGTCAAGTATCACAGGGTTTGTTGCTGCCCTTGGACCCTACTTGTGCTAACATCGTGTCTAAACTGTTTGAAGGACTCGATGTGTCTGCGCCATTGAATATCCAAAAGTGGGAAGCACCGGTACCTGCGCAACTTGCGGGAGATGTGCGTGGTGCTTTTCCCAGTTTTGTTCCTAAAACTGATCAGGAACGTATTCAGAATCTTACTGAAGAGTTTGACTCATGGAGCAAGTTGACTTGGGAAGTAACAGAAAAGTTGGATGGCAGTTCGATGACTGTTTATTTCAATAACGGTGATTTTGGAGTATGTAGTCGTAACTGGAATCTCTCCGAGACTCAGGGTAATAGCATGTGGCAGCAAGCTCGGCGGTACGATCTCCAGCAAGTGTTTGCCCGCGAAGGAAATTTCGCAGTCCAAGGTGAAATTATTGGTTAAGGCATCCAAGGCAATCCATACCGTATACGGGGCCAGGATTTTTTTGTTTACGATGTGTTTGATATTGACCAGCAAAAATATCTGGCTCCACTGGAGCGTAGAGAGTTTGTTGAACGTAATGGGTTGAAACATGTTCCTGTGATTAACTCGGACATTCCCACTCCTGCGTCAGTCAACATTACTCTTGAATCAGCCGAAGGTCGTAGTGTATTGAATCCGGCTACTGAACGTGAAGGCTTGGTGTTTAAAAGCAATGGAACTGTCAGTTTCAAAGCTATCAGTAACAAATTCTTGCTCCGGCAGGGCTAAATTTTTGGTTGACAAATATTCAATATTTCGGTATAATACTGTATACGCTAACAAAACGAGGTACACAAGATGTTTAGTAAGTATGAACTGAAACTGATGCAAGAAATCCTTACCAAAGATTATGCCAAAGAATATGTACGGCGTGAAACAGATGGTCTGTCCCAGGACACTATTCGAGCTCAATTGGGTGGTATGTTTGACTTGCTGGTAAAAATCAACATTCAACTTGCCGACCAGGCCTGACATGAAGTTTTATCAAGAAACTACAGTATGGGACCGTAATACTCCCAATCATATCTACTTGTTGGACGACAGCAAGAGTAAGATGATTGCATATATTCGTGCTGGCACCAAGTCTGTTTTTAAGTTTAAAACTCCTTTGCCTATTAGTACTCGGGGACGTAAGTTTACAGAAGTACCCAATACCTTCAATTTTAAAATTGAAGATGATGCGCCACAAACGGAAAAATATACAGTTACTGGCAGCAAAGGTGACCAATACACTGTAAGTCGAATTGATGGTGTGCTGCAATGTTCATGCACCGGCTACAAATATCACGGCAAGTGTAAACATGCCAAACAGATTGAGGATA
>Ga0169931_10009772_pt1 | contig 13786 bp, 11 predicted proteins | sample Kivu_15m_20L_FD_129675 | JGI IMG/M metagenome (GOLD analysis project Ga0169931, IMG submission 129675) | Freshwater microbial communities from Lake Kivu, Western Province, Rwanda to study Microbial Dark Matter (Phase II) - Kivu_15m_20L... | ecosystem: Environmental > Aquatic > Freshwater > Lake...
CAACTTTAAATAAACACACGAAATTACAAAGAGATGATAAGAAGCCTTCAAAAATAATCAAAAAATTATTCTATGACAAAAAGAATGTGATTAATCCTCTAGATTACGAAAAACATAAGAATTGTGTAAATTTTGAACACCAAGATTTTCAATCAATTTCAAATCATCTTGATCATGTTGAGCATATACAAATAGATTTGTTCTTCTCAGATAGCCAAACTTTTGGAAATAATTCAAATTTATTCACATTTCCAAAAAATGAGAATATAATTCTGAAACTTTTCGAGTATTGCAATTCTAATAAAGAAAAAATTAAATTCAAAAATATTTCAAAATTATCCAGAAAAATATTCTTTAATAATGAAATTAAAATTTTACAAAACCAGATTGAATACAAGAAACGCGATCAGAATCCTTTGAATAAATTGAAAATTACAAATAAGGATATATTTTCTAAAAAATTTATTTTAAGTGAAATATATGCAAATCAATTACATCATCAAGGGTTCAGAAATTTTGTGTGCTTTATTCATATCATTCTATTCAACGAAAAAAGTATTCAATCGATGAATTCTCTCGTTGACAATAGTACGAAACTAAAAGATGTGATATTTGAAATAGAAACTTACAAAAACGAAGATAATAATTTGTTTTCAAAATACAAAGAAATTTTTAACAATTTAAGGAACAGAAATGATCTATTTAAAATTTTAAAAGAAAATAAAAACGGAAAATTTTATTTAGAAATTATCGAATTTCTAAAAAATAATAAAGACGTAGAGATATTCCTTGAGCTAATTGAATCAATAAAAAATTTATTAGAAGAAGATCAAAAAACGAATTTTGAAGATATTATAGATATCGAAATAATGAATCATAGATTGGAACTCCTTCAGTTCTACAAAGACAAAATTAGTTAATTAGTATAGGGAGAGTGATATTTTATGAATATATTATTTTAATTCTTGACTAGGTAAAAATAAACAGAAATTATTATCAAATTTATTATTTCATTTAATATTTTAAAAAAAATACTAAATATTATTTTATTTTTCTATGGTCGATTCTAACCCACAATCAGGATACAGGTCTCTCTCTGCAGATAGCGAATTATCTTCCGCTTACAATTACTTAAGAAATGGGGAGTACAAACAATGTAGGCGAACAATTGAGAAGAAACTTCCTAAGTTGAAATCTGAATTGGACAAAGTGAATTTCAATATCGTAAAACTCCTTCTATTAAATAAAACAAAAAAATTGAAAGAATCTAAAAAGCAAATAGAAATGCTTAAAAAAGATTTCACTACAAGTCAAGCCCTGATTTCAAACCAGGAATTAAGGAAGTATTTCATAGGAATTTTAAGAGAATTGGATGAAGAACAAACTGCTAACGAAATTTATAAAAATTCAATCAAAAATCTTAATCTTGCGAAATTACCAAATGAAGATCAATCAGACATTCTTAAACAACTTACACAAAATTTTGACTTTGCAGAAGTTTATTCTAAGATAAATGCTTTCCTTAAAATAGAGAATAATCCAGATAAAAAATTTTTAACATTGTTGAAATATGAAATTATTTACATTCTCTCATTCAGACTAGGAAAGATTTCTAAAACAATAGTGAATCTCACTTTAAAAGAAATGATCAATAACTATGACACGCTTTCTAAAGAAAAAGGATTCATTGACATCCTTATCAAATATCTTATTAGTTTAAATGATTCCAATACATTTTTAAAATTATTCGAGAATCAACATGTGGAGTTTACTAACGCCCCTTTAAAAGATTTTTTTGTTTCTATATATTTAGAAAAAGGAGAGGATGAAAAAATAATCGACTACATTATAAAAGAGATTTTGGAAAATCTTAATGAATGGAATTTCTTGTGGTATGAAAGGCTGGTTAATTTTATATTTTTTGTGTATAAAGAAAAATTAGAAGGAAAGAAGGGAGTACCTGATTCTGAGAAATTCTGGAAATTCGTAAATGAAACTAAAGAATCAATTGAACAGGATATAGAAGCAAAAAATTTCTCAATTAAGAATATTGATGATTTTAATCATGTCTTAAGTCAGGTTTATAATTTATTCAACCTTATTCAAATAAAACTTGCTGATAGGAAAACTAATTTGAACGCATATAAATCTGCTATTCTTGCTAAGCTGATGTTATTCCATCAAATAATATTATGGAAAGGAGATTTCGAAATTTATTCAGAAATAATTTTCGGGCTTATTTTAGAAATTTTAGAAATTTCTGTGAACAAACAATCAATCATTCATGAAGCTTCAAAATTCTTTATCTACTTAACTAATCCGCAAAGAAGTGAAATCTTATCTCGCTTTGTTTATAAGACCGATACTGCCTCTCCTTCAATGATTGAAAATTATAATTTATCTGAAAAAGAAAAAATAATCTTCTTCCACAAACTAGAAAAATTATTAATAGGAAATTTATTCTCTCAAGAATTGAAATCTTTATTATTAAAAATTGATCAATTAACAAATCTTTATTTTAATTTGTCAAATAATCAACCTAAGTTAGAAAAAGGCGAGAGATTAATCGGGGACGACATCATTATTCTAATAAACGAATATTTTTCAGAATTCACAAACATTTACAAAGAGAATGAAATCTTACAAAATGAATCATATATCAGATTAGCCTATTCTTTATTTTCTCTCAATTCGCTTGCTTTAGAGAGAAGTCCTTACAATTATGATATTTCAATTTATAGTCTAAGAATAGCGGGGACACTGAATCTCCCAGGAAAAGTTTTAGAAATTCTAAAGTATATGAATTTAAAAGGACCCCAGTTTGAGACTGTTTCATATATAGCCTTCCCATATTTCCTGAACACTTTTTATAAACCTGGACTGAATTATATCGCAGAATCAATTGAAAAATGGGAAAAGGATAACAAAAAATCCATTAGATCGACTCTTTGGAAAATGTTTACTGGCCGTAACTTTTGGAATTCAGAAGATCTTCTTCACTTTTTAACACAGAACGAAGATTCTTACTATAAATACCTGATAAAATTTATTGATTTACTTAAAAACTTCAATGAAAATTTGACCTTCAAGTATGAAGACGAAAATGTCTTTAAAGAAATTTTTGAAGAGTACACAGAAATTTTGTTCGACCTCGAGAATAAATTCCATGCTAAAATAAAGAGTGGATCCATCAATATGAATCAGGATTTAATAATTTCCTTGTTAAAATATAAATACGTAAAATTTTTTGATGGAAATTATCCAGGTTTAGCACATAATAGAAATTTTGATACTGGTAATTATAGGTTCAAAATTGATTCATTATCTAAGAATAATATGATATATGAATTATATCCTAGCTATAAAAACAATTACTTGATTCAAGATGATGTAGAAGTTTTTGGAATATTTGATCATACCAAATTTTTATTAAATAGAATAATAAATAAAATAAATTTTTCTGTTTTAGCTGGAAATGTCCCCACATTGTCAGGAAATATTAAAGAAATCAGAGAAAATTATCTCACCTCAGAAATCGAATTAATGAATTTAGAAAGTTTCAATCAGATTCCTCAAATTGATTCGATAGAAAGGAAATTATTTGGAATCTATACTGAATCTGAAAATAACTTAGAATTCTTCATAAAAAACGAAGAGGAAATCCTTAAGAGTTTTTCTGAGTTGAAAGAAAAAATTCTTGACAAGATTTCGGAAAATAGAATGAGTTATGGTATTTTCGATTCAAACTCTAAAATTATTTTCAATAAAAATTTCAATTTCTTGACAAATTTTAATCTATTCAACATCGTAACTTTAACTTCGAAATTTCTTGATTTAATAAATGACAACAAAAAAGCTTTGAAGGAAATTGCAGGAGCATCCAAAATAAAAATAAATAATAGTTTTAAATCTCCCATTCTTAACATGTTCACTGATAATATCACAGGATTTGAAAATATATTAAATAAAATTAATCATTCTGATGTGATTGAATATTTCTATTCATCTTTTTCGGTTTTAAGCGAAGAAACACATTCAAACATGATTTCTAATAAGAATTTTATTCAGGAGTTAGCCACGAAATTTGTTGATGAACAAAAAGATCAATTAAAGAATTTGATCGAAATGTCTAAGCTGCTTCGAAATTATGTGAAAGAGAATATTTGAAAATAGAATGATAAGAGTTAAATTAAAATCGAATAATTTAATTTAAATAAAATAGAATATAAAATCAATTATAAGAATTAGAATTTATAATTGGACCTTATTTTTTAAAATTTTTTAGTTAGTAATTAGTTTTTATTTGTTTTTAAAAATGTCTAAAATAAAATTAAAATTAGAAGAAAATATTGAATTGAGACATTCTTATTCACAATCTCGTTTCGGTATTGTAACTGAATCAAGGAATCCAAAAAAGAGTTTCGAAAATTTTAAATCGAATCTTAGTAAATCAGTTTCTTTTAGGATGAATAGAAACACTAATAACATAATCAATCGAAATGATATACGAGTGAAAAACTCGAAAATGAAAATGACAAAATTACCGAAATTAAAAGATTTATTCCATAAAAATTTAGAAAAATTATGCTTTATAAAAGAAAAGAATTTCAAGTCTGGTAATGAAAAATATTTAAAATTAAAGAAAAATAATACTGAAAATCTAAAACGTTTAACTGAGATTAAAAAACCTTTTGAATACTGCTTCGGTAATTATCTTGAAAGGAGATTTAAAAATTCAAAAGACAATTAATAAAATATATTTTTACTTATTCGCTTCGTTAATATTATAAAATGCTTTAATTAAGTAATTACGTAATGTATTTCTATAACAAGGAATTTAAAATTATTTTGTTAATATCTATCCTCACAAAAGCATCATCCAATATAAAAGTGATTTTTAAGAATTTTCTATTTATAATCATATTAAAATAGTCATATATTATATATATTATTAAATATTCATCAAAAATGGGACAAGCACAAACAACAAACGCTTCACCACCAACAACAAACAAAAATATTCCAAACACAGGATCCAGTTCAAACCAACCTAGAACAGATCATTATAGCGGAACAAATGTCAATCCTAATCAAATTCCTCAAAACATGGGATATAATCAAAATCAACCTTACCCTTTTAATCAAATGCCACAACCTCAAAAGCCTCAATACATAGCAGTAATTACTTCGAGCGACTTGAAGGAAGTTTTCAGACAATATTCAATAGACGGGAAATATTTAAACAAATCAAGATTTAACGACACAATAGAGAAATTATTTAAGAACATAAATATCCCATCCATGCATTATACCTATTTATCTGATAGAATTTATGATCTTTTAGATGAATCTGGCGATGGTAAAATTTCAGAGGATGAATATTTAAATGGCTTGAAAAATGTTTTGACTGATAAAGAATTTAGGACAAAATGTATATATTATCAATATAAATTGTATTTTCTTAGTAACAATGATGGCCATGATGTCAAGAAGAGAAAATAGAGACTATTTAGAATTAAATGAAATTTTTGAATTTTTCTTCAAAAGTTGGGTTAATGGTTATAAGCATTTAGGATGGCAAGTTAAAAGAGATAGAAGTATTTTTAATTATGATAATTTATAGATGACTTCAATTCGAAAGGTATTCCCACACCTTCTATTACTCAGTTTGAATTGTGGGCAAATAAATTTGAAAATCACATAAGAATTTATTTGCAAAATGATTTTAGAGAGTGTGGATTCAACACAAATAAACCAATTGATTACGAATCTTTCAAAAAATGGATATATAGAAATCATAATCTTTATCTCACTTACACTATCAAGGAAATTACTATAGCTACAAGTCTGACCTATTTGGACGAGGTAGGATTTGAAGACAATCTTCAACTTTCTAATTTTAAGTATCCTTCCTTTAATAGATGATATATTATATCTTTATTTCATCTTTTCATATGTTAAATTTGTTCCTATTAATAAATAATAAGACTATAAAATTAAATAAAATTTTATATGAGAACAACTATATCAAATTTTTATTAAAAAATTTATTAATTTGAAAAATTTACAAAATCTTAATTTCATATTTAATTAATTAATTTCATAGATATAATCAATATGATCTCAACTAATCAACTAAATCATCCTTTGATAATATTGAATAGCTTCAGAAACTTCTCTGGATAAAATTACAATCCGGTCAGCTACCAGCTTAGCTTTGTGTTTTTCATTTAAATTGTCTAAATATCTCATCAATTTGGAATCATGTTGTATTTGATTATTAAGAATCATTATGTATTTATCTATTTTTATGGTTTCAGAACTAATTAAATTCTGAAGATTTAAAAACTTCGCTTTTATTTTGAAGATAATATCATTAATATATTTCATTTCTTTTTGTACGCTACAATTTTTCAATTTCGATTTATAATATTTTAGTTTAATTATCAAAACATAAATTGAATTTAAATTTTCAATCGTATCTGGATTTTCCAATTCCCTAGTTGTAAACTCAGATGGATCAATTATCATTTGACATTCTTCTATATTTTCTTTAGGTATTTTTATAGAAATTTCCTTTGCGTTTATTTTTGTTAATTCCTTTTGATCAAAATCAATTATAAAACTAGATTTGAAATCTGGATGGAAATATTTGCCAATTCCTTTAAAAGGTGGTAGAATCTTCACAATTTCTAAAGTATTTGTAACAAAATTTTCAAATTCTTTTTCAACCATCGACTTTCTTATTCTTATCGAAACGCTTATAGTAGATTTTAGAAAACTCTGTTCATAATCTCTCTTACCTAAATTTTCGATAAGATTTAATTCAAAATCTCCAATTATCTCTGACTTACATTTTAAATCATCAAGCCTTATTTCTAAATCGCCAAGATATTTATTTCTCTTGAAACAGCAATAAGGACACCAAAAAGATTTATTTTTATATAAAATTAATCGTATTGATTTCTCATACAAATTTAGATAATCATTTTTGGAAAGTTTCAATAGTACATTATAATCGTATTGGTTATCTCCATTCTGGCTAATATACTCATCTAGAATTTTCATTTCAGAATAGTTAAAAATTATTTGGAAATAGACATCTGATGATCTGTACCTTAGCTCTCCAACTGAAATAAAAATTGAAAAAGGGGGAATGTCATCATTTATTTTTTCTACACGCTTTAATTCTTCCGTGTACTTTATCAGTGGCGGGGGTGTCCAAGGATCTTTTTTCATTTGATAAAGTTTATGCAAACAATTAACACAGTCATAAAATTTTAATTCGTTCATCTGCATATTTTTTAAAATTTCCTCTTTTTTTAGTAAGGACGATTCGGTTAGATTTGTTTCAATCGCTTCAAGTTTTTGCTTTTCATTCAAATATTCAGTAACTAGCTTCTGTCTTTTAGTTATAAGAGATTGAATTAGTTTGATGAATATGTTTTCTCGCTCATCTTTGCAATAGCCTGAAACGTATTCTGGTGTAACCGGACCTGGTAAAAGTATGTTTTCTATTTCTTCAAAACTCACTTTATTATTTTCTATTTTAGAAATTATTTCTGATATGATTTCATATTTTTCCATAGAATCCTTGGCTTGTAAGACAAATCCTAACTTATTGAATTTATCTATTATATTTTTACATTTTTGAAGTAATTTGTAGCCTCGTCATAATCGTCCTTTAGTTTATATAAGTTATTTAATAATTCGATTTCATTTTCAAGGTCGATTTTTTTTAAACTTTGAAGTTTTTCTGAATTTTTAAAGCATACTCCGGCCTCATTTTCTTTTTTATGTTCATGGATAATTTTATCATGACCGATATCTAATTTTATATCTTTTTCAGAAGTTTTTTCTTTTTCATCTTTTCCTATTTTAATTTCATTAATTTCATCATTCAGAATCAGTATTCTCTTCTTAATTCTGTTAAGAATGTAAAATTTATTTTCTATTGTTTTATCTACTTCAACGATGTTAATCAACTCATTCTCATAATTAATTTCATTTTCAATCAATTTTTGATAATTATGATAGTCTAAGACACCTTTATCGAATTGCATTTTCAGTTCCTAATTTTTAAACACTGTGAGAATAAATATACTTTTATCTTATTTTCTAAAATGTTCTTTTTACACATAAAATCTTTATATTCTTGATTTCTGCTTTTCTTGTAATCAATTATGAAATCTATGAGTTCATTTTCTTTTAGAAGCACGGCAAAGGATTTCATTCTTTCAGGATTATGATAAATTTCTATTTAATTAGTGTAATGATAAAGCATTTTTTGAAAATAAATTTTACTTTCAATTCTTTCATCATATGGATCAGAGATAGGGTTCAATTCCTTTGGAATTGAAATGATATTTTCCAATATGGTGTCTTAAATTTAAAATTTTACATTAATACTCTCTTGAGAAATGTCTAAATCATTCGTCATGACAGAAGATTAAATTTAAACGACTAAAAACATATATTACCAAATAAAATAGAATAAAAAAATAATAATAAAAATTAAAATTTATTTTGCTAAATTAAAACTTACTAATACGAAAATAACCATAGATTTATATTTCCTAAAATTATTATTAAAATTATTTTTCATAAGATTTTATGTTATATATTGCCCCCAGCCCAAATACTAATTCAGATAATAAAAATATTAATCCAATTATATTAAAGCAGGCATCGAATATCAAGACATATGTTTGAAATCTAAAGTAATAGATATAACCTGCAATCACTGGGAGCATTAACACTATTGAAAAAAGAATGTAAATTGAGGTTTCTGTTTTGTTACCCACCGATCCTATGATTAGTATTTAATATTTGATTAATAATTACCAATATAAAGCCTAATCCATTGTATTATAACAAAGAAGAATAAAGCTGTCACTTCTGGTCCTAAACTACCTGGTGGATAGGGGAAAATGTATCCTTTGAATATAAAAAGAAGTAATTCACAAATAATGAAAAATATACAGTATACTTGATCAAAGTAGATGGCAATCTAAGTATTTTATAATTAAAGAAGTGTAATAAGATTTTATCTGTACTTGTAATAGTAGCGAGGAATTCTTAAAAATATTTTTGAATTATTAATTTACTGGTTTGGTCAATGTATCTAAAATTTGTTTGAAATATTATAATCGAAAATACTTTGATTTTCTAGAAGGTTGATGCCTTTTTGATAGGAGGCCATTTTATGTTATAAATACATAAACTAAATTATTTTCAAACAAAATTTCTGTGAATACATTCCAGATAATTTTGTATTAAACAAATTAATTTAAGAAATTAAAATGGAATATACCGATTATTTTCATAAAATCTTTATGCTTTTAATTTCTTTTAAAAATTAAATTCATTACCTAAATACTAGTTCTTCTATTATTATGAATAATTAAATTATTTATTTAAATAAAATGGAAAAAAGAATTGACAATCATAAATTAAATAACGAAGAACTAAATAAAAAATCATGCAGTAATTCCAGCCTGTATGAGATATTAGAAACGGTTAACAAATATATTTCTAATGATGATTTTCAAAGCGCATCTCTTTTCATAAACCTTTCAAAACTCATAAAAAATTCAGAATTAACATCTAAGGTGACTATTCTTACTCTTGACAGTATAATCAAATTCAAAACAAAAAATGTTTCGGGACTATTGAAAAACGCCAGAAGAATTCTAAAATATCTTAAAAATAATCCAATTAATTTTTATCCTGTTCAAATATTAGCCCTCTTTATCAAAATTTTGTTTAAAACTGCTCAAGCATGTGAAGTTCAAGAAAATAGTCTTATTCCTTGTTTGTTTTATTATCTATGCAAAACTATCTATGAAAATCAAGATATCCAAACAGACGACTCAACTTTTACAATAGTTAAATCGAAAATTCCTGTTTTCCTTAACAGAATTGCAGTAAAAGTAATTAAAATCTCCAAAATTAATTTATAGTTATCGATCACAAATAAGGAATTAATCATTAAAAAATCAAAATTGATAGACATAAGAAATTTCTTTAAGAGTTCTACCATATCAATTAGTCTTGTAAAAACATTTTAATTTTATTAACCTATTTTAGAATAAACCAAATGAAAGTTTTTATCTTGTTTCCTCTAAATGGATTGAAAATATGATTAATTTTGTTGAAAATTATTTACAGTTAGAGGATACTGGACAAATTGAAGACAATCCTCTTTTCAATACAAATAATGTTTGTATACTTTATTTCTCAATTGATGAAGATGAAGAATACATGAAGGAGATATTAGGAACTTATCCTGGAGACATAAACAATTATTCTTTAACAAGTCCAACAGAATATTGGATTGATCCAGAACACACTTTTTCAAACGTATACTTGGATAAAAAAATTTCAGAAAATGATGATTATTTAATTCTTAATAATGAAATATATTGTAAAATAAGAAATTGCTTTGGAGTATTTAATGAAATAGAAAGAAAGAGCGTATTCAACAAAGAAAGCTTAGAAATTGAAATTCACATGAAAAAAGTAAATTTATTATCAATAAACAATACAGATAAAAGTTTTATTTATAAATGAATGTATAAGAGAATTATCAAAAGATTTAATTGCCTTAAAAAACATACAAATATCAAAATATGCTTCATTCAGCTCTTTCGAAGATAAACTTAAAAGAATTTTCAAGAGTTTGATCCCTCCAGATACAGCAGAATCCCAGTCAGAATATGAATTAAAATTATTCATGTTTGATAAGGATAAAAGAGAAATAGTTGACATGATACTGGCATTTACTAATAAGAATAAATTTTTCAAAACAACCGCAAAAGAAATTAAAAAGACTGAATATGCTAATTTGAATCTAGCTGATTTAGAATTAAATGAACAGTCTATTATAATAATTGAAGCTATTCCAAAAAATATGATCGTAAAACCATTTTTAAGATTAAAAATTGACTCATTTAATTGCTCTTTTTGTAACTCCATAATTAAAGAAAATCGGATAAATTGTATAAACTGCACTCAGAATATTTACTGCTCTGAAATTTGTAAATCCTCAGATAAGGCTCACCATGAATATCACCAAAAGCTTTCTAATTTATTCAAAAAGAAACTGACTTTAAGAGAAATTTCAGATATAAACATTTCAACTTTTCTTCAGCCTAATTCAAAGGGAGGGCTAACTGGACTTAAAAATATAGATGGTGCTTCTTCTTTCATCAATTCTGCCTTACAGTGCCTTTCACATTGTGAAGATTTGACAAAGTATTTTCTGTCTAGATCATTTTTTGAAGATTTGAATGAAAATAAGCAAGGGATAGAAGGAAAAGTAGCGTTGGCATATTATGAACTATTAAAGGAACTATGGGTTGGAAATAACAATGTAATTTCACCTTGGGATATAAGAAATATTTTCCTTGCGTTTATGAAACAGGTATAAATAAATTTAGTCATATTAAAACTATTTTTATGTTTGTAGTTTTCTGCCTCTCCTCAAGATTCTCTTGAAATGGTTTTATTTTTATTGAACCGGCTTCATGAAGATCTAATTCAAAAAAATAATAAAACAGATGCCATTGATGAAAAAGAACAAGAAAAAAATTCTTCAAAATACTGGATTCAAAAATTCAAGAGAAAACAGAAATCAATAATTTCTGATATATTTTTAGGGGTGCTTAAAAAAACATATACATGCGAAAATTGTAAAAATGGTGAAATCTTTTACGAACCATTTTTTCATTTGAGTTTGGATATACCCGAAACAAAGAACAATAAAGTAAAATTCAAAGTATTTCCAAATAATTATGAATTTAATTATTTCAACGTTGAAATTTTTGAAGTAACTAACAGGACAATGGTCAAAGACATCAAAAAGAAAATAAAAGAAAATAAAGATTACATTAAAAAAGAATTTGATGCTGTTTTATTCAAAAATAAATCAATTGAGTGCGTTCTTGCAGATACAGATACAATATATGATTATATATATACAAAAATAGACTTCGCTGACGAAGAGTTTATCGATTATGAAATTTTGTTCTATGAAGTGGAAATCTCCTACCAATCAAAGAATAAGGGTGATTTTGTTACGTTTTATGTAACTCCGAGTGTATTTTTTGAAGAAAAATATTTATATTTTTACTGTAAAAAGTTCCATAGAGCCATAACTTATCCCAAAGCATTTTCAATAAGTAAAAAGAGTAGAGTGAAAGATCTCTATATTGAAATTTATAAGTATTATCGTCGAATCATGGATGATAAAATAGTTAAAGAGGATGAAAATAAAATAGATACCTCTTATTACAAAAACTTTTATCAGAATATTAACAACAGGGAGTTTATTGAAAGGGATTTTGATAATAATTATTTGAAATTAGATTCCTTAAATGACACTGATAACACAGATCGAAATAATTTAAATACGGATGATACTGATAACTCTGAAAAATTATTTGAATTATATTTCTTTAATAATATTCCTACTCCTTATAACTTCTTTTCATTCAAACCATCTTGCGAATTCTGCAAAAAAAAATGTAATTTTTGCAAAGTAAATTTTTCTCTAAGTTCTACTATTTATGAACTCTATGCAACACATAATTTATCACGTGAATTTCTGATTTTGGCAGATTTTACTAAATTCAAAGAAAATTGTCATAAATTTTATGAAGAAATATATGATAAGAATGATGTTCGAAATTCGTTGAAAGGCGATTTCACAATCTATGATTGTTTGGATAATTTAACAAATGAAGAGATGATTATAAAAGAAAAGGAGAAAGAAATTGAGTGGAAATGCCAAGGATGTAAAAGCAAAAAATCAGAGGCCTATAGAAAAATAGACATACTTTCTTTACCTAAGTGTCTTATTATTCAAATAAAAAGATTTAAGTTTAGAGGGTACACATCCTTAATGGATTTAGTTAACAATAAGAAAAAAGATAATTTAATTGATTTCCCAATTAATAACTTAGAATTAGGAAGTTTTCTGAACGAAATTTCTGAAAAAAAAATGAAATATGAATTATTTGCAATTTCAGTACATTCAGGATCTATCAAGGCAGGTACCTTTTCTTCTGTTGTTAGAAATAGGGGAGAATGGCACGAAATTAATGATGATGCTATTTCCAAAGTTGATATAAGTGATTTTGTTGATCCAAAAGCATATTTGCTTTTTTATAGAAGTATAGATGAAACTACAAATATAAGCTTAATCGATATAAACTCTATAAATGAAGTTACAGAAAAAAATTAAACCAAGAAAAATTTATTAAACTATTTTTAAAAAATATTTTTTTGTCTGTAGAATTTATGAATTATAAATTTTAAAATGGAATTCTACTTTATTTAAAATAGAAAATATGTTGAAGTAAGCATCAATCAAATTATTTTATAATTATATAAATATATTTTGAATAAGATTTTTTATTCAATTTGAATCATATGAAAAAATAAATCCCTAAATTAAATGCATAATTTTATAGATAAGCTATTGAAAAAAGCAGAATTTATCGTTCTATATATCTTATTTTAAAGGCATAATAAAATTTTAAAAGCAAACATAATAAAAAATTTTATATATAATACTCTAATGATATTGCATATCTAATTATAAAATAAATAAAAACTAAGAAAATTTTTAACAGTTCCACAATAACGGAAAAATTTTCAGTTTATTAGAAAAGTCGTTAAGGAGACTAATATAAATAGTGAAACAAGTAAAACTATTAACAAATGAAAAAAATAGCTGTTTTCTTAGTCATGGCCTTTGCATTCTCCTCTGGAAAAGCCTTGA
>Ga0169931_10009773_pt1 | contig 13786 bp, 14 predicted proteins | sample Kivu_15m_20L_FD_129675 | JGI IMG/M metagenome (GOLD analysis project Ga0169931, IMG submission 129675) | Freshwater microbial communities from Lake Kivu, Western Province, Rwanda to study Microbial Dark Matter (Phase II) - Kivu_15m_20L... | ecosystem: Environmental > Aquatic > Freshwater > Lake...
GCGCAGATCGAGGAGGATCTGCTCGGCCGTCCGGCGGCCCACGCCGCGCACCTTCGTGAGGCGCGCGACGTCGCCGCTGATCAGCGCTTCGACCAGTTCGGCGCAGGGCATGCCGCTCATGACTGCGAGCGCGACCTTCGGGCCGACCCCCGTCACCGAGAGCAACGCCCGGAACACGTCGCGATCACTGGCTTCGGCGAAGCCAAACAGCAAGTGGGCGTCGTCGCGCACCACTTGGTGGGTCCACACGCGCACGCGCCCCGAGGCGGGCAACGTGGCGTTCAGCGGCGTGCAGATGTCGAAGCCGATGCCGCCCGCGTCGATCACGACACGTCCGGCGGCGCGTTGTGCGACCTGTCCCTCGATGTAGTCGTACACAGTGCGCCTCGCCGCGACGTCGCTGGACACTCACGCGCGCGCGCCAGGCTGGAAGCCGACCCGCGCGCGCCGTGGGAGGGGATTCAGTTGGGCTCGGCGAGCTTGAGGCCTTGCTCGGCGAGTTTGCGCTTCAGTTCTTGAAGCGACGTGTGGCCGAAGTTGGGCATCGAGAGCAGTTCGTCCTCGCTGTGCTGCACGACGTCGTTGAGCGTCATGCAGGCGAGGTTCTCGAGCGCGCGGCGCACGCGGATCGACAGGTCGAGCTGCGACAGCGGGCGGTCGAGCAGGCTTCCGCCCTCCGCGGGCGCGGCGCCGGCGGCCGCCGCGCGCGGACGCGTGGCGGCTTCCACCGAGGCCACGGCCTCTTCGTGCTTCATGCCCAGGCGCAGGCCCTTGCTGCCGAGGATCTCCTTGATCTCGTTGAGCGAGGTCTCGCCGAAGTTCTTGTAGGAGAGCAACTCCGCCTCGGTGAGCTTCACCAGGTCGCCCAGCACCAAGATGTTCATCTTGTTGAGGCAGTTGCGCGCGCGCACCGAGAGTTCGAAGTCGGTGATCGGCGTGCGCAGGATCTGGTTCAAGCGGTCTTCCTTCCGCTCGAGATCCTCGTCGTAGTACATGTCGATCGCCGAGCGCGCGTCCTCGAGGTAGATCCGCGCGCGCGAGTTGGTCGGCTCGTTGCGGACGATCACGTCGTAGCAGGCCGCCGCTTCCTGATCGCGGCCGAGGTCCTCGAGCAGGATGCCGAGGTTGAACAGCACCGACTTGTCGATCGGAAGCTGGCGCGCGAGCGAGCGGTAGGCCTCGAGCGCGATGTCGTCCACGCCGCAACGTTCGGCGAGGTGCGCCAGGCGCGAGAGGTTGGTGCGGTGGTGCGGGTCGATCTCGCGCGCCGCCGCGTAGTCGTCCAACGCAGCTTCGAACTCGCGCTCGATTTCGAGCGCACGGCCACGCAGGTAGTGGAACTCGGCGCTGCTGGCGAACTCCGAGGGCGCGCTCTTGAGCGCCTCGCGCACCGCGGCCGCGCCGGCTTCGGCGTCGCCCTTGGCGAGTGCGATCTCCAGTTGTGCGTCGAGCCACAGTCCGCGCGGCTTGGGCTCGGCGGGATACTGCTGGGTGAGGCGCGCGAAGATCGGGGCCGCTTCCGAGCAGCGGCCGAGCGACATCAGCGCGCCGCCGCGGGTGAAGGCCGACACCACGTCGTTCTGCTCGTAGGAGGCGAGCGCCTGCGCCGCCTGCTCGTAGCGTCCGATCATCCACAGTCCCAGTCCGCGTCGACGGCCTTCGTCGCCGGCCGTGCCCAGGGACTCGACGCTGCGCGTGAAGCTCTCGAGCTCCCGGCGCGAGCGGAACACTTCCGTGCGCGCGATCGCGAGCGTCGTGAAGTTCGGGATCGGGGCCGTGCGCAGGTCGAAGGCGGCTTCGGGCGCGGTGGCGTCGGTCGTCGCGTCGAGGGCGGACGGGCTGGTGGTCATCGCTGGAGCCAAAGAGGGTGCAAAGAGTGGGGCGGAGCGGGCAGGCGCGACCCGGGGAGGGCCAATGCAAGCGGGGGAGGATATCGGTTGGCGCGCGTGGGCGTCAACTTGTGAGCCTCGGGCGCGGCGCGGGCGAGCTCGTAGAGTGGGGCCCATGTCCGGTTGCATCTTCTGTCGGATCGCCCGCGGCGAGGCGCCCGCCAGGGTGGTCCTCGCGGGCGAGCGAGTGCTCGCCTTCCACGACATCCGGCCCCTGGCGCCGACGCACCTGCTCGTCACCCCGCGCGAGCACATCGCGTCGCTGTGGGAGCTCGACGATCCCCAGCTCGCCGGGGAGTTGCTCCACGTAGCTGCGCGGGTGGCACGCGAGGCCGGACTCGAGCGCGGTTTTCGGGTCATCACCAACGCGCGCGAGCACGGCGGGCAGGAAGTCGAACATCTGCACTTGCACGTGCTCGGCGGCCGACGGCTGGGCGCGATGTTGCCGCGCCTGTTCTGAGCCGTCGCCGCAAGCTGCGGCCGTGCAATCGCTTCGCGCGATTGCGCTCACGGCGCTGGAACTGAGCGCGCGGTTGTGCTGAAACCTCGCGGCGCCGTGGAATCGCCGCGCTGCGCGCTCGTGTGGAGACGAGCGCCGCCGGCGAACAGCGCGTGGGAGGAAGAATCGTCGATGGACAAGCTGGTCATTCAGGGCGGCCGGCCGCTGCGCGGCTCGGTCAAGGTGGCGGGTTCGAAGAACGCAGTGCTTCCGGTGCTGGCGGCGTCGCTGCTCACCGACGAACCGCTGGTGATCCCCAACGCGCCGCGCGTCGCCGACGTGCGCTCGATGCTCAAGGTGCTCGAGAGCCTGGGTTCGCGCGTCGTGCAGCACTCCGACGGCGCCATCGAGGTCTGCTCGGCGTCCGTTCCGCACAGCGAAGCGACCTGGGAGCACGTGCGCCGCATGCGCGGATCGGTCACGGTGCTCGGTCCGCTGCTGGCGCGCATGCACCGCGCCTGCGTGAGCTTGCCCGGCGGCTGCGTGATCGGCGTGCGTCCGATCGACCTGCACATGAAGGGCATGCGCGCGCTCGGCGCGAAGGTCGACCTCGACGGCGGCGACGTGCGCGCCGAGGCCGTCAGCGGCCTGGTGGGCAGCGAGATGTACCTGGGCGGCGCGCAGGGGCCGACCGTGCTGGGAACCGCCAACGTGATGATGGCGGCGACGCTCGCCAAGGGGCGCACCGTGATCCACGGCGCGGCCTGCGAACCGGAGGTCGTCGACCTGGGCGACTGCCTGATCAAGATGGGGGCCAAGATCCACGGGTTGGGCTCGCCGCGGATCGAAATCGAAGGCGTCAAGCGCCTCCACGGCGCCCAGCACGCGGTGATCCCCGACCGCATCGAGGCCGGCACCTTCGTGATCGCGGGCGCCTTGACCGGCGGCGCGGTGCGCGTCGAGAACTGCCGCCCCGACCACCTGATGATCCTCCTCGAGCGCCTGAGCGAAGCCGGCCTCGCCTACGACCACGGCGAGGATTGGATCGCGACGGTGCCCTACGACACCCGCGCGTACGGCCCGCGCCCGACCGACGTCACGACGTTGCCGTACCCGGCCTTCCCGACCGACCTGCAGGCGCAGTGGATGGCGCTCATGACGACCGCGCGCGGGATGAGCTTGATCAGCGAGACGATCTTCCCCGATCGCTACATGCACGTCGCGGAGTTGATGCGCATGGGGGCGAACATCCGCCGCCAGGGGGCTTCGGCCATCGTCATGGGCCCCGCGCAACTGACCGGCGCCCAGGTCATGGCGTCGGACTTGAGGGCTTCGGCGGCGCTCGTGCTCGCCGGCCTGGTCGCGCGCGGCCAGACCGAGGTGCACCGCGTGTACCACATCGACCGCGGCTACGAGCGCATCGAGGAGCGCTTGAAGGAGATCGGCGCGTCGATCGTGCGCGTCGACGAGAAGGTCTCGATCGACACCAGCGAGCCCGACGAGGAACCGGCGAGTTCCGCGGCGTTGCGCGACAAGGTGATCGTGCCCGCGTCGCCGCTTCCCAGCGGCGCGTGAGCGGGGCCCTCGGGCAGGGGCTCGGTCGCTTTCTTCGGTAGGCTTGCGCGCCGCATGGAGACCAGCCCCGCCTCCGACGATCCGTTTCGACCGCCGCAGTCGGCGCCCGCGGCGCCTTCGGAGCAGCGCCGCGTGTCCGGCGCCTCGACCGAGTGGGACCCGGTCGAGGTCTACACCTTGGCCTGGAACGCGCTGCGCGCACATCCGCTGACGGTGCTCGCGTTCCTGCTGGCGGGGATCGTGCAGCTGTCCGTGTCGTTCGTGCTCAGCGTCGCCGCGTTCGCGCTGGACATCGACGTTCAGACCCCGCTCACCACCACCTGGTACACCTACCAGTTCGTGAACTACGCGCTCGCGGCGCCGCTGGCTGCGTACACGAACTTGGGCATGGCGCGCTTCTCCCTGGAGTTGCTGCGCGGCCAGCGTCCCGGCATCGAGCGCGTCTTCTCGACCGAGGGCTACCTCACGTCCCTGCTGGCGACGGTGCTCGCGCAGTTCGCCGTGCCGGTGCTGTACGCGCTTTTGGCAGGGCTCACGGTTGGTCCGGGCGCCGCGCTGTTCTTCGCGACCGACGGCGGCGTCTTGAGCTGGTTGCTCATCGCAGTGGGCGCGTTGGTGTGGTTGTGCGGCGTGGCCTACGGGAGCGTGCGGATCCTGTGGTGGATGTCCGCGATCGCCCACGGCGAGCGCGACGCACTGCGCGCCTTCCGCGTCGCCATCGAGCGCAGCTCCGGCCAGTTCTGGCCGATCTTCGCCGTGCTCCTGGCGACGATTCCGCTGTTCCTGATCGCGGTCTTCCTCGGCTGTTGCCCGGGATTGTTCGTCGGACTGCTGGTGACGCTGCCCGCCGCGATCGCGCTCTACACCACGGCGTTGATGGCCGGATTCCTCGCCACTGCGGGGGAGCGCCCCAGCATGCCGGCGCGCGAGTAGTCGCCGGCCGGTTTCGGGCGGTGGGCTTTCGGCGGCAGACTCCCTGGGCCAAATTGCCGGGCCCGCGCGCGCCGCGGGCCATGCGCGAGTAACCTGCGCGCTTCACGACCATGTTCGAATCGCTCTCCCAACGCCTGACCGGCGCGTTCACCTTCCTCCGCGGCCAGGCGGAACTCCGCCCCGAGAACATCGAGGAGGGGCTGCGCGCCGTGCGCGCCGCGCTGCTCGAAGCCGACGTGCACTTCAAGGTCGCCGCGGATTTCACCGAGCGCGTGCGCGAACGCGTGCTCGGCGCGAAGGTGATCAAGGGCGTCGAGGCCTCGCAGCAGTTCGTGCACGCCTGCCACGAAGAACTCGTGGCCCTGATGGGGCCCGAGGACGGCAAGCTCGAGTTCGCCAAGCAGCCGCCGACGATCGTGCTCATGGCGGGTCTGCAGGGCGCGGGCAAGACCACCACGTGCGCCAAGCTGGCCAAGCACTTCGTCGAGAAGCACAAGCGCCGTCCGCTGCTGGTCGCGGCCGACGTCAAGCGCCCCGCCGCGGTGGAGCAACTCAAGGTGCTCGGCGCCAAGATCGGCGTGGCCGTGTTCCACGCCGAGGGCCAGGCCGCGCCCGAGGTCTGCGCGCGCGGCGTGGCGCACGCGCGCCAAAACGGCTTTGACCTGGTGATCCTCGACACCGCCGGCCGACTGCACATCGACGACGAGATGATGGCCGAGGTCGCCGAGGTCGCGCGCCGCACGCAGCCGCACAACCAGATCCTGGTCGTCGACGCGATGACCGGTCAGGACGCCGTGCGCTCCGCGCAGGCCTTCCACGAGAAGCTGGCGCTCACGGGTTTGATCCTCACCAAGCTCGACGGCGATGCGCGCGGCGGCGCGGCCCTATCGATCAAGTCGATCGTCGGCCGCCCGATCTTGTTCGCCGGCATGGGCGAGAAGATCGACGACCTCGACGCGTTCCATCCCAAGCGCATGGCCGGCCGCATCCTCGGCATGGGCGACGTGGTGGGGCTGGTCGAGTCGGCGGCTTCGAAGATCAGCGAAGAGGAGGCCCAGGCCTCGTTCGAGAAGATGGTCCTGGGCGACTTCACGCTCGAGGACATGCTGGCCCAGCTGCGCATGATCAAGCGCCTTGGGCCGATGAAGAAGGTGCTCTCGATGATGCCCGGCATGGGGCAACTGGGCGATCTCGACAAGCTGGTCGACGACAAGCGCTTCGCGCGCATGGAGGCCTTGTTCACCTCGATGACGCCGCGCGAGCGGCTGCGGCCGGAGATGATCGACATGTCGCGGCGGCGGCGCATCGCACGCGGCGCGGGGCAGGATCCCAACGCCGTGGGTGAGCTGCTCAAGGCCCACCAGGGCATGAAGCGCATGATGAAGGAGCTCAACAAGCTCGGCCTCGGCGCCCAGCTGGGCGCCAAGCAGAAGCAGGACACGCTGCGCTCGATGTCGCCCTCGGGCGAACTGGCGGCCGGCCCCGGCGGCGGCGGCGGCTTGTTCGGCGGGATGGGGGGCCTGGGAGGTCTGGGTGGGCTCGGCGGCCTGGGCGGCCTGTTCGGCGGCGGCCCGCGCGGCGGTGGAATGCCGGGGCTGGGCGGCGGGCTGGGCGGCATGCCTGGCCTGGGAGGCGGCGGTCCCGGCCGTCCGATGGGCAGCTCACCGACGCGTCAGGGCGGCTCCAAGCGCAAGAAGGACCAGCAGCGCAAGAAGCGCAAGTGAACGGGGCGCGGCGGGCGCCCGGCGGCGAACGCCGGGCCGGACGCAGCGGCGGATCGGTGCTTGTTGGCCGTGCGCTGCGTCATTATGCTCTCCGCCCTTTCGCAGCGTCCGACGAGCCCGACGGGCGCGGCTCGCGTGCGTCCCGACCAACGCGACCAACACTCCAGAGCCCGGCCGCGAGCTCACTCCCTCCAATCGTCCATCCATGTCCGTCGTCATCCGTCTCAAGCGCGAAGGCCGCAAGAACCTCCCCTCGTACCGCATCTCCGTCGCCGACCCGCGCGCCCCGCGCGATGGCGCCGTGATCGAGAAGCTCGGCTTCTACGATCCGCGCGCCAGCTCGGCGGAGCGTGAAACGCAGTTCAACAAGGAGCGCGCGGAGTACTGGATCGGACAGGGCGCGCGCCTGAGCCCGACCGTCCGCACGCTGCTGCGCGATGCGGGCGTGACCACCTTCCGCCCCAAGCCGGAGCACGATCGCTCGGGCCGCAAGGCGAAAACCGCAACCAAAGCGCGTCGCGAGAGAGCGAAGGCCGCGCGCCTGGCCGCGAAGGCAGCGCGTCCCAAGCACCGCCGCAAGCCCAAGACGGAAGAGAAGGCGAAGAAGTAGCGGAGTCGGCGTCGGCCGCGCCGCGGCTCGCAGCGCGGACGTCCGGCGCAACTCCCCAGGCTTTTCGTCGCGTCGCGCGTGCACCCGCGCGGCGCCGACCTCTCGGGGCGCCCTCGGCGGCGTTCGGGATGTCCGGCCAGTGCAGGCCCACGTGCGCGGTCGGTGCAGCGCCGCTCGAGGCCGTTCACGGCCCCGCCTGCCCTCAAGTGTTTGCGCGCTTCCGGGCGCGTTTCCCTGACCCTCGCACCGCTGACCTCGAGATTGCTTCCGCGTGGCCAAGAAGTCCGACATCGCCTCCAAGCTGCTCGCCAAGGTCGAGCCCCAGTACCCGCTCCCCGAGACGTTGCCCGACGTCAATTTGGTGCAGCAGGGGCTGTACTTCGCGCTGCGTCGCAAGCTGCCCGCGGACGCCTCCAAGGCGGCGCTGCGCAAGCTGATCGACGCCTACGCGGACTGGAACGAACTGCGCATCGCGCAGGCGCAAGAGATCAACGGCGTCCTGCAACTGGGCCCCAAGGGCATCGCGGTCGCGCGCGAGGTGCGCGAGTACCTGCAGGAAGTCTTCCAGCGCAGCCACGGCATGTCGCTGGAGTTTCTGCGCGACGACCCGCAGTCGACGCAGCGCTTCGTTTCGATCCTGCCGTACGTCGGCATGGCGATGGCGCACCACCTGCTGTACATCGCCGGCAATGGGGAGCTGCCCGTCACGCCGCCGCTGGTGCGCGTGCTCGACCGCCTCGGTCTGGTGTCCCGCACCGCGTCGATCAAGAAGGCGCGCGCGTCGATCGAGCCGCTGATCCCCGACGGCAAGGAACTCGAGTTCGCCTACAAGTTCGGCGAGGTCGCCAGCCGCTGGTGCGACGCGCGCAAGCCCGCGTGCCACCAGTGCGTGCTCGTCGACGACTGCAAGTTCGGCAAGAAGGCGTACCGCGACTGGAAGGTGCAGCAGGAACGCATGGAGCAGCAGCGCGCGCGCGAAGCGGCGCGCCTGGCCGTGCTCGCCAAGAAGGAAGAAGAGCGCCTGCGCAAGGAAGCGGAGAAGCAGCGCAAGAAGGCCGAGGTCGAGGCCGCGCGGCGTGCGAAGGACGCCGAGCGTTTGGCGGCCATCGCGGCGCGCAAGCAGGCTGCCGAAGATGAGCGGCTCGCCAAGGAGCAGGCGCGCATCGACGCGCAGCGCAAGCGCGAGGCGGAGGCCGCGCGCAAGAAGGCCGAAGAGGCGGCGCGCAAGCAGGCCGCGGCCAAGAAGAAGATCGAGGACCAGAAGAAGGCTGCGGCCGCCAAGAAGAAGGCGGACGCTGCTGCGGCGGCGGCCAAGAAGAAGGCCGCGGCCGACAAGAAGTCTGCGCCCAAGAAGAAGGCTCCAACGAAGAAGCCCTGAGCGGAGCGCGACGGCATGGCGAGCGACGAACTCGAGCGCATCGTGCTCGCTTCGGCGTCGCCGCGCCGACGCCAGTTGTTGTCGGCCGCCGGGCTGCGCTTCAGCGTGCGTCCGGCGGACGTCGACGAGGACCTTGCGGCGTTCGAAGACCCCTCGAACGCGGCGCTCGAATTGGCCTGTCGCAAGGCGCGCGCGGGTGCGCGCCAGTTGGGCGCCGCCGCCGCGGGGCGTTGGGTGCTCGGCGCGGACACGATCGTCGCCGTGCGCCACGGCGCGGCCTGGAAGCTGCTCGGCAAGCCCGCGGACGCAGCGGAAGCCGCGGCGATGCTCGAGGCGTTGTCGCGCGCGCGGCACCAGGTGATCACCGGCGTGTGCGTGGTGCGCGGCGGCGACGGGCTCGAGTGCGCGGCGAGCGAACGCACGTGGGTCACCATGCGCGCGATTGCGCCAGCCGAGCGCGCGGCGTACGTCGCCAGCGGCGAGTGGCGCGACAAGGCCGGCGGTTACGCGATCCAGGAGAACGCCGACCGCTTCGTGACCGCGCTCGAGGAGGGCGGCTTCGACAACGTGGTCGGGCTCCCCGTCGGATTGACGCTGGAGTTGCTGCGCCGCGCGGGAGCGCCGGGGCCCACGCTCGCGGGCGCCTGACGCGAACCTTGCCGGCGCACCGGGCGCCCGCTACCCTTTTTGGCCCTCGTTCCCGTTCCGATGGGGGCGTTCGCCCCCGACTGTTCGATCCTCAAAGGCCGCCGACCAAGACCGGCGCGCATCCTTCTCCGATGAAGTCCGACATCCACCCCAAGTACTTCGACTGCAAGGTGCACTGCGGCTGCGGCAACACGTTCCAGACGCGCGCCACGGTCAAGGAACTGCGCGTCGAAATCTGCAACGTGTGCCACCCGTTCTACACGGGCAAGCAGAAGTTCGTCGACGCCGCCGGCCGCATCGACAGCTTCATGCGCCGCTACGGCAAGAAGACCGCGGAAAAGGCCTGAGAGTCGTGAGCGCGCCGCTGCGGGTCGGACAGTTCCGGCCCGGCGGCGCCGTACCTGCGCGCTCTCGTACGCCGCATGGCCCTCGCTGAAGCACTGCTGCGCAAGCTGCGCGAGTCGCGCACCAAGTACGAGGCGCTGACCGAGGAGATCTCCGCGCAGGCGCAGGCCGGCGCGGGGAAGAAGCTGCCCCAGCTGATGCGCGAGCGCGGCGCGCTGCAGAAGCAGGTCGAGCTGATCGACGCGCTCGAGGACATCGAACGCCGGCGCGCGGACGCGACGGCGCTGCTGGCGGACCCCGAGATGTCCGCGCTGGCCAAGGACGAACTCGCCAGCCTCGAAGGCGAGTCCCTGGCGCTCGAGCGCAACGTACTGGACGCGCTGACCGCGGAACCGGACGACGAACGGCGCAAGGTGATCATCGAGATCCGCGCCGGCACCGGCGGCGACGAGGCGTCGTTGTTCGTCGCCGACCTGTACCGGATCTACGAGCACTACTTCGCGGCGCAGGGTTGGAAGCACGAGATCTTCGAGGCTTCGAGCTCCGAAGTTGGCGGATTCCGCGACCTGGTGCTCGCCGTCGAAGGCGAGGGTGTGTGGCGCAAGCTCAAGTTCGAGTCCGGCGGTCACCGCGTGCAGCGCGTTCCGGCCACCGAATCGCAGGGGCGCATCCACACCTCCGCGGCCACGGTGGCCGTGCTGCCCGAGGCGGAAGAAGTAGACCTCGAGATCAACCCCGCCGACCTGCGCATCGAGACCATGCGCGCGGGCGGGGCCGGCGGACAGCACGTCAACAAGACCGAGTCCGCCGTGCGCATCACGCACATCCCGACGGGCACCGTCGCGATTTGCATGGACAACAAGTCGCAACACAAGAACCGGGCGAGCGCCCTGCGCGTTCTACGCTCGCGCTTGTTCGAGGCCGAACGCGAGCGGCAGCACGCCGAACGCGCGGCCATGCGCAAGAGCCAGGTGGGCACCGGCGACCGCAATTCGCGGGTGCGCACCTACAACTGGCCCCAAAACCGCGTCACCGACCACCGCGCCAACGAGAACTACTCCCTGGAGCAAGTGCTCGCCGGTAAGCTCTCTGGCGTGCATGAGGCTCTGCTCGCGCTGGAACGCGAAGAGCGGCTCAGTCAGCTGTGAAGGTGCGCTGGCGGGGCGTGTGTTCTGCAACCCGACTCTGAACGGTGGATAGTGCCCCAGCGCGCCGCGCTGCGCGACGCGTCCCCCAAACCGCCTGAGATCCTCCCCCAAGCCCCTCGATGTCGAACGCCAACGAATCGGAGTTCCACGAACTCGAACCTCTGGAAGAGTTGCACGAGCTCGACCCGTTGCCGGAGAGCACACCTTCTGCGGGACGCGCGAGCGCGAAGGGCGCCGCGGCTCCGGCCGCGCCTGCCGCCGCCGGAGGCGGCGAGCAGACGCCGCTCATGATCCAGAAGGCTGGTTTGGCGCTGACCTTCGCGGCGCTCCTGCCCTGGCTCGTCCCGGAGGGCTTCGAGTTGGTGCGCATGGGCGCCAAGGTCGTGATCCTGCTCGGCGGCTGGTTCCTCTACTGCGGCATCGAGCACGCCAGCGGCAACAAGACGCCGCTCGAGGCCTTGGGCAAGGCGCACAAACTCGCCCTACCGTCGGTGGCGTACCTGCTGATGCTGGTCGGTGTGTTCTTGACGTTGCTCGCCAAGCCCGTCGACGAGAAGGCCGGCTTGCCGTGGCAGGGCATGATCGAAGCCTCGGCGCTCGCGGTCGGCGTCATCGCCTGGTGCCAGGTGCACTGCTACGTCCGCACCGGCAAGTTCAATCCGATGATCGCGCTGGTGATCCCGATGTTCGGTCTCGCCGCGCTGATCAACGTGATCGTCGCGCTCGGCCTCGACGTCCCCGGCCTCGCCAAGGCGCTCGCCATCCTCGGTTCGCTCGGCGTGGCCGGCGCCGGCGCGTTCGGCGGCTACACGATGTTCCTGGGCATCAAGGCCGCCAAGGCGCACGGCGAAGCGATGAAGCGCGCCGCGGTGGAAGCCCGCGCCCAAGAACGCCGTCGCAAGCGCGGCGAAGCCTGAGCGCGGCGCGCGCGTTTTTTCGGATTCGCTTGTCGTCGACACCGGACGCACCGCGCACCGCGGGCGAGATGCTCGCGCGTGCGCGGGAGTTCCTCGTGCGCAAGGCCACCGACGCTCCGCGCCTCGAGGCGGAGTTGCTCGTCGCGCACGCGCTCGGGCTCGAGCGTCTGCAATTGTTCCTGCAACTGGACCGACCGATCACCGCCGCGGAACTTGCCCGGGCGCGCGAGCTGTTGGTGCGCCGCGGCAAGCACGAGCCCGTCGCCTACATCACCGGTCGGCGTGAGTTCTACGGCCGCAGCTTCGCCGTCGGGCGCGGCGTGCTCGTGCCCCGGCCGGAAACCGAGCTGATCGTCGACTTGGCGCGGGCCGCGCATGCGCAGTCGCCTCGCTGCAGCGTGCTCGACATCGGCACGGGCAGCGGCTGCCTCGCCATCTCCCTGGCGCTCGAGTTGAGCGCGCCGCGCGTGGTGGCTGTCGACATCAGTCCGGCGGCGCTCACCATCGCCCGCGCGAACGCCGCGGCGCTCGCGGCCCAGGTCGAGTTCGTTCTCGGAGACGGGCCCGAGGCGCTCGGCGCGTCAGCAGCATTCGATCTAGTCGTCTCCAACCCGCCGTACATCGAGCCCGGCGAGTCGCCGACCCTCGCCCCGGACGTGCGCGAGTGGGAGCCCTCCGAGGCGCTGTTCACGCCGCTGGGGGACCCCGATCACTGGCTGGTGCGCCTGAACCGAGCGGCGAACGAGCGCTTGAGCGCCGACGGCGTGGCGCTGGTCGAACTCGGCCACCAGCAGGCGCCGCGGGCGCTGGAGTTGGCCCTCTCCGCCGGGCTGCGCGCGCGCACGCACAAGGACTACGGCGGCGTCGAGCGCGTGCTCGAACTGCGCCGCGCCTGAGGCGACGACTCGAGCGAGTTCAGGCCAGCGCCAGGCGCGAGCGCACCAACGCGTCGAGCGTCGCGCGGTCGGAGTCGGCCATGTCGTGGAAGAACACCGCGATCTCGTAGTGCGCCAGCTGCGGGCTGATCTTCTCGCAACGGACCACGGCGCCCTGGCCGTGCAGTCTACGACCGGGCCCAGCCGCCGAAGCGTCGAGCTCCACACCGAGGACCGTCATCAGCGGCACCGCGCGATCCAGGTAGAAGCAGATCCCCGCGCGGCTGATGTCCCGCACCCGCGCCTGGTGCAGCGCACCGCCCAGCGAAACGGCGACCGGAAGGTCGGCGTTCGCACGCGGCCAGCGGCGACGCTCAGCGCCCGACTTTTCCTTGGCGTGCGACGACTTGTCCTGCGGCGACGGGCTCGTGCTCATGGCGTACATCGTAGGCGTCCAGAGCGCGGCCGTCCACGCGCGTAGACGCGGGCGCGCGTGCGGCGTACGCTCGCGTTTTTCGGCCTCCAATCGGCCTTCAACCGCGGAGCATCACGCGCATGTCCAGCTACAACAAAGTGATCTTGATGGGCAACCTGACTCGCAAGCCGGAGCTGCGCTTCACCGGCGGCGGGATGGCGATCTGCAAGTTCGGTCTCGCGATCAACCGCCGCTTCAAGGACCAGAGCGGCGAGTGGAAGGAAGAGCCCACGTTCGTCGACGTGACCATCTTCGGCAAGCGCGGCGAGGCCTTCGCGAAGTACCACGACAAGGGCAAGCAGGCCTTCATCGAAGGCTCGCTGCGCTACGACACGTGGGATGACAAGCAGAGCGGCGAGAAGCGCTCGAAGTTGTACGTGGTCGGCGACGAGTGGCAGTTCGTCGGCGGCGGCGGCGGTCCGCGCGGCATGGCCGCAGAGGACGGCGGCGACGAAGGCGCAGGCGCCGGCGGCTTCGGCGGGGGAGCTGAACGCTCGGGTGGTTACGGCGGCGGTGGCCAGGGTGGCGGCTACGGCGGCGGCGCCTACGGAGAGGGCGGCGGCGGTGGCGGCGCCCGCGGCGGCGCGCCCGCGCCGATGGACATCGACGACACGCCCTTCTGACGTAGCGCTTCTCCGATGCGGCTGACCGTGCAGTTGTTCGCGGCGTTGCGCGAGCGGGCGGGCGCTTCGCGCCTGGAACTGCACGACCTGCCCGACACGTTCGACGTGGCGGCGCTCAAGCTTGAGCTCGAGCGCCGGCAGCCTCAGCTCGGCCCGTTGCAGCACGTGCGCGGCGTGCTCGGCACGAGCTACGTTCGCGACGACACC
>Ga0169931_10009774_pt1 | contig 13785 bp, 12 predicted proteins | sample Kivu_15m_20L_FD_129675 | JGI IMG/M metagenome (GOLD analysis project Ga0169931, IMG submission 129675) | Freshwater microbial communities from Lake Kivu, Western Province, Rwanda to study Microbial Dark Matter (Phase II) - Kivu_15m_20L... | ecosystem: Environmental > Aquatic > Freshwater > Lake...
CAATAAAAAAGAAATATTTTTTACAAACTATTTCAAAGAAAACTTTGAATCATATTGCAAAAATCTTTTATGTACATTAGGAACACATAACACTAAATTAGCAAGGGATTATTTTAAAGAAAATGAAGAAATAGATAGTGAAATTAATGCAATTCAAGCTGCCTCAATTAAAATTACTGCATCAGCTTTTTTATGCGATCACAAAAACGATTCGATTTTTTATTTGATAGGGACTAACAACGGTAAGATTGCCATGATTGATATATTTTTCGATGAACAGCTGAATTTGAGTCCTGTGATTATGATTGATTACCATACAACAAGTATAACATCTCTTCATATCTATGAAAATAGAATACTTATTGCAGCTAGCATCGATGGAATGATTACGTTTACTGACATATCTAAGGAGAAAATATCAAAATATTCTTATAAGCATGCAGACAAATTAAAGAAAGCAGACAAAATTTTTGATGTCAATAATTCAGAGGAAGGAAGAAAATCACAAACTTTCGAAGCTTCTTTTAAGTCAAATTACTACTACAGCAAAAAGAAATTCCTTATAGGGAAGGATATTTCAGATATGATTGTTGTCGATGAGGAACCATCGAAAGACAGTCACAAAACCGATTCAAGTTGTAGATTTGTAAATCTATTGCCTTTACAAACTTTTAAAAATTATAACAAATTGAAAAGGATCATATTTATAACACAATTAGACAATTTTACTTTTACAATAGACGAAAATTCGAAGTCTAAAATTTTAGGATTTGAACTTGAGAATAATTCTGTGTTAGTAATAAATATGAGCACATTAAACATTATATACAGATATAACATATATTCAGAAAAGAATGACATTACAGCAATTTATCATATTTCTAGTGAAAAATGTTTAATCTTCTATCAGGATAATAATATCATAAAAATTGTTAATTATGTAACTAAAACTGCTGATAGAATAGTTAGTGATTTGAATAAGATTTATTTAATCTTGCGTGTTGAAGAGAAATTAAAAATTTATTTTAATGATTCAGGTGAAAAAATTTTGACAAATGATTTTAATCCAAGATATCATAGATTAAAACAAGAAGAGAGAGAAGACAAAAATAAAAAAAAATTAAATCATAACCCCCTTGGCAGAAATATTTCTTCCAACCACACAGAAAAATCCACTAAGCATTTTGAATTGAATTCACAAAGCATACTATCTTTAGAATATATCACGCAAGTTTTAAAGAATCCTAATGAAAAGAAGATATTTATCCAAAAGTATTTGTACAATTTGTATAACATGAGGAAAATGCATATGAATTTAACATTTAGCAAGTTCGAATCTGTTTGGTTAAAGAAGGCAGAAATATATATTATCGACCAAATATTTCAAATAATCAACTCGGATTGGATGTCTGAAGCTATAAAGAAAATCAAAATAATGAATCTTCTTTACAATCCGCTAACACACTACAAACTCTTTAATCGATTTGATTATGAAACTCAAGGAATAGAGGAAAATACAATAATTATAGGAAATCAGGTTAATGAATATTTATCCTTAAACATTGAAGATTTCTCTCTGTTTGTTGAAAAATTAGAAAGTAAGACACACGTTCCTGATTCCCTTAAAAGAAGAAATAATTTCTACAATATCATATCTCTGTTCAGGATATGGAATCTAGCAATAGAACAGGATATAAAAGTTTTTAATCAGCTAAAAGTTTTTCAACCGATTTTCGAATTTTGTTTTATTCTTAAAGGATATGACTGCTCAATATCGCTAATTTTGAATGAAGAAGGAGAAACTAGAGAGAGCTTTGCTGGACATTTTAATTTTTTTATGAATTATATGAATTCAGATGATAATACGAAAAAAATAATGAAAGAGGAAAAGTTCTGCAACAAAAAATACATAGTTAATAGGCAACAAGGATTTCTAGTAAATTACAAAAATTTCATAGTGTCCTCTAATTTATCGCACTTAATGAATTTGACTTTTTTCAGTGTATTAATTGCTGCACTGGGATTTCAAGAATCAAACGAAATTTGCAGTGTGATGACTTCAGAAAAAAACATGCTACGTTCTTTATCCCAGCAGAAATTTATTCTATTTACTAAACTTGATGCTATCAACAGATTTATGTACGATTACTCAGACAGCTTAACGATCGCTAATAAAGATATTATCTTATTAGACTATCTTAACATAAAATATGCAGAATTCAATGATCCAAAAAATAAAGAAGATTTTGAATCAAAGTATGCAAATTTGATTAAAATGATCTGTTCATATTTGAATATGATTTATGTTTTCTTGTTTGATTTAGAAAATCTAGAAGATACATCCAAAAATTTTTGTCTTTTGAATAAAGATAAAAACCTAGACATCCTTAAGTTATCTGTAATCTCAGATTTTGAATTATCTCTTATAGATATTCTAATCATGAATAATTCTATAGCAGAACCAAAAGACAAATTAGATGAAATTACAATGACAAAAATATGTCATCTTTTGATTGTTATTGTATTTAAAATATTGAACCCATCTTTTTCTCACTTCCACAAACCGAATTATTCAAAATCAGTGGTCGAATTATTAACAAGATCCACTGATTCGATTGATAAAATCTATAAAGAAAATTTAGCCAATAATGCCAAATTTCTAATCGATTTCTACGCTAGTATTAAACTTCCTATTGATTTAGAAGGACTTTTCAAAAAATACGAAATTGGTAATTGCACAGTAATCAAATCAGAAAACAATCTAAACTTTATAAAAATAATGCTTGCTAAACTCATCAAAAATTTCTCTAAGGTCAATATAAGCTACATTTTGAAAATAATAGTAGAAGAATTTAAAAAGAAAACACACGAATATGATTATTTTTCTTATCTTCTTGAAATATTATGGATCATATTCAGAGAGAAAAATTCAAAACACGTAAATTTCTTACCGCCCTTGATTAACTTGATAATAAACGCGATGTCTCCACAAAATAAGGAAATGAGAACATTCTGTGTAGAAAATGCTAAAAAGGTTTTATCTTGTCTATTACCAAATTACCCCATGATTTCATTCCATCAAAATCGTCAAGTATTATAAATGATTATTTACAATTTTTAGCGTCTTTCAGTCGGTGCTAATGATGGTAAGATTTACATATATGACCTCGCATCCTGTAACATGTGGAAAAATCTCAATGCTCACACTAACGAAATTAATGCCTTAACTTTCGATTCTACAGGAAATATCTTGATTAGTTACAGCTCCCCAGAGGCTACTGTAAAATTCTGGAAGGTAATTTAAAAATATATACACATTAATTATATTAAATTTATTCAGATTGGTCTGACTAATTTCTTCTCAAATTTCTTTTCTATGAAAGATGGTTATTACAAATCTGAAAAATTCAAACTTATTGAATCAGAAATTAAAAATGAAGATAAGATAAATATTGTGAAGCTTCAATTGATGCCAAAAAACGATAATAAAGTTGTTTTAATAAGAGAAGATAAAAGTGTTGAAGTTCTCAGTCTTTGAAAATAAATATCTTAAAATAATAATCTACTTAATAAAAATATAATTGAATTCCTTATTTTTATAAAATAAATAAATTTTCTATCGATGATCTTTTTAATCTTTTTAGAAACTTATCTTTTTTTATATGGTGCTAGGATTTCCTCAATTTCTTTAATTCTAGTTTTATTAGTTTTATATTTCTGGTATTCGAATTCGATTCCTATAATGTCCTTGTAATATTTAACTCTTCTATTATGAACTTCGTAAAATTCTTTTTGATAAGCATGTAATCTCTGTTTCAATTCCACTTGTTCTCTTAAAAGAGTATCTAACTCCTTTTCGTAAGCATTGAATTCACTTCTAGTAAGCTTTTTGTCTTTGCTTACCGAGTGTGATTTTTTTGAACTATTTGATTTTTCATCTAAGCTAAGGAGATCATTAGCTTTACTATCATTATTGCTTGATATTGAAAAAATTGAGGAAGCTGAGGACGACCTTTCTTTACGTGTATTGTCCTTGCCGTCCTTTCCAATATTAAAAGTATTATATGGGCTGATATTTGAATTCATATTCATATTATTTGTGACTGAATTGTGTCTCTTTTCTTCCCCTTTAAAGAAAGATTTATTGGTGCCTAAATTAACGTTATTCAAGTTTATTTCAGAAATATTGGAAGAATGGTCGTTAAGAGTACCCAAATTTGCAACATTAGATAGATTTACTGCTGATGTATCTGGGATTTTTTTGTTTGAGGAAGAAGAATTTGATTTACCTGAATTGTTGGAACTTTGTCTGGAATATGCTCCAGTTGAAACAGCTTTGCCGTCTGAACTTTGTTTTTGATCAATTGTATTTTTTAAATTTTTGTAGTACATGTATAATGGCCGCATCACTTCTTTTTCCGTTCTAGTTGGAGAACGATGGAATAAATCTAAAAATTCGTTATCATATCTTTTAAGTTCTGCCTTGACTTTTGCTTTTTCTGCTAGAAGGAAGTCCAATCCAAAATTGATTAAATTTTTGCTTTTTATTCTTTGCTCATCAACGTTTAGCCTACGCATAGCTTCTTCTAATTTATTGCGTCCTGTGGTTTTCCAAACAATTAAGCTGTTGTATTCACCTGTTTTTAAATTCTGAGTGGAAAGTAAATTTTCATTTTCTTTTCTGTTTGAACCTATTAGATTGTAAAAAAAATTAGAAAAGCATTACTCTTAGGAATATCTGATCTAAAATTTTCTTCATTACTCTTGAAATAATTTAAATGCTTTGCAGGATTCATAAACAATTTTGATACAGTGGATGTTAGTATATCGTTTATCAATTCAAGTTCCATTTATTTTAAATTAAAAAATATTTTGAAATCAAAAATTAATTTTCTTGTTGTTGCTAATATTCTAAAATATTCCAGGATATGAATTTATAATATTCTGCAAAAATTCATGGAATAAAAATCGAATCCGATTCTGTTATAGTTAATATATTTATCGAAATCTAATATATTATTTCTATATATATAAAAAGAAATTTTATTAGAAGGTTAGCATCAATGTTAATATAATTAATTATCCTAATTAAAATAATAAAAAATCAATGTTTAAAGGTTTTCTCTCAACGATAGATAGAAACAGAGAAAGAATTATAAAATTTTTTATTTTATGTTCAACTGTTAAATTCATTATATCTTTAATGTATCGATTGTACACGATCAAAGAATCCAGAACACAATTCGAATCAACCACGAACTTATACTCTCTTTTTATTGTTTGTGCTATTTTCTTACACGAATTTATACCATGTTTTATGTGTGATGTAGTGACTGAAAATTTTAAGGCAATAACAAATTACAAAGGCAAAGGAATATTATTTATTTTAGTTTCTATTATATATATGTCACCCTCAATGGATGACCAAAATAATTACTCATCCTATCTGCTATTTTTAGCGGGAACAATTTTACTTATTGCAGATCGAAATCGAAATTCTGATAATTCAAATCAACCTATATCATCAGGAAATTTCGCCAGTAATGATAACAAAGCCAGTAATGACCTTTGTGAATCTTCTCCCATCACAAGTGGTCAAAGAACCGGTGTAATATCTATCAATTTAGTAAATGATTCGACTCCTCCTAAGAAGACACTAAATCCTTATGAAATTCCTGATGATTTTTAAAATGTTAGATCATAATTATTTAAATATTCGTATATAATTATTAATAATCCTTTACACATTTATTGGAATTTTAATATGAAAATGATGGGTTTATTTTGACTAATAAATTAATAATTAAATTTTTATGTAAAAAAGTAAAAATATTAGTCAAAATTATTTTCGCTTCTAACTGTCATAGTTCTTATAAAGAGTTATTAGATTTTATAATATAATGAACTGCCTGCTAAACGAAGATTCCTTAAATTGTAGAACAAATAGGTACTTTAGCTACCCAGACATTTTTGTAATATTTACTTTCGTCCTTAGATATGCTATTTTTAGAAGAATATTTAATCATCCACCATTTACAATTTCACATAAGCATGAATTTAGAAATACCTATATTAAATGTAATCAAGAAGAAGATTTTTACAATTGAATCTTTGGTATCAAACAAATCATAAAAACGGGAATTATAAATTAAAAACTGTTTTAATTTTAAATTTCGAATATTTTATTTAAATAAAATATACATCTATAAAATTTTATCTTTAAATTTACATTAGAATTAAAAATCACTTCAAAATAAAAAATAATTAAATTATTTCATTTTAACTTGGGAATTTGATCTCGAAACTCCTAAAGCAGCCGCTGAGTATTTATTACCTAAAATAAATTAAAAAAATATTAACTTGAATAATTCACAGATTGAGTAGGGTTAATTATATATTTATTCTTAAAATCGCTTGCTCTAGAAGAGAAATTATATCCTCTCGCTGTTATGGATTCATCGTTATCATATCTTTCTGGTTTCAATTGATTAATATCACTACTATTATAGTTGTATCTTAATCTTTCATTTTGAGAAATTGATCTTACTGATTTGCTTCCCTGGCTTGTCCTATTAGGGATTATCTGATCAATTCCTGATCTTTTGGGAGTCTCCCTAGAATAATTAATCGGATCATAGCCAATCAAATAATTAGAATTAGTATGACTACTCGTATTCTTTACGTTAATCAAATTTTTAGTTGACGGTGTTCTGTTCATTGAGGAATAGATATTTTCATTTTTATTATAATTATTGCTAGAATCTCTGGTATGTTTCCCCTTTAGTCCTATAGCAGATGAAGGTCTAACAGTGCTTTGGCTTGTGTTATATGTGTAATTGTTAAAATTATATGAATTCTTTATATTGTTGTCAATTAAACTTGAATACTTGACATTTGGATTAATTTGATTCGTATTAATTGTTTTATTCAGCCCTGATTTTATAATTTGGCTGTTTTTTATTATGTTTGCACGGATTTCATTTGTAGAACCTGTGTTAGAATCCAAATTTATGTTGAGATTCTTTATGTTATTTGCTTTTATTTGAGCTTGCTGACTGTTTTTCAGGAAATCGATATTATTGTTACTTCTGCTTATTAAATGAATATTATTCATTTTCTCCATATTAGCTTGACTTTGATTAGTGGTGGGCGCAATATTACTATTTCTGAATGTATTTATAGATTTGATTTTCTTTTCATTTGGGTTTAGTATAAAATTGTTTATATGGTTGTTAATTATTTTAATGTTGATGTTCTGTTTATCAGCTTCTTTTTTAATATTACTTTGCTTTTCTAGTTGATCGTATGAATTGATCATCTCATTTTGATTGGATAAATATCTATTTGTATTAAGACTGGTGCTATTTTCTTGCATTTGAGACTTTTCTCTCTGTGAGACTAGATTCGAACTATATTTCGGAATGTTTCTATCATCCTGTTGAAGTATTTTGCTGTTATTTGTTACGGCTCTTTTTAAGTTATTAGGATTATTTGAGTAATTATAATCTAATTTCTCATCTTTCAAAATTTTATAGCTATAATCTTTAATATTTTTAATAGTTGGAGTGCTAGATTTTAAAGGTATTTGATTATTATTTTCGTTATTACTCTTATTTAAATTTTCTCTCGACATTTTGTAAGAGTTCAAGATAGACACAGCCTTGGGATAACTTATTTCATTATTATCTGACATTTTTTTAATAAAGTCACGTACATCTGGAACATAAGCCAAAAATTCAAGGATAGGAGAAATATTAAAGAGTTCTCTATCTTTTTTATCATCAAACCAATTTTTAATAGGAAATCCATTATCAACGTTTAAGGCATATGAGAATGGATTATTCTATAAATTTTATTTTATTTAACTTACATCTAAAATGATCATGTCTTTCATATCTCTGTCCAAAAGCCTCAAATCTTTCACAAATGATTTGTTGATGATGGTGCAATGTTCTCGGAAAAGTCGGTAAAAGCACAACCGTCTTGAATCAATTTTGTCTACTAAGGGATCAGCATACTTAAGTTTTAAATAAATTTGTAAGAAAATATAATACTTTTGACAAGCTGGCAGTAAATACGATTAATTCATAATGTTTAGACATTCTTTCCAAAAACTCTTCAACTCCAGGCCTTACTAAAACATGTATTTCATGAACTTTATGTTCAAATTCAATTTTAAGTATAATATCAGAAGGGATGCTAAACGGTTTAAAACTTGAATGAACCAAAGTCTCATCTAAATCTAGGACAAGTGTCTTTTTATTTTGATTAGATTTTGATTTAGGAGGTAAAAATTTTTGAATACTAAATAGGCGAGGTCTTTATTATAATGATTTACCTTTTATTCAAATTTTTATTTGGCTGAAGAGAATAGGCCATCCTTTCTGTATTCGGCTTAGGAGAGCTGATAAAATTTTAAATATCACTTGATTACTTAACATTTATTTGTGCTATTAGATTTTGCTTAGAAAAATCATTTGAGTTAAACTGAATGCTATTTGGAGATTTAGTACCCTGCGTGATCATGCTATTCAATCCAATTAAATCATACTCGTTATTGCTATTTGAATAGAACAAGTTGCCTTCTCTACTAGGCTCCAAACTGTTGCCCTTTCTTGGAACGCTTCTATTTGTATTTGTGTTTGATGTTGGTGACATTCTGCTAGAATATTGTGGTCTTCTATTGTTTATTGATTCTCTTGTTGCTAATTTCATTTTTGTATTATGTATAAAAATTAATTTTATAAATTATCAAATTTGAAAAAGAATTAAGTGATTTTTATATATATTTTCATATTTTAAATATCTATTATATATATATTGTCAAATTTCAATTTTAAAAGTGCTTTTAAAAGTCTATGTCAATTTTTAGATTACTGTATTTCTCCGACAAATATTTTTCTTTAGAAATAAAATCCCTAAAATATTTAATTTTAATTTCATAGTTATTCTTTTGTAGATTGACAAAATCTATTTTATCTACTAACATTTTATTCTTTATTTCTTCGGTAATTTGTTTTTCTTGGATGTAGTTGTTCTTTTCTAATTCTAAATGCTTAATGAATCTAAGTTTTATATTATAATATATCTTACAAATTATTCACAAAATGAATTTGTTTTATAGAATTTTTTTGATTTTTTATGTAATCCTCTTTTTGTCTCTTGATTTTGTCCTCAAAAAATTTAAATTTTCTATTTTCAATCTGTTCAATGGCTTTTAGATTGTTTATCATTTGTTTAACTAAATTTGATTTTAATTTAGTTTTCTTTTTGATTTCTAAAAAGGAATTTTTTATAATCTCTTCATATTCCTTTTTATGATTAAACAAAAATTCCTTGGTAATCACGACATCATAATTATCAGATTCAAAATTCCCTTTTAGACTTTTAAATTTAAACTCCTTCAATTTGTTAATTACATTATTTAAAAGTCTAGTCATACTCTTTGAATTCAGTGTTTTTGAATACAATAATTCAGAATTTAAATTTATATTTTTTGTGATTTCTATCAAAATTTCATTTTTTAAATTCCGATTGTCTAAGGGAAGTAAAGTCTCACCTTCTGCTGACCCAGAATCATAAAATGAATGAGAACTTTTTTTCGAAATAGTGAAGAGTTGATTTGATACATTTGAAATGTTTGACACATTTGAAACATTTGAGACATTTGAAACTTCTGACCTGTTGCTTTCTGAAGAACTTTTAACATTTGAGTTTTTCATGTTATTTCTAAAAGACATATCATGCAAATTTTTAATATATGAGTTTGTGATTGATTTTTGTAAATTAGTCTGGGTGTTTTTTGAAGTTGAACGATCACCTATGTTGTTATACCCCTTTTCGGATAATTTTGTATTGTCAAAATTCAATAAAGAATTTTCTTTTAAATTACTTGATATATCAGAGTTGTTGGAATTGTATCTATTTGTGGTATGAATTTTTCCACCTGAATCTGTTTTATTTTCAGAATTGTAATTTGAGGCTATATCAATATTGTTCAAGTTTTTCGAATTTTCTTTTGGTGAACTCTCTATTTTAAAATTTTTTAATAATTCTATTTCTTTGGTTTTTATGTCTTCAGAATTTACGTCTTTTAGATAAATTTGCTCAGTATTCTCATTTTCACCTCTGATTTTTAGAACCATTATTAGCTCATATATCAAATCAAGCAAATATCTTACTGATATTTTATCCTCTTGGAAAATTATACTATGTGCTAATTTTAATTTTTATTTACTAATTATGTGGCCTAAATCCATATCAAGCATATTCTCTAAAAATTCTTTGATTCTATTTAAATTTTCAACTTGTTCTCTTTTAGTTTTGCCAGCATCAATTTTTATCGTATCATCATAGGCAAGTAGAGTTAGGACTTGTACGAAAAATTTATCCCTGGATTGAAATTAATTTTAAGTTTCTTACGAAAACAATTCTTTTTCACTTGTAATTCTTTTTTCAATTTGTATTTCTTTTAAAATTTTGTTTGCGGTATTTACATTTTCAATAGGACTTTCTTCCATTTTAAAATTAAGTTTTTATTATCTCAAATAAATATAGAATTTTAAATCATCAAATTTTCGTTTGATAGAAATAAGAAGGACTTTGTAGAATCCAGTTAATAAAGTTATTTTAAAAAATATTTTTTTTTTCTTTTCATCACAGCTTTTTTATGGAACGGTATTAAAAATTTATGTGACTTTATATTAATTTTAAATTAATAATAAATATTAATCAAGTATACAAATATAACTACCATGAAAGACAAACTATTAAATACTCAACCGAAATTTAGTATTAGAAACTCATTTAACCTCAAAAACAAAATAGAAGATTCAAATAAAAGATTTAGCAGCAGGCTTGAAAATATATTTCTAAGTAATAGATAATCCTTATAATTTTTTAGATAAATTCGAAAAATCAACCGATTCGCAGTCTAAAATTTTAAATTTTGAATTAAGCCAGAATTTTAAAGACCTGCAAAACCTCAGTAATAATAATAATAGTCCCTTGATTTTTAACGGCGATATTTTGATGACATCTAGCGATATAAAAAATTCAAATGCATCCCGAGATAAGAATGCTGTTAATACAGAGTTGCGATCTCAACTAACCAGAAAAATTAGTACAACACCCTCCAACGATTTAAATAAAATTACTAATTATTCAAGAAAAGCATCATCTAAATTTAACAATAATCCACTTTATTTTATTATAGAGAAAATTCAATCGATCACTAGTATAAAGAATAAGATAATAGAAGATTATACTAAAATTAGTTTCAAACCGACAGCAGATGGTAAAAGGGATATAATAAATCAATGGAAAAAGGTTTTAGAGATATCATTGAACTTAGATCCTATATTATTCATAAATTCCTTAAAGTGCTTGGGAGATATATACCTTGAGTTTGATAATTATGAATCAGCCAAGCACTTTTATTATAATTATAAATTCTTCAGCTTTTATATGGAGTTACTTGACGATCTCATAATAGCTTACGAATCTTTAGGAAACGTTTATAAATTTTTATTTCAATACCACAAAGCAATAAAATGTTATAAAAAACAGATCGAAATTGCGTGGGTGATTAATAACAAGAATGCTGAATTGAGAGGTTACGATAACATTGGAATACAATATTTTTACCTAGGGAATAAAGAGAAAGCTAAATATTATCATGAAAGAATGATATATGGTAGAGTTGAAAGTCAGCAATCAGATATGAAAGAAATAGTTTTAAGAAATTATCGAAACAAAAATTTTTATTTATTTAATGATGAGAAGTTTCTGAAAATTAATAAAACTAATGAAGAACTTAGACGAAAATTAAGGTAATATCTAATTGTAATAATTTTCTAAAATTAGAGATGCTCTATCTTTATTTGAAGATGAAAGAGATGTCAATTTAGAGAATTTCGATATTTTTAAAAATCAGGAAAATATGAAAAATTCTTTTATTTCTGATGTTGATATGTCTTTTACTATTATACCAGAAAAATATCTGAAGGATGAATTTGATGTTAACTCGACATTTCTTCCCTCAATCCAAAAATTAAGAAATGGTAAGAAAAAAAATAAAGATGCAAGGAATTACAATTTTTTGAAAAATAATTCGCATAAAAAAATCTCTTTTAATGAATTGGATACAAAACATGAAAATCATCATGTTAATAATATGATATTATCACATTTATCTACGAAAAGAAAAGACTTTAATACAGATAGATTTAGAAAAATATTTGAAAGATTTGATAAAATTTTGAATGACTTTAAGAAAAATATTTTATGAATTAAAAATTGAATATTTATTTTTTAATTGTCAAATTCAAAATTTATATTAATAATATTAGCTATTTAACCAAAAATATCAATTATTAAATAATGAAAATAAGCACTTTATTAGCAATCATGATAATTGGCTTCACAATCGCAAGCTACCATCACGAAGATGAACACAAGCCATTCATCACAAGAGAATATTTGGAAAGATTAAATTCAAAGGTTTCATTTGATGTTCTTGATTATGAGACTCATCCTTTCAAAGATTGGTCTATCTCTGATTTCAAAAAAAGACTCGGTCTTCTTAGAAGAGAAAGTACCACCAAGAAAGAAATCTTTTATGGAAACAACGGAGATCTTCCAGAATCCTTCGATAATAGAGAAAAATGGCCTGAATGCATTCACCCTATCAGAGATCAACAACACTGCGGTTCTTGCTGGGCTTTCGCAGCTTCAGAAGTATTGTCTGATAGATTCTGTATTGCATCTAACAAATCTATCAATTTAGTTCTTTCTCCCCAAGATTTAGTCTCTTGTGATAAAAACGACTTCGGCTGTGATGGAGGTTACGTAGATAAATCCTGGGATTACCTAAGAGACGTAGGAATCGTCACAGACGAATGCCTACCATATATTTCTGGTGATGGAAACACTAGAACCTGCCCATTCAAACGCGGATCAGGAAAATGCAAAAAGGGTGCTTTCAAGAAATACAGAGTAACATCTCATCAGCAACATGAAACTATCGCTGATGCTAAGGAGTCCCTCTTCACAGAAGGCCCTATTGAAGCTGCTTTCGATGTCTATGATGATTTCATGAGCTACAGTGGAGGAATCTACAGAAGAAATTCAGACAATTTACTCGGAGGACATGCAATTAAGGTAGTCGGGTGGGGAGTCGACTCAAATGACGGAACTGAATACTGGATCATCGCAAACTCTTGGAGCAACGGATGGGGAGAAAACGGATTCTTCAGAATTGCTTTTGGAGAATGCAACATCGAAGCTGAATTGTGGAGTGGAAAACCCGATATTCATGCAAGTGACTTTGAGGCATTATCATTCCTCCAATAATTGTTTAGATATTTATATATTTCTATTTGATTACTTTTGTATTAAATTTTAAAAAGAATCTCGTTCTATTGGCAAATTTATATAAAATATATAAATTAATTAATAATATTATAAAATAAATATGAATTAAAATATCATTACTTAAATTCTATGTATTTATTCGTAAATCAACCATTTCTAAAGTTATAAAAATTATTAAATATTTAATTTCATATTTTATTTACAATAATAGGAAAATTCTAATTTTTCTTTTAGATTATTAAACCCTGGGGCACCTCAACCCCAATATTATATTAATTTAAATTATTCCATATTCTAAAGAATATAAATTTTCATTCTTATGAATTTGTATGCGACATTTAATTTAAAAATTTATTTACTAGATATAAATTGAATAGGGGTACCCCAGAAGCGTGCAACTTCTTGATGGAG
>Ga0169931_10009775_pt1 | contig 13785 bp, 5 predicted proteins | sample Kivu_15m_20L_FD_129675 | JGI IMG/M metagenome (GOLD analysis project Ga0169931, IMG submission 129675) | Freshwater microbial communities from Lake Kivu, Western Province, Rwanda to study Microbial Dark Matter (Phase II) - Kivu_15m_20L... | ecosystem: Environmental > Aquatic > Freshwater > Lake ...
GTCTCATCCGCCACAGATACCGCAGGCTTTCCCTTCGTTCGCGCTACACATACGCCCGTTTTTTCCTCTTCTAAAGTGCTCGCACTTCTGATTGTGACGGACGTTGGAGGATGTGTTTAGCCAGAAGAGTGTCGGTGGCTCTCCCTGTTCTCTTTTTTGTCTTGCCCTGAACTCCCATGGCGGTAACGGATTCGGGTCATGCCAAAGGCCCCGTTTCGAAGATTTGGCTCTCCTTTCCAACTCGGCTAAGTGTGGATGGTCGGTGTAATCTTTGTAATGCCATGCCCATCCATCCTCGATCATCTTGGCGTTTACATCAGTACCGTCTAACATTGCGATACCAACGGTGCGTCCGGCGCGGTCCTCCGTAACATACTGGATAAGAACTTCGCGTCCAAAAACGATGCGCGATAACGATTGTTTGGACTGATTACCAAAAGTCTGCTTAGACTCCGGGGCATCAATTCCTTCGAGTCGAACGATCAACTCCTCTTTACCGACGAGAACCTTTATCGTGTCACCATCGATAATTCCTATGACTTTGCCACGAAACTGAGGGGCCGACCTAGAGCACGCGGTTGTCAACAGCAAGCAGACGACTAAAGCCGAATGGATCAAACGCATGCGATTCATCGCGTTTCTCGGATGGAACCGACCATTGAGTGCCTTTCGATATCAGGAGCAATTTCCTTGATCCGATTTTTCGCGAGCAAGAACTAGTCGAGAGCTACTGGGAACGCGGGAATAAAACCAACGGAACGCGTTATGAAAAATTATACATCTCCGACTACATCAGAGCGTTCGGGGGCTGTACCATTAGGCGGATTCCAAGGGTTTCTTCCATATGTTTCGCACCCCGTCCAATGAACGATACAGAAGATGACGGCACCATTCCTGGGCCGAACAAACAGGACGCCAGTTCCAATCGCTCCCCGTCACAGGAGCCGACGGAAGCGACAAGCACTCCAGTTAAGGTCGGACGGTACAGAATCCGTCGACGAATCGGTCGAGGTGGCTTCGGAGAGGTGTACGTCGGTTTTGATGAGCAGCTCCAGCGGGAAGTAGCGATCAAATTGACCTATGGAGGTCGCATTGGCGCTGGAGCGGTGAGGATGTTTCTCGAGGAAGCTCGGATATTGGCGGAGCTTGATCATCCACATATCGTCCCGGTCTTCGACATTGGCACCACGGAGCAAAGCGATCTTTACATTGTTTCTAAACTGATCGATGGTTCCGATCTGGCTACTCGCATTGAGAATGATCGGCCGAGTCGTGAATTGACGCTGAAGATTATTGCGGCTATCGCCGACGCGCTCCAATACGCGCACTCCAAGGGGCTCGTTCATCGCGACATCAAGCCCGCGAACATCTTGCTGGATAAGCACGACACTCCCTATCTTGCAGACTTCGGAATAGCACTCCGAGAAACCGACAAAGCTAGCGTAGGGGAAATCACAGGGACCCCGGCGTACATGAGCCCTGAACAGGCTCGAGGCGAAGGACACTTGATCTCCAACCAAAGCGACATATACAGCTTGGGTATCGTTCTTTACGAGCTTCTTTGCGGTCGTCGACCATTTCGATCTAAATCATCCATGGAATTGCTCAAGCAGGTCCAGGTCGCCGATGTCCGAACACCGCGACTATTCGATCCGACAATTTCGCGCGAGCTAGAAAGCGTCTGCCTAAAGGCCCTAGCCCGTCGTTCTTCCGATCGATATGCGATCGCACGAGACTTTGCTGAGGAGGTCCGTTGGCTCCTCACCAATCGATCTGATGGTGGCAGGTTATCCAATAACATTCGAACCCCGTCGGCAGGATTTCTGCCATCGAGTCCTTCTGACGCTGGCTCAGGACTTGCGGGATTTGATGGGTTGCGCACGGATTCTTTTCGCACGGATTCCTTGCTCACTCCTAGCACCCCATCGTCGGGTAATCGCGAATCAGATCGCAAGTCGATACCGGTCAAGGTGATTCCTAAGGGGTTGCGATCCTTCGACGAAGGGGATGCGGATTTTTTTCTGGAGTTATTACCCGGTCCCTATGATCGCGATGGTGTGCCGGAGTCGCTGAACTTCTGGAGAAAGAGGATCGAGGCAACGGATATTGAGCGTTCGTTTCGCGTAGGTTTGGTCTACGGGCCATCCGGGTGCGGCAAGTCGAGCTTAATGAAAGCAGGACTGTTGCCACGTTTGTCACCCAAGGTCCAAACGGTGTATGTCGAAGCGACTTCGGACGATACACCTGAGCGATTGCTGAAGGGTATCGAAAAAGAGTTGGGGGAACTTCCCGCAAGAAACCTTACCGATGCCCTCGCGTTGATAAGACGTAAACGATTGGTTCCTAGCGGCGGAAAACTGCTGCTGGTGATCGACCAGTTTGAGCAGTGGCTTTACGCAAGCAGTAGCTACGCAGATGCCGAGTTGACCAATGCTCTGCGACAATGCGACGGCGTAACGGTCCAGGCAATCGTGATGGTAAGAGAGGATTTCTGGGTATCCGTTAGTCGTTTCCTTCAAGAACTAGATATTCCCATCATCGAGCGAGAGAACAGCGCCATGGTGGATCTGTTCGATATGGATCATGCCAGAAAAGTTTTTGCATCGTTCGGGCGCGCTTACGGGAAACTCCCTGAGTATCCGACCCCCTGGACGGAAGAGCAGACCGCTTTTATCAACCAGGCCATAGAAGGATTGAGCGAAAAAGAGAAAGTTATCTCAGTGCGTTTGGCGCTGCTCGCTGAGATGATGAAAGGGAAGATGTGGACACCCAAAACGCTACATGCGTTGGGGGGAATATCGGGCGTTGGAGTGACATTTTTGGAGGAAACGTTTGGAGAGCTTCATGCACCGATCCAGTATCGGCAGCATCAAGAGGCGGTTCGAGCATTTCTCGCTGCATTGCTGCCACCGATTGGGACCGACATCAAAGGAACCACGCGTACAGCCCAGACGTTGCAGATGTTGTGCGGCTATGCAGGTAAGACCGGACAGTTCTCGGATCTGGTCAAGATACTCAATAACGATCTGAAACTGATCACGCCGGTCGATGAGGGAGGTGCGTTGCTTTCGTACCAATTAACCCATGACTATCTGGTCCCTTCTCTGCGCGAATGGCTGACGCGCAAGCAGCGGGAGACCAAGAAAGGTCGTGCGGAACTGAAATTAGCAGAACGAGCAGCGGCTTGGAGTCTCCACAAGGAAAACAAGCAGCTACCGACCTTGCTTGAATGGCTTCAGATACGTCGCCTCACCGAAGCTGTGAAATGGAACGCTAGTGAGAAGGGAGTGATGCAACAAGCAACTCGCCATCATTTACAGAGTTTGTTGTTGGCGGCAACTGCAGTTATTCTTCTCGCAGTCGGTGGTTGGTTTACATCGCGGGATATCGCACGTCAACAAGAAAAAACGCGAGTGGAAGGGCTAGTCAACGCGTTAACAAGCGCGGAGCCATCTCAGGTTCCGGAAATCATCAAGCAACTGGATACCGATTCGGAATTAGTTGCTGCATCTCTTAATCGACTTCTTGCCTCCGATGCCGCGACGCAGGAAGGTCACCGCGCTCGACTTCGTGCGCGTATGGCGAATGTCTCGCGAGATTCCTCGCTCATTGAGCCTCTTATGGAGGAACTCCTTGCAGGCAGGCTCGAGTATGTGTTGCCGATCCGTCAACTCCTTCGCCCGTGGGCATCGAAGCTGACCGCATCGTTCCAAAGCCTTCTGCAAGACAGCCAAGTCGATCCGAATCGCCGTTTCCGAGCCGCACTGGCCCTTGCCGATTATGTTTCATCCTTCGAAGAGACTGTATGGACCGATTCGGTCCGCTCGTTTGTTGCTCAGCAACTAGTTTCCAGCAACTCGGATTTCCAGCCGCAGTTGCGCGAGGCGTTGCGTCCGATTCAAGGCGTGATCCTAACCGATCTGGAACGCATCTTCATGGATCCCAAAGCCAGTGACACACAGCGTTTGAGTGCTGCCAACGCTCTCGCCGACTACGCTGCGCAAGATCGGTCGCGTTTGACCTATTTGCTGACTGAGGCGACACCCGAACAATATCGTGTGCTCTATCCCTTGGTCTTGGCGTTCAAGTCTCCCGAGACCATCACGCAACTCAGCCAGGCTACGAACACGTCGCCGCCGGAGGATCTAGGTTCTGTCCCTCGAATTGCTTATGGTCAACGCCGCGCCAACGCAGCTGTGACCATGTTGCGATTGGGAGAGCGAGAGCGAGTTTTGCCGGTATTCGATTGGGCCGACGATCCGGAAGCGATGACGCAATTCATTTTTCGTTGCAAGCCTCGAGGTATCAGCGCGGATGAATTGCTTGATTTACTAGATATCACGACCGATCGCATCCAAGGTACATCACTCTCTCGAAACAACACGGGGCGACGGTCCTACAATCATGCTCGTTATGCATTGCTGCTCGCGATCGGCGAGTATGGCCCGAGTGAGATCCCTGCAGCGAGACTTGAATTGTTGAAGAAACAACTCGCTGAATGGTACGCCAACGATCCCAGTTCCGGTGTTCACGGTGCATCGGGTTGGCTGCTTCGGCATCTAGGGGAGAAGGCAATCGTCGATCAGGTCGACCAAACTCCGGTTCCCTATTCGTCGGATCGTGAGTGGTTTACGATGGCCGTCACGGTACAACCAGTGCCGATGCCGAAACCTGAACCGGAAAAAAATGAGGACATTCAGGAGCCCAGTCAAACACCTTCCCCACTTCCTGCCAAGACCTTTTACTACACGTTCGTCGTGCATCCAAAAGGGGAGTACATTATCGTATCAGCCGAGGATGAGCCCGAACGTACGAAGGATGAATTACAGCATCCGGTCGTCTTGTCTCGAGCTTTCGCTATGCTGGATCGCGAGATCACGTTTGAGGAGATGATCGCGTTTTCGCCCCTGTACCTTGGATACATGCACATGTTTGACGCCAAGCCAACTGACGCAGCCTATGGACCCGATTGGTACGATTCCGTGAAATATTGCCGTTGGCGGGGCAAGGAAATGGGATTGCCGGAGTCGGAGCAGTGTTACGCGGATCCGGAATCATTAAGCGAGGATCAATACCCTCGAGATAAGCAGGTTGCTTGGGCTCCCGGAAACTGGCCTTTGAAGTTGGACGGGGGCGGATTTCGATTACCGACGGAATCGGAATGGGAAGTTGCTGCGCGATGTTCCGCGCGTACTAGTTATTCCTTCGGTGGCGAAGTATCACTGCTTGATCGTTTTTGTTGGTTTATGAATAACAGTGGCAAACATGTCCACCCGGGACGCGAGTTGCGACCAACCGTACTAGGGTGTTTTGACCTTCACGGAAATGTGTTTGAATGGACTCATGACTGGTATGGGGACTTCGAAAGATCAACCCGCAATAATGCGCTCGGAGCCAAAGAGGGTACCGATCGCGTGCTCCGTGGTGGAGCCTGGGACCTGGGAGCAGTACGCTGTTTGTCGTCACTGCGCAACAGACATGTCTCTTCCTTTCGTTACATAAACATCGGCTTCCGCATAACTATGACTGTCTCCGATCCAGATACACCTTCAATCAACCCTTAGGCCGTCACAATGAGCATTGGTCCGCCAGCAGTTTGGTGTTCTAGTATTCGGTGGTCGCACCGCGAGGATTTTCGGATTTGCCATGTCGAAACGATTGAGGCAATGGGTCGAACTAACCATCTTCATCATACGGATTGAAAATGACTCGATCAGACGGTTGGGTAGAGTTGAAAGATGGGCTAACGAGCCCGCTGGCAAAAACAGTCCTAAAATCGGTGGTTGGGCTTTTCCAGCGATCAAGCCGCGAACAGATCGATCGGCTGATGAGCACCCTGCAATTGCGGCGCTACGATACCGGAGCCGTTCTGTGCTCGGAAGGTGAAACAGCGCAGGAACTGTACGTGCTTTGCAGCGGCAGCTGCGGCATCTACACCCAAGAGTCCGACGGTCGACTCCGTTTGATTGAAGCGGTAGACCAAGTCGGCATGCTGATGGGTGAACAGGTTTTTCGTCACGATCGAAAGTTTCGCAGCGCAACGATACTGACGCTCGGGGAGTGCGAAATTGGCGCGCTGTCTGGCCAGTGTTTCCGCGAGTTGCTTCAGCTTGACGCATCAGCCAGCGAAACCCTGAGCGTATCTGCTGCGCGATATGCGAGGAATAAACTTCTGGCGCTCGCCGAGGAAATTAGCGAGTTCACAGATATGCATCCGACGGATAAGGCTAACGTCCGACAGCATCCGCCAGGAACAACACTTTTCTCGGTGGGCGAAAAATCGCAATGCGCGTTTTTCCTACTATCCGGAAGTGTCAGTTTGTTTCGATCAGGCTCCAACTACTCCCATGAAACGATACGGTCAGGATTGATCTTTGGCGCCAAAGAGGTGATGTCGGGGGCGAACCGTACAGAGACCGCTGTCAGCGCAAGCAACATCGAAGTCCTAGAGATTGATGCGGCGGTTTTGAAGGGATACATCGAGCGCAAGGGGTCCGGTGGAACCATCCTTACCGCGTTGGAATCTGCTCATGAATTACCGCAGTTCGGCACCGTCTATCGAAGCATGGCACATGTCGATGGTGTGCCGTGCGTGATTAGCGACTATCGATTGCTAAATGGAGCAAGGGTCCGCGTTCGATTGTTCCCTGACCGATCCTCTCTAGAAGTAGCGAAACAGGTGGCGCTCGGAGATGCGACAACCGTTGTTTCTGAGGATGGAAAAGTTGTTCTCCTACTATCGCCGAGCGATGAGTTGGTCGGCGTCCGAAGCCCCTCGGATTGGAAGGGATTGTCGAGTGCCATGAATTTGGTATTCCGCAGCGGAAGACTGAGCGATTTGCAGCGTCGAGCTTTCGTGACCACTGGTGAGCTATTGCAGGAGTCTTCCACGCTCCGAACGGCCTCGAGCTCGGAAATTGTATGCGCCTGCACCAATGCTACTTGCGCGACACTTTCCCAGGCAGCGAAAAGAGCGAGTACTGTCGAGGAGTTGATCAAGTTAACGGGGGCGGGAGGCGTCTGTGGAGGATGTAGAGGCCGATTGCCCATGTTCTTGGGGAAGCAGGACATGTATCTGTGTCGACTCAGCAAGCAACCTTTGGCAGAGGGATCCTTTCGGGTTCACCTCGAGTCGGTAGCGCATGAACGATTGCCAGCAGCGAAGGTTGGCCAGTTCATTCGTATCGATGCCTTGATCGATGGTGTCTGGATCGGTCGCCCCTACACGCTGACCAGTTGCAAGGATCGCCAATATGAAATCGGAGTCAAGATTGAAGATGGCGGATTCTTCTCGAATTGGCTGAAACAAACCTCGGATGGCACGTTGGCACGGGTCTTTGCACCCGAAGGAGATGTGTGCCCCAACCCCGCTGATAATGCTTCGCTGGTTTATGTCGTAGCTGGGATCGGAGTAACACCGGCGATCGCGGCTGCAAGACGAATAGCAGACCTGCGTCCGACAACCATCATGTACGGCTATCGACTGGAGAACTCGGCGCCCTATCTGAACGAACTGAGGGAATTGTCTCAATCAGGACAAATTCGACTGGAGGAGTACTGCTCAAGCCACGGTAACAGGCTGTCATCGGAAATCATCCAACGCCAAATCTCAAATCTCGGGGAATGCGAGGTGATCGTCTGTGGCCCGGGTGAATTCAATCGGATGGTGATGGACAGCCTGAAAGAAATGCCAAGCGTTAAGGTTCGAACCGACAGTTTCTTGCATGCGCAAAGAGGCCAGGGGAGCGGCGCGACTCCCGGAGCATGGCGGCAGAAGGACTTCACCCCGAAATGTCCCTTGGATCACCAAGTGCAACTCAAGACCGATTTGCCTCCCGTTCAACAGGCAATCAAGTTTCTGGAGGAGTTCGAGGCGGAGCAACCTGGACGCTGCAACTTAGCAGAACGCATCGAACGGGTAACGGAGCAAATTCAAGAACAAGGGACTTGGTTCAAAACAGCGGAGGAACTTGGATTTGCAGCAAGGGTGGCTTGGAGAAATGCAGCTCGATGTGTAGGGCGTCTTTATTGGAAAGGATTGCATCTGCGCGATTGCCGCGATGTGTCCCATCCCGATGCGATTGCTCAATCGCTATTCGAGCATATGCGGTTCGCTTGGAACGGAGGAGACTTGCGACCAGCGATCACCGTGTTTTCGCCGGGAACTCGGCAATCCCCAGGTCCGCGAATCTGGAACCCGCAGTTGCTGCGCTATGCGGGAATTAGGTTGCGGTCAGGCAAGCAGATTGGCGACCCAGCTCAGAATGCATTGACCCAAAAAATCATGACCCTTGGCTGGGAACCAGAGGGAACAGATTTCGAACTCTTGCCACTGGTCATTCAGACGCAAGAGCATGGGCCGAAGCTCTACGAGTTGCCGGAGGATTGCAAACGAGAAGTCGAATTGAGCCACCCGCAGCACCCCTGGTTATCTCGGCGGAAACTGAAATGGTACGCTTTGCCTGCTGTATCGGATATGGCATTGGACGCAGGCGGAATGATGTATCGCTTCGCTCCGTTCAATGGATGGTATCTCGACTGCGAAATCGCTGCTCGAAATCTCACCGACTCCAACCGCTACAATTTGCTCCCGGAGATTGCAGAGTCGATGGGGCTGGATATCTCCAACGACCGGACACTCTGGCGGGATAAAGCGATGCTGATGCTGCATGAGGCGGTCTTGCATTCGTACGATCGTGCAGGCGTCAAGATGGCGGATCACCACAATGTTTGTCATGAGTTCTTAGAGTTCTGCAGAAACGAGCAAGCTGCGGGCAGAGAGCCGTACGGCAAATGGATGTGGCTCGTGCCGCCGTTCTCCTCCTCGGCAACTCCGCTTTACCAAGAACCATTTCGAGATGTCGCGATCAAACCTGCCTATCGATACCAAAGTGCCGTTTGGAGTCAGTCCTAAAAGCAGGAAACACAATACGACCCATGAACGGTTGCGTAACAACTGGCGATCTATTTCCCAGACTCTTCGCGTTCGATAAGCGACTTAAAGTCATCGCGATTGGAGAGTATCGCAAATCGCTTAGATTTCTTGACCGTCTCGACGGAGATCTTCCCCTTCCGAAGGGCTTTGGAAAGTGCATCTACGGCCTGCGCGAAACATGATTCGACGATCGATGGATCCACTCCTGTAGTTTGCCCGCTTTCTGCGCACGAAATGAAGCTTCGAGCAATATCAGGATACAACTCTGCGTCTGTCTTGGCATAGTCCAGTCTTTTTTCGCAGCAGAGTACGGCGTTCGGGATGTCACCGGCAAGGAGATACCAGTTGGCCTTCTCGTATTGGATATCATCTTTCAGGAACAGCTTATCTTTTCCGCTGAATGAGGGAATCATTTTTTCAGCCATGGTGAGCAATTCAAAAGAACGCTCTAGTTGTCCATCTTGCAAACAGGCTCTGGCCAGCGTGACGTGGGCTCGAAACCATTCGAAAGATCCATCTTTGCCGAGCTTCGCGTCGCCTCGATAGAGCTCAAGAGCTCGCGATGCTAGGTCTACCGCTAGTTGCGAATTGGTTTTCTGGTCATAGAGAATTCCTGCATGCTTACGAAGAGCGAATGCGAGGATTTCGTTTCTTTCCTTGAATTGGAGCGGCTCGATACCGGTTTCTATTTTCGTGATGGTTTCCAGTGCTCCATTCGAGTCGCCTATGGAGATTTGGAAACGCATATAGGAAGTCAGGTTTTCGTAGGTGATTGCATCCTTGTCGCCAAAACGTGTTTGCTGTGCGTCGAGATACTCTTTCCAAAGGTCGATGGCTTCTTGAGTCCGTTTGTTTTTTACCAGTAAAGGGGCGTATGTGTCGAGAAGAATCCTGATGCGAGGATGTTTCATGTGAACAGTGCGCCGCGAGATGAGGACGCAATTATTCATCAGTTCCATGGCCTCGTCTTCGCGATTCTGATCCAACAACGCGTTGGCTAGTTCAAACTGAGCTAGTGCATAATAGATGCCGTCGGTACCCAGTTCGGTTGCCACGAGTTTTACGACTTCTCGCAATTCGATCTCTGCTAATTTGGCGCTGGTTGTATTGCGGAAGATAACTCCTTTGGCAAAGCGGAGCATCGCGGTCGTTGTATTCTTGTTGTCGTCTACGCCTTGTAGCTTGGGGGCGGCGGCCAGCACGATCGGTAGGGCCTCGCCCCATCTCTCTTGTTCGATCAGGCAGAAAGCGACACCGACTTGGCTGAAAAGAGTTTCCCGATGATTCGGGCCATAGTCGGGTAGATCCTTCCGCACTTTCACTGCTTTTTTCAGAAACTCCTGAGCGTTGTCGCTATCCCCCATGTTTGCAAGCAACCAGCCCATATTGTGGTAGGTTTTTGCGGTTTGAGCTCTGGCTTCATCCCCTGACATTGTTTCAAGGATTTCGAGAGCCTTGTTGTAGTTTTCAACCCCTCTCGGGTAGTCCCCTTGCTCATGTTGCAGTTGAGCGAGCTTGTGATAGCCTTCGGCCACGGCTGCCGGCTCGGGCGAGTCCATTTTCTCGTACAGCGCCACCGACTGCTTGAGCAGGTCTTCTGCCTCGTCGAACAAGCTCAGTTGTCGATAGACGTCTCCGATTGCCCCCATCAGCTTTGCTCTCGAGCGATCATGCCCTTTCAAAGACCCTCCGTCCTGGAGTTGTTTCGCGCCACGATCAAGCAAATCGCGGGCGGAAAGCTGTGCCGACATCGGCTTGCCACGAAATACTTTGTTCCCCATGCGTACCGGATCCGAAGCTTGGAAAAGATCCAAGAGGAAATTCGATACTTCTTCTGCTTCTTCCGCCGCATTTGCTTTCGCTAAGGCAAGTTGTTCTTTCTCCTGAGCCAGCTTGTTTGCTTGCAGTTCCCGTGCTTCGGCCCTTTCCTCTTGTTCCTTCGCGAACTTTGCCTCATCGATGTAACGAGCATTCGTATCGCGGATTAGCTGATTGGACTTTTTCAATTCCAGGTTGCGGCTAGTGTTGATCAGAGCGATCGTCGCCGCTGCGGTAAGTCCTGCAAGAAGTGCAATCAAGCTGAATATCACCATTGCGGTGTTTCTGCGGACCCAACGATTCAGGACGACTCCAAAGGGCTCGGGGAAAGCCTCTACCGGCGAATCGGCCAGATAACGCTCTAGGTCCATCGCCATGTGATAGGCGGAACTGTATCGAGAACTCGGCTCGACTTGCATCGCTTTACGACAAATCGCCTCCATGGATGCATCCACGAAAGGCTTGATCGTGCGAGGAGATTCGATCTCTCCCCTGCAAACCGCTTTGTGAATATCTGCAATTGCTGTGAGATCTTTGAGGGGGCGTTGACCTGTCAGCACATGGAAGAGTGTCGCACCGAGGCTGAATACATCCGACGTCGGAGAAAGTTTGTCAAGTTCCCCCTTGAACTGCTCTGGGCTCATATACCCTACTGTCCCGAACGCACTCCCCATGACGGTTGGACTGCTGCTTCCCCCGGCTTGAAGCTTTAAGACCGATACACCCGTATCTGCGGCTTGGGTTTCCGAGTCGCCGATGACCTTTGCCAATCCCCAATCCACCACAAGCGTTTCGCCATACTGCCCGAGCATGATATTGGCGGGCTTGATATCTCGATGCAGTATCCCGCGGGAGTGCGCGTAGTGAATCGCCTGGCAGGCATCGATCAATCGCTTGATCATATCGCGAAAGGCCAAGCTCTTCAGGGGTCGATTGCGTCTCGTCTTGCCTCCATCGGTCAATTCTTTATGGAAACGATCGATGGCATCTTCGAGACTGTCACCCCGAATAAATCGCATCGCGTAATAGGGTCGGCCATCTTCGTGAGTGCCGAAACCATACACCGGGACGATACCAGGGTGCTCCAAGCGTCCGGTGATTTCAGCTTCCCGCACGAACCGCACCTGACTTTCAGGATCGTGAGCGAACTGTTCACGGATCTCTTTCAGTGCAATTTCACGAGATAACTCCTGGTCGAGGGCGACGAAGACCTGTCCGAGGCCACCCTGCCGATAGAGCGTCTTTTTCAGGTAACGAACCTGCCTTCCGGTTTCCGTTGAAAATTTTTCGGTGTCCCGGAACCATTCACCAGGTGTACCCGACCTTATCGAGGAGTTCCCTAAAGGTCCTCCAATCGGATTGGGTGCTAACGTTTCGTCAGGCACATCCGTCGACGGGCGAGGAGTCTCCCCTGCGCTAATGTTGTCCCCGGAATCGGAGACTTTCGACGACAGATCGTCGGAACCCCGCCGCAGCAGGGGGTTGCTGTCCTTCCTTGTGGCATTGGGATCGTCGTCACGCATGATCTGACATACAGAGTATCAGGACCGATCGAACTAGCTTAGGATACTACGGTCTTCCCTCTCATTCCAGAGGGACGGTGGCCAAATTGTGAAAACCCTCGGGATAGAAAGATTATTGCTCAAGATGCAAACTTCACCCACGGAATGTCCCGAAGAACAGCACTGGTCCGCGATCGAATCACTGCAGGATGTCGAGTCCGACGAAACTTGGGAGCATGTATTTGCGCTTCGAAAAGCGGGTACGCGGACGGTTCTTGAAAAAGCGATCCGTTGGTGCCAAGACAACGATCCATTACGTCGATCGATCGGCGTATCGGTTCTGGCCCAATTGGGGGTTGATGGCTCAAGCTATCCAGAGGAAGCCAATGCCATGATTCGTTCCATGATTCCAACGGAAAACGATCACGAAGTGATGACATCGCTGATCAGCGCCGTGAACTTTCGGGCACTGGAGGAAGGTATATTTTGGCTGATCTCATTGTCGCAGCATCCATCGGAAGACATTCGATGGCGTGTCGCATGGGGGTTGCCTTCGCCCGATTCCTGCGATCCCGACTTGGGCCGACAGATTATCGATACCCTGATGAGGCTGCTTGTGGATCCGGAACCTCGAGTCCGCGATTGGGCGACCTTTTCGTTGTCGATGACCGAAGAAGACTCACCGCAGTTGCGCGAAGCCTTATTGGAGCGCATGCAGGATACCGACTTCAATACGCGGAGCGAGGCGGCGATCGGATTAGCAAAGCGTAAGGAACCGCTCGGGGTCAATCTCCTAGTTGAGTGCCTCAAGTCCGATCAGGTGGGGGAACTGTATGTGGAAGCGGCCGAGCAGTACGCCGATCCTCGTCTCAAACCCGCCTTGCTCACGCTTCGCAAATGGTGGGACGTCAATCCTGAACTGCTCGAGCGAGCCATTGCCGCATGCTCATGACATAGATCGTCGCCGTCCGCCCGCCACGAGGCCTTCGATTGCCTCTGCGGATTGCGAGAGACCGTTACCGCGAGCCATGTTGTTTGCGACTTTCTTGCAATTTGGGGTGGTAGCGGGATTGGACAAGAGCGACTCAAGGGCCTGGGTGACATGCGCCGCTCGAAACGAACGAACGGGTACGGCGGTCCCGATTCCTAATTCGCGAAGTCGTTGTGCGTTATCGAATTGATCGTAGGCCATCGGCATGATCAATTGCGGGATGCCTGCGAGCATTCCTTGAGACGATGTGCCGATTCCGCCGTGATGGACAATCGCACAGCACCGCGGCAGCAACAGGTCAAGCGGCACATACGAGAATCTCCTGATGTTTGCGGGTAAGCTTGCGGGTAAATGCTCCTCGAACTCGGTGAGCAGGATGCCGCGACGACCGAGCCGCTTGCAGGCCTCAACGGCCGTCGCAAAAAATTTGCCCGCTTGAAGGTTCGCGGAGCCCGGAGTAAACACAATCGGTGGATCTCCTTGATCAAGAAATTGGTTTACTTCCGGCGGCATGTCCTTTTGGCTTTGGAAATTCCATA
>Ga0169931_10009776_pt1 | contig 13784 bp, 12 predicted proteins | sample Kivu_15m_20L_FD_129675 | JGI IMG/M metagenome (GOLD analysis project Ga0169931, IMG submission 129675) | Freshwater microbial communities from Lake Kivu, Western Province, Rwanda to study Microbial Dark Matter (Phase II) - Kivu_15m_20L... | ecosystem: Environmental > Aquatic > Freshwater > Lake...
AGAGGGTGGCCGAGTCGAGACCAGACTGCGGAGCAGGCGCAGGCCTCACACGAAGAGGCCGGGTGAGGGGCGCCGAGCGCGGATTGGGGCGACGCGGTTCAACAGGTTCTTTCCGCTGGCTCTTAGCCCGGTGCGTTGCACCGGGTAGCGCCACGCAACCGCGCGCACCCCGAAGGGGTGCGACACGCCAAGCCCGTGTCGCAGGCTTGCAGCCTGCCAATCTGAATCCTGCGGAACCCGGTGCGTTGCACCGGGCTAAGTTGTCTCGCCCCTTCGGGGCACAGACGCGCGCCGGTCGATTCGCCGTTCGTGATTCGGCGCGCCACCCGTCGCCCATGGGGGGCGAGGTTCGCCAAACGTATCAGCTCACGAGCGGCAGCTCGCGCGGGCCGCGGAGCGCGTCGGTCACGAACTGCTGGAACGTGAAGATGCGCTCCTCCCGCGTGCCGATCACGCCGCGGTGCGGGCTGGCTTCTAGCCCGCGCTGGATCTCCGGGAACAGCCCGCCGTCTTCGTTGAACACCTTCTTCGCCACCGTCACCACGATGGGCCGCAAGAACCGTCCCAGCGCCCACGCGAGGGGCCCGCGGCGCGTGCCGCGCACCGTGTACAGGATGCTCCGGTACCGGCAGGTGCGCGGCCCGGTCGGGAACACGCACATCATCAGTTTGTGAACGTCCAGCCCGCTGAACGTGATGTGCGGGTGCCGGACGTGGTGCCAGTATTCGCCGGTGAACGCCTCGCCCATGCGCCGCACCATCCACGCGGAACTGCGGTTCGGGAAGTCGTTCGGTACCATCGTTTTGTAGGTGCTGTACGTCGGCTCCAACTCGTGCCACGAGTTCTCTTCCGGCGGCATGTCGCCGAACGTCTTCGGGTGGACGAGCGGGATGTGGTACGATTCGAGCGAGTTCTCCAGTACCACCTTCCAGTTGCACGCGAAGTCGGCCTCCCACGTGACCGCGTGCCGGTACGCGCCGCCGAACGCTGGCGCCCAGCGGTCGAAGAGCGGGCCGAGCCACTCGCGCAGGTTCGGACCGGTGGCGGCGAAGTTGACGAACACCAGCTCGCCGCACGTTTCGAGGCGGAACCGCGTGAGGCACGAGTTCTCGCGGTCCCACGGGCGGAACGCCTTCGCTTCGGGAATCTTCCCGGTGCCGCCCTCTTTGTTGAACTCCCAGCCGTGGTACTGGCACCGCAGCTTCTCGGTGTTGCCCTTCGCCTTCCCGGTGAGGCGCGCGTGCCGGTGCGGGCACACGTTCAGGAACGCGCGCAACGCGCCGTCGAAGTTGCGAATCAGGATCGGTGTTTCGAGCAACTCGAACGTGACGAAGTCGCCGGGGCGCGGCAGGTCGTTCGTGGTACACAGCGGGTGCCACGCCGGCGCGAACAGGTGCCGCAGTTCGGAGCGGTACTGCTCGTCGCTCGTGTACTGGTCCGGGCGCAACAGGTGCGCGAGGTGGTGCTGATTCACGAACATCGTTGGCACCCCAGATTGCGTAGTTCACCGAAGTTGTACGGGCGCGCGCGCGCGCCGTCTTGTCGAAGTTGACGTGGCGGGGCACTCCGGCTATGCGCGCCCCATCCTTTCCGGAAACTGGAGCCGTTCATGAAGCGCATGGCCGCGTTCGCCGCAGGTGCCGCGGTGCTGTTCGCCACCGGGTGCGCCGAGAACGAATCGCTGTTCGGCCGCCTGACCGCGGAGAAGCCGCCGAACGCGGTGAAGATGCCCGCCGCGAAGGACGTGCCCCCGGCGTCGCTCGCGGCCGCGGAGCGCGTCGAGATGCTCGGCCGCAAGATTCTTGTACAGAACACGTTCCCGGGTATCGACCCGGTGTTCATGTGCCTCGGCGTGAAGGACGTGCCGCTCGTGCTGCACCGCGGGCCGGAGCAATTGCTCATCACCGAGGCCATGGTCGAGAAGTGCAGCAGTGACGCGGAACTCGCGGCCGTGCTGTGCGCCGAGTTGGGACAGATGGTCGCCGAGAAGCGCGCCGCGAAGGCGCTGGGCCGCGACGTGGACCCGGCCCGCGACCCGAACTTCGGTGCGTCGCCGTTCCCCGGCGGTACGGCCTTCGACGCGGGCCGCACCGCCGAACTCGCGTACCACGAGCGGAAGCACCCGCGCGGCGCGGCGGGCGCGAGCGCGACCGACGCGACCCAAGCCGCGCGCGACCTACTGAAGGGCGCGGGCTACAGCCCCGCGGAGTTGGACCGCGTCGAACCGCTGCTGAAGACCAACGAGCGCGGCGAAGCGCTGAAGAAGCAACTCACCGCGCGCGCCCCGGGTTCCGAACCCAAGTGGCAGAAGTGACCGTGGCGCGAGCGCCGCGGAACACGAACCGACCCGTCGCCACGTCGCGGCGGGCTTTTTCGTTTCCGCCGCGCGCGCCGGCGGTTAGAATACCAGCATCCCGCCTTACGGACCCCGCTTCATGCCGCTCGATTGGTCCCCGTTGGTCGAGTTCTTTCGGAAGTACGAGCGCCCGCTGCTGATGACCCACATTCGGCCGGACGCCGACGGTTTGGGTGCCCAGCTCGCGCTCCACGACGCACTCACCGCCATCGGGAAGAGGCCGCGCGTCGCCATCGCCAGCAAGTTGCTGCCGCGCTACGAGTTCTTGGACCCGAAGCGCGAAGTGATCGAGGACTTCAAACCGGCCGCGTTCGCCGACCGCGACTGTGTCGTGGTGCTCGACACCGGGACGTGGAACCAGTTGGGCGATTTCGGGAAGTGGCTGAAGGAGTCCCCCCTGCCCCGCGCCGTGGTCGATCACCACCGCACGCAAGACGACCTCGGCGGCTTGCAGTTCGTGGACACCAGCGCCGAAGCCGCCGGGCGGCTCGCGCACGAGATCATCGTGGCCCTCGGCGCGCCGATCAGCCCGCGCGCCGCGAGCCACCTGTTCATGGCGATCGCGACCGACACCGGGTGGTTCCGGCACCAGAACGCGACCCCCGCGACCTTCGCGCTGTGCGGCGAATTGGTTGCGGCCGGGGCGAACCCGACGGTCTTGTACGAGCAGCTGTACGAAGCCGCCTCGCTCGCGCGCTTCAAACTGACCGCGGTGGCGCTCCAACGGTTGCAGGTGCGCGCGAACGGGAAGATCGCGTACACGGAGATCGCGCTGAGCGATTACGCCGCAACCGGTGCGGTGCCGGGCGACACCGAAGACCTGATCAACTACCCGCGGGGCGTGGAGGGCGTGGACTTGGCCCTCGTGTTCATCGAGCAACCGGACGGCGGCACGAAGGTGAGCTTCCGGTCCCGCGCCGCGGACGTGTCGAAGTTGGCGGAGCGGTTCGGCGGCGGCGGGCACAAACTCGCCAGCGGCGCGCGCGTGGCGCGCCCCCTCGCCGAAGCCCGCGACGAAGTGCTGAAAGCCGCCGAAGAAGCGCTCAACAGTTAGCCGCACGATGAACGCCGATGAAAGGCACGATCCGAGAAACACGGAAGAGTGATTAGCCACAACAAGGCACAAGAGACACATAAGGAACCAGAACAACAGAGTTGAATTCAACGCCGTCTTGGTCTTGTTTTCCTTTGTGTCTCTTGTGCCTTGTTGTGGCTAATCGGATTTCTGGTTTGTTCTGATCGTGCCTTTGTCGGCGTTCATCGTGCGGCAAATGAGGAGTCCTCTCATGTCAATCACGTTGCGCGACCTGCCGCTGCCGGTGAAGGTGGTGGCGACGGTGTTCCTGTTGGCCGTCGGCGCGGGCTACGGCTCGGCGATGGTGCAGTTGCACATGCAGGACTCCAAGTCCGGGCAGCCGATGCCCACGGTCGCGGACGTGATCCGCAAGTACACGGGCAAGATCAAGTTCGACCCGAACAAGCCGCCGCCGGTGCCGGTGTCGCGGCTCGAAGCGCTCGTCACCTCCGACGCCATCGAGATCAGCGGCAAATCGATGGCCGCCGCGTTCACCACCGAAGACCGCGCGAAGGGCGACCTGAAGTTCGCCACCGCGATTAAGGGCAAAGCGCCCGACCAAGTGAAGCAGATCGAAGCGGAGCGCAAGGGCGAGCAGGCCGCGTTCGCGCTGTGGATCAACACTCCGGACGCGGAGCGCAAGGCCGCCTACGCGGCCGACAAGTTCCCGCTGCCGCCAGGCAAAGCCCCCGGGGCGCTCACGAGCGCACTCAAAGACGGCGACGCGCTCAAAATCAAGACGCTCATCGAAGCCCGGTGCGTGACGTGTCACAGCAAGGGCGGCGACAAGGAAGACGTGCCGCTCGACAGCTACGACGAACTCGCGAAGTGGATGAAGGTGGACGCGGCCGAACCCGTGAACGGGTACATCAAGGTCGAAGAGCCGGTGAGCATCACGAAGCTCACGCAATCGACGCACGCGCACCTCCTGAGTTTCGCTGTGCTTTTCTCTTTAACGGGCCTCATCTTCGCGTGCAGCAGCTACCCCACCGGGATGCGCGTGCTTCTGGGGCCGTGGGTGGTGATCGCGGTGTTCGCGGACGTGAGCCTGTGGTGGCTCGCGCGCCTGTGCGACGAGATGGGGCCGTACTTCGCCATGGGCATCATCGGCACCGGCGGCGCGGCCGGGATGGGCCTCGCGGCGCAAATCACGCTGAGCCTTTTCAACATGTACGGCAAGAAGGGCAAGTTCGTCCTCGCGCTGATGTTCGGGGCCGGGGCCGGTCTCGCCGGGTTCCTGTTCGTGAACAAGGTTCAGCCCGTCCTCGCGGCGAAGCAGAACGCGGCCAACGGTAAGGACGAGAAGAAAGACGCAGTGAAGAAGCCCGAAGACAAGAAGCCCGACACCAAGAAGCCCGAAGACAAGAAGCCCGTGCCGCCGAAGGCGTACGTTCCGACGACGGAACTCGACCGCCTGCTCACGCAACCGCCGGTCGATTCGAGCCTGAAACCCATCGAAGGGAAGCCGGCGTTCAACGGCAGCGACACCGGGAACATGGTCGCGGCGCTCTTCGAGAAGGACAAAGCCTACAAGCGGGTGATGGACGGCGACGCGCAAGCCGACAAGGACAAACTGAAGGGGCAGCGCGAAGCGGAACTCGCGGCGCTTCAGGCATGGGTGCGCTCCCCGGAGGCCGCGCGGAAGGCGGCGTACACGGCCGACGCGCTCGACGCCGCGGAGTTGGCCGCCAAAGTGGACCCGACGTTCGCGAAGGGCGGCAAGGTGCTCGTCAAGACGCTGCTCGACAACCGGTGTGCGACCTGCCACGGCGCAGAGGGGAAGCAGGCCGACTACCCGCTGACGAAGTACGAGGAGTTCGAGAAGTACCTGAAACCGCTCGCGGCCGCCACGAACGCGAACCCCGGCGGCGTGGCCCCGATCCCGCGCGCGGCGGACGAGAAGTAACGCGGTGCGGGAGAGTGGTCCGTTCGCTCCGCGAGCGGAGCTTCGCGGATGTTTGAGTATTGGGAACTTCGCCGCGGCTCACTTTGGTCTTCAGCGCCGCTCGCGGAGCGAGCGGACCACTCTCCCGGAAAACCCGCGAACCCGCCGTCGCCGGGCTTGTCCCTTCTTGCGGAAGGGCAAGCCGATTGGAGACGGCACTCGTTTCGAAAACGAGCGAGCCACAAGCCTTGGGGGTTCGACTCCCCCTCCTTCCGCTTTTAGCCGAACAACTCCTGATACGCGGCTTCGTTGAAGCCGACGATCAGCGTGCGCCCGACGCGGGCGGTTGGGGCGCGCAGGTTACCGGTCGGGCCCATCAGCCGCGCGAGCAACTCCTCGTCGCTCGGGCGGGCCGCTTTCAGGTCGAACGTTTCCACCTTCTTTCCCTTCGCCGCGACGAACGTGTCGATGCCGTTCAGCAGCGCGAGTGCGTCGTCCGCGTCGTAGCGAACCTTCGTCGCGTTCACGGTTTCGCCGACCGTGACGCCGTCCTGCTCAAGGAACCCCTGAGCCTTCTGGCAGGTGGTTCAGGCGCGCCGCTCGTACAGCCAGTCGATGTGCTTCTGCGCCATCGTTCGGAACCTCCGTGTTGAAAGCTGGAAGGCCCGCGAACTCGTGTTCGCGGGCCTTCGCTAACCGTTGCGGCGGTCTACTTCATAACCTGTGGCGCGGAAGGCTCACGGCACCGCCGGGTTCACCCGGACCGAAATTTCGGCGGAACCGCGACCGGAGAGGTTGATCCAGACCGCCGAAATTTCGGTCCGGGTGAGCCCGATAGCGGTGCTGGAACAGCCTTCCTCGCGTGGAGTGGCACAGAGTGCGCTCGGGCGACGCAACATCGCCCTGCTGCAAAGCAGCGAGCTAAACCGGCCGCAACAGTTGGCACAGTGATACCCGCGTGCGGCGCGAACCGCAAGCGCCGAGATTCGCTCAGCGCGCGGTTCCGATTTTGCCGATTCTACCGGGGCGCCTACCCAACGTGCCTACGGTGCCACATGCGGCTGAAATCCCGGTTCGCGCGGAGTGTGGTTCCCCGCGTCGCGGCGCTCGCGGGGCGCGTGTTGCGCGCCACACTCGACGCGCGCGCGGTTCACCACGACCCCACCGCCGACCCGGTTCACCCACTGCGCACCGACCCGTGCGTCTATCTGTGCTGGCACGAGTACCTGCTGCTGCCGGTGCTCGAATACGGTTCGCAACAGGTGGTCGCGCTCACCAGCGAACACAAAGACGGGCAACTGCTGTCCCGCGCGATGCGCGCGCTCGGGTGGGACACCGTGGACGGTTCCAGTTCGCGCGGCGGTGCGACCGCGCTGTTGAAGCTCTTGCGCGCCGACCGCCGGCACATCAGCATCACGCCGGACGGCCCGCGCGGGCCGCGCCGCACGGTCGCGCCGGGCGCGGTGTGGCTGGCGTCGAAGTTGCAGCGCCCCGTGGTGTGCGTGGGCTACGGGTTCCGCGCGCCGTGGCGCGCGAAGAGTTGGGACCGGTTCGCGGTGCCGCGGCCGTTTTCGCGCGTGCGCGCGGTCTTCGGCCCCGCGGTGGAAGTCCCGCCGGACCTGTCGCGCGACGAACTCGAAGCCTATCGCGGGTGGTTCGAGCGCCTGCTTCAGCAACTCACCGACGACGCCGAATGGCTTGCGAACGGCACGAGTTGGAGCGGCGAAGTGCCGATGGTACCGGGCCGCGTGCCGCGCGCGTTCCGCCGCGCCCCGGAGCCGACCGCACCGCCGCTCCCGCCGGAGTTGGTGGAGGAATGGGAGGCGCTCTACAGCGGTCTTCAAGTGTAGGTCGCTCGCTCCGCGAGCGACCATTCGCGGTGTGTGTAACGAGCAGGCGCTTGCGAGCGCCGATGGTCGCTCGCGGAGCGAGCGACCTACTCTTGAAGACTCAGCCCGAAATGGTGCGCGCCGTTGTGGTCGCGGGCGCAGCGTCGGCCACGATCTGCCCGTCGCGCATGCGGATCACGCGGTCGGCGCGGGCGGCCACTTCGTCGCTGTGCGTCACCACGATCAGCGCCAACCCGCGGGCCTTTTGGAGCTGCGAAAACAGGTCGAGCACCTTCGCGGCGTTCGCGGAGTCGAGGTTGCCGGTCGGTTCGTCGGCGAGCAACAGCGGCGGGTCGTTCGCCAGCGCGCGGGCCAGCGCGACGCGCTGCCGCTCGCCCACGGAGAGCTGCTTCGGGCGGTGCCCGGCGCGGTGGCCCATGCCCACCAGCTCCAGCAGGTCGTTCGCCTTCTTCGCGCGCTCCGCGCGGCCCGAAAGCGGGCCTTCGAACATCGGCACCTGCACGTTCTCGCGCGCGGTGAGCGTGGGCATCAGGAAGAACGATTGGAACACGAACCCGATTTGGCGCGCGCGGAACGTGTCGAGGGCGCGGCACTTCGAGAGCGGCTCGCCCTTGAAGTACACTTCGCCCGCGTCCGGCAGGTCGAGCACGCCGAGCACGTTCAGCAGCGTGGATTTGCCGCACCCGGACGGCCCGGTGATGGCGACGTACTCGCCGGGGCGCACGCCGAGCGTCACGCCGTTCAGCGCGCGCACGTCGCCGTCGGGGTACCGCTTCGCCACCGCGTCGGCGTACAGCAAGAAATCAATGGGGTCAGTCATGGCGGAGCGCCTCCGTGGGCAGCAGCCGCGAGGCCCGGTACGCGGGCCACGCCCCGCCGAGCAGACCGATGAGCAGCGCGAACCCGGTCCCGTAGAGGATCACCGAAGGCGCGATCCCCGGTTCGATCAGCGTGCTCACTTGCGGGAACAGGCTCATCAGGTGCGTCGCGGCGACGGCCCCGGCGCCACCGAACACCGCCGCCACGAGCGCCAAGAGCAGCGCCTCCCCGATCACCATTTGTACCACGCGCAACCGCGGCCACCCGATCGCGCGCAGAATGCCGATCTCCTGCGTGCGCTCCAGCACCGACATCGCCATCGTGTTCAACATGCTGATGACGCCGATGAGCATGGCGATGGCCGAGACCATCCACGCCATCGCCGCGGTGATTTTCAGGTGGCTCGCGTTGTCGAGGTACTGATCGGGCCGCTGCGGGGTGAGGCGCAGCGAGTCGCCCTTGTCGTTGGTCAGCGCCATGATGCGCTGGCGGACGGCTTCCACTTCCGCGTCCGGGTCGCTCGTGGTCTTGTTGACGCGGATCGAGAACCCGGTGACGACGCCCTTGCGCCCGGACAGTTCTTGGTAGTCCTTCAGCAGCGTCAGCACGCCGCCGCGCTCGGTGAAGTTCGACGTCCGGAAGACCCCCACCACCTCGAACTTCTTCTGCGAGATGGTGACCGTGTCGCCGACCTTCTTGTTGACGCTCTTGGCGAACTCGTTGCCGATCATCGTGTAGTACTTGCCCTCGTCTTTGGCTTCGAGTTTGCGCCCCTCGAGCACGTCCATGTCGCCGAAGCCGAAGTTGACCGGGAGCCACGCCTGCACGATCACCGGTTTGCTCGGGGGCACGTCGTCCGCGTTGCGCGGCTCGCGGATCTGCATTTCGGTCATGTCCACGAGCGCCGCGTCGATCGCTTTCACTTCCGGCCACTTGCCCACTTCGTGAACCACCCACTCGGGCACTTCGCTCGTGAGCTGAATGGCGTCGCCGCCGCGGAGCGTGACCAAATCGACGGCCCGCTCCTCGAACGAGGCGGCTTGGGCGGCGCGAAAGCTCTTCGCGATACCCATCAGCGCGACCATGCTCCCCACCGCGACCGACAGGCCGAGCACGGTGAGCGCCGTTCGGATCGGCCGCTGCGTGAGGTTCTTGAAGATGAAAGCGACGAACGTCATTAGCGGGGGGGAAAGAGGGTGGCGAGGTGCCGCTTCACGGCGTCGGTGAACCCGGCGGTGTTGTCGAGCATCGCCAGATGCTTCGCCGCGGGCACGATCTCCGCGACGCACCGCGTAAGGTGTTGTTCTAGCCACCGGCACGTCGCAAGGAAGGGGGAGAACTCGTCATAGAGTGCGACGACCGGTTGCCGCACGCCGCGCAGCACGTCCGCGGTGAGGCCGGCTTCTCGCAGCACATCGTCGCCGCACGTCGTCTCCGCGAGCTTCGGGAGTTGCCGCAGCCACCCGCGGCCGAACGCGCCGTAGATGTCTTCCAACTCCTTCATCTTCTCCGGCGCGAGCGCGGCGCACTCGCGGAACAGGCGCGCGAAATCCACCACATCGCCGAGCGACACGCCGACGCGGGCGAACGTGTCGCGCACTTCGGTCCAGATGCTCATCTTCCCGAAGTTCGGCTCTTCGGCCTTCAAGCACGGGAAGAACGAATCCGACAGAATCACGCCGGTCACGCACTCCGGGGCGAGCGCCGCGGCGTGCATCGACACCACCCCGCCGAAGCTGTGCCCGATGAGAGCCGCCGGGCCGAGGCCGAGCGCCGCGTGGAACGCGCGGAAGTCCGCGACCATATCGGCCGAGGTGTAGCCGGTCGCGGGCCGTTCGCTCATGCCGTGCCCGCGCATGTCGTACGCGGTGACGCGGTACGTCTCCGCGAGCGCATCAACGAGGCCGCTGAACAGCCACACCGCGGAGTTGCTCGTGACGGCGTGAACCAGCACCACGTCCGGCCCGGTGCCGGACTGCTGGTAGAAGAGCCGCACGCCGTTGGCTTCGATTTCCGGCACAGTGTTCCTCTTCGACCTCTCGGCGAACCTCGCCCGCAAGGGCGACGGGTGCGCACACAACGAGCGCCGCGCGGCGCGTGTTACCCTCGCCCCGCGCCAGCGGGGAGAGGGTGGCGGCGCGAAGCAAGACTGCGAAAGCAGGCGCAGCTAATCCGGCGTGACGCCGGGTGAGGGGCGCTGAACAGCAGAAGGGCGCAAAGCGAACGGTGAACCGCGTCGCACCTATATTCGCACTGCGGCCCCTCACCCGCTCGCTTCGCTCGCCGCCCTCTCCCCGCTGGCGCGGGGCGAGGGCGGGGCTGATCCGCGCGCCGCGTTCGCTTCTTCGCGCCACACACACACCGCCCTTGCGGGCGGGGTTGGGTGTGCCTCTGGAAGTCGGCGGTCGAAGCGCCCTCGCTCACGCGTCGGGCTACTCCGGTGTAGCCCGACGCGTTAGCGAGGGCGCTCAACACTCGAATACCGCCGACTTCCACAGGCACACCCGGCGGGGTTCGCCGGCTCACTTCACTTCAATCAGCGCCCCGCCGGTGCGGGCGGAGTGCAGGCACGCGTCCATCACAGTCTGCGTCTTCAGCGCGATCTCCGGCCAGTGCGCAACTAGCTCCTTGGTCAACACGATTTCGCCGAAGGTGCGGGCCATGTTCGTTTCTTGCGCGTCCGGTGCGCCGTCGCTGTACTCCGTTACGGCGTGGCGCTTCGGGTGGCTCTCCCAGTGGTAGCGGGTGCCGACCACGTTGAACACCGGGCGGTCTGAGACGAACTCCGATTCGCACCCGAAGTACGGCAGCACGAAGTCGCGCAGCGCGACGCTGCCCTTCGTCCCGCTGACGTGCGCCCACTGCTGCAACTCGGTGTTGAACGAGCAGTAGAACGACGACGACACGCCGTTCGGCCAGAACAGCTCGCCGGAGAACTCCAGCGGTACCGGCGTGCTCCCCACACCGTACTCCGTCAGCATCCGGCCGCTCACCTTTGCTGGCATCTGGAACTTCATTACCCACAATGCGAAGCGGATGTTGTACCAGCCGAGGTCGCCGAGCGCGCCGAGCGGTTCCATCGCGTCGCTGACGCGGATGTTGTTCTTCAAGAAGTCGTCGCCCGCGGCGAAGCTGAATTGCGTGGTGATGCGCCGCAGCGCGCCCACCGTTTCGCCGTCGTCGATGGCGGCGCGCAGCAGCGGGAGCCGCTTGCTGTGCATGAACATCACGCCGTCCATGAACTGCACATTGTTCGCGGCGCAGGCGTCGATCATCTTTTTCACGTCCGCGGTGTGCGGGCCGCACGGCTTCTCGCACAAGACGTGCTTCCCGGCGTTCGCGGCCTTCACAACCCAATCCGGGCGGATGCCGGTGGGGAGCGGCACGTACACCGCGTCCACGTCCGAGCGCTTCAGGAGCGCGTCGTAATCGCACGCCGCCGGTTCGACCGCGAAGGGGCACTCGGCTTGGTTCGCGGCGATCCACTCTTTCGCGCGGGCCGGGTCGCGGCTCGCGACGGCCGTGATGACGCCGTTCCCGCTGAGGCGAATGCCCTTCCAGTTCTTGCGGGCGATGTTCGCGGCCCCGAGAATCCCCCACCGGCAAACGGGTGCTGTCATCGTGCGCGCTCCGCGAGTACACTCGGCGTTCCACCACCCTCGCTTACGCGTCGGGTTACAAGAACGGGTTACGCCGCGGCGCGCGCCGCGGCCACCGCGAACCGGGAGCGAAAGCCGTGAGCACCACCCACGCCGACCTGTCCCGCCGGTTCTTCCTGCGGTGCGCCGCGGCCGTCGCCGGCGGCGCGCTCGCCGAACGCGCGAGTGCCGCCGAACCGTTACCGAAGGAGTTGGACGCGGCTATCGCGAAGCTCGAAAGCTACTTCACCCCTCAAGACAAGTTCCAAGACGTGTCCCGCGGCCGCCCGGTGCCGCACTCGCTTTCGCCGGACAAGCGCAAGGAAGTGGGCCTCACGCCGGAAACGTGGAAGCTCGACATTCTCAGCGACCCGGAACACCCGGCCAAACTGGGGAAGCAACTCACTGCGAAGGACGGCACCGCGTTCGACTTCGCCGCGCTGATGAAGCTCGCCGAGAAGCACGCGGTGCGGTTCGCCAAGATCATGACGTGCTTGAACCTGAACTGCCCGCTCGGCACCGGTGTGTGGGAGGGCGTGCCGCTCCGCGAGCTGCTCTGGCTCACGCAACCCAAAGGCGACGTGCGCCGCGTGTTCTTCTACGGCTACCACAACGACGACCCGAAGCAGATGTTCCGCAGTTCGCTCCCGGTGGGCCGCGTGCTCGAAGACTACGACGGCCTGCCGCCGGTGATCGCGTGCTACAAACTGAACGGCGAACTACTCACGCCGAAGCGCGGCGGCCCGGTGCGCGTGCTGGTGCCGGAGCACTACGGGTTCAAAAGTGTGAAGTGGCTCACGCACCTGTACCTCAGCAACGGCCCGGCCGCGAACGACACCTACGCGACGCAGAACAACGACGTGGACAGCCCTATGAAGACGTTCTGCGAGCACAAGTATTCGCCGGCGAAAGTGAAAGCCGGCGCGCCGGTCCCGCTCGCGGGGTACGCGCAAGCCGGGATCGGCGGGCTTTCCAAAGTGCAAGTGTGGGCGACGCCCGCGGGGAAGAAGTGGCCGGACGACGACCCGTACTTCACGAAAGCGCCGTGGACCGACGCGACGATCCTTCCGCCGCCCGCGGATTGGGGCGTGAAGCCGGAACTGCTGAAGGGCGCGTTCGGGTTCGACGCCGCGGGCGCGCCGAAGGCGTGGCCGATGCGGTTGGCGAAGGCGTACTGGGCGGCGCTGTTGCCCGGTTTGGCCGCGGGCGCGTACACGGTGCGGTGTCGCACGCTCGACGCGAGCGGTCACGCGCAGCCGATGCCGCGCCCGTTCCGCAAAGGCGGCTGCTGCGAGATCGAGAGCTGGGCGCTGACGGTCGAAGCGTGACGTTTTTGCCGGGTGTGCCTGTGGAAGTCGGCGGTCGAAGCGCCCTCGCTGACGCGTCGGGCTACTCCGGTGTCGCCCGACGCGTGAGCGCGGGCGCGCAACACTCGAATACCGCCGACTTCCACAGGCGTGACGTTTTTGCTTGACACGCGCGGCGCGCCGCGGCATAGCACCGGACTTCGTGGACCGAGTGCGAACCGGGGGGAGCGCCATGCGGCGGCTAACGCTGGCGGCGGGGGCGGCGTGCGCGGTGGTGCTGATCGGGCCACTCGGCGCGCAGAACTCGAACGACTTCTCGATGCCGGGGCAGGTGGTGGGCGGCTACAGCGGCCCGGTGAACCCGGTGGGCCAGCGCGCGCCGAGCGCCGCGCCGCCGGCCGGGTTGCCGGTCGGCCAGAACGCCCTCCAGCGCCCGTACGACCCCAACCGGCCGTACGACCAGTTCGTGGGAACGGGCATCGACCCGTCGCTGTTGCGCGCCCCGTTGGTCGGGCCGGACGGCCGCGAAGTGGCCCCGCCCGGGCCGTTCGCGGACTTTATCGCGCGTGTCAAATCGGTGTTCGTGAAGACCCCGCCGCCGCAGCGCACGATCCCGTACGCGCCCGGCATCAGCCGCCGCAACCGCGAGCGCGCCGAACAGCGCATGTGGCGACGGGATTGAGTGTGAAAAGGCGAGCGGCACGCGTGAGCGTGCCGGTTGCTTGCTGATGCGTACGCGCCCGGCGGATCACGTGGTTGACGTGTGGTGTAGTTTGGGAGTCGTTTCTTTCCCCGTGTGGAGGACGTCTCCGTGTCGGAATCGTCAGTCGTACCCTCGGGCACCGATCCGGGCG
>Ga0169931_10009777_pt1 | contig 13783 bp, 11 predicted proteins | sample Kivu_15m_20L_FD_129675 | JGI IMG/M metagenome (GOLD analysis project Ga0169931, IMG submission 129675) | Freshwater microbial communities from Lake Kivu, Western Province, Rwanda to study Microbial Dark Matter (Phase II) - Kivu_15m_20L... | ecosystem: Environmental > Aquatic > Freshwater > Lake...
CAGAGACAGACCCTGTGCCGGCCGATCGCGAAGCAGTGGCTGATACCACAGAGCCGTCCGAAGACGGGTTGTTGACGAACCTGTCTGATTCGCAGGCGCGAACTGCGCCAGAGGACCCGGCCAGTGTCGTCGATGACGACGACGCGGCGCAGGCTTCTTCATCTGCCCCCGACCGCCTGACCGACGACCCGGGTGTGAGTGACGCCGAAGACGCCAACCCGCCGGAACCTGACGCGGACGACCCATAATCGTGGCCGCACGCGGAGGCGCCGCTGCCCTCCCCTCGACGTGACCAGCGCCGCCCTTAATCAACCGGAGCTCACCCATGACGAACGTAGACGCCCGACGTGAACGGCTACGACAGCTCATTCGACTGTGGTCATACCGTGAAGGCGACTTTCTGCTGGCGAGCGGACGGCGGTCGTCGTTTTACGTCGATGTCCGGCGCACCGCGCTGAACGCCGAAGGTGGCTGGCTTATCGGCGAGCTGCTTCTGGATGCTGTGACAGCCGAGGGGTGGAAGCCGTCGGGTGTCGGTGGCTTGACGCTGGGGGCCGACCCACTGGCTACCGCGACGGCCATCGCAGCCTGGCATCGTGGTCTGGCGTGCAGCGCGTTTATCGTTCGTAAAGAGGCCAAGGAACACGGCACCGGAAAGCAGATTGAGCTCGCTGGAGACATCGCCGACGGTGCAAAGGTAGTCGTACTGGACGACTCGGTCACGACGGGTGGTTCGACACTCAAGGCGGTCGAAGCGGCTCGTCGGTCAGGATTTCAGGTGTGTGGCGCCGCGTGCGTTGTGGATCGACAGGAAGGTGCGCGCGAGCTGTTGGCAGCCTCTGGCGTAAAGCTGGTGTCGTTGTTCACGATTGACGATCTGCGTACCGCACCGGACGAGGTCTGAGGCGTATGCAGATGGAATTCGACCGCGAGCTCTATATCCGCTCCCCCGTCGATACGCGGCTGTGGGTGGCTTCCGTGGGACGAGGGCCGACGGTTGTTCTGTGCGATGGGCTGGGCTGCGACGGGTACATCTGGAAGCATATTCTGCCCGACCTGAAGCGCGATTTTCATGTGGTTCGCTGGCATTACCGCGGACATGGTCGCAGCGAAGCTCCCGCTGATCTGAGCAGTATGACGGTTGAAGGGCTGGTGGACGACCTGCACACCGTACTCGATGAGCTGGGGGTGGAGGAGGCCATTCTGCTGGGTCACAGCATGGGCGTGCAGGTGATCCTGGAGGCGGCGCTACAGCCCCGTGGAGACCGTTTTACAGGGCTGGTGGCGCTGTGCGGTGCGCCGGGTCGTCCACTGGATACGTTCAAGAATACCCGTCTTGGGCTTCGCGTCTTTCCGCTGCTGCAGCAGGCGGCCGACAGGTGGCCTCGGCTCGCCCGCGAGTTCTGGTCGGTGGCGGTACCCAGCCCCGTGTCGATTTCTCTGGCCCACTGGTTTGAGATCAATCGATTTCTGGTGGGTGTCGACGAGCTGCGGCCCTATCTGGACAGGCTCGCCGAAATGGACCCTCGCGTGTTTCTGGCCATGCTGGATCACGCCAGCCGGCATACGTGTGAAGCGCGTCTGAACGATCTCCAGATTCCGACCCTGGTGGTCGCCGCCCAACGAGACACCTTCACGCCGATGTTTCGTTCGCGAACGATGCACGAGCGCATCGCATCGTCGGAGTTCTTCATGCTCCCCGAAGCCACACATACGGGTCCGCTTGAGTGGCCGGAGCTATTGAATCTGAGAATTCGTAAATGGATGGCAAACCACCGTTTGAATCCGGCCTCGGGTCGGCCCCTGCCGACAGGCTGAAGCTTGCCGCACTCAGGCCGAGGTGGTACAGGGGCACCGAATGTCTGAACCCAAATGTGGAGGTATCCTGTGATTACGTGTTCCAAGTGTGGAAGAGAGAACGAGGACCAGTTCAAGTTCTGCCTCGGTTGCGGATCCAATCTGGAAGAGCAACGCGCGCAGTCGAACGCCGCCCCTCCGGCGCCGTCAAACTGCCCGCAATGCGGCACACAGGTCACGCCTGGACAACGATTCTGCGGCTCGTGCGGTTTTAACGTGGAGTCTCATGCGAAGGCGGCACCGCCCGTGGCCGCACCGCCCGTGGCGGCGCCTGTGCCGATAGCTGCTGCCGCTCCTGCGCCGGTTCCCTCACCTCCGACGCTCACGCCTGCACAGTCAGAGGCTCCGGTGGCCCCGCCGGCGGCAGGCGCCTACTCGGCACCGGCCAGCACTTCACCCGTCGTTGGCGAGCTCATCAAGATCAACCCGGACGGTTCACCGGGGGAGTCACACAAGTTGCACCCCGGCGACAACATCGTGGGCCGCAGCCATCCCGACCCGCTGTTCAATCGCGATGAGTTTCTGAGCCCCCAGCACGCGAACTTCCACGTTACCCCGGGCCAGATCAGGCTGGTTGACCTGCGCTCCGAGAACGGGCTGTTCCGTCGCATTGGAGAGCCCACAGAGCTACAGCACGGTGACATGCTTCGCATTGGTCAGGAGCTTCTGCGCTTTGAGCTGATGGCTCAGGCCGAGCGTCTGGTGCCACCCGCCACCGATGGCACCCTGATCGCGGGTAGTCCCTCTGCGGGGGCATGGGGGCGTCTTGAGCGCGTGAGCGCTCCTGGCGAAGCATCGTTCGTATTCGTGCTGCGCGGCACGGAGCAATTCATTGGCCGGGAGCGCGGGGACATTCTGTTCCGCGACGACGGCTATGTGTCAGGCCGGCACGCGCGCGTGTTCTCCGACGGAAATGGTCGATACTTTATCGAAGATCTTGGGTCATCCAACGGCACGTTCATTCGCATCCGTAGTGAAGTAGTGGTGGGTTCAGGCACGCTTATCCTCATGGGCAAGCAACCTTTCCGACTCCAGCTGCATTGAGCGGGGCGGTAGGTCCGTTGGTCGCTCGTTGGGGCGTCACGGAGCCTGCCTCTCGCGATTTGTAAGCCCCTTTTGCCACGTCTTCGCTCTGCACCCTAGACCCTGTTCATCGACCAGGGCGCACAAGTAACCAGGGTCAGTAGCCCGATGGCGAATCGCCCTGCAATGCCGACAGGCACCGCTGTGCGCAAGAGCCGGGACGCAGGAATGGTCGCGCCTCGATGAGCAGCCGCGCAGCACTGTTGATGTCGCCGGCGGACGCATAGGCGCTGGCCTGCGGACAGGCTACCGCGTCCGAAAAAACGAAGCCGCGCGCGTCTGTTACAAACAGCGGTGTTGCGCCCTGTACCCAGTCAGACATCCACTCACGTAACGTTCGTGCGCTCGCAGCCGTTCGTTCAGGCGCGGGCTCGGCTTCCAGAAGCCCCTGAAAGGTGGTTCGGGCCTGTTCGGCAGCTTGCCCAAGAATTTCATGGGCGGTGTCAGGGGCGTTGGCGGCGAGCGCCTCACGCCAATCGGCCCACCAGACGGGCGGCTGCTGAGACAACTCGAAGCCCGGTTCCACGCAGGCTTGCCGCCACGGGACGTCATCGTCCGTCACTGGCGCGACCGCAGATGCTGACTCTCCCACCATGCTGCCCGGAGCCGAGCATGCGTGAACGAGCAACAGAAGCATGAGCGTGGTCGTAGCAAACGAGAGAGGTCGAAACATGAGGCACAAAGGTAGCAACGCAGAGGGCGAGACGATTGACCCCGCAGCATGGCGAGTGTTAGCTTCACTTTCCATCATTATTGTATAAGCCTCACCCTGTTCCGTTGAAACAGCCCATTCCGTTCCCTCTTTTGTGTGTCACTGCGTAGCCAGGTGTTCGCCGTACGCCGTAGTAGCACGACCATTCCGGCCCGTTGGCCCGCACGAGATGTTTACTTCATGGCGATTCTGATCGCTCAGGCTCAAACTACGCAGGAAAGCAGTAACGGATCGGCTTCCGTGGAGTCGTTTGATCTGGCTGCGGCGTACGACCAGTACAATGGCAATGTGATCGCGAGCGGTGTGGCTGCGCTGATTGCGATTGCCTTCGCGATTCAGGTGGTTCGGAACATTCAGTCAGTCAGCAAGTACGGTGTGGGCCTGGATCGGCGCATACGACGACGACTGCGTGAGCTGGAGAAACAGAAGGCGTGGGGCACAGCCGGAGACCTGCTCTTTCAACACGAGAAGTACAGCGACGCTGCTGAGCTTTTCGTTCAGGGTCATGAGTGGCTGCGCGCCGGTGAGGCTTACGAAAAGGCTGGAGCAGCCCCCAAGGCGGCGGCCATGTATCGGCGTGGAAGCGCGCCCGTTATGGCGGCAGAAGCTTTCGCGAGGCGTGGTCAATTCTCTCAGGCGGCGAAGGAATTTCAGTCGGCCGGCCTCCATGAGCGTGCTGCTGACAACTTTCTGAAGGCTCTGGACTACCGCTCCGCTGCAGAGATCTATGCAAAGCTGGAGCGGTTTAACGAGGCTGGCGACTGTTACTCCCGCGCAGGAGACAAGTCGCAGGCGGCCGCTTTCTGGAAGAAACACTTCGAGACACAGTTCGATCTTGTGCGAGGCGAGCTGGCGCGCATCCCGGAGGTGCGAGAGCTGGCCGCCAAGGCAGCCGATATTCTCGACGAGTCCGGCGCAGCCTCAGAGGCAGCGCAGCTCTTGCACAAGGCCGGTTACCTGAAGCGTGCCGCCGAACTGTACACACGAATCGGGCAGGTTCACGAGGCGGCCTCCGTCTACCTCGAAGCCAACAAGCCCATGCACGCGTCCAAACTGTACGAGTCGGTCGGCGAGCACGAAAAAGCCCTGCAGTATCGCGCCGAGGCACGCCTTCTAAAGAATGACACCGTTGGCGCTGCGGAAGATTTTGCCGCGGCGGGCGAGTTCGTGAAAGCAGCCGAAATCTACTCGCAGGCTGGTGAGCTGGAGGCCGCGGCCGTGATGTACGAAAAGGCGGGGGAACATCGCACCGCAGCCGAGCTGTACAAGACTCAGGGCAATCTGCAGGCTGCTGCGACGGCTTATGAACGGGCAGCCGATTACACACAGGCGGCAGACCTGTACGGTGAGCTGGGTGACCACACCTCCGAAATTCGCGTCGCCAAAGCTGGCAACGACTGGTTCCGCGTCGGTGAGGTGTTGCTCCGATACGAACGCGATGAGGATGCCCTGGCAGCATTCCAGCGCGTGGACGCCATGGACCCCCGATATGAGGCCGCGGCGATCCTTCAGGCAGACATCCTGCGCAAACTGGGCCGACTGGACGTTGCCCTGAACAAATATCGTGAAATCGTTCGCGACCAGCGACCTACGCAGGCGAACGTCGAGATCTTCTACAAGATGGCGGGAACCGCCATGGACGCCAACGCGCTCGGTGAGGCGTTGTCGCTTTACGAGAAGATCATTGGCGTGAACTACTATTACAAGGACGCCAACAAACTGGCGGCTGAGCTACGCGCACAGGTAGGCAGCGCCGCAGGTTCGGCCCCACCTGTTCGTCCGGGCACCGTGGCCACAGGTGCAGCCCCGCAGCCTGAAATCGCCTTGTCTCGCAACAATGACAAGAAGCGCTACAGCGTTGAGGAAGAGGTCGCTCGTGGCGGCATGGGAATCGTTTACCGCGCACGCGATACCGTGCTTGATCGAGTCGTCGCGTACAAAATTCTGGCGGCCAACCTCAAGGAAAACGAAGTCGCCGTCAAATACTTCCTGCGTGAGGCGCGTGCGGCTGCTCAAATGGCTCATCAGAACATTGTGACCGTGTACGATGCCGGCGAACAGGACGGCGAGTTCTACATGGCCATGGAATTCGTGGAAGGCCAGACGCTGAAGGCGCTCATCAATCGTCAGGGTGCGTTCCCCGAAAAACTCGTCCGATACATCATGATTCAGGTGTGCAAGGGCCTCGCCTATGCACATGATCGCGGTCTGGTTCACCGGGACGTCAAGCCCGGTAACATCATGCTCACGCGCGACCGACAGCTGAAGATCATGGACTTCGGTCTGGCCAAGTTCGTTGAGGAAGTGAACGTGCACAATACGCGGGCCATCGGAACGCCGTACTACATGTCGCCCGAACAGATCGTTGGCCGTGAGCTCGACGGAAGGTCCGACATTTACAGCCTTGGCGTGTCGATCTTCGAGTGTGCCACCGGTCAGGTCCCCTTTAGTAAGGGCGACCTCAGTTATCATCACCTGCACACCGCGCCACCGAATCCCGGTGAACTGAATCCCCGACTTTCTCAGGATCTGGTTAATATCATCCTGAAATGTATGGAGAAAGAACCTGGCAAGCGGTATTCCAGCGTGCATGAGCTGCTAAGCGTTCTGCGGTCTGAAGCTCCATGATCGGTTGGAAGCGGGCTTTTGCCCTGCTCTGCCTCACTGCGGGTCTCGGCGGCTGCGCCCTGCCCGGGCTCCTGACTCGACCCGACTTCGTGCCCGCTGGGCCCAGCAGCTCGGACATCGCGCAGGCAGTTTTCAACGCGCAGCAGCACCGGCTGACCGCGCAGATGGAAGCGGTCGAACGGTCACGTCCGTCATCCGAAGAGATCCTGCTTCGCATTGGGCTGGCGACGGCGCTGCTGGAAGAGAACGAATTCACCGCGGCACGCGAGCATACCGACTGGCTGGTGGTCATTCAACCCGAGTCGTGGATTGTCTGGCAACAGTGGGCACGCGTACGGCTCTTCGCTGAACGTGACCTGCACGCGGCGCTCGCAGGAGCAGAACGCTGTCTGGAGCTAATGGCTACCGCCTCGGGTTGCATGCGCGTACAAGGGCTGGCGCTGCTGGAGCTGGGGCAGGAGCAGCAGGCCCGTGCGTCACTGGAGGCTGCGCTGCAGACACTGCCCAGAGACGCGCAGCTGATCGAGCAAGTCGCCCGACTCCGCATGGCGCAGGGTGAGCCTGATTCGGCGCTTCAACTGCTCTGGCGAGCGATCGGTCAAGGAATTGACGGCACGACCATCCGGCTCGTCGCAGGTTCAGCCGCCGAAAATGCGGGACAACTCGAAGACGCCAGAACGCATTATGAGTGGGTGATGGAAAATCATCGGGAGCCCGTTCTTGGGGCTCGCTACATGCTGCTGTTCCTTCAGCGACAAGGTTTTGCAAACGAAGCCGCCGCCCTGTCCCGCCGGATTTACGGTTCATCCTCTGGACGAAGCAGCGCCCGCCAGACGCGATAGCCGATGGCGAGTTCGCCCTGCCTCGCGCGGGTCGGCATCACCTGCAAGCCGCTACCCGGTGACTGGAGAAACCGGCCGTGGCTCCATATAGACAACGGTGACTCCGTCGCCGCCTTCGCCTCGCTCACCGGGGCGATACTCCACGCCATGGGGAGAAGAAGCCAACTGGCCCCGGACGGCACGTTTGAGCGCGCCCGTTCCGTGGCCATGCACCACGCTGACCTGAAAGAGCCGCGCCCGCACCGCGCGGTCAATAAAGGCGTCCAGTTGTTCGACCGCGTCTTCCACGGTTGCACCTCGCACATCCAGCACCGTCGCGACGTCACCGGTCGGCGCAATACGGGCCGCGGGACCCGCGGCCCGGGCAAACCCAGTCTCGCTTCGCCCTTCCGTTGCGTTATTCAAAAACAGGTCATCAAGCGCAAAGGTGGCACGCATGGACCCCAGACGCACCGCGATACGTTCACCGGGGCGCGGTGTGTCGGCGATTTCGCCCGTGCGCCGAAAGGGTTGCACCCAGACGGAGGTACCGATTTTCAGGGCCGACCATGTAGCCGGTTCACGCTGTGGCGCTGAACGTGCGGCAGATGCCTGCTGAACCCTTGCCTGCGCCTGTGCATGCTTGTCGTCAGCTTGCTGTACCAGACGCCGCGACTCCTCCAGCGCTCGTCCGGTGTCTGCCGAGGCCGCTCCGTCACGTAACGACTGCGCCTGCTTTCGGACAGCATCGCGGAGCTTCTGTGTCTCGTCACGCAGCTGACGAAGCTCAGATTCCAGCACCTCACGGTCTTTGCGTTCCAACGCCGCGCGCCTTGACTCGGCATCTTTGACCGCGCGTGAAAGCTCAACCCGTAATGCATGCACCTCCCTGCGCTCCTCGACGAGCTGCTGATGTTCCACCTGAAGGCGGTCCAAAAGCTGCTCTCGCTCCGACGATGGCGCATCACCGAGCAGCGCCTCAGCCTTTTCGCAAATCCGAGTCGAGAGACCCAGCCGCGCCGCAATGCGCAACGCGTAGCTGGCTCCCGGAACGCCCATGCGCAAGGAGTAGGTCGGTTCAAGACGCCCAACGTCGAACCCCACCGAAGCGCACGCATACCGTTCGTCCTCAAAGGCCAGCGTCTTCAGCCTCTCGAGGTGCGTGGTGACCACACACCAGGTTCCGCGGCGGGCGAGCTCGTCCAGCAAGGCTCGTCCCAGAGCAGCGCCCTGCTCGGGATCCGTGCCGGCGAAGAGTTCATCCAGCAACAGCAACGATGCACCGTCGCAGTCGGGAAGGACGCGCGCGATGTTGCGCACATGGGCCGAAAAGGTGGAGAGATCCCGTTCGACGTTCTGGTCGTCGCCGATATCGCTGAATAACGATTCGAAGAGCGGAAAACGAGAGTCTTTGTCGCACGTAACGGGGAGTCCGGCGCGCGTCATGATTGTAAACAGCCCCAACAGCTTGAGAGTGACGGTCTTGCCGCCAGTGTTGGGGCCCGAAATCACAAGGACGTGGGCGTTCGCCGGCAAGGCGACGTCATTTTCCACGACCATCAGCTCGCCTGCGAATTCGCGAAGCGCGAGCAGAGGATGCCGCGCCCGCCGCAGGTCAAGCGCCGCGCGTTCGCGAGCACTGGTGAGCACGGGTGCCTCGCAGCGCAGGTCGCCCGCCAGCGTGGCCGAAGCGAGCGAAAGGTCCAGATAGGTCAGGATGTCCTGATTGTCCTCCAGTGTATCGACGTGGCGCCCGACCTGCGCCGTGAGCGCGAGCAGAATACGTCGAATCTCCTGTTCGACGTCCATCTGTGCGACACGAAACTCATTGTTGAGCCCAACCAGCTCCTGCGGCTCAATAAATAGCGTCTGGCCCGACGCCGACTGGCCATGCACAATCCCCGGAAAATCTCCCTTTTCTCCCGCACGAACGGGCACCACGTACCGTTCGTCACGGATCGTGATGTACTCGTCCTGCAAAATCCCGTCGTACCTGGGCGAGCGAAGAATCCGGTCCAGACGGTCGCGAATCTGATCGCGAAGCGACGCAACGCGACGCCGCAGGCGTGCCAATTCCATGGAAGCGGTGTCGGCGACTTCCCCGGCAGGGTCGATGCTGCGGTGAATCTCGGTAGCCAGCGTGCGGCAACTTACAAGACGCGCGAGATGCTGCGTCATGAGAGGCGTTCGAGCAGCGCGGCTCCGAAAAAACTCGCGGACCCGCTCGGCCGTGACGGTGGTATCGGCGATGGCGAGCAGGTCAACGCCCTGCAGGCAGTCTCCTTTGCGGACCCGAAGCAGCGCCCTGCCAATGGACTTCACCCCTCGAACGGGGGGCGTGTCATCGGTGCCAAGAAGCTGCAGCAGCTCCATGACTTCGTCGCGCCGCCTGCCCGGAAGTGGTCCCCATTCGAGCGGCCCCAGCAAACGAGCCAGCTCTGCGGCGTCGTCCGTAACGCATCGGTTCGCGATCTCCTGGCAAATCCGGTCCCAGCCGAGCTCCTCAAAGGACCGCGCATCGATACCGAGACAGGGCTCGGCAGGATTGCGTGCGCTTCCCAGGACGGCGCGGAATACGACTTCCGCTTCGACGGGTTCGTGAATAAGGGTGCGGCCGGTAGGTTTCGCCATTCGAATTCTGTACGGAATGAGACGCCGCCCGAGGTGGCCGCTGAGGAACTGGATGCAAACGACGGGTCAGACGGACCAGCCCGCAGCCTCGGAGAGCCTAAACACCCTCGCTGCCAACATCAACCGCCGTCTGGAGTGGTGGTACGCCACAGGCATCCTGCCTCCCTCTCTGGCTGGCGGCAGCGCGATGTGGTTGTGGCGCGAACACGGATGGGTGTCGGGCGCGCTGGTTTCGTTTGCTGCGTTCGTGCTGACACTGGCCTTGTGGTACAGGGCGGTGATACGTCCGGTCTCGTGTCGTGAGGTGCGCAGACTGGCGCACGCGGCGGACCTCATCTCTCTTGCCTTGCTGACAAATCAGACGCAATGGCCGCATCTGAGGCATGCCCTGCACATCTGTCCACGCGAGCAGTACGATTCCGTGGCGTATGGCTCCCCCGCAGCGCCCGTCCCTTCTGAACGTCCGGAGAAGTAGTCACATGCAGCGCATCTGGGAGTTCTTCCAGCTTGGTGGCCCGGTTATGTACGTGCTGGCTGGCGCGTCTGTGATGGCGACCGCGATCTTGTTCGAGCGATTGTGGACACTGCAACGACGTCGTGTCCTGCCACCTCGCCTGATGTACCTGGTGCGTCAGATGCTGACGGAAGGTCGGCATGATGAGGCTCGCAACCTGTGCGCAACAAATGACTCGGCCATTTCGGCGGTCCTGCTCGCAGGCCTGAAGATGGTGCATGCCGGTCGTTCGGTCGTGCGCGAGGCCATGCAGGACCGTGGTCGTCGCGAAGCTGCCGAGCTCGAAAACTACATTGGGGCACTGGGCGCGATCGTGACGATCTCGCCGCTGCTGGGGCTGCTGGGGACGATCACTGGTATGATCGAAACATTTCAGGGAGTTACCGACACGGTAGCTGCGACGGGGTCGGTTAACGCGAACTCGCTCGCCGGAGGCATCTGGGAGGCTCTGATCACGACAGCGGCCGGCCTCATGGTGGCGATACCTGCTTTTGTTGCGCACCGCGTGCTGTTGTCTCGCGTCGACAGCCTGATAGCGGACCTGGAGGAAGCGTCGCTCGACCTTGGGGAGCTGATTTGCCCCGCGACGACCGCCGGTGGTGTTTCTTCAGGAAGCAGCGTCTCCGGGCCTGTGGCCGAGTCTCTGGCACAGGGCCGTTCTGCAGAGGACGTATGAATTTTCGTGACACGCGACGCCGGCGTCAGGAGGTCTCGCTCGATCTGACTCCGCTGATTGATTGTGTGTTCCTCCTTTTGATCTTCTTTCTGGTAACGGCCACCTTCGCCCAGCAGCAACAGCAGAGCGTCGTGCCGGTGGAGTTGCCGGTAGGCAGCACGGGCGAGAGCGCTACCGCGACAGAACAGGTCACGATTTTCCTGGAAGCCGATGGCACCTACTCTTTGCGACGTGGCGAAGATGACGTGCAGTCGGGCATGCAGCGTGGCGACCTCGAAGCTTCGCTTCGTGCGTTGTATGCTTCTTCGCCCGAGACAGCGTTGTTTTTGCGAGGTGACCGCGAGGTGCGTTACGGCGAGGTCATGCGACTACTGGACATTGCACGCGAGATAGGATTCCGACGCGTTTTCAATGTCATCCAGGCGCCGGAATAGGACTCCCGACCCGTGTTCTTCGGGTGCAGGGGGAAGAGGATGATAGCCATACAACGAGGCGATTCGGCCGGTATGTTCCTATCCGAACGCGAATCTTGACAGTTGATCCGGCACTTGAAACAACACGGTGGAACACGGTGATCCACCCCATTTTGCCTCACCATGCGTTACGTTCCGTTCATCATCGTCGCGTTGCTATTGGGTATAGCGATGTACGTCGTGCCCCGCTGGGCAGACGAGCATGCCGTGCACGAGCGACGCGCCGAGGTACTGGCGAATGTTGAGCGTCTGCGCGCTGAAAACGAGATGCTGCGCGCTCAGAATCAGCGTCTCTACCGTCAGGTACAGACCTTCTCGACGGATGCGTTGAGCATCGAGCAGCGTGCGCGGGACGAGTTCCTGTTCGTTTATCCTGACGAGATCATCCTTGACTTCTCGCCCAACGGCGCAGCAACTCATGGCACGGAAGACAGTCAGACGGCCAGCGCAGACTAGGTCAGGTGCTGGTTGGCGCATTCAGGGCTTCTTACTGCTGTCCTGGCTACCGCTGCTGATGATGGTGCCGGCTACGCAGCCGCTTCATGTTGTGGCCGGGCTGCTGGTGTCCGTACTGCTTTTCGTCTGGCGCCGTCGGGCGCTACCCTCGGCACGCGCAGGTCTCGATGAGCCCATCGTGCTGGCGCTCGCGATTCTGGTGGGCACGGGTGACCTGCTGCCTGAACCCTCGCTCGCCTCCGTTGTTTTTACGGTGGCAGGTGCGTTGAGCGCTTTCGCGACCCGCCTGCCGTTGGCGACGCTGATGGCGGCTCTCGCAGCGGTGGATGCCGCCATGCACCCGGCCGCCGACTCTGCGATACAGGCGGTTGCGGGCAGCGCAGGCACCCTGATGGGGTTCATCCTCATGTCGGGTCTGCTGGCGACACCTGTCCATGGCGGTCGGGTGAGGTCAACGCTCGAGGCGATTCTGCGTCGAGCCGCGAGCCCGGCTGCCACCAGCGGAGACGGCACGGTGAAACCCATCGTGCAGGACGCGCTCCGCGAAATGCACACCACAGTGCGGCATACGCTCGACATGGCGATGCACTCCATGGGTTGCAGCAGCGCCACAGTCGTTTGGTTCGATGCCCACGACGGCCCGGCAACGCTCGCGCATGCCATCGGTTGTGACGAATCCGTTCGGCACATCAGCGCAAGAAGTGGGATGCTCGCGATGCTGCGACGGCGTCCTGCCCCGTTGAAGTACTCTGGCATCTCGATTCGTTCCGAGCTGCTGCCCTGGTATTCCGAAGCTTGTCTGCCGCGTTCGGTCATGGGGATCGGGCTCGTCAATGATGGCATTCCTCTGGGGGCCTTTATCGTCGGACGTGACCACGAAAACGGGTTCGACGACGGCGACGCGATGACGCTTCAGGCAGCGGGCGAGCTGATTGTGGGGACGTTCCGCTCCGAACAGAGTGTCACAGAGCTTCGGCGCATCGCCGAAGAAATGCAGGCCATCCGCAGGGCCGTCGAGACGCTGTACAAGGCGCTTACGGCGACCGATGTCTGCGACGCGAGCGCTCGAATCTTCGCCGACCAACTGGATTTGGACTACTTTGTTGTCCTGCGGCTGGTCGAAGCTGACGCACAGGAAGTTGTGTTCCGGCTCAATGAACGGAGCGGTTTGCAGCCCGGCTTGCGAATCCCGCTGTCTGACGGGAGCCTCATCGCTCTTGCCGCACGTTCACATCAGCAACTTCCACTGCGAGGGCGCGTCGACGATCCAGCCGAGGTGTACGGCGACCCCGGTTACATGCCCGACCTCGAAAGTGTGCTCGTGGTCCCGATTCTGATCGGCGGAAGATGCCTTGGCACCTGTGTTTTCGGCTCGGACTCCCGCGACGCGTTTCCGCTGGCTCGTCGAGCCTTCATTGACACCGTGGTCGCCAACCTGGCTGGTGCGCTGGCGAACGCGCTGGCCTATGATCAGGCGGTCGTGGCAGCGACGGTGGACGGTATGACCGGCCTGTTAAACCACCGTACCTTCCAAATGCGTTCGGCCGAGGCGTTGTTGCGTGCCGAACGCGGTCAGCGTATCGCGTGCCTTCTCCTGACCGACATCGACTTCTTCAAGAAGGTGAACGACACGCACGGTCATGCCACCGGCGATGTCGTCATCAAGGCTGTTGCCGACGTGCTCCGAAGCACACTCCGCAAGACAGACCTTGGCGCGCGCTACGGCGGCGAAGAGTTCGGCATCCTCCTGGAGGAGACGGACCGCGCGCAGGCGGTGGCTCTAGCCGAGCGCATCCGTCAGGCTGTCGGGCAGCTGCGCTTTGATGGAGTCAATGGCCCGTTCTCCGTGACACTGAGCCTCGGCATTGCCGAGTTTCCGACGCATGCGAGCGAGCTGGCCGAGCTGATCGAATTTGCGGATCAGGCACTTTA
>Ga0169931_10009779_pt1 | contig 13782 bp, 14 predicted proteins | sample Kivu_15m_20L_FD_129675 | JGI IMG/M metagenome (GOLD analysis project Ga0169931, IMG submission 129675) | Freshwater microbial communities from Lake Kivu, Western Province, Rwanda to study Microbial Dark Matter (Phase II) - Kivu_15m_20L... | ecosystem: Environmental > Aquatic > Freshwater > Lake...
ATCTCCATGTGGATCTCTTGATTTTTCTGATAATACTCCATTAATTATCCTATTTTCTACCATAGTAGATTCATAAATGACAGAAATTATAAAAAATGATATAAAGATTAATCTTCCCATTAAGAAAATTCTTAAAATTATATTTTTAATTTTAGCTTTCTAATTCACAAAATTTGAAAATTATTAAAAATTATAGACCTCGTTTAATTCCTTATTAATTTTATATACTTTATTAAATGAACCCTCGCTGATGTTTCCTTTCTCTTTTAAAAATTCCTCCCTCATAAATTTTGCATAGGGCCTCGGCTTTTTGATATACTGGAAAAATATCCATTTATCAGTATATGCAAATAGCATGAAAAGTGAGAAAAAGTTAAACATAAACAAAGTCGCATATTTCAAAAATGAAGAGTCTTTCCTCAAACGCCATAAGAAATACAAATTGAAATTTAAAAAATAGAAGGGTACAAATAGTATATAGAAGGTGATAAAGTAATGAGGACGAAAAAAGTTTTTCTTTTGAATATAAAGAGGGTCGTTTTTCTTTAATTTGTTCTTAAGTTCGTAATACTTTATAATAACCTGAGTAATAATTTTGTTTCTAATCATAGTTTCGTTTATAGAGTAAACAAAATTTTGATTCATTTCTTGAAATTTAGATTTTATAGAATAAAATCTCCTCTTTGTAAATTTATCGTCTATGATTCTCTCATCTTCTATTTTCCTGTGGAAATCATCTGCCATGTTCAATTTTTGAATTTTGTTTATATTTAAAATTAAAAAATTAATAATCTAATCCAATCTAATATTTTTACCACTATCGCTAATTAGATAGTATAATATAAAATATATTTCAATTAAAATTTAATAAAGTATAATTTTCCTTATGATAACCTTTATATTTTTCTATAGGACAAGAGTTGGTTATTACTTCCTCGTTTCAATATCTATTAACTAACCCCGTATTGCTCATTTTACACTGTATATATGAGTTTAAATTTAGATTATCAATCAAAATCTGATATTCATCACTAACTTTATATTTTTTAAACATTTCTTGTAGATTTTCATAAACGTTCAGTAATGCGTCATCGAACATTTCATAACTGCAATCGCCAGTATTCAACATTTGACAGTTTGACTTTATTTTGTTCAAAATTTCATCATCTAGAAAATTTAAATCGCCCCTACTTGAAAAATATTCTTCGTAAATATGCCTTGCCTCTTCTAGGAGTTTATTGAAATCTGGTTCAATACTGTAATTTAATTTAAATTTCATAACGTCTACGTAGAGGTTAAAGTGTCTAATATTTTCTCCCGTATCTGAAAGAAAATTATAAAACGAGTAGAAGCAGTATTCATCCGATAAGAAAAGGTAGAGATTATTTGCCAATTTGGGGTTAAAATGATAAGAAATAGACAATTTATCAATGTATGTGAAAATAATAGGAATATAACCGTTTATTAATAAGCACAGCCATAAAAATGCACAGCATACATACGCAGTCCAATGTGAGCTCTCCTTATAATCAGCATAAAACACAAAATCACAAAAACGTAGTAGGTTAGGATAAATAAACCATATAGCTAAGAATGCAATTAATTCAATTTTTATCAATTGTTTTATGTTCTCTATTGCGATTAGATAAGTGTAGGTGGCTAAAATCAACCCTTCTAAAAAGTTTATGATTACCCAGGAAAAGCTCACATAATATTGCATTTTTTCTGTGTCTTTCATGCAGTACCTGAAGTGGTAAGGTATAAACAAATATTCCCCTTCCTTCATGTTAATTAGTAGAATTATGAATGCTATCACAACAACACATCCAAATAAAATTTTTACATAATATCTCTCTTTAAATAGATAACGGCGTTGATAAAACTCTTTTATTTCTGTCCTTTCATCATAATTAAGCTTGCAGCATTCGATTATTCTGTGACATCTTAATATGTATGAAATTATCATAAGGCAGTGGCATATAAAATAATTGCTTGGAACTAGTTTGCAAAATAAATCCATATTGTCTTTTGCATTCATAATTGAGTGAATGCCTTCTGTTTCTCTAACGGGTTCTAATTCGATTATGTCTTCCATTAATTCATATAGCAGAAATATTATTGTCATCAAAAATCCTCCAAGATTGTTGAGCAATAAAAGTGTTGGGGATCTTATTGAGATAATTGAATGCTTTCTTTTCTTAATAATAAAATAAAAACTAAGGAAGTAGATCAAACAATTTACTAATAGTATAATTATGTGTAAGTATATTTGCATTTTATTTATATTTTTATTTAAAAATTAATGTTTAATAAAAGGAAATTTTTTATATATAGAGAGGGGAATTAAATTAGTTGTGATCATTAAGAAAAAAATGAAGATAGAATTGGGAAATTTATTTTTAAAACTGTGTGTCAAAATTTTTCATTTAATGAAATTTAGTTTATAATTGATAAGATTTCAAAGACATACTGGTTAAGCTCCCACGGGGGTGGCTTCCGGCCCCACTCCGGGCGCCCTCTAGATTATTCATAAATTTTATGAGGGTCTTTGTCATTTCATTCTTATATATCATTACTTAACTTCTACCTATTATTTTTCTAATATATAAATTATTAATTATACATAAATAAAACTTTCTCTTTAATAAAATTTTTAAATTTTATGAAAATACATATGATGTATCTCTAGACATTATTTTAACTTATCATATCATTCCTATAATTTTATGTAAAATTTTTAGATTTCTCACTATTATTTTGGTTCCTCTTTGTATTATTTAGATTTTATTCAAGCCTTACGTTATAATACTTCGGACCAATCGATTCTAAGAATATAAACGTACATAAGTTCAAAAAAGTAATAAAATATATTCTCTCCTTCATCCCGGTCATTATATTTTCCCTATTTAACTGATTCATTGAAAACTTGGGATTAATTTGTTTATTAATTTGATAAACATCGATCGGATTAGTTACGATAGCAGAGATGAACCCAGAAATTACTGAGGCTAAAATTACTACATTGAAATTAACATCATGGATATCATCGTGAGAGCCTTTGTGTGTATCAACTACTGCATTGTTTAATTCTTCATTGATACTCATTGAATTATAATCTGTATTCTTCTCACTTTTGTATTTTTTCGTATAATATTTCATGATAGATTCGTAAATTCCGAAGGTAACTGATTCATAAATAACATACAATAACAGATGAGATACAAAGCCAGAGTATTCATTTTTTAAATTATTAAACACAACCGACAATGGCTTATCTTTAATTAGCTTTTTATAGTACTTAAAAAACGAATCGTAATGAAAATTACTCGCCTGCATTCTGGTCTTTATGTTTTCTAACGGAAAGGCAAAGACCATTGCAACGAATTGTGCTAACCCCGCAGAAAGAAAAAAATTAAAAAAGCCACTGAACCCGAATTTTTCTTGAAGATAAAATTTCAAGTTCTTATACAGTCCGTAGAATATGATGCTGTTTATTGTAACAAACACCATAGCTGCTTGTATTCCCTTAAAATGAAACTCCCCTAGATAGTGTCCCAATGATTTCTGGGCGATGTTTCTTTTTCTCTTGATTTGTTTGCCATGTTTAAAGTGCATGAATTTCTTCTCGAAGAAAAAGTTTACATCTTTAACTATCATATTCTTTTTCTTGTAAAAATTCTCTACTTTGACTTTGGTGTTAATCTTGTCCCCAAAATAGGTCACATAATCAACAACGATATGAGTGGCAATCCCAGCTGCGATGAGACGGACTGTCTCATTCATCCTTTGCCTGTGGCTATGGATATAAAATAATCCGAATCCAACCAAAGAGAAAAAAACCGCAAATTCAATATTTCCGTAATGAGAAACTTTTTCTTTTTTAATAGAAACAATGGGTTTTTTTTCGATGTAAGAAATTTTAGATCGCCTGAGGAAGTACTTTGTAAATATATGGTATTTCTTTAATTTTTTTAAATTTTTTAGAAATTTGAGTAATTTCCTCATTTCGCTATGAGATAATTCAATAATAAATTAATTAAAATAAAATTATATGGAAGATAGAAACATTTTGAAAGAATTAGCAGCAAGTAATAAAATTATGAGTTAATTTTAAGAGATTGAGTCGTTGGAAAAAACTATAAATGATATGAAATATCTAATTGAAGAAGAAAAAAACGGAATGGAAGCACTAGAAAATCAGATAAATGTAATGAAGGCTAAATATGATTTGAAAAAAATGCAAGTGGCTCAGCTTAACAACAAACTTGAAGAAAAACAGAAACTTGTTAACGACGCCAAGAAAGCATATTCAAGAGTATAAATAGTATTTGAAAATAAATAAATTAGATTGTGGAAAACACAGCTAGATTGATTGAAGCGGTTGATATAGAAGCAAGAGAAGAATTTAATAAGTGAGTACATAAATGGATCGAATAGAAATCCTTTAATTTGTTTTAGTAAAAAAATTGTAATATCTCTCTCCTTTAATTCTTTAGAAATTTTTTAGCCAAATATAAATATTCAGTATTAATTAGTTTTTATATGGAAAAGAATTGTATCTATTAAAAATTTTTATTTAAAAACCAATCCGTTTCTCCTATTTAGACTATTCATAATTAGATTTAACTTAAAAATGAAAAATTGAGTAACATCATTATAAGATATAATTCACAATTCAATTAATTTATCAATTGGATAACCCTTTTCTTTTTTCACCCTCAACATGTTTTTTCTAGTTTTAAAACCATTTATAGTAAAATTATAATTCCCAGTCATAAAATACAAGGTATAATCCTGCAGTAAAATTATATTAGGATTTAAATTAGATTCAGTTTCTTTTAACTGATAAGTTTTTTCGCCTTGAGTATTTGAAAAGTCGTAAAATATTTTATTCTTGATTTTGAAAGAGGTAGAAGTGAAAATAAACCCGACATTATATTTATTAACAAGAGAAATCACTATATTGTTGAATTCCTTGAATAATTCATCCTCTTTATTTAGATTGAATTTATTTGCTATCAAAGACAAGGAATCAATTATGATAAAGGAATACTCCTTAATTTCAGAACTCCTATATAATGAATACAAAAAAATGAAAAGCTGATTGAATTCGTATATATCGTTCTTATGAATTACTTTATCTCTAAGTAATTCACCTGTGAAGTTTCTATCTGTTATGTCATGAGCTCCGTTGTCTATCGTCTCATTATAATTAGTACTAAATGAGGAATTTGTGTCTATGAAGAGAATTTTATTTGTAGATTGAATTATTTTGTTCAGGTTATAATATAGCATATTGTTTAGAAAGAAGCTTTTCCCAGTTAATGAAGGTCCTTGTAATTCATAAATTTTCCCCCTTTTAAAACCCCCGCAGAGAAATTCGTTTAATTCTGAGTTACTAGTACTAAGAGTCTCATTGGTTGAATCAAGTGGATCAGGAAGTTGTGATGCGTTAATTAAATAATCTCCGAATATAGCATTGTTTATCTGGTCAAAATATTTCCTTGCTTGCTATTTTAGAAAAGAACAGAAGAAATTTAAATATGGACAACTTACCGAATTTTCAATCGGATTTGCTGAATCTATAATCATCTCTTCCATTTCTCTGTTTTGAAACGTGAATAATGATTCAACTAATTTTTAAATTAAGAAATTGATAGATTATATTTATATATTACTGTTTGTTATTTTCATCTGTTTTAGTATTTCTTGAAATTTTTCTTCGTTTTTGAATTTTCCTTGTTTTTCCTTGAAGTCCTTAAAAATGAAATTAAAGTTCATTAATAGTGAAGAGTATAGTTTATTAAATTTAAATTTTTTTAAACTTTATAAAAAACTATAAACATTATAGATAAAATATGTTTATTGTCACAGATATAAGAAAAATAAAAGAATTTGTTCATGTTATATGTAAAAACATGTTTTAATATTGTGTAAAGTAAGTAGTCATTCATTTTTTAGTGATTTACACATTTCCAGTACATGTATACATATATATTCAAAATTATATTAAATTATAAAATTTTAATAAAAAATTAAATGGAATCTCAAAACCAAAACACAATAAGAAAGCAATCCTCTCATCAAACAAATCAACCCACAAACTTTTATGACTATTTAGTTAAACTCACATGGTTGCTCGCAGTAAATAAAACTCATAAAGTAAAATTAACTTAGGCTCTTGCAATCATAGCTTGTTTAAAAAGAAATGACTACAATGTTCTTTTCTCTTTTTTTATATTAGTAGTCTTACACAATTTCTACAACGAGAATTCCTTTTTCTACATAAAGAGTTTAATTCACTTGACATTGGTGATAATCTTTGTAGATGTCATATGGCTCATTATAATTATTCCATTTTGGAATACCAAATATGATAACCAATATTGGAAAAGTTTATCAGGAATACACAGCTTCACTGTATTCATAGCTTTCTTGGAATTATTTGTGAAGATCGCTATCCTTGTGCTCAACATATTAGATTTTAGGAAATACTACGGGGAGCAATACAAAAGGTTGTTAGATTTTAATTACAATGATGCAAGTCCTAAAATTGTTGTTAGTAAGTTTATATGTTTACCAAATTTATACTAGACGCACCTGGTAAATCAAGTAATACACAAGTTTCTTTTAACCCTTCGCAAACTATCAAAATGGGGAATTAAAATTTTTTATTTAAAATATTTTCCTTGGCCTTGAATTCACTTAATATCTGAATTATTTAATATATAATTAAAACTTAAATATAAATGATGTTATAAGATAAAAATTAGAATATTGTAGATAATCAATATGTATTACATAATTATTGTATACCTCCAATAAATAAAATATATTTTAATTAAAATTTTACAAATTCAAATTTATAAATTCTTAATTATGGAGGTAGATGACATCAACAAAAAACTTTTAAACAAACTTTTTAACAACTTAATACCCAACCACGATAAGAAACTCTCTGATAAATATATTTCTTACTTCTCAAGATTGCTAAATTCGAGATTAAATGTTTCAACCAACAATGAATCTAATATAACAAGTCTAATTATAGATAAAATTACAAAACTTCAATTTAATCGAAATTCGAATAGTTTAGACAAATCCGAACGCTTCCAAACGTTGTATTCAAATCTCCTTACAAAGAAGACCCTTAAAAGGCGTTGGGCGATGTTGTATCTATTTAATAGAATTTCTGCGGACAACGAAGACAAAGGTGCCTATGATACAAGCAAATTTCTTCAATCTTTGTTCAAGGATGAAATGAATTTGAATTTAAACCCCAATATCAGCAACGTATTATTCGGTGGAATGACGAATAAAAATGAGTTTCTACAATATGAAGAAAAATTTGGGAAAATTGAAAATTGTGAAGAAGAAGTAGAAAAATTAGCAGAAATTAGCGCGAAGAATAAGCGCAGTTTACAAATAATTGTAAATACTGCTAAGTCTAACAAGGTTATTACGGAGCGTGATTTAATAAATGACTTAATTTTTATTTTCCAAGGTATAGACGGTCATTACCTCAACTACAATTCAATGAGTAATTCTTACACACTAAATCAGCTGATCCCGTTTAATGACAATGTCTATGAAATTACTGCCGCACTCTCTGAACTCGGCTGGTTGTACAGGAAAGTTAATAATTATCTTAGTTTCTTTAACGAGTCCAATATTCCTTCCCAGTTTGTGCAGAGTTTTTCTTTTGCAATTCAATCAGAATTAAATGAATATTATAAGTAAGTATAGCAAGTATATTCATATTAAAATGTATTAGATTAATCTCACTTTTTAAGAAAATGAATTCTAAAATTGAAGAAATTAGTAAGGTAAGAGGAGGAACTTATGATGTTGAGGAATTAAGTTTAAAAAAATTAATTTTATGGACGATGGAGCCTATTGAAAGAATGAAATGGTTAGCAATTGCCTGTGAGTCAGTTTATCGTATCGATTAATAATTTTATCATAATTTAGCATTGAGAGGGGTCTCTATAATCTCTCAGCTTTATGCGTTTATCAATAACTGCGGTGCTGAAAAAATTCTATCTAAGGTTCTTGAAGAAACTTCTAAACCAATGTTTGTCATGATTAAAGGGTGGCTAACCTACGGAGAACTCCAAGACCCTTTCCGTGAATTCTTTGTCGAAATAAACGAAAAAACCTCGGATGACGATATATGGACTTCTAGATATATTCTAGTTATTAAGAACATACCAAATTTTTTCAGTAAATCCTTCGCTGAGAAAATATTTGAAATCGGTAAGTGTATTAATTTCATACGAAATTTTTGCGGAGAACCTACCTATTCATTAATTAAGCTTAAACAGAAATTAATTTCAACAGTTGAGAAAATCGAAAAAGACGAAGAAAAAGAAAAAGAAAAGAAGAATCAGATGCTAATAGATGTTAACGAGGAATTAGAAACACAAAAGTATAAAAAACTTTACAAATCACAAATTTTCAACAAAGAGAAAAATTTCTATCAACCACTAAATACTATTACTAACCCCACATTTAACGCACTAGAATATAAAAAGGCAATCGGGTTAATTTCAGATCTTGAAGATGAATCAAAGTTAAATCTAAATCTGCTGTACACGATGAATGCTGAAATTGATATAATTCACATGGAAATTAACAAAGAATTAATTTCTATTATATTTGAAAAATTCAAATTTTTAGACAATCTAAAATCAGTTAACAGGTACCTTCTTCTAGGCCAAGGAGATATGATGCAATATCTGATGGATCTGTTGTTTAACGAATTGAAAAAACCAGCGACTCAAATTTATAAACATAATCTCCTTAGTATATTAGAAACTGCTATAAGAGCAAGTAACGCACAATATCATAACTCAGATTGTCTTAAAAGACTCAACATAAAGCTAATGGATTCTTCTACTGGGGATACTGGTTGGGATATTTTCGTACTTGAATATAACGTCGATATTCCTTTAAACGTAATTTTTACAAAACCATTACTTAAGGAATATCAAAAATTATTTTTCTTCTTTTGGAAGATAAAACGTCTTGAATTCTCTCAAGAACATCAGACATGGAGAAATTTTATGACATATTCACACAGCTTGAAGCACAGATTTGATAGCCTAAGACCTTACATACAAAAGTCAATGCTATTCAACAGGCAAATAATACATTTCGTGTCGAATTTGCATAATTACTTCACTTTAGAAGTTTTAGAGACAGAATATAAAAAGATCATAGAAAAAATTTATTCAGCTAGCAAATTAGATGATCTGATAGATCTTCATAAAAAATTTGTAGAGGGTGTTATAGAGCAATCACTCCTTAATTCTGAATACAGTATGATTTATAAGAAGATTTTGCAGATTTTTGATCTGATTTTCCGTTTTAAAGCGGCTCAGGTATCTAACTAATAAATTAATTCTGTCTAGGAAGTTCTCATTACAACCATATTAGAAGAATACTACAAGAAGATGGATGATCGTTACACTGAAGAAGAGTAATCTAATTTTTATAAGTCATTATAGAATGGATCAAATAGATAGGGAAAAATTCTCAAGAGAGGCATACAATCAAATATCGCTGTTATACGAAGAATTCAAAAACGAAATCACTGAATTGATAAACAATCTAGATCTCTTCGGGAAAGGAAATTTAAAATTCCTAGCCATGAAACTCGATTACAATTCCTACTATTCACAAAGAGAAATAGAAAATTTTCATAGAAAACATAGAGAAAGAAATTACTTAGATAAAAACGATGATGAGGAAGAGGAAGAGATCGATGGAGGTGATGGAGAACAGTATGAAGATGCCGATCCCGAAGATTATAGACAAGAAGGTTACGATGATGAAAATAATCATGAGAATTATATTACAAACGAACAGGAGTTAGATGAGCCAAAACAAAATAACAATGGTCCTTATCTGAATCCTAGAAAGAATAACAAAATTAATCTGCAAAATAAAAACGAATCAGATCTAAATGATGAAGTAGGGGACATAATAAATTCAAACGAGGAGGTGGGATTGTATGATTACAAGCAAGCTGAATCAAACGACGATGAGACTATTAGAAGGTTTTATAATAATAACGCAAGCGAAAGTCGAGCGGTTAACATGAATGATTTTTTATTCGATAAAGCGAGTGTGGATAAAAATTCGAATTTTAATCTAAATGACGATGTGAGTAATTTTGAAAATTACAGTTTTTTAAAAAAAACAAAAAAGTAAAGATTAATTATTCTAATTTAAGTCTAAATTAATTTTTTAATAATGAAAACTGACATAAGTATTTTTATAAATAAAATAAGGTGTTATAAAGATAAAAATTTCATTAATTAATTTTGGAAATTATATATAATTATAATGGGGTGCCTCCCTATCACTAATAGTTACTATTACAATAAATATGAGTATTCTCAAGATCAAGAGAGTAAAAAAACGGGCGCTTTCATAAATTGTAAAGTTGATACATTCAATTCAATTTTAGAAAAATATAATAATAAAGCATATATTCAAGACCTAGTTAACTCTTTTAATAAAAATTTTAGTCGCAAGTGCCTGGGGTATAGAGAAGGTTTAGATCAAAATAAGGCAGAAGAGAAATATAAGTTCTTGACTTACGGACAAGTTGCAACTATGGCACGAAATATGTCAACTAACATGTTAGACAAAAATTTGACCCCAATTCAAAGATACGAAGAAGAGGGAGATCTAAAAATTTTAGGAATATTTTCCAAAAACTGTGTTGAATGGGTAGTTACTGATATTTCCTGTCAGTTTAATAATGTAGCAACTGTTCCTTTTTATACAAACATCACTGATGACTATTTTCAACACATTTGTAACCAAAGTAAAATTGTGACTGTGTGTCTTTCACCGGATAAAATTAATAATTTCATTGATTTACATAAAAAATTGAAATTAAACTATATCGTAAATGTTATTATATATGATTTAACACTTTTTCTGCCTAAAACTGCGAAAAGAGACTTGGAGATGATGGGATTCGATGTTTATTCTTTTTTTGATTTGATTAGACCTCCTAAGCTTAATTTAGAGCCTTCATTGTCTCAACCCGATTCACTTGCAACTATTTGTTATTCATTCGGGACATCTTCTCTTCCAAAAGGAGTAAAAATTACTCAAAGAAATTTAAGCGCATCTACCTTAAGTATTAATTTTACAGAAATAAAATTATTGCATTCAGACCGTCATTATAGCTATCTACCCTTAGCAAATATAAATGAAAGAATAGCGATTTTAACATTTATGTTGAATGGTGCTAAAATAGGGTTTATTTCAGGAGATGTTAAAAATTGTTTGTTAGAAGATCTTCAATTGTTGAAACCTACAGTATTTCTGGCAGTCCCTAAAGTTCTTTCTCAGTTCCGAGAAGAGATTTGGGATGATTTTACAAAAATAACAGACGAATATAAAAAGAAAATACTAGAAAAGGCAATAAATATTAAAAGAGAAAAATTAGAGAATGAGTTGACTGTGAAGCATGTGGTATATGATAATCTTATCTTCAGAATCGTGCAAAATAAGTTTGGAGGAAATATAAGAGTCATCATAAATGTGACTGCCCCGTTACCTAAATATTTAGCAGATGATATTAAAATATTTTTTTCTGCTCCTATTATTTTAGCATACGGAATGACAGAGACAACAGGTCCTGTTATTGTTAGTAACAAAGCAGATATTAAAAATGATTCAGTTGGTGCGTGTATAGAGTCATGTATTCTGAAATTTACCGATATACCAGAAATGAATTATAGCAACGAAACTATTTTAAACGAATGGCCTTCTCCTTCAGGAGAAATCTGTTTAAAGGGTCCGATGCTATTCAAAGGCTATTTCCAGAATCCTGACGAAACCCAAAAATGTTTTGATGGCGATGGTTGGCTTCATACAGGAGACATAGGTAGAATTATTCCCTTAACTAGAGGATTAAAAATAATTGACAGAAAAACAGAAATTATTAAATTATCTCAAGGCCAGTATATATCCCCAGCCAAATTGGAAGATTTGTATTCGAAATCAAAGTACATAACATACATAGGTATTTATGGTTCTTCAGATAGATCTTATATAGTAGCTGTTATTTACCCCAATAAGATAAATGTAAGAGCTCTTCTCAAATCTATTAGCAAAGGGGATGATGATACAGATATAGAGACATTGTATGAAGATGTTGATTTAAAGGAAAAGTTGAAAAATGATTTAGATAATATAGCAGAAGAAAATAATTTTAATATCTCGGAGAGGATAAATTATTTTATGTTGACAAATAGAGATTTCTTAGAAGAAGCATGTCTTAATTCTAATTTAAAGTTGATAAGAAAAGAATTTGAACTAAAATTTGCAAGTGAAATAGAATCATTATACAAACTATGAATTATGTGTAATTTAATATTATAAGTAATCTAGATTTTAGTTTATGATAGATTATTCTTGAATTTTTAAATTTTATATAAGATCATTAGCATATTAGTTCTATAATGTTAGTATGTATACACGCTAATAATATAAGTATTAATTTTAATATCAATATTATACTCTAATCTTATTCAAAATTATTTTCTATTCAATAATATATAATCAAAATAATTAAATATTTATATTATTTTCATTTAAATGCCCAGATCAAAAAGAAACAAAATAGTACCTCTCTCAAAAGTAAAGAAAAATGAAAATATTTCTGGTAAAAAAGCTGAATTAGCTGAAAAGGTTAAAAGCTATCTAGAAGAATACGAATATTGTTATGTGATAAAATATAAAAATATGACAAACCTTCCAATGCAAGAGTTAAGAAATTACTGGAAAAACTCAAAATTTGTGATAGGAAAGAACAAAGTTCTCCATGTGGTACTCGGTAAAACAGAAGATGATGAGTTTAAATTGAACAGTCATAAACTATCAAAATTTTTGAAAGGAAATTGCGGATTGGTTTTTAGTAATGATGAACCAGATTACGTTATTGAGTATTTATTCAATTTTTTTAAATTCTAGTTATTTCAACAACTACTCCTGCCCATATTTTGGAAATACTGGAACAATGGCTACTCAAACAGTTGTTATCAAAGCTGGCCAGCCCCAACAACTTGCTCAATTTCCTTCTTCAATGGAATCACAATTGAAAAATCTCGGTCTTCAAGTAAAATTAGAATCTGGAAAATACTATTTGCTTTCAGATTACGTAGTATGTAACGAAGGACAAGGCTTAACACCTGAGCAATCTAAAATGATCGTAAGTTCATTAAATAACTTAATACTTAGAAACATCTTGGAATACAAATGGATGAATTTAAGATATATGTACTATCTTACCTTAAGAAGAATGGAGAGTACAAAGAAATCTCCGAGAACATTCAAAAAACAGGCCAGTTTAAATATGAGGATGAAATGGAAATTTAAATAAAAACTAAGTATATGTTATGTTTTTATTAAATAAAATGAATTTTTATGGCTTTTAAATCTTTTAATTTATTATTTTTTATAAATATATTGGAAACATAATATATTTTAAAAATATCTTAAAAAGAAGGAATATTTTAAGTAAAGTACTATTGACTGAATATCAATCATTTAAAATAAGTTTTTTACTAATAAAAACTATATACTCGAATTCAAGAAATTTATCTAATAATAATTCCATATAAAATTAAATGTTTAAAACATTTTAATGTATAATAAAATAAATTAATAAAATTTCAAATGTTAAGAAATTTTTATTAAATGGGGATTGGGGATTGGGGATTGGGGATTGGGCCAATCCCCAATCCCCAATCCCCA
>Ga0169931_10009780_pt1 | contig 13780 bp, 9 predicted proteins | sample Kivu_15m_20L_FD_129675 | JGI IMG/M metagenome (GOLD analysis project Ga0169931, IMG submission 129675) | Freshwater microbial communities from Lake Kivu, Western Province, Rwanda to study Microbial Dark Matter (Phase II) - Kivu_15m_20L... | ecosystem: Environmental > Aquatic > Freshwater > Lake ...
GAGCAAACGGGGCATTCCGACTGGCTCGAGCATCCCTTGCCAGAGTTGGTGGGTGCCCAGGCCGATCCCAACCTGTTGGCCAATCTGGTGATGCAACTGGCCAGTGTGGAATCTCCCAGGGCGGAAGCTGCGGCGACCCGTTTCTGTGAGGTGATGATGCAGCGCAACCAACAGATGGGCATCACAGCGCTCCAGTGCCGGCCCCAGCCCAACCGTGCCGCGGGACCTCTGCGCATCGTTTGGATGAGCGGTGATATCACCGACCATCCGGTGGGCCGTTTTCTCTACGGCTTTTTTCATGCCGCCCAAGGGCAGCTCAGCCATCACCACACCCTGGTCAGTTGGAGCCAGGGCCACGACAACCCTTTCCACGACTATTTCAAGAACCTCTCCCAGCTCAAATTCGTTGATGCTCAGGGTCTTTCGGCCACCAAGTTGCTCCAGGCCGTGCGGGATCTACGGCCTGACCTGGTGATTGATCTTGCCGGTTGGACAGCTAAAAACTTTGGCAATGGCTTTTTGGCACGGTTGGCCCCCGTGCAGCTCAATTATTTGGGCTATTTCGCCTCCACGGGCAACCCCAGCATGGATGTGTGGTTGGGGGATCGGCAGCTCTTTCCACACCCCATGCAGGAGTGGCATACCGAAGTGATCCATCGCTTGCCGCGTTGTTTCATTGCTTGGCAGCCGCCTGGAGAGTTGCCCGAGGCCCAGGTGCAGGTCCCCGCCCCTCCCACTGGTGGGATTCGCTTCGGCAGCTTCAACCACAACCGTAAATTTTCGGATCGGGCCCTGCGCCTCTGGGGAAGCATTGTGGCGGCCATCCCGGAGAGTTCACTGGTGCTCAAAGCCACGGCACCCGGCGATGAGGCCACCCTGGAGTTGCTGTGCAAGCGCATGCGCCGTTGTGGTCTGGATCCTGGACGGGTGATCTGGTTGCCTTTGGTGGCATCCAATCGTGATCACCTTCTGCAATACGGCCAGATGGATGTGGCCCTGGATTGTCTGCCCAATGGCGGTTGCACCACCACCTGCGAGGCCCTGTGGATGGGGGTTCCCGTGATTACCCTCACCGGCCCCAGCTATGTCAGCCGCATGAGCACGGCTGTGCTGCACGGTGCCGGTCTGCCCGAGTGGTGTGCCGCCACCGAGGATCAATACCTCCAGCTGGCCGTGGCGCAGGCTGAGCGTCTGCAGGCCTTGCGTCTTGAGCGCTCCCGGTGGCGAGCCTGTGTCACCTCCAGTTCCCTCGGCGATGCCGCTGATCTGATGGCCGAGCTCGAACGGGCGTTTGGTGAGATCTATCGGAGTCGGGCTTTGGCGGTGGCCAGTCCGGCATAGAGGTTCTCGAGTTCCCGACTCAGGCGCCCAGCATCAGCCAAGGGGCTCCTCAGCACAGCGCTCCTCAGCTCCTGCCGTTGGTCCAGGCTGCGTGGGCCAGCCTGGGCCAGGCTCTTGGCCTGTTCCACATAAGCGTCTTGGCTGTTGGCCAGGCCCATACCGCCAGCTCCGTAGGTGAGCACACTGGCGCTGAGACAGCCCACCATTCCCGCACCCGCCAGGCTGATCAACGGTACCCCCATGACCAAGGCCTCGCAGCTGGTGGTAGCCCCCCCGTAAGGCAGTGGGTCGAGCGCCACATCCATTGCGTCGTAGCAGCTCATGTGGTTGTCCCAGCCTTCCACCCAAGGCAGCATCACCAGCCTCCCGCCCTCCAGTCCCGCCGCCTCGAACAGCCCGGCCACCCTGTCCTGTTCCGCTGGCTCCACAAAGCTGATGCTCTTCAGCACCAGATCCGCTTCGGGCACCGCCTGCAGCACTGCAGTCCACAGTTGGATGGTGGCGTTGGTGAGCTTGCGTGAATGGTTGAAGCTGCCGAAGCGGAACCGCCGCCTGATGTCTGGGGCGCTCAGTGTTGGCAGCTTTTCCGGCACAAACGCCATGTAGCCACCGTTCACCATCAGCAGTTGGTGGGCATCACGGTCGCAAGCATTCAGTGTTTGAAACAGGGCCTGATCCCCGAGCCAGCCATCGACCGTTTCCAGGTAGGTGGGTGCATAGAATCCCAGGTAACTAAGTTGGATCGGCGCCGGTCGATGGGCTAATACCGCAAGCCGGCTGTTGGCTGTGAAGCCCCCGAGCTCCACCAGCACATCCAGGCCCGCGTCGGCCACCAGGCGTGCCATCTCCAGATCGCTGCCAAACCGAAGATCCAGCCAGTGATCACAGGCTTGCTGCAGATGTTGTTTCATGGTGTCCTCGTGGGGTCCGCAGCTCAGGCCCCACACCTCCACAGCGGCACGGTTGTGGCGGTGCAGCACTGGCAGTAGGAAGCGCCCCACGGGGTGGTTGCAGAAATCCGCGGATAGATAGCCCACGCGTAGTGGTCGATTCCCGATCGCTTCCCTCAGCACATCAGCCCAGAGTGGACCAACCCCTTCGGCCCGTTTGCGCGCCTCCCACTCCCGGGCCATCGCTTGGCGCCGTTCACTGCTCAGCAGCCCATAGCCCGCCCCAAGGAACTGCAGATTGAACAAATGGCTATCCGGAAGTGGTGTCTCTGCTTCAACGGATCGCAATAACAACCCCATGGCTGCCTCCTGGCGTCCCATTTCGGCCAGACTTTGTCCCAGGGCCTGTTCCAGGTCAGCGTGGTTGGGGTGCAGCGCCAGGCCCCGTTTGAGGGCACGGGTGCAAGCTACGGGGTTTTTCAGGCAGCGCAGACTTGCCGCCAGATTGAGCCAGTGCAAGGGCACTTCGGGGTGTTCTTCACACAGAGCACCCAGTTCTTCGGCGGCGGCTTCCATCTTTGCTTCCGTAAGCAGCAGCCCAGCCAGGGCAGCACGCACCTCCCGGTGCTTGCGAACCCCTGGAGCAAGCCCATCCACCAGGGCATGGGCCTGCTCCAGTTGGCCCAGCTCTTTGAGCAACGTGATGCAGTTGGCAGGTGGTCGGGGATCCAAAGGGTTCACCTTCAGGCCCTGTTCAAAGGCAGCCAGTGCGGCCGCCCGATCCCCTTCCCCATGGCAGCAGATGCCGAGATCCAGCCAAAGTCCCAGTTCTAGGGGTGAGTGTTGGCAAAGTTGTTCGAGCAGGGCTCTGGCCTGCGGCCGTTCCTCGAGTCCAATCAGGGTTTTGGCCAAACCTTGCAGCAGTTGGGGGTGTCCAGGGAAACGGCGCAGGCCTTCCTCGAGCCATTGGCGGGCGGTGGCATGGTCGCCCCCCTCATGGAGACAATTCACGCCATTGAGCCGCAGCCCCAGGTCCTGCGGAAAGTGTCCCAACCAGCGGTGATAATGTTCGCTGGCTTCCCGAATCCTCCCCTGCGAGCGCAGGAGAGCCCCAAGATTCACGGCATCCTGAACGTCAACCGACGCATCAAGCAACTGCCGGTAGAGGCGCTCAGCAGTGGTGAGATCCCCTCTGCCATGGGCTTCCCAAGCAGCATCCCGAAGCCCCTTTGCCGTGACCACCCTCACCCCGTTGCTGCAACCAGACTCTCACGACCCGCAGCAGTTGCTGCAAAGCATCACCCAGGCCAAGTCGCCCAGTGATGACCAGATTGCGCTGGCAGCAGGGTGTTTTCACAGCAGTGGCGATGAACTCTGGCTGATGCCCTGGGCCCTGGGGCTCTGGGGTCAGGGCCGCCATGACGAAGCCTTGGCCGTCACCGAACGTGCCCAGGGCCCCTTGCTCGACAATCCTGATTTTCAGATTTTGCGGGGTATGGCTCTCCGCCAGTGCCACGGGCCCTGTGAACAAGCCCTGCAGGCCTATCGCCGAGCCCTGGAGCTGGACCCCCAGCGAGCCGATGGCCACTACAACCTGGGCAACGTGTTGATGGGCGATGAGCCCGAGCTTGCCGCTTATCACTACCAGCGCAGCCTGGAGCTCGATCCCCAATCAGCCAAGGCCTGGCACAACCTTGGCCTCACCGTGAGTCAACTTGATCGCTTTGGGGAGGCTGAAGCTGCCATCAGCACCAGTTTGCGTCTCAACCCCCTGGTCGCTGATGCATGGTGCAATCTGGGTCTGGCCTATCAGGGCCAGGATCGTTTTCAGCCGGCGATGCGAGCTTTTAGCCAGGCCATTGCCCTGGATCAAAACCATGCGGCCAGCCATATCAACATGGGCAATGCCCTTGTCAGTTGTTTGCAGCCTGATGAGGCTTTGCATTATCTCAAGCGCGGAATTGAGTTAGACGAAAGTTCTGCCAACTCCCTCTGGAATCTGGCTCTGGCCTATCTCCTGCTTGGAAACTTTGCCCTGGGCTGGCGGTATTATGAAGCCCGCTTTGCCACCCCTTCCTTTGCCAAGGTTCGCCCCCCCAGTGCTGGCCCTCAACCCTCGTCCCTTGCGGAATGTCCCCGTGCTGGTGAACCTCCCTTGGTGGTCTGGAGTGAACAGGGCATGGGCGATGCCATCCAGTTCGGGCGATACCTGAGTTTGTTGGAAGCTGCTGGAATTCCCTATGAGTTCCAAAGCCGTCAGGTATTGCTGCAACTATTCCAGCAATGGTTCGGTTGTGGAGAGCGCGCCGTGCCTTTGAGATCCCAAACCGATCCAGCAGATCTGCGGCCGCAAATCGCGCTGATGAGCTTGCCCTATTTGTTCGGCACTGAATTGGCCTCGGTTCCTTCGGTGACTCCCTACCTCCACCCCCCGGGCCCTCCTCCGCCATCCCTGCGCCTTGCCCCCCCCCCGGGTGGTCTGTCAGTGGCTTTGGTTTGGGCTTCCAATCCAGACAACAAAACCATGTATCGCAGCAAGAGCATGCCGCTGGCGATGCTCATCGAGCCCTTCCTCAACTTGGTGCAGCTCGATTTGATCGAGCTCCATAGTTTGCAGGTTGGGGGAGATGCCGAGCAGTGGGCTCCCTGGCGCGGCTTGCCTGGCCTTTATGACTGGTCCAACCAGCTTCAGGATTTCACGGATACGGCGCATCTGATTCAACAACTGGATCTCGTGATCAGCGTCGACACGGCGGTGGCCCATTTGGCCGGTGCCCTAGGGAAACCCACTTGGCTGCTCCTGCCTCACAACTCCGATTACCGCTGGCTCCGCGATCGCAATGATTGCCCTTGGTACCCGCAGATGCGTCTCTTTCGTCAGGCTGCCTTGGGAGATTGGACCAGCGTGATCCAGCAGCTCCGCAAGGCCCTTGACCAGCTTTTTCTGCTGGACCTTGAGGCCCTTTCAGCCGCCAAACTTCCATGAAAACAGCTGATTGGTTCCCTCCCCAGCAGTTAGCGGCCTTGGTGCGTCGCTTGGAGTTGGTCCCCCAACTGTTGCGTCGTCAGATTGAAGAGGAGATCACCGAATTGGTCCCCCTGCCTGAAGACTGGTTGGACCAACAACGCCAGGACGTGTTGGGAGACCAAACTCCGGAAGCTTTTCTTGAGGCCCGGGGATGGGATGAACGGGATCTGAGCCTGCACGTGCGCCGGCCCGAAGCATTGCGCCGCTTTGCTGAGCAGCGCTTTGGTCCAGGCCTTGAGGAGTTATTCCTCGCCAGTGAGGGCAGCCGTGACAAGGTCATCTATTCCTTCCTGCGGGTCCGTGATTCAGCCCTTGTTCGTGAGCTTTGGATTCGACTTGAGGAAGGCGAAACCACCTTTGCTGAGGCAGCTGCGAACTACAGCGAGGGACCGGAGAAGGCCCACAAGGGACTCATCGGTCCCATTGCCATGGGCCTGGTTCACCCTCCGCAGCTGGCCACTGCCCTACGTTCTCTTCAACCTGGTGAACTCAACCCGCCCATCACCATCGGTGATTGGCATGTGTTGGTGCGACTCGAACAGCTCACCCCGTCCCGCTTCGATGGTTCGATGCGGGAGATTCTGCTTAACGAACAGCTAGGCGATTACCTCACCCAGCGGGTCAACCAGCTTCTGGCGGGCGAGGACGTTGCACCAATCCACTACGATCCACCCACATGACGAGTAGCTCATCCACCACTCTTGCTGAGCTTCTGGCACGGTTTCCAGCCTTCCAGCACATCGGCTCTGACCAATTGACATGGTTGGCAGAGCAAGCCCAGCCGTTTCACTGCGGGGTCGGTCAGGAACTCTTGGTTGGCGACCGTCTCCCGGAGTATTGCTATGCCGTCGTTGAAGGTCGTGGACGTGTCCTGCACCAAGACCCTGGGCTGAGGCGGCCTGTCACCTTGGCCTATGTACGCCCTGGTGATTTGGTGGGATGGGCTGGACTCGCACGCCGATCTGCTTGTGAGTGGATCACAGGAGTCACGCCCCTGAAGTTGATCGGTATCAAGGCAGAAGCTTTCTACCAGCTGGAGCAAGACTCCGAAGCCTTTCGGCATTGGCTGGATACCAATAATTCCCCTGCTGAGTTGATGGCGGCATTGGCGCCAGCGTTACGACGGCGACCGAAGGCTGAGCCGCCTGAGCGGGATGTTTTGCGCCGCCTTCTTCCCGATCTGAAGGTCTATCCCGCTCGTCAGGAGCGACAGCTTCCTGATGATGGGGCCCATTGGCTTTGGAATGGTCAGCTGAGAGCGTCGAGTGATGTCCTTCCAGTGGGTGGGCCCGTAGATCCGGCCCAATTGGCCGACTTGCCTCCGGGTCAGCCGCTGCGCCTGGTTCGTGTTGAGCCTGATGCTTGGGTCCGGGAGCTCGAACCACCCCTGGAGGCTGTGCCGCAATCAACGGTTCTCCAAGCTACGGATCTTTGGTCCAATGATCGTTATGCCGATGTTTTGGCGCCTGCTCCGCAGGGAGAGCGTGATGACATCAACGGATCTGCGGCACAAGACCACTCCGATGCTGGAGTGATGCGCTGGCGTGGTAAGCGCATCCCCGTGGTGACTGGGGCGGGGCCTTTGGAGCAGGCAATGGCTTGCTTAGAGATGTTGGCGCTTTACTACAACACCTCTTTTCGTCGTGATGTCGTTGAGCGAGCGGCTCGCGATGCTCTCCAGGGCCATCCCGTGAGTTTGGAGGTTTTAGGCAATCTTTCTACGCTGATTGGTTTCACGGGAAGTTTGACCTCCTTGCCTGAGGCCCAGTTGTCCAGGCTTCCCTTTCCTTGTTTTGCGCTTGTGAAGGGTCAGCCCGCCATGGTTTATGACGTCAGTCGTGACCAGGTGAGAGCTGTTTTACCCGAATACGGCAGGGTCGTTTTGCCCCTTGATCAGCTCACTGCTGGCCAAGGAGGTGCGCGTATTTTGATCTTGAGTCCAGGCCGCGATGCCCAACATCGCAAACTTGGTCTCTCATGGTTTTTCCCTCAGATTCGTAAATATCGTCGAAGTCTCATTGAGGTTTTGGCTGCATCCTTGGTGCTTCAGTTATTAAATCTGGCGCAGCCACTGGTGATGCAGCAAATATTCGACAAGGTAATTGGTCAGCAGAATCTGGATACTTTATATACTCTGGGCCTCATTCTCCTTGGGGTCAGTTTGGCCCAGGGTTTGATCGGAGCGGTGCGCACTTATTTGTTTGCTGATACAACAAATCGTATTGATATTGCTCTCGGAGCCGAGGTTATTCAGCACCTTTTGCGTTTGCCACTTCGCTATTTTGACAAGCGTCCAGTTGGTGAGCTCCAAACACGAATATCTGAGCTCGGAAACATTCGCGGTTTCCTCACAGGCAGCCTTTTAACTCTGGCCCTAGATGCCGTTTTTTCGGTGATCTACGTGGCTGTCATGGTCATGTATTCCGGGGTCCTCACTGCAGTCACGCTTGCTGTTGTTCCCGTTTTTCTTGGTCTTACCTTCGTAGCTTCTCCAGCCATACGAGCCCAGCTGCGGAAGGCCGCCGAGCGCAATGCTGCCACTCAAAGTCTTTTGGTTGAATCCTTAAATGGTGTCCAGACCATTAAGGCGCAAAATGCTGAGAATACGGTGCGTTGGCGGTGGCAGCGCAGTTATTCCGCATTCATGAGCGAGAATTTTCGCACGTTACTGATCGGCGTTTCAACCGGAACCGCGGGTGGCTTTCTAAACCAACTCACTGGTTTGCTAACTCTTTGGGTTGGGGCTTTCTTGGTGATTAAGGGAGAATTAACCATCGGTCAGTTGATTGCTTTCCGAATCATCAGTGGTTATGTCGTTGGTCCACTGCTTAATCTTGCGACAAGTTGGCAAAGTTTTCAGGGAGTGGCCCTATCCATAGAACGCCTTAGTGATGTTGTTGATGCTGCGGCCGAGGGTTCTGAACACGATAAAGACCAGTTGCCACTACCTGCCATTGCAGGTGAAGTTGTTTTTCAGGATGTCAATTTCCGTTTTAATGATGCAGCTCCACTGGTTGTTAACCGAGTTGGTTTTCAAGTTCAAGCTGGCACTTTCGTTGGTATTGTTGGTCGTAGTGGAAGCGGAAAAAGTACTATCATGAAACTCTTGCCTCGGCTTTATGAGCCTGAGGAGGGCCGTATTCTAATTGATGGCTATGACATCAATAAACTTCAACTTGGATCAATTCGTCGCCAGATAGGGATAGTTCCCCAGGACAGTCTTTTATTCGATGGCACGGTTCGTGACAATATAGCTTTGACATCTCCAGATGCCACAAGTGATGAAATCATGCACGCCGCCCGTGTGGCTTGTGCCCACGACTTCATCATGGAGTTGCCAGGAGGTTATGGTTCTAGAGTCGGTGAGCGCGGGAGTTCACTTTCCGGTGGCCAGCGCCAACGCATAGCGATTGCCCGTGCAGTCCTACAGCGTCCGACTCTTCTGATCTTGGATGAAGCGACCAGCGCTTTGGATTATCTCACTGAGCGTCAAGTATGTTTGAATCTGAAGAAAGTATTTGAGGGGTCCACCGTATTTTTTATTACCCATAGGCTTAGTACAATTCGAGGTGCTGATCAGATTCTGATGATGGAAAAGGGATCTCTTGTTGAGCAGGGGACCCACTCACAGTTGCTTGATCTTCAGGGTCGTTATTACGCCCTCTATTCGCAGCAGGAGGCTGATCTTGACTGATCCCTTGACAACCAACGAATCGAACCAGTCCTTGCCTCCGGAACTTCAGCTTTGGGAGGGCAGTTCTGCCGCGATTGAGCAGGGTCGCCATTGGTCATCTGCTTTAATTTGGCTCTCTACAGGGATTTTTGGAATTACTTTGCTATGGGCTTTTACTGCTCGTTTAGATCAAACGATCACAGTTCGGGGTCGTCTTGAGCCTGCAGGAAGTGTTAGGGAAGTGGATTCTCCAAGTGCTGGCGTGGTTAGCCAAGTCTTTGTCAAAGATGGTCAGGTTGTTCAAGTGGGCCAGCCTCTCTTCACCGTTGAGGCAAAGGGTCTAGCCAGCCGCCGTCAAGCCATCACCACAACACTCAAGCTCATGGACCTGCAAGCTCTTTCTTTGCAGGGAATTATTCGTAGTAGTGGGGATCCAAGAAAGTTGCCACCGCTACCACCGCTCCCCCTGGTTCAGGATCCTGTTTTGCTTGCACAATTGCTCACAGCTCGGCAGCAAACCCAACAAGTTCGTTCCCAGCTTGAGCAATTGGCAGCTCGTCTGGCGAGTCGCCGGGAAACCCTGAGGCTGCAGCAGCAAATCGCCAATGACCTACAGCCCCTTTTCCGTAGCGGGGGAATGGCGCGCAATCAATACCTTACACAACTCAATCAAGTTCAGGAAACAAGATCGGAAGTGATCACCCTGCAAGAGGAGAGAACTCGAGCGATAGGGCAAGCTGCCGCCCAGCTTAATGAGCTCAACCGGCAGGCAATTGGATTGCGATCTGAGTTGGTTGGTCTTAAGGAAACGATCTCTTATCGGACCATTAAGGCTCCTATTGGCGGTCGTGTTTTCAATGTAAAAATATCCCCTTATTCAGTGATCAATGCTGATCAAATGGCTTTGAAGTTGGTTCCACACAATAGCTTGCAGGCTGCGATTGAGATTAGTAATGCTGATATCGGTTTTGTAAAAGTGGGAATGCCGGTCAATGTAGCAGTTGATTCATTTCCTTCTGGCGAGTTTGGTTATATTAAGGGTACTTTAATCGGTCTCGGATCTGATGCTTTGCCGCCGACACAATTAAGCTCGCCAAGTCAATCGGGCCAGCAATATCTGTTCCCAGCCACGGTGAGTCTAAAGCAGCAAAGGGTAGAGGCAGGTGGTGAAGCACTCAATCTTCAAAGCGGCATGAGTGTTTCAGCCAATATCAAGCTGCGATCTCGCCCAGTTATTAACGTGGTGACTGATATGTTCACGAAGCAGTTGGAGGGAGTGAAGCGTTTCCGTTAGGCTTTCATTTTTTACTTAAAACCTTTTCGTAGAGATTAACGGTTGCATCTACTGTCTTTTCCCAATTGAAATCTTCAAGAATACGTCGTTTGAGGCGGATCGGGCGCTTGTCACTGCGACCAGCGCCCCACGCGGCGCTCACGGCATGATGGATGGAATCAGGATTTGCGGGATCACACCACCATGTGTCGCCTTTAAGATACTCCAGTTCATGTCCAAATGTGCTTGCAACGACTGGGGTTCCAGTGAGAGCAGCCTCTAGGGTAACAAGGCCACAGGTTTCCATCCAGCTTGGCAACACATGCACAGTGGAAGATGCAAAGGCTGAAGCAAGTAAGGGTTGTGGCATGTGGTCAATAATGGTGAGCTTTTCTCCGTAGATTTTCCGACATAACTCCGCATAACCAGGCCAGTTTTTACTGCTGCCGATGAGAATAACTGGAACCCCACTGTTTCTTAGCGCCCAGCAAAGCATGGCTTGATTTTTTGCGGGTTCGATTCTTCCGCCCTGCACGACAAATGGCCCTTCTATTCCTGTGTGTTTTCGAAAGGGTTCAGGATCTGCGTCAAGAAATAAACCAGGATCCACGCCGTAATGAGCAACTTCGAAGCAATCTCCCCACCAGCCAAGATCACTTTGTACTGCTTTGAGTTCAAGCCAACTGTTCGGTAACAATCCGTCTGCCAAACGCAGTAAAGATCCAACCTCCTGTAACCAGTTGAGTCCACAATCACCGCTTCCATCAGCTTGAATCGCTCCTTCTGGTAGCTGCACGGAGAGTTTGCGCTGTATCAGTTGTTCAAGCAAAGCGTTTCCTGTTGCCTTACCCTCCTGTAGCAGTTTTTGAACAACTGCCATGGTTCCTCGACTTCCCCATAAAGCCTTCGGTATCGAGATCCAGATCGGTGATACCACTACTGGTGATCCATGCTGGCGGCATGATGCCATTTGCTGCACGAAGGATTGATGCACTCTGCAGTTGAAGATGTGCACTAAATCAAAGCCCCGTGGGTCTGGTGTATCGCTGTTCATCATGACCACCTCATGGCCGCGACGCTCTAGCCGTTTGGCCGTTTCTCGGATTTGAACACCATCCCCCCCTCCCCAGGCGGACGCCTTGCCATGGTTGACCAAGAGAATTTTCATACCGGTAGCCCCTTAGAACTTGTGTCTGTCATGATCGATGGGTAGCCGTCCTCAGCCATGGCTCGTGCAATTGTGACTCTGGCGGTAGGTGAACGATGCTATCGCCCATGGCATGACCACCTGTTACCAGGTTGGCAGTGCTGGTGTGACCGGCATGGCTATCAACTTGTTGTTTTTGACCATTTGCTTGACACCAGTGCTGTTGCTCAAAACCGCTCGCCGGCTTGGCAAAAGCTTCTCGCGATGGCAGCTCCTGAACTAAGACCCTTCGAACAGGCCCTATGGATAGATGCCGACGTCATGCTTTGCCCTTGGGCACCGGATCCGCTCGAGGAGTGTGATCCAAACCTAGTCGGTATGGCCAGAGATGATGGATCACCCCTGGCTTCAGAGCCTCTCTGGTTTCGAGACACCTGGGCCCAGATTTTGAAACGATCTTTGGCGGAGCCCGTACCGCTGGGAAGTGAGCCCTTTAGTTATTACGATCTTTGGGGTTTCAATGCGCGACAACGTCCACTTTATAACAGCGGTGTGGTGGCGTTTAGTCCCCGAGGACATTCCGAGCTTTTCCGTGGACTTTATTATCGTTGGCTTGATGGTGGGTCCGGTGCTCTTTATGAAATGATTCCACTTAACCTCGAACTAAATCAGCGTCAATTGCTTCAGGAGTTGGATGGTCGTTTTAATCGTCTCTTTGGGGTTTATCATGCTGTATGGCGCACGGAACCAGATCAGTTTCAGCGGTGGCGGGACATCACAGAAGGGCATCTTGATTTAGTTGGTTTTGCAGATCATTTGTATCAATCCAGTTTTTTTGTTCATTTCGCTGGTGCCCATGGCCTAATGCAGCAGCTCCTACGAGATCAGTCACCTTTGCTCTAGAGCTGTCTTTTCTAGATTTCAATTCAGTTAAAAACTTTTATGCAGCGCTATAGCGGAGAGGATTTGCCAGGATCTCATCCCCATATTGTGGTTCTGGGTTCTTGCAAAGTCGGAAATTTTGTTGTAAGCACACCAGTTTTAGCTGGTCTAAAAGCGCGTTTCAAAGATGCCATCGTTGGCTTTATTGGTAGTGATGTGACTTCTGATTTGGAAGAATCTCATCCTGCTATTGATTGGAGGCTTAGTTGGGACGATTCGTCTCCTGGAGCATTCATGGCGATCCAGATAAAGCTTGCTGACCGGATCAGGACCCATGGCCCCGTAATGTTGGCGGTAAATCTTGATGGCTTCAACCCGGTTACCTGCACGCTGGCTCCCTGGCTCCGACCTATGTATGTAGCAGGCGGATCTCTGTCTTCCAATCTTCGAAGGGCTTTGCCTTGGGGACAATTGCCCCAACAAAAATTCCTTGCTGACCCTGATTGGGATAGTTTAGAATTTTTAGATCGGTATGCAGGATGTTTTAACAGTAACTACATCGCTGAATTGTTCTGTCAGTTAGCTTTCGTGGCTGAATATGTTGACCCATCAGCAATTTCGCTTTCTGAGGAATCACCTCCTTTTGATACCCCTGACATTCTCATTCACTGCACAACAGCTCGCAGTGCAAAAGTTTGGTCTTTTACCAAATGGCGTCAACTTGTTGATTATGCTACAAACCTCGGTCTCACGGTTGGGTTGGTTGGCAGTCCTCCATCCGCCCAAAGGGAGGCGTATAACTCTGGAGACGGTGAGGACTGGTTGCTCTCAAAAGCTTCCCTGATTGATTTGAGAGGCCTTACAAACCTGTTACAACTTGCAGGAGCCTGTGCACGTGCTCGTGGAGTGATCAGTGTAGATGCAGGCCCATTGCACATTGCGGCTGCGGTTGGTACACCCACACTTGCAATTGTTGGTTGTGATTCCAATGGTTTTGGTGCCAGTCCAGTGCGCCTTTGGCTTCCACGTGTTGCGAATCTAAGCCGTACAACATCTACTGAATCTTGCACGGTCTGTTCTGAAAATCGTTTTAGAAATGATGATTGTCTTGTAGATGGTCATCCTTGTATGGAAGGAGTTTCAGTTGATCAGGCGATTAATTGGATTGGCCGACTTTAGGTTCTCCAGTAAACTAGTCAATCTATCTTTTTCAAATTCATATTTTAATCCATTGCTTTTAGGATGTGAATAAGAAAAGATAAATCTTCAACCAATCTCAAGTCGCTCACGATTCCTTGAACGAGTTACTCAAATTTTATGCCGATGGTTTTTGCATTAGTTTGTAGGTCACTTAGGGTCTCCTGAAAAAGAAAACCACCGGCCAGACCCGAATCCATTGAGAAAGCAGCGCATACACGCCTCGCGGGCTGAGCTATACAGCCACCAGTGAATCTGCTGTCTCAAGCTGCCATAGGTTAGTGAGCCCCCTCCAGAGGGGGCGTGGCCATTGGGAGATGCAGAACCAGGCAAGAATCGTGACAAAAAA
>Ga0169931_10009781_pt1 | contig 13779 bp, 13 predicted proteins | sample Kivu_15m_20L_FD_129675 | JGI IMG/M metagenome (GOLD analysis project Ga0169931, IMG submission 129675) | Freshwater microbial communities from Lake Kivu, Western Province, Rwanda to study Microbial Dark Matter (Phase II) - Kivu_15m_20L... | ecosystem: Environmental > Aquatic > Freshwater > Lake...
AATTAGGACTTAGGTTTTGCCTTTCCCTTAAATCCGTCAGTTAACTCCGCACCCACATTATAACCTCGACTGGGCAAAATCAACAAACCTTGCCACGGGCGATCGCGAAGCACTCCCTACGGGATCTCGCCAAGGAATTAACCATTATTGGGTTGAGAAAACCCAACATAAATTTTAACTATGTACAATCGACCCGCCCACTCAAAAAATGCTGGGTAACGTTCATTATCTACTATACGTAGTAAATTAAACTGATTAGCTATGGAAATATGCGGATCCAGCTTGCTGTCTTGGGGCGTTCGACGGTGGTAGAATGAGGATTTACCCACTTGAGGTCGAGTTCTTTTTAATATGTCGGGATATTCTCTGACAAATTCTTTACACAATTTTAATGTCGCCTGAGCTTGGGCGTGGCGAAGCTCATCTATGGTTTCATGACCTTGGAAGTGTAACCATTGCTGTAAATATATATTTCCACTATCTACCTGTTTTGCTGCTTCAAATAAAGTTACAGGAATGTCATTTTTACCTTCCAGAATTTGCCAGGTTAACGGTGACCAACCTTTCCCTTGTGGCAAATCGCTTTCGTGCACTACTAGGTTTTGCTTAAATTTTGACAGGATGGAAGCAGGGACAATTTCACTACAACTTAGATAAAAACATAGATCCCCACCCTGCAAGTCTCTGATGTGGTGTGTCCATTCTACCTGATGACCTTGGTAAAACCAGTCTAAAATTAATTCATACAAGTACTCATTGATCCAGCTTTCTTCATTTGATACAACAGAAATAACAAGAGGTTGGCTACATTTCGCTACTAATCTATTATGCGGGGGGGGGGTAAAATATTTCTTGTTAAGACTATATTCGTATTCTTGCCATACTTCTTCAAATAAAGCTAGTTTAACAACATCTTGGTATTGATTGTCTTTAAAAATGTGCTTTTTAAGTATACCCTCCTCTTGAAATCCAAAACGTTTGTGCTGCTTTATCACAGATATATTAAAAGCAAATACTTCACAACATAGCTTTCTAATACTAATCTCACTAAAGACGTGACTTAATGCCATAAATTCCATAACAAACCCAGATCCTCTGGGAGAAGCTTCTTCCCCTAGATAAAATCCCCAATCGCATTTTGAATTTTTGCTATCTATCCCAGTAAAATATACCAGCCCTATGGGATTTTGCTCTACCTGAAAAATTAAATAAGATTTAGAAGGATCTTTTAATGTTTGACTAAACCATTGATGGTGATCTTCCTTGGAAATCAAATGATCAGTGTACATATTACGACGAATATGCTCTTGATTCCTCCAAATAAAAATTCTCTCTTCATCTGAGATGTTCAGCGGGCGTAGTCTGAAATCTTGTTTATTAAACATGATAATTTACACTTTATTTATGTAAAATGCGCATTATTACTAGGAATAAGAACTTGTTCTCGCTATTCCTTACAAATCATTTAAGTAAAACCAATTCCTAAGTGACTCTATCAAAGTATACCCTTAATGATATTGCCTGATTTTACTGATTTGCCCGTATTGTCTAAATCATCTCGTGTTACGGAAACAAATGAGCTGTTCAAGCACGACTGAGTAACAATATCTATGGGAAGATTGGCAGTACAACTATAATCTCGCTCAATCAAGTATCTTAAGGAGATTCTTGGAAGATGGCCGTTTACTTGGGTAGTGCCATGTAGAACACTGCTGCTCCAAAAATAAACCGAACCAGTTCCTCCGGTTAGTGCAACTTGTGAGAGACTTAGGGAGTTGACTTTATTATCACAAGAGTACGATAAAGTTTTTTCATCGAGAATTTGGATGTTGTGAGGAAACTTAGTTGATCCAAGCAAATGGCTTTTGGGAACAACTCGTAATGGCGCATCATCCTCGTAATATCTCAACAATCCTATTTAATCCCATTCCATCAACACATTTTTGACCCTCTTGAGAGATCTGTGTCATAATTTCTGGTTTGTGCAATAGAAGAGAGATTGAATTTTGTATATCCTCTATTTTGACTGTGTTGGCAGTGCCTAGGTAAATAATGGCCCCCACACCGGACAAAGCCAAACAAGCTGGAACTTGGTTCTCCGCAATACTAATGACTAGGCTAGGTAATCCTAAACACAGTCTTTCCCAGGTAGTTGTACCTCCAGCTCCAATGGCTAAATCCGCATGAGCCATTAGCTGGGCTAGGTGAGGAAGGTTTTCATAAAAATTGGTTCGAGGACGCTGTTGAATTTGTTGTTGTAATACTAGTTTATGGGGATTGCTGGAACCTACTACTACGTCCAAATGTAAGAAAGCAAATTCTGGAGTAGACAGGGCGGATAGGACTTTACCTGTAATATTTTGCAGATCAGTACCACCTAAGAAAATCAGCACTCGCTCTAATTTACCATTACGGGGAGCTAAGGTCTGACGATATTGCCAATATTCCGGACTCAGTAAGGCATAATGGCAACCCAAAAGCAATTGACAATCATGAGGTACTAATTTCTCATAACTATGATTGGGTAACTGGTAATTCTGATCCAGTAACACATCACAATCGTGGGGGCGATTAGCTAAGTCGTCTATGACTAGAATTTTATTAACTTGTGGTCGTAGTTTTTCTTGCCAAGAACGGTCTAGTCCATAATGGTCTACAATTAACCAATCGGGAATTTCTCCCTCTAAAGCTTCTATGGTCTCTGCTGCATCGGTTTCTGAACTGACTCCTAACCATTGAGTGTAGTCTTCTGCTGTTGATTCACACAATGGCGATGCTGGTAAAACGGTGACAGCAAAAGCAGATCGGGTAAGCAGGTGGACTAAATTACCAGGGTGATCCCGACAGATAAATCTCACATCCGCACCTCGAAGGCGTAATTCCTCTGCTAGGGTGCGACAACGCACTAAGTGTCCAGACCCCATGGTATGGGAAGAGTCTACTCTAATGACTACTTTCATCCAGGTGTCTCCCTAAAATAAATGCCTCTGCTGCTTCTACTCCCACTGTTGCTCCACGCCATCTCGCTAAAGCTGTTACGGCTTCTTGAGAACGTGGATGGGGAAAAGGACGCAACTCCTCTTGATATAATGCTAAAGCCTGCTGTTTTAAGATTAATGTGTGTGAAATATTTATAAACCAGTTGGGTTGAAAACTGGGTGCTGATCCGGGAGGTTGCCACTCGGTGCTGGAAGCTACTTCAAAAAATAGTAAGGTTTTGACTGGATGTTGGGGTTGGGGACGACATGCTGTAACTACGGCTTGGTGTACTTTTTGATGATCTATGTTTACATCCCCACCATGGTGGGTAAAAACTGTGTCCGGTCTATAACGAGCGATCGCCTGTTCAACTTGTTTTACTATTGACAAAAGGGGAACTGTATCCAGTTGGTTATCAGGAAAATCACTGAAACTGATGTCAGAAATTCCCAAACAGTCTGCTGCTTTCTTGGCTGCTAGGTGACGACATTCCAGCTCTGATATGTTGTGGGTGTCGCGGGAAGAAATGCCATCAGCTAAAAATATAACATTTACTGGCACACCTTGAGCAGTGTAAGATGCGATCGCACCTCCACATCCCAATACTTCGTCATCCGGGTGAGCAGCTATAATCAGAATAGATTTAACCATGTTACAGATTAAAAGTTCGGGTTTAATTTAGATTGCTTTTAATTAGCGAAGTAGTGAACAAAAGTAGTTGAGTTTAATTGTATCCTTTCCCAATAAGAATATACTTGTCATTGTAATCAGTGCTGTTGCCTTTTGGGGTCAACTCAAAACTCTTGAAAGGTAGCCACGGTAGAAGAGCTTGTTTGACATCACCGGTAGCCAGCATTGATTCGATCAAGTTGTGGCAAGCCTGCCATTTCCACTTTTCATCCCGCCGCCACAGGTTAGGACTTCGGTGCTGATCAATAATGTAGTGGAAAGCATTCTCTGTAATGCCCAACCAGTTTAAAAACAAGGATAAGTTTTTAGGTGATTGAGTGATATATTGCTTTACTAGATCGATTCCCTCTGTGCGCGTCATGTGTCGCAAGCGAATTTCACGGCATGCATGATCAACGACTTTACTATAACCATGTTTTAACCATTTAATGTAATCATGAACATCAGAGTAATTCCAACAGTCAACATCGTTATAGGTGTCGAAGGTCCGGGTTTGGGTCGCGGTTTCGTAGCCATAGGCTCGAATCATTTTTTCATGCTGGGTGCGGGAATCCCAGCGGATGTAGTTGTTGAGATAAATGCCTCGTACCCCCACTTGCTCCAGTTCCCGGTTGTCTGGATAGCGGTAAGGCACAATATCCGCCTCCCTGATATTATCAAATTCGTCAATCAAATCCTCCGCTTCATAGCCCATCAGATCGTGTTCTTTACGATACTTACGGGTCATTTCGACTTCGTCGAGGTGGCTGAACATACCCACTTGATCGATGCCTTGATGACATCCCCAGACAATTAGGGGGATTTTTAGCTTCACCGCCATTTGCACCGGGTAAACAGTCTGACCGACCAGGCAATGCCAATAGAGACTGCCAAAGCGCCGCAGAGTGGATCGTGTGATATTTTTGACTGTTTCTGGATTAACGGTCAGTGTCATGATGTCGCAATTAAAGCGAATTCTTAGGTTCGCCAGATTGCGCACCCCTACTGACGTATTGTACTGCTTGTTATAAGTGACTAGCAGAGGATTCATCCCATACACATTCTTGACCGTGTGGATGACGAAGTAGGAATCCCTTGCCCCACTAACCGGCACAATACAGTCATAGTTGTGACCTGATGTGTTACGATAGGCTTCAAAAATAGCCCGCAGCTTCTCGGATCTCTCTGACCAGTCTAACTGGTCTTTTTCTTCATGGACTCGACACCCGCTACACACACCTTCGTGGTCGAAGGTAAGGTGCAGGGGATGGTAGGAGGTGTAAAGACAGCGGGTACAAACTTGCATTAGATGACTTCTTTCTCAATCTTCAGGTAAAGCAATGCTTCCAGGGTTGTGTCTGGCTTTTTGAGTAGGCGGCCCATGGCATCTAGATCGTTGGACTGGTAAAGAGCGTGGGTTTCGTGGCGAATGGCATGGTGTTGCTGGGTCAGAGCCTTGGTGATGGTGACACTGTGCTCAAAGAAGTGGAAGAAGTTAGCGGCGGCGATCGCACTGGCGGAGGTTTTCTCAAGAACATCTAGAAAATGGGCAGGGACGCCAGCCCCACCGCAGACGATCAGGGGCACGGTCACCGCGTATGCGGTCTGATTGATCAGGTCCAGATCAAAGCCAGATTTCATACCATCTCGGTCTACTGAGTTCAGCAGGATTTCTCCTGCACCGATGGACTGCAAATGGGTAGCGTGATCGGAGGGGGAAAGCTCTAAGGTCTTACCCATGAGATAGTCATAAACACGATAGCCACCACTGATGTACTGAGCATCAATAGACGCAACAATGCACTGATCTCCAAACACCCGAGCAGCTTCGGTGAGCAGATCAGGGCGGTGAAGGGTAGCTTGGTTAAAGGTAACTTTGTCAGCACCGCAATGCATCAATTCATAGATATGATTCAGATTAGTAATGCCTCCACCCACAGTAAGGGGCACACGACATTGCTGAGCAAGAGATCTGACCATGGCAAAATTGGGATCTCGTCCGTTTCTTGTGGCGGTAATATCCAGCAGAATGATCTCGTCAATTCCCCATTGATTGAGAAACTCTACAGCTATTTCTGGCCTGCCTAATGGTAGATAGCGCCAAAAGCCAATGCTCTGGACGACAATATCGTCTTTCACGACTAGAATGGCCACAATTCGTTTCTTTAGCATTCGTTTACCGCATTGAAAAAGTCACGGAATAATTTAAGTCCATTGTTTTGGCTTTTTTCCGGATGAAACTGCACTCCATGGATGTGGTTATGGGTAATGGCAGCGGTAACCGGTAGGGGATAATCGCAGGTGGCAACAACAAATTTTGGATCGCACTGGTAGTGGTAGCTGTGATCGAAGTAGAAATGGGGAGCATGATTGGTACGAGAAAACAAGGGATTCGCCCGGTTAATCCGTAGATCGTTCCAGCCGACGTGGGGCACGGCGTAGGGGGTGGGCAGGTCTAACCTGACAACTCGTCCGGGAATCCAACCCAGCCCGGCGTGAACCCCATTTTCTTCTGAAGTGTCGGCCATCAGTTGCATGCCGACACAAATGCCAAGAATCGGTTTCTGTTTAACCAAAACGGCTTCATTCAGTAATTCATCCAGATGATGGGCCCGCAGGTTTTGCACACAGGCTTCAAAGGCCCCCACCCCGGGCAAAACCAGAACATCGGCGGCGGCAATTTCCTGAGGTTGGTTAGAAATTTTAAGGCGACGGTAGTCGAGGGAGCGAATCGCATTCCAGACCGAATGGGTGTTGCCAACACCGTAGTCAATGATAACAATGTTAGGTTGCCTCATAAACCTACACCAACCTTAAATTTAGGGCGATAAACGCCTACATCAACTTTCTCAAACAGATCGGGGTTAAAGTATTGATCAATGGTTTCCCAAAAGGTTGGGATAGAAATTTCAAGGTAGGCGCAAAATTTTTCAAGAATCGATGGATCATAATTACCATCAAATTGTTTCACCAAGCGAATGGCTTCCTCACGAGTCATTCGACCAGCGCGAATTTCAAGGTTAACAATATCGTTAGTCCTGCCAAAACCAAATTTAAGATAACGGATATACATGTTAATATTAATGAAATCTTCGTCTAGCATGCTTGTACCAAACAAGTCTGGATCGAGGTTAGGATTAGGCTGGCGGACTGATAGTCCTCGTAAGGCGGAGAAGTTACCATTAGCCAGCTGGGAAAAGTCTTTCATGAAATAATCCATAAACACAATTCTCAGGTTGGCACGTTCCATCTCCTCATCCCCAGGATAAATGTATTGTAAGATTTCTCTAGTTTTAAATCCTTCGGAGATAAGCCAGGTAATATTTCCACCCTCAAGGGTATTGCTATACTTAAGGCGGTTGCCATCGAACGGTTCTGAACCTAGGACCCCCATATCTCCCAATAGAAGGGCGGCGCTCTCACCCCACCAGATCAAGGGTATTTGATAGGCAACAGCCACTCTGGGAACACTGGCAAAAAGGGCAAACTCTGTTGCCTTAGCCCAATTTCCATAGTTCAGGAAAGCATAGCGCATTGCTTTCTTCCATGTCAAGGGTCCACAGCTAATATTAATACAGTCAAAGCCCTTTTCAATTAAGTTGCTCAGATTATCGACTCCCCTTTGAGATATTTGCTCAGGGGGATAATTCATAGATACGAGCAGGGGTTTTAATCCAAAGTGTTCCTTAATGTGAAGTGCCTGACGTGTACTATCTTTACCTCCACTTACTCCAACAATACAGTCGTAGCCTGATTGATTGTTTTGCTTAGCAAAAGCAATGATTTCATTAAGTTTTTGAAAACGATAGTTCCAATCAATGTCTTCAGGCTTTAATTGATACTGACATGGTGGACACACTCCAGATTCCGAAAAGACTATATTTGGTCTGGTATTTATATTGAGGCAGTTTTGGCAGTAGCGCATAGGTAATTGTCTTAGCTATTAAAGCAGGAAAAGTGTGTACCCAGAGTTGCCGAACTACTTAATAGACAGGGAATTCGATCAATTATTGGATAAATTAATCCACTAGTTTCACTAAAATACACATTTTCTACTTTCATAAGAGATGTTTTAGTAATAGGACAGACGAAGTCAGGGGTAGAAAGTTTTTCTAATGCACCTTTTTTTATAACGGTTAACCCAGTTGGGTTAAGGGGATTGACAAAAACATCAAAAGACCTATCTTCAATAACATCAAAACCTAATTCTTGGGCATGGGTAGCTAAATTTCTCACGTATCCATGACGTGCCATCCTTTCTTTAGCCTCAGTGCTCGCTCTTTTGAAATCAGGTTCTAAAAGAACAATAAACTTCTTGGCAACCCTATAGATCTCGTTTAGAGCTCGTTTTTCTTTGCCACCATTTGGCTCTAGAGAATGGGACGTATAAACAATATCAACCGAATTATCTGGCAAAGGAATTTCAAAAAGGTCAGCCACAAATAAGTTGATTGCATTACCTGATTGTTGACAATTTTGTAGTGCATACCTGGCTCTTGACCAGGAAATATCGAAGCCAAATTTCTGAATTTTATTATAGACATCTAGCTTGATCATCAAAGGATTCATCGTCGTTGCTTCTCCAACACCAATTTCCATGATTGATTCAAAGGCTGGAAGATTAGAAAGTACAGATTGAACGGCATCTGTATATTCATCTAAATATTTAGCATTTTTTTCAGCAAGTTTTGTATAGGAACCTGATTGAAGATCGTAGCTAATCATAATCGACTCAGTTTGGTTTTCTCCCTGACCCTGAGCCTTCAGAAACTCGATTACATTCCTACCCTGACGGTATATTTCCTTTATTTCGGCTATCAGTGCTAAGTTGCTCATATGTGAGTTAGAGTTAAATGTTAGTGCTTTTCTAGTTAAAAATTGAGGGAATCTGGGAACAAAAACAGTAATTGCTTTCAAGTTGAGTAACTTACTGAGACTGACTCTTGACGCTCAAATAACCACCAAGTCACAGCCAGTAGTATCTGCGCAATATCCACTCGTTTCTTAATCACTTCTTCTCTGCAATTAGCTTAACATGACCATTGCCATAAAATAACTTAGCGAGTGGACTTTCTAAAGAGAAGTGGAAAGGTGCCAGAAATCGCCTAAAGTCATTTCTGATCCAATAAGATCCCTTTGGCCTTCTAATATTAATTAAGCCACATCTTTCCATTTCATATCTACCCCAGTCTTCGCTAAGTAGTGGGCCATGCTGTACTGGAACTTGAAGCATATTCTGCCAAAAAGTTGTGGTATCAAGAGTGATTAAAGTGGCTAACAAACAAATCGCACCATCAAGTCTACCATCATACTCTTCACAATTCTTGTATATTGAAGAAATTTCATTATTAACACCTTCTGGAGTTATATTATCAATGAAACTTTTGAATTCTTCATCTTCTTTGTATGCTTGCCTGAGTGACTTTACAATGTATCTATCTACAATCCCAGGCTTATCTATACCAATATGCGAGTACACTCCCCCCCCCCTTCGTACAACACGGCTTAATTCCGAAATGGCAAGTTTAGCCATTTCAACTGTTTCTAAGTGCATGATAACGCCATTTGATGCCACAAAGTCAAATGAGCCTTCAGGAAAAGGTAAGTCAGTAGTTGACCCATCTACAAAATCACAGAATTCTTTAGGAATCTCATTATCCATTAGCACTTTCTCCATTTCATATTTCCAGTCGTCACCAATGTCTAAACAGGTAACATGTCTTGCACCAAGACGGAACATAGCAACTTGAAAGTAACCTGTATTACCACAACCGGCATCAAGAATATGCTTTCCCAAGAAATAATCAGAATCTACATCATAAGTGGCCAAATCGACAGCAGAATTTAAATGCCTTTGAAAAATACTTTTATCTCTTCGATAATTTTTGTGTTGCTCAATATAAATTTGCTTCGTTTTGATTTCTGTATCAGAGTAGTTGCTTGTCATAAAAGTCTCCTTAACTTCAAAAATTTCAATTGAAAATTGCAGAAATTGGGAACAAAATATCGATTTTTTTAGTATACTAGCTTGCCAATACTGGCTCTTTGCGCTCAAATAACCACCACGTTATGTCATCAAAACCAGCAGGATCAAAAATATGGCCCCATAGGAATCCGTAATCAACCAAGTCTACTGGAAAGTTTTCAACAAACAACTTGCCAAAGTCTCTTTTGAAAAGCCTATCTTTCTGTCCCTGATACTCAACCATAACGGGAGTACGATTAAAATACTCTCCAAACAAAATGTATTTGTTCGAGTACTCAAACATTTTTTCCATATTAGCTAGCAAGTCGTCTGGATGGATATGGATAAGAACACCCATGGTATATACAAGATCAAATCTACCAGTTAGGTTTGATTCTATGATAGAACCATTAAACGCCTGGCTAAGATCATATTTCTGGGTAACAAAACGAAAAGCAGGTAAACTAATCTCAATGATTGACTTGGCTATATCAGGCAAAAGTTCATTCAGGAAATCAATATTTCGACCAATATTGCAGCCACATTCAAGTATAGAATATATGCTTTCTGATTTATTAAGCATTCTCCGCCAACAATCTATACCCAACTCCCGGTTAAACTGGGAGTTTTTTTCAATATAATCTTGGGCATATTCATCAGCCCAGAATTTTTGCTGTTCGTTCATGTGAGTTTTTCTATTCGGTAATATAATATGGGGTTTCTGAAATATGGGATGATTTAACCAGGTTTTCAACGATTTTTCAATGGTTTCAAACACCGGTTCATCCCGCAAATATGCAACCCCAATATTAGTTAGTGTTTGAACCTAGAGATCGCCAAATTACCTCTGCTCTCACCCAGTCTTCAGGCTTATCAATATCAACAACACGCCAATTAGGTATAACTAAGCCCAACCCGTTAGAATGAATCCGTGTATTATGCAACCACGCTTCCTTCGCTCCCCAGTAAAACTGTCCAGCATCATAAAAAGCAGGTTCTAAATCCTGAGTTCTAGTTAACTCATACTGCGGATAAAATGGCGAAATCATCCCATCTGTTCCCAGCTTGAGTGATCTTTGAATCGCAGAAGGGAACCCTGTTACAGGAAAGCTGTAAGCACACGTACTTTGATTAATGGCGTCTAAAGCGAATTTAATATCTGTTGCCTGGATAAAAGGTGCACAGGGATAAATGCAGCAAATTTTATCCATCTGCCATCCCAAACCTTCACACTCCCTAATAGCATGGGCTACAACTGGAGTAGTTCCTGTGAAGTCATCTGACAGATTAGCAGGGCGATAAAAAGGAACTTCTGCTCCCCAATCTTGGGCAACAGATGCAATTTCTGGATCATCTGTAGAAACAATAATATGACTAAACAAACCCGATGACTGAGCTACACGAATCGGCCAAGCAATCATCGGTTTGCCACAAAAATCTTTAATATTCTTACGGGGAATGCGTTTGCTACCACCTCGAGCTGGAATTATGGCTATATTCATTTAATCTACTCCACCTTGGTTAGGGTCCTTCCCATCTTCACTCAAAATTTTCCTCAAAACACTCCCAACCTGCTCTTGATTTTCCTCTGTTAAATCATAGTACAAAGGAATACTAATAGCCTCCCGATAATACTGTTCAGCCTGGGGAAAATCCCCCCACTTAAACCCTAAACCCTGATAATAGGGTTGAGCATGCACGGGAATATAATGCAAATTAACACCTATCCCAGCCCGCCGCAATTCCTCAAAAACCTGTGTATGAGTCTTAGCAATCCTATCCAACTTTAACCGGATAACATAAAGATGCCAACTGGAATCAGTCTCAGAATGTTGCCAAGGTAACACCAAAGGCAATTCCTGTAGCAATTCATCGTACCGCGATGCCAAAAACCTACGCCGAGACACAAACTCCTTTAAACGCTGCATCTGACTTGCACCCAATGCCGCCTGAATATCCGTCATGCGATAATTAAAACCCAACTCCAGCTGCTGGTAGTACCATAAACCATGGGACTCACCCTGCATTAAATCAGGATTGCGGGTAATGCCATGAGTTCGCAAACGAATCAACTTTTCATATAAATCTTGCCGATTTGTTACCACCATGCCTCCCTCACCAGTTGTCAAAATCTTTACTGGATGGAAGCTGAATACCGTAAGATCACTATATCTACAATCACCAACGGGCTGCCCTTGATATGTGGCACCAATGGCATGGGAAGCATCCTCAATAATCCTGAAATCATACTCCTGACCCAATGCGTAAATTTCATCCATCTCACAGCACTGTCCAGAAAAATGCACGGGAATAACTACTTTGGGTAGACATCCCTGGTTCCGTGCCGTAGCCAATTTTTCCCGTAGTTTAACTACACTTAAATTATAAGTATGGGGATCAATATCTACAAAATCCACTTCTGCGCCACAATACAAACCACAGTTGGCAGAAGCCACAAAGGTATTTGGAGATGTCCAAAGAATATCGCCTTTTCCCAGGCCTAAAGCTAAACAGGCAATATGTAATGCGGAAGTGGCACTATTAACTGCTACACCATAGCTCACACCACACACAGTAGTAACGGACTGCTCAAAAATAGGAACCATGGGTCCTTGAGTCAGCCAGTCACTTTCTAAAACCTTAACTACGGCAGCAATATCTGCTTTAGTTATATTCTGACGACCATAGGGGATAAAAGAGTTCATGTATTTTAGATAGCAAACTCACAGTCAACATGATGACGAATCAACTGTCTAAGTTCCTCCACAGTTAAAAACACATCATTATCACCAGAATTATAGCTAAAACCTGGATTTACCCTCACCGCTCCATTTTTTAAAAAGTGGTCTTGTAAGCTGTTATCGACCTGACTAGGTAAAATTGCATAGTAAGAACCTAAATCCAAGGTAGTGTAACTGTCACTACTAGTAATCATTTCCTCATGGATTTTTTCTCCTGGACGAATGCCCACTATTCTTTGTTCAGCTTGAGGAGCAATAGCTGTAGCCACATCAGTAATGCGGTAGGAGGGAATTTTGGGGACAAAGACCTCACTTCCCCAACCGTTTTCAATTGCCCACCACACCATTTTTACCCCTTCTTCTAAAGTGATATTAAACCGGGTCATCTGTGGATCGGTAATAGGTAACACTCCCTGGTGACGCTGTTGGAGGAAAAAAGGAATCACCGATCCCCTAGATCCCATAACATTGCCATAACGCACCACACTAAAGGAAATATCTCTTTTCCCCTTAATATTATTGGCAGCAACAAACAATTTATCGGAGCAGAGCTTGGTTGCTCCATATAAGTTAATAGGGGCGGCGGCTTTATCGGTGGATAGGGCCACCACTTGCTTTACACCAGTATCCAATGCAGCTTCAATTACATTTTGAGCGCCTAGAACATTAGTTTTAATACATTCCATAGGATTGTATTCTGCCGTAGGTACTTGTTTTAGGGCGGCGGCGTGAACAATGATGTCTATGCCTTCACAAGCACGAACTAAGCGTTGTTTATCTCTAACATCTCCCAAGAAATAGCGTAGTCCTCGATATTGCATGTCAGAGAACTGAAGACCCATTTCATACTGCTTGAGTTCATCGCGGGAATAAATCACCAAGCGATGAATATCTGGGAATTGTTGGAGCAGCATTTCCACAAACTTCTTGCCAAAGGAACCGGTACCACCCGTGAGCAAAATGGAAGTTTCTTGAGTAATTTTCATTAAATTTAAAGTAATTTTTTGAATTAACCCCTACCTGGAGACTGTCCGTAGGGCAAAGCTCAAGTCGGTTAAACCCGACTGATTTCGTCGTGGGTAATCGTAGTAGCTATTGCACGAGACCTGGGATGGATCCAACCATGCAACAAATTAAAATTAGGGTGATTGTAGGTCAAGTTTAATACGAAACCCAACAAACCAACAGGATACATATAAATGAGATTGCTAAGCACTCCATACAGGAGCTTGCCAAGGAATTAGCCGTGATTAGGTTGAATTAACCCAAGCCTGGAGACTGTCTGTGGGAGAGACTCAAGCTGGTTGAAACCGACTGGTTTTACCGTGGGTGATTATTGGTTATAGGTTAAAATTGAGACAGAAAATCCCTGCCACTCGACTCTCGTAGCTGTGGGTGAGTCTGGTTGGTACGAACCGAGATCAT
>Ga0169931_10009782_pt1 | contig 13778 bp, 7 predicted proteins | sample Kivu_15m_20L_FD_129675 | JGI IMG/M metagenome (GOLD analysis project Ga0169931, IMG submission 129675) | Freshwater microbial communities from Lake Kivu, Western Province, Rwanda to study Microbial Dark Matter (Phase II) - Kivu_15m_20L... | ecosystem: Environmental > Aquatic > Freshwater > Lake ...
ATATTGATGAGGAGGACCGTATTCTGACGCTCTTCGCCGTGATCGATTCGCACTCCGGTATTGAGTTGGACAGGCACTGGCCCGACCTCACTTGCCAGAAAAAGGATCTCGATCGGGCGCAGCGCGAGCTGAGTTCAGCTGTTGAGGCTCTTGCATCTGGAGAACTTCCTGATCTCGACCAGTCAGATCCTGCATGCGACCTCGTCAGATCCCTAAATGGCGAATATCGTCCCGAAGATGGCAGAGTCGCCTTCTGTATTCTCACCACGGGAAGGATCACGAGTTCCGGCGCTAGCGGAGCGGCGGATGCGGATACGCGCACCGCCGTGTGGGATGCGGAAAGGCTTGTCCGCACGCAGGAAAATGGTCGCGAGCCGTTGGTGGCGGACTTTTCGGTCGACGGGGGACTACCAATACTGGTCTCGGAGCGAGAGGTCAAGGACATCGAAGCAGGGACGGTCGGCGTATTGATCGCCAAGGTGCCTGGCATGGCGCTGGCTGCGCTATACAACCGGTACCGCATGCGCCTACTCGAACGAAACGTGCGCGCATTTCTGCAGTTCACAGGAAAGGTCAACAAGGGAATACGTACGACGATCCACGAGGAGCCAGAGAACTTCCTGTCATTCAACAATGGCATTTCAGCAACAGCAACAGATGTAAAACTGGATATGGTCAGTGATGGCTATCGGATTACTTCAGCAAAATATCTTCAGATTGTGAATGGCGGCCAAACGACGGCTTCATTATTCGTGGCTTTGAAAAAAGATAAGGCAGACTTATCAAAAATTTCAGTACAAATGAAGCTAACAGTTGTTAAAGCAAGAGACAGTGATACCTTGGGTAATATGATTCAAGATATCGCTAAGTTTTCAAATAAACAGAATAAGGTAAGCGATTCTGATTTCTTCTCAAATCATCCGTTTCATATGGGATACGAGAGGCTTTCTCGAAGAATCCTCGCGCCTGCTGCTGCTGGAGCGCAATTTAATACTTGTTGGTTTTATGAAAGGGCAAAAGGGCAGTATCTTAATGAGCAGTCAAAAATGACTGTAAAACAGAAAAAAGACTACCAGCGGGAACATCCAAGATCACAACTTGTGTTGAAAACTGATTTAGCCAAATCAGAAAATTCTTGGCGCATGCTTCCTCATATTGTTAGCTTAGGTGCGCAAAAGAACTTTTCCGGGGATAAGCCGGGCACCTTTGCGCGATATATCGATGATGAATGGGGTGTAGATGGCGCCAAGTTTATGAACGATGTTTATTATCGTGATTCGATAGCCAGAATTATTGTCTTTAAATTTGTTGAGAGAATGGTATCTGATGCCGATTGGTACATGGGCGGATACAGAGCTCAAATTGTTACTTACACAATTGCTAAATTAGCTTTTTTGATTAAGGAATTTTCCTCCGGGAATATGGTGAATTTTAAACAGATCTGGAATGCTCAAACCGTATCTATTGCAATGGCGAACCAACTAAAGCGCGTAGCTCAAGTTGTCGCTGAAGCTATAAATCAGACCCCAGTTGCGAATATGGACGTTGGCGAGTGGTGTAAAAAAACAGACTGTTGGAATTTGGTGCAACAAGAACCAATTGAATTGTCAGCAGAGTTCAAAAAAGAACTCCTAAGTTCCGAGGAATATCGAGATACAGTGAAGGAGGCTCGGTCTCAAGGAAGGATGGATGCAAAAATTAGTGCTGAAATACAAGTCGTTAGTCTAGGCCATCATTATTGGAAGAAATTACATGATTGGAGCAGGCAATTCTCGCCGCTTTATGGGCGTGACGAACACTTGGTAATTGCTGCTTCTCGAAAGGGCTGGGTTCCAAGTGATAGGCAGGCAAAAGAATTGTTGCGCATCGAGACAGAGATGATTGAGTCGGGGTTTACATCAAAATAAATCAACAGTGAAAATTGGCTTTGAATCACTAATTGGCTTCCGGAGCCCGCTATATGTTTCCGATAAGGCAGGTATTGATGTTGCCATTGATTTGATAGAGGAATGGGCAAAGGCATGCATTTATCTTGGTAACTGGGCAAAATCTCAGTACAGAAAAGACAAGAGGCGTATTACATTTTTAGTCCTACCAAGTCGCGAAATTGCACCTGCGTTTATTAGTTTAGGAGCTCTGATATCAAGCATGAGCTCATACAAAGATGGGTTGGGATGGTCAAAATTTTCAACGCTTGATTCTAATGTGGAAATTTACTGGAAGAGGCTCGAATCAGGGGAATTATTCATCGGAAAAGTAGTGGGTGTCGAGCTCATTGAGTCTGAGCCTGCTATTAAATTGGAGATTACGAAATCTCGCAAGGCTAAGGATCTTGGGACCCGAATCCTAATTCCTAGAGCCCAATTTAACAAATTTCAATTTAGTTTAGAAAAACCTCGATCTGCACAAAAAGAAGTAACAATGAATTCGAGCATCGCATTCATGCAGCATCTCTTGGGTGATACATCTCCTGCGTGGGCTAAATCAGATGGTGAAGATCTATTGCTTGTAACGAAAATAAATCAATTTAAATCTTCGATTAATTGTCTGTTGGCGGGGGTGGGTGCTAATAGTGAGCACCAAATTAAATTCGAGTCCCTACTTGGCTTTGAGAAGCTTGGGGATGGTACTCATTCCAAGATGAAAATTTCACATCCCAAAGGAGATTTGGTATCAAGCGCTGAGCTTGTGATTCTTGATGGTCCAAGTGCCTTTTCTATAAAAGAACATCTCCCGCGAGTAAATGATCTTTTTATTGTGCTCGATTCATTAGAGTTTAATGAGAATGAATTGGAGTTTCTTAATCAATTGGAATTTGCGGCAGAGACTGCTAGTTATAGTAACGAATTACCTCATGCCATTGCAGAAAAGTTCCCGGTTGGTATTGAGGTCAGCTCATACTCTTTCTTGAGATGACACAAATATGAGCTCTCAATATTCTCGTGCATCAAGCCGCTTTACAAATATTGCAGAATTTACCGTAATTACTCATAAGGTCGAGGATAGTGTTATTACTGCTGTTACACGTGCAGTAATGACTATATTCAAAAATCTAGACAAATCAGACGACGATGCTAAGAATTTGATCGGTTTTTTATGGGTTTATAAGACCATTTTAAATGCATCACTAATCTCTCTTGACGACCCCGAGCTTAGACTCAAAGAGAGATATCAAGTAATTTCATCGTTGCTTCAAAGGCAGAATATCAACCCGTCCGTGCTTAGCGCTTTTGAAGTTGCCACTAATTGTTTGTGGTCGAAACATAAGAACAATAAATTTGACCGTTTATTGCGCATTTCAGAAGGTTTTTTAAACAAATCAGAACCTGTTGGTTTGGTTGGAAAAATTTTATACGGCCATGATCCAACCTGTATTAATTTTACGATTAGTAGTTTATCAAACTATGGTTTCAAGTTTATAAATGTTGAAACAAAAGAGCAGATAAAGAACTCAATCTTTAAGAAAATATTTATCGTTTCACCTCCAACGAGGGCCTCTAAGGATCTGATTAAGGCCATTTTTTATTCTGGGGTAACTTCTAGCGTTGAATTGGTTTTGTATGAGCATGAGAATTTCTACGTTCCATCCAGAATTGAGCTGCCAGTTTCCGATAATTTTCAGCAGAGCGTTCAAAAATTTAAGGCTTCGAGGGTTTTGGCCTCACTTTCCGCGCCTGAAAGTGTCGATTCAGAATTAGATTCCTTGGCTGAGGACCGTTTTTGGGTTGAGATTCATGGCGGAAGTCGCACCAAAACTGATCAGTCTGTTCCTGCACATTACATACTTTTCGAGGGAGGTGAGGGGGCGTTTATGCCTGTTGCAGGTAAGATATTGCATATAGATAAAACTCTTGATTCCGCTGATCACGGCGGGTTTCGTTACGACTTATCTCATGTAGATATTTCAGATTTAGTAGATGGTGATTATGTCCTTCTTCGAAAAAATTCTTCGGGCTTCCTATTCAATGAAGAGGCCGATGGAATTGAAGATGAAGAAGATGATGGCGTCTTAGACAGGATTACTGACTGGAAGAACGCGCTTAGTGCATTGCTGCTTACGAGAGATTATGCGGAGGTAGCTAACCTATTGAGATCTAAAGGTGTGACCGTAGTTCCGGGGAAGATTAAACAGTGGGAGGGGGTTGATGTGATTGCCCCCAATTCTGAGGCTGAGTTCAAGGCATTGATTGAGGTCTTGTGCGAAGAGAGCAAGCTGTGTCTCAGTGTTGGCGATATAGGAGCGTACGCTACAAAGAAGTGGAGTGATATACATCACTACAGAGTTTCACGACAAAGAGCTGGCCACAGGGCTAGGCAAGAGGTGTTAGAGGGGCTTCTTGGAAAAATCGATGGGCTGGATATCGATTCCTCCGATGGTGCAAAAAGCCTCGATTTACAACTTGGCCAAAACATTTTAATTAGGCGTATTGCGTCAATTGATCACTCTATATCGTATGTTTTTCAGTCAAGGCTTTATAAAATTGATGATCTGAGAGGGAATAAATGGCTAAGATGATCCCTCCAACGTTTTCATCAGACACGCCCCTTGGTGAGGTTGAGTTGTTTAAGAAGCTAAGAGATGACCCTGGATGCGACGGTTGGGTTGCATTGCACTCGTTAGACCTGAAAAGACATCTAACGAAAATAGAAGGTGAGTTAGATATGGTTCTGTTGGTTCCGGATCAAGGAATCCTATGTTTAGAACTCAAAGGGTGCGATGTAAAAAGAGTAGATGGTAAGTGGATATATCCTTACGAAACTTCGATTGAAGGGCCCTTTAAGCAGGCCTCAAAAGGAATGCACTCCCTGAGGAAGTATTTAGCTGATAAAGACGCCGCTTTTCAATCTACATTGTTTTTTAGTGCTGTAATTTTTACCCGCATTGATTTCGACGAAGAATCGCTTGAGTGGCATCCATGGCAATTTATTGATAAAAGGCTTTTTTTTCGCCGTCCAATTTCAGTCAATATTCTTAATATTTTTAAACAGGCTAGATCTTATCTAGTCAAAATTGGGAAATCCGCCGGATGGTACGACCATGAAAAGTCAAAATTATCGAAATGTCAAATAGATCGCGCGGTAGATTTACTTCGTAAAAATTTCGAATATGTCGTTTCTCCCCGGCATGACATTGAGTCTTTAGAGGTGGGCATTAAGACCTTTACCGAAGAACAATATGTCATTTTAGATAGCCTTATTGGCAATAAACGTCTATTAATTTCTGGTCCGGCCGGTACCGGAAAAACATTTTTAGCTATTGAATTTGTAAGGCGTCAATTATCCGAAGGCAAGCGAGTCGCTTTTTTTTGTTATAACACCCTTTTAGCGGACTGGATCAAGTCCGAGATGGCTTTTGAGCTTAATGTATACAGCAAATCTTTTGCATGTGGAACTTTTCATTCTCACTTGGTTGCATTAACTGGGGGGGGTGGAAACCTAGAACTTTCTGATAATTATTGGGCAGAGGTTTTGCCTCAAAAGGCGCTAGAGAAAATATTAGGAGATGAATACTTTAATAGTCAATTTGATGTATTTGTTCTGGATGAGGCTCAAGATTTAATTTTCAATGAAAATTACTTAGATGTGTTGGATGTTTCAATAAATAGCGGATTGCCTGGCGGCTCTTGGGTATTTTTCGGGGATTTTGAGAGGCAGGCGATATATACCGATAATAATTCAAGCTCTAGAGAGTCGATACTTTCTGCGCTGGAGGATCGAGCGCCAAGCCTTACGCGCTATGCCTTAAGAAATAACTGTAGAAATGCTGAATCTATAGCTGAGACTTTGACGCTTACGGCTGGCTTAATCCCGAGATATAGCAAAATTCTTAATGACAATGAATCTGGAGTTGTTGAGTCAAGATTTTATTCTTCAGTGGAAAGTCAAGAGAAGTTGGTTAGAGCGAAGCTCAATGAATTGCTAAAGCACTTCAAGCCGAGTGAAATTATTATTTTGTCACCAAAGTCTGATGTGAAGGCATGTGCACAATCCGTTGCTCGGAAATCTTCGGAGTTTAAGATCTCCCCTTATAAGTCATCTAATTCTGAAAATATTAGGTTTGCGAGCGTTCATTCTTTCAAGGGATTAGAAGCACCGGCTGTCTTGCTCACGGATATTGATACCCTAGGAAGTGACGCAGACAAAGCGTTACTGTATGTCGGAATGTCTAGGGCTAGAATAAGTTTGACAATCTTTTTCTCAGAAGTATGCAGGTCCCAGTATGACAAGTTGCTAGATAGCGGATTAAGAAAATCATCAAGGGTCTAAATGAGTAAGTTAAAAAATCTTCAAAATCGCGACTGGTTGGCAGAAAGGCTTAGGGCAGAAATTGTCGGGCCAGACCCTGCTGGAGAGCCATTTGCGTTTGACACAGATGGTAAGGAGAAAATATTTACTTGGGAACAACTAAGAGCGCCAAAGAAGCAGTTGAATGGTGAAGAGATCATTTGGCAAGATCCCCCATCTAAAAGATACGGAGCTGGAATTTTATACCCCCAAATGGTTTCAGAGTTGGTAGATTTAAATGAAACAGACGAGTCCATTGAAGCGGTAGAACCTATTGAGCCTCCAGATAAAGAGCTGTCTCTTTTAGCAAAACTCGAGGTACAAATTGAAAGAAATCAAACAAAAAGTTTAAAAGCTGACGATACGGAAGAGTTTGATGTAAATCTTTCAAACTCTTTTAAACCTTCAGCTATTGGGCTTAGTTTCTTGATCGACCTTGCAAGGGAGAGGGACGGCCTCACGGTTGATTTGGTTTCTGTCAGCAAAGTTGACAGGCTTGAGAAAAAAGAAACTTCACCGGCTTATTACGTCAAGAAAGAAATTTCCATCCGCGGCAAGGAAGGGGAGAATAGCACACAACTTTCAAAGCGCTCCATTTGGATTAGGGTGCCGTTAACTAATACGGATGGGGGCTTTATTTCTCTGTTATTTACGACTGCTGAGTTATTAGATCCTGCGCCGTATATTTCTAAAAGGATTGAATTACCTGGAAGGAACCTCGAGGTTGTCTTAGTTAAGAGAAAATTCCAGCAGTCCGGTCCCGATACAAGGCTTATCACTATTTCTTTAGTCAATCGATCTATCTCAGAAAAGTCGGTGGATGAAACAGCTCTTTTCCAAGCTGGAATTAGAGTGAAGTGCAGCTCAGGGACTCAGGCAATTTCATCATACCCAGATCTTTCTCTGGCTTCTGGAGACGGTCTTTTGCCAAGCTCTGACGAATTGGTTAACAAACTGCTTTATAGGCGTTACAAAACCTTTGCGATTGGACATGGTTGTGCTGCTGATTGGGAGGGAATTTCTCCCGATGCGGTTTCAGAAGTCTGGTCGGATGTCATGCCTTCGTATGAGATACCAACCATAAGCCCAGATTTATATCTGAAGACTGAAAGCGGTCTCAGTTTATTCAGATCAAGCATGCGTAAGCTAGGGGGTCTTGATCCAACTGACGATGGTTTTAAAGAGATTGATCAACTAGTTTCGCTTTACCAAAAATGGATTGAGGATTTAAGAAGTGGACTTACTAATCATGATGAGAATATAGATAACCAGTTGTACCCAACCGCGGATTATTTGTTGGAGCGATGTGATCAGTGTTTAAGCCGCATGAAGAGAGGTGTAGACCTACTAAACGGCGTTGATGAGAAATCCGAAAGAGCTAGGCAGGCGTTCGTCCTTGCTAATAAGGCAATGTTAATTTCTCAATTGAGGTCTGATTCCGGAGTTCGGGAACCTATAGCTGGTGGTAAGGGTTGGAATCCAGAGATCAAGCCGTTTGATCTAGTAACTTCAAATGAAAAGAGGGGGTTTTGGAGGCCATTCCAAATAGCATTTCTCTTGCTATCTATCGAGGGTATTGTTGATCCAGATTCGCACGATAGGGATATTGTTGATTTAATTTGGTTTCCAACTGGCGGCGGAAAAACAGAGGCGTATCTGGGTCTGACGGCCTTCACTATTTTTTTTAATCATCTAGCTGGCAATAAAGCTGGAGGAGTTGATGTTTTAATGAGGTATACATTACGCCTCTTAACCGCGCAACAGTTCCAAAGGGCATCATTATTATTCTGCGCGATGGAATATATGCGGAGACAAGATGTGGCCATGCTTGGACAAAAGCCCTACAGCATAGGTTTGTGGGTCGGGGGTGATACCGCTCCAAATAAGAGGGTAGATGCCTTAGGTAAATTAAGGGCGCTACAAGCAGATTCAAGTAAAGAAAATCCATTTATTCTCCTTAAGTGCCCTTGGTGTAGTGCTAAATTTGGCCCAGAATCGGGTAAAGAGCGCTCCCCAGTGTATGGATATAAAAAAGCGAGGTTGACAGCTACTAGCCCAGAAACAGTTGTTTATAGATGTAGTGATCCGAAGTGCGATTTTAGCTCGAGACCAGCTCAAAACAACACAGATTTGCCAATAGTAGTTATCGATGAGGATATATTTGATAATCCACCCAACCTTTTGATTGGTACTGTTGATAAATTTGCCACATTGGCATGGAAGCCAGAGATTAGATCTATATTCGGAATTGACCTCGAAGGGAATCAAGTCGGAATACCACCTTCATTAATTATTCAGGATGAGTTGCATTTAATTTCCGGACCTCTCGGATCGATGGTTGGTTTATATGAAACGCTGATTGAGAAACTTTGCGTAGATAGTCGTAAGTATGTGAAACCCAAAATTGTTGCATCTACGGCAACAATTAGTCGCGCTAACGAGCAAGTAAAGGATCTATATGCAAGGCAAGACGTTAGTCTATTTCCGCCCTCCGGCCTTGACGCCGGAGACTCCTTTTTTTCCAGAGAGGCCCGTGATGAATTAAATCAGTTGATACCAGGAAGAAGGTACGTTGGCGTTTTGGCGCCCGGGCATGGCTCATTGCAGACAACTGAGGCAAGAGTTTTTGCTACTCTTCTTCAATTTTCTGGGGTAGTGAACAAGGATAATTCAGAGAAAGATCCATGGTGGACTCTCTTGTGTTATTTCAACTCAATTAGAGAGCTTGGCAGTGCTGCAACCTTATTTGTATCCGATGCACGGGACTACCTTCGAGTATTAATTGATAGGCATGGGATACCCTATAGAGATATTAGAAAGCTCTTTAATGTCACAGAGTTGACTAGTCGGATTAGGGGGGATCAAGTTCCTCAAGAGCTGGCGAAACTCAGTAAATCCCTTCCAGATAATCCTGCAAACTCAAGTGATGATGTTGTTGATGCCTGCTTAGCTTCAAATATTATTGAGGTTGGTGTTGATATACCTCGCCTATCCTTAATGGCTATTGTTGGTCAACCTAAAACTACATCTCAATATATTCAAGTGTCCAGTCGTGTTGGACGTGATAACGATAAACCGGGCCTTGTGTGTGTCCTCTATGGGCAGAGTAAGCCTCGAGACAGGAGTCACCTAGAGAGATTCAGAAGTTATCACCAAGCACTGTATGCGCAAGTAGAGCCTACTAGCGTCACTCCTTTTAGCGCTCCAGCTGTTGATAGGGCTCTTCATGGAATTATCGTTGCGGCGGTAAGGCAGCTTGGGAGGATTGCCCAAGAGGGCATCCACCCTTCACCTTTCCCGCTTGAGGATGGAAGTAAGCTAAAGAATCTCATCGAATCAATGATTGAGGATAGAGTTGTTGGTGTGGCACCCGAAGAGCGCGACAATGTTCTGGAAAAGATGCGGCAGCGTCTTAAAGAGTGGAGAATTTGGGACCCGGCCGAGTACGGTGGTTTTGGGCTCCCGCCGCAAAATGCACCTTTAATGTATCCCGCTGGGTCAGTTGAGCTAGCCGAATGGTCAAATAGAAGTTGGTCAACTCTCTCGTCTCTTAGAAATGTGGATGCTAGTTGTGAAGGGGTAATAACAGGATTTTTTAACGAAGTGGATCGGCATGAATAAACCAGTTAGACGGTCTCAGGCAATCTCTCCATTTGGCATTGGAGCCATGGTTGACTTTCCTGGTCCTATTTCGCTAATACATGCTGGGTTAGATGCTTGGCCATTCGATCCCCTTAATTCCGACCATAGAGAGTTTAAAGAGGAGGAAACGAGGCTTGCAAAGCGATTGGGTGTTGAATATTTTGTCCAGCCACCAGATTATCGAAGAAATGAATATCGAAATGCCGATAGGGGTACAGATGCTGGAAGATTAAATCTGAATTTGAAGCTTCCATTTCTGCGATTTCCTTTGTGGCATGTTTGCCCGAGATGCGGAAAGATGTTTGTTTCTAAGTATCACCATACCAGCTCCTAAATGTGCTGGGCCTATTGGGACGGGCAAGGATACTGGCAAATCTCATCCGGAGCGCATGACAGTGCAAGTTCGTTTTGTGTCAGCTTGTAAGCATGGACACCTTCAGGACTTCCCTTGGTTGGAGTGGGTATTTAAAACAAATGATCCTAGTTGGGATATTAATGACTCAAGGTGCTGGTTGAGGATGACATCAAAGGGAAGCGCATCTCTAGCGGGTGTGGAGATATCAGCCGAGAGACTAATTAGTGAAAATCAAATTGAGGTTGTTGCAAAAAGATCCTTGGCGGGTGCATTTGAAGGTGATCCTTCTAGTGATGGCCCATCAGCATTCACCAAGATGAAATTATTTTGTCGTGGCCATAATCCTGTTTTAGCGATTGGGGACAATTCTTCTAGCGATAAGCTCGTTTGTGGTGAAAATTTATATCCACTTTTACGTGGGGCTTCAAACCTCTATTTTCCAAATATCGTTAGCTCCATCTACATACCTGATGTAGATGACCGGAATCTAACTGAAGCGATGTTAGCTGTTTTGGAAGATAGGGATATGAAGGAGTCATTGATGCAGGCCGCTTTGGTTGCTGATAATGGTCTAGTGAGCGAAAAAGCGGCAAGAAATTTACTCCGCAGATGGCATCCTGAGTTAGAGGGGGAGATTATTCCTGCTGAACTTGCTAAGGCAGCTAATCTACACGTCATAAAGCGAATTATTTTGGATAACAAAACAATATCTAGATATTTAATTGAAAAGGTAAACATATCTCCAAAGCAAACACTTACTGCAGACATCTTAGAGAAGGCAATTAGCAACTCAGGTTTAGATTGGGAGATAGATATTAACTATTTATTGCCAATAATTGCTGCGGAGTTGTTTAACGGGACGAAAAAATCTCGAGATGAATCTGCTGATGATTTTGATTCAAATATAGATCGTGCGTATCGGCACCAAGAATATGAAATATTTTGCAGAGATATAAATGAGGGCTACCCAAAAACGAATTTACTTATTAAAGGCGTTGAGATTTCTCAATATGGTTCCCAAGTCAATAAATACTTTGAGAGAATTTCCTTGCTTGAGAAATTACGAGAAACTAGGGCGTTTGTTGGTTTTTCAAGAATTTTCCCTGAAAGTAGTTTGTCTGTTGAGGCGCAGAGAAGACTCTTCTCGTCAAAAAACATAGATTGGCTTCCGGCAATCGTTGTTAGGGGCGAGGGAATTTTTTTCAAGTTTGATGAACACAAAATCGATAAATGGCTAGAGAAATATGGCCCCTTTCATCAAAACCGGATCTCCGAGATTATTACAAGATTTGATCATTTGAGATCAAAGCGTCACCAAGATCAAAAAGAGATTACACCTAAGTTTATGATGATTCACTCTTTTGCACATCTTTTGATCAATCAATTAATTTTTGATTGTGGTTATGGGTCTGCCTCACTAAGAGAGCGAATCTATGTCTCAGATGACTCAGAGTTTGAGATGTCAGGTGTCTTAATATATACCGCTGCCGGAGATTCGGAGGGCACCATGGGCGGATTAGTGAGTATGGGTAAGCCGAAGAATTTAGAGCAGACAATAGCTAGGGCAATTGAGAAAGCATCATGGTGTTCATCTGATCCAGTATGCATAGAGAGTACAGGTCAGGGGCCAGATAACTGCAATCTTGCTGCATGTCACTCCTGCGCTTTGCTTCCTGAGACTTCATGTGAAGAACAGAATCGGCTACTTGATCGCGGTGTTCTGATTGGCACCCTGGAGAACCCAGATTCTGGATTTTTCTCAAGGGTGTAATTAATCTTGTAATGACCCGGGGATTTCCTACGAAGGTCATACTTCCAAAAGGAGGACTTTATGAGTGTGATTGTTGAAAAAGATGTCATGGGTGAGACGGTCAAGAGTAGCGCTGTCCTAGTAATCGATATCACCAAAGGAAAGACTTCGCTTGCAGAGTCTCTCGGCCCAACGCTAGGGAAGACGAACGTAGGTGAACGGACGAGATCTGAGGCATGCTGGACTCGTATGACCTTCATTGATCTCCATCAGATGGGGGTATTACCGAATTCGCTGACCGTTTACCTCCCAATGCAAAATACGTTGTTGTGAAAGGCTTCTAGTTTAAGTACTTCTGTTTCCCTTTTAGCCTTCCGAGAGACGTCTTCTCGATGAGGTTCGCCGAATCGCTGAAGAAGAGGGCCTCAAATTTTAGTGCGGAAATCCTGTGAAAAAAAGAGTTTCATCCATTCCTAGCGCAAAGCGCTTAATCGGTTCTCTTCGAGATCTCGGTTACGGCTTTGTTGATGCCGTCGCAGAAATCGTTGATAACGCAATACAAGCTAACGCAAATTTTATACAGGTCAAACTGTTTTTTGACGGGGAAAAGTCACGGCTTGTAGTGCTTGATAACGGCCATGGAATGTCCCCTACGCAGATCCGTGAGGCCATGCGTTTTGGCTCTGGGCGAGCATATATCGACGAGGACTTGGGTAGATTCGGTTTAGGTTTAAAGACAGCGTCTTTAAGTCAGTGCGATGAGCTTGTCGTAGCCTCTCGTCAAGGAAAACAGCGCGCTCGAATTAACTCTTATATGTGGTCGATTGATCATGTGAATTCGACCGACAAGTGGGAGATTATTTCGATCCCTCCGGACAATCTTTCGGCTGAGGTGCTAGATCATCTAGGGCAAACCACGGGGACCGCTGTATGCTGGCACAGATTAGAGCGGTTGCTTGGCTATCGCTGGCCTACTGGTAAGCACGCCGAGCAGGAGTCGGAGCGAATGATAAATGAGCTGATTCTTGGCTTGGGCGGGATTTTTCATCGCTTTTTGTCGGGGGAAATACGCAAGCGCCGCATAGGTATTTTTGTGAACGATCAGCCGGTAGAGCCGTGGGACCCTTTTTGCCGTTCAGAGAAACATACCGAGAAGCTGACACCGTTTTACTTGGCTGTCCCCTTCCTTGGCAGAGTGAACGAGGTATGTTTCCAGCCCTATCTTCTGCCGAACAGCCAGAGTTTTACTTCTACTCGCTCTTTTTTAAGAGCTGGGGGTCTAAAGAAGTGGAACAAGCAGCAGGGTTTTTACATCTATCGTTCCGGGAGACTTTTACAGTCAGGAGGCTGGTCTGGACTGAGAACTGCAGACGAACATACAAAACTAATCCGTATCGCCATCGACATTCCAGAAGGTATGGACGAGGCATTCAAGGTAAACGTATCTAAAATGCGCGTGAGTCTCCCAAGGGAGATACGTAATGAATGCGTAGAAAAATTAGTACCTATTGTGAGAGCTGGCCAAGATAGATATCGCGACGGATCAACACAAACAACGACTGATGGTGCCATCAGTTTAGAGATGCTTCAATTGAGGTTTTTTGAACATCAATATGGCATTAATATTGAGAAATTAGAAAGATTTATTTCTGCTCTCGGAGATGCGATGTCTGCAATCGAAAGGCGTATTCTGCTAAGGGCGTTAAAGAAAATTGAAAGGTGTGGGGAGTCGGTTACGAATTCAAA
>Ga0169931_10009783_pt1 | contig 13777 bp, 13 predicted proteins | sample Kivu_15m_20L_FD_129675 | JGI IMG/M metagenome (GOLD analysis project Ga0169931, IMG submission 129675) | Freshwater microbial communities from Lake Kivu, Western Province, Rwanda to study Microbial Dark Matter (Phase II) - Kivu_15m_20L... | ecosystem: Environmental > Aquatic > Freshwater > Lake...
CGTGTATCTAGGCATTTGGCGCCAAACGGCGACGGCAGGGGCAACGAAATCAACCACTTACGCAACCTCGATCAGCCAGAACCGGGCGCGTGTGCCCTGGAACTGTCAAAGTCGGGTCAGAGCACGAACCGCGCGAGGTCCTCGTCGCCGGCGAGCGTGGCCAGCCTCGCGTCGACGAACGCCGCGTCCACGGTCACCGGCACGCCGCCGCGGCTCGCGGCGTCGAACGACACTTCCTCGAGCAGCTTCTCCATCACGGTGTGCAGCCGGCGCGCGCCGATGTTCTCGGTCCGGTCGTTGACCGAGCAGGCGATCTCGGCGAGCCGGCGCACGCCGTCCGGGCGGAAGTCGAGCCGAACGCCCTCGGTGGCGAGCAGTGCCTGGTACTGCCGGGTCAGGCACGCGTCGGTCCCGGTGAGGATCCGTTCGAAATCGGCCACGGTGAGCGGGTCCATCTCGACGCGGATCGGGAAACGGCCCTGCAGCTCGGGGATCAGGTCGCTCGGCTTGGACAGGTGGAACGCGCCCGAGGCGATGAACAGCACGTGGTCGGTGCGCACGATGCCGTAGCGGGTGTTGACGGTGGTGCCCTCGACCAGCGGCAGCAGGTCCCGCTGCACGCCCTGGCGGGAGACGTCGGCACCGGAGAGCTCGCTGCGCGAGGCGATCTTGTCGATCTCGTCGAGGAACACGATCCCGTTCTGCTCGACGTTGGCGATCGCGCGCAGCTTGACCTCCTCGTCGTTGATCAGCCGGGCGGCCTCCTCGTCGCGAAGCAGCTTCATCGCCTCGGCGATCCGGACCTTGCGCGTGCGCCGCCGGCCGCCCATGCCCTGGAACAGCCCCTGCAGCTGCTGGGTCAGCTCCTCCATCCCGGCGCCGCCGACCATCGGCAGCTCGGGCATCGGCGCGGCGAGCTCGATCTCGATCTCCTTGTCGTCGAGCTCGCCCTCGCGCAGCCGCTTGCGGAACTTCTGACGGGTGCCCGAGTCCGGCGAGCCGCCCGCGGCGCCCGACTCGCCGCCGAAGCCGAAGCCGCCGCGCGGCGGCGGCAGCAGCGCGTCGAGCACGCGCTCCTCGGCCGCGTCGGTGGCGCGGGTGTCGACTTTGCGCATCTCGGCCTCACGCGTCTGCTTGACGCCGATCTCGGCGAGGTCGCGGATGATCGAGTCGACGTCCTTGCCGACGTAACCGACCTCGGTGAACTTCGTGGCCTCGACCTTGATGAACGGCGCCTGCGCGAGCCGGGCGAGGCGGCGCGCGATCTCGGTCTTGCCCACGCCGGTGGGTCCGATCATCAGGATGTTCTTCGGCGTGATCTCGTGCCGCAGCGGCTCGTCGACCTGCCGGCGACGCCAGCGGTTGCGCAGCGCGATCGCCACCGCGCGCTTGGCGCGGTCCTGCCCGACCACGTGCTTGTCGAGCTCGGAGACGATCTCGCGGGGGGTCATCGGGGTCATGCGACCGAGCTTACCGCATCGGCAACGCCACCCGGGACGGCCCGCCGCGGGCGGCCCTGCCCGATACCCGCTCGCGCCCCCGGGCTTCGTTGACGCTGCCCGAATCGCGCTGCTAGGCTCCTCGGGCAGTCCGAATCGCTCCAGGACGATCACGGACGACCCCCAGGGGCGCCGCGGGGCCGACGGAGACTCATGCCCAACGATCACATCATCGAAACCCGGGACGTGTCGATCGAGTTCAACGGGTTCTATGCGGTCAAGGGCGTGTCGCTGCGCGTTGCGCGCGGGGCGATCCACGCGCTGATCGGCCCGAACGGTGCCGGCAAGACCACCTGCTTCAACCTGATCACCAAGTTCCTGCGCCCGAGCGCCGGCACGATCCTGTTCAACGGCCGTGACATCACCGCCGCCAGACCCGCCGACGTCGCCCGCATGGGCATGGTGCGCAGCTTCCAGATCTCGGCCACCTTTCCGCACCTGACGCTGCTCGAGAACGTGCGCATCGCGCTGCAGCGCAAGCTCGGCACCTCCTATCACTTCTGGGCGAGCGAGCGGACGCTGTCGGCGCTGGACGATCGCGCGATGCAGCTGCTCGCCGACGTGGGGCTCGCCGAGTACGCCGCGCTGCCGGCGGTCGAGCTGCCCTACGGGCGCAAGCGGGCGCTCGAGATCGCGACCACGCTCGCGCTCGACCCCGAGATGATGCTGCTCGACGAGCCGACCTCGGGGATGGGTCACGAGGACATCGGCCGGATCTCCGCACTGATCAAGCGGGTGGCGGCCAACCGGACCGTGCTGATGGTCGAGCACAATCTGTCGGTGGTGGCCGACCTGTCGGACACGATCACCGTGCTGTCTCGCGGCGAGGTGCTGACCGAGGGCTCGTACGAGACCGTGTCGAAGGACCCGCAGGTGATCGAAGCCTACATGGGGACCGGACTTGGCTGAGGCGCTGCTCGAGGTCAGCGACCTCCACGGCTGGTACGGCGAGAGCCACGTGCTGCACGGCATGTCGTTCTCGGTGCCGGCGGGCGAGGTGGTTACGCTGCTGGGTCGCAACGGCGCGGGCAAGACCACGACGATGCGCGCGGTGATGGGCATCCTCGCCAAGCGCCAGGGCTCGGTGCGCTACGAGGGCGCCGAGACCTCGGGCATGGCCTCGAACCTGATCGCGCGGCTCGGCATCGCGTACTGCCCCGAGGAGCGTGGCATCTTCTCGAGCCTGAACGTGCGCGAGAACCTGGAGCTGCCCCCGGTGGTGAAGCCGGGCGGCATGACGGTCGACGAGGTCTACCAGCTGTTTCCGCGGCTGCGCGAGCGCGCCTCAAGCCAGGGCACCAAGCTGTCCGGCGGCGAGCAGCAGATGCTTGCGATCGCCCGGATCCTGCGCACCGGAGCGCGCCTGCTGCTGCTGGACGAGCCCACCGAGGGGCTCGCGCCGGTGATCGTCCAGCAGATCGGCCAGATCATCCGCACGCTCAAGCAGAAGGGCTTCACGGTCCTGCTGGTCGAGCAGAACTTCCACTTCGCCGCCACCGTCGCCGACCGCCACTACGTGGTCGAACACGGCAAGGTGATCGACATGATCCCGAACGACCAGGTCAAGGCCAACCTGTCGAAGCTCGAGGCCTACCTCGGCGTCTGACGCGGTGCCCGGCCGCACCACCGCCACCCCACTCACCCCAGGAGACCCCCCATGAGCATTCAGAGAACCGTCCTGCGCACCGCGATCGCCTCGGCGTTCGCGCTGGTGGCGGGCGCGGCGTCGGCCCAGTACACCGACGGCGTGATCCGGATCGGCGTCCTCAACGACCAGTCCGGCCTGTACGCCGACATCACCGGGCAGGGCTCGGTGTGGGCCGCTCGCAAGGCGGTCGAGGACTTCGGCGCCGCGGCCAAGGGCATGAAGGTGGAGATCGTCTTCGCCGACCACCAGAACAAGCCGGACGTCGGCTCGAACATCGCGCGCCAGTGGCTGGACGTCGACCGGGTCGACGCGATCGCGGACGTGCCGACCTCATCGGTGGGCCTGGCGGTCAACCAGATCGTGCGCGAGCGCAACAAGGTCCACCTGAACGCGGGCTCGGCCACCTCCGATCTGACCAACAAGGCCTGCTCGCCGAACACCGTGCACTGGGCGTACGATACGGTGATGCTGTCCAACGGCACCGGTCGGGCGATGGTGAAGACCGGTGGCGACACCTGGTTCTTCCTGACCGCGGACTACGCGTTCGGCCACGCGCTCGAGCGCGACACCGAGGCCGTGGTCCTGGCCAACGGCGGCAAGGTGCTCGGCAAGGTCCGCACGCCGTTCCCGGCGCAGGACTTCTCGTCGTTCCTGCTGCAGGCCCAGGCGTCCAAGGCGAAGGTGATCGGCCTGGCGAACGCCGGCGGCGACACGATCAACTCGATCAAGCAGGCGGCCGAGTTCGGCATCACCCGCGGCGGCCAGAACCTCGCCGGACTGCTGGTGTTCGTCACCGACGTCCACTCGCTGGGCCTTCAGACCGCGCAGGGCCTGGTGCTGACCGAGTCGTTCTACTGGGACATGAACGACGGCACCCGGGCGTTCTCGCGTGAGTTCGCCGCGGCGAACAAGGGCCGCATGCCGTCGATGGTCCAGGCCGGCGTGTATTCGTCGGTGCTGCACTACCTGAAGGCGGTGGAGGCGCTGAAGTCCGACGCCGACGGCGTGAAGGTGGTCGAGCAGATGAAGAAGATGCCGACCGACGACCGTCTGTTCGGCAAGGGCACGGTCCGGGTCGACGGCCGCAAGCTGCACGACGCCTACCTGTTCGAGGTGAAGCGGCCGAACGAGTCCAAGGGCCCGTGGGACTACTACAAGCTGCGCGCGACCATCCCGGCCAACGAGGCGTTCCGCCCGCTGTCGCAGTCGGAGTGCCCGCTGGTCAAGCGCTGACCGTCCGCGGACGCGCGCTCGGGGCCGGCGGCACGCCGCCGGTCCGGGCGCCGCAGGGTCGGCGGCCCGCGGGCCCCGCTCCGCCCCGCCGACCCCAGCCCCGTCCCCGCCGACGCCCCCTCCAGACGCCACCGCGCCATGTTCGAACTGCTCGGCATCCCCCCGCAGGCGTTCTTCGGTCAGCTGCTGCTCGGTCTGATCAACGGCGCGTTCTACGCGATGCTGTCGCTCGGCCTCGCGGTGATCTTCGGCCTGCTCAACGTCATCAACTTCACGCACGGCGCGCAGTACATGATGGGCGCGTTCGGCGCGTGGATGCTGCTCACCTGGCTCGGCATCCCGTTCTGGGCCGCGCTGGTGGTCGTGCCGCTGGCGGTTGGCCTCACCGGCGTGGTGCTCGAGCGTCTGCTGCTGCGCCACCTGTACCACCTGGACCACCTGTACGGTCTGCTGCTGACCTTCGGGCTGGCGCTGATCATCGAGGGGCTGTACCGGCAGCAGTTCGGCTCGTCAGGCCAGCCCTACGCGAACCCGATCCCGGGCGGCACCAACCTCGGCTTCATGTTCCTGCCGTACTACCGCGGCTTCATCGTCGTGTTCTCGCTGCTGGTCTGCCTGGCGACCTGGTACACGATCGAGCGCACCAAGCTCGGGTCGTACCTGCGCGCGGCCACCGAGCGGCCCGACCTGGTGCAGGCGTTCGGCGTCAACGTGCCGCGGATGATCACCCTCACCTACGGCTTCGGCGTCGCGCTCGCGGCGCTGGCCGGCGTGCTCGCCGCGCCGGCCTACCAGGTCAGCCCGCAGATGGGCTCGAACCTGATCATCGTGGTGTTCGCGGTGGTCGTGATCGGCGGCATGGGGTCGATCCTGGGCTCGATCCTCACCGGCTTCGGCCTGGGCGTGATCGAGGGCCTGACCAAGGTGTTCTACCCGGAGGCGTCGAACACCGTGATCTTCGTGATCATGGCCATCGTGCTGATGCTCAAGCCCGCCGGCCTCTTCGGGAAACAGAAATGAACGCGAACGCGCCGGGCGTGCCGCGCACGTCCTCCCCGAACGATGCGCCGCCCGCGCCCTCGGCCGCCGCGCCTGCGAGCCGCACCGGTGCGGTGCTGTTCGCGGTGTTCGTGGTCGCGATGCTGTTCGCGCCGTTCGCCGGGTTCTACCCGGTGTTCCTGATGAAGGTGCTGTGCTTCGCGCTGTTCGCCTGCGCGTTCAACCTGCTGATCGGCTACGTCGGGCTGCTGTCGTTCGGCCACGCGATGTTCTTCGGGTTCGCCGCGTACGTGAGTGCGCACGCGGTCAAGGTATGGGGCTGGACGCCCGAGCTGGGCATCCTCGCCGGCGGCGTGGTCGCTGCGGTGATGGGACTGATCGCCGGTTCGATCGCGATCCGGCGGCAGGGGATCTACTTCGCGATGGTCACGCTCGCGCTCGCGCAGATGGTGTTCTTCGTCTGCCTGCAGGCACCGTTCACCGGCGGCGAGGACGGCATCCAGGCGGTGCCCCGCCGGCCTCTGTTCGGGCTGGTCGATACGAAGAACGACCTCACGATGTACTACCTGGTGCTCGCGATCTTCCTGATCGGGTTCACGACCATCCACCGGACCATCCACTCGCCGTTCGGACAGGTGCTGAAGTCGATCCGCGAGAACGAACCGCGGGCGATCTCGCTCGGCTATTCGGTCGACCGCTACAAGCTGCTCGCGTTCGTGCTGTCGGCCACCCTCGCCGGGGTCGCCGGCGCGACCAAGGCACTGGTGTTCCAGCTCGCCTCGCTCACCGACGTCACCTGGCAGATGTCGGGCGAGGTCGTGCTGATGACGCTGGTCGGCGGCATGGGGACGGTGTTCGGTCCGGTGGTCGGCGCCGCGGTGATCATCTCGATGCAGAACTACCTCGCCGGACTCGGCGAGTGGGTGCTGGTGGTGCAGGGCATGATCTTCGTCGTGGTCGTGATGCTGTTCCGCCGCGGCGTCGTCGGCGAGATCGCCGCCCGGCTCGGGCGCCGCTGAACCGTCGAACCGCCGGCCCGCCGCGAGCGCCCGACGGCGCGAGGACCCCGCGATGACCGACCCGCTCGCCGGCCTGCCGCGCGTCACCTACGCGAACGCCGCCGCCGACTTCTCGGCGTTGCACGCGGTGTTCGACCGCGAACTGCCCGCCTTCGAATCCGAGGCGCTGGGCGGGCGGACGCCGAACCTGATCGGCGGCGCCGACGACGAGCATGGCCGGGCCTGCCCGGTCGCCTCGCCGATCGACCGGCGCACGACGCTCGGCACGCTGATCGCCGCCGACGCCGCCGCGGTGGACCACGCGGTGACCGCCGCCCGGGCGGCCGCACCGGGCTGGCGTGCGCTGCCCTGGCGCGAACGGCTCGACCGCGTGCGGCGCGCCGCCGGGGTGCTCCGTCGCCACCGGCTGGAGTTCGCGATGGCCGCGGTCCTCGAGGTCGGCAAGTCGCGGCTGGAGGCGATGGGCGAGGTCGAGGAGTCGATCGACCTGATCGACTGGTACTGCGATCAGCTCGAGGCTGCCGACGGCTGGGAGCGTCCGCTCGCACCGGGCCCCGGCGGCGAGCACGGCGCGGACCGTCTCCGGCCCTACGGCACCTTCGCGGTGATCTCGCCGTTCAACTATCCGTTCGCGCTCGCGATCGGCATGACCACCGGCGCGCTGCTCGCCGGCAACGGCGTGGTGCTCAAGCCCTCGCCCGGCGCCGCGCTGAGCGCACCGCGGCTCGCCCGGCTGTGGCGCGAGGCCGGCCTGCCCGACGGGGTGTTCAACCTGGTCTGCGGCGACCGCGATACCGGCGAGGCGCTCGCTGCGCACCCGGGCGTCGACGGCATCGCCTTCACCGGATCGCACGAGGTGGGCATGCGGCTCGCTCGCGCCGCGGTCGCCGGCGCGTTCGCGCGTCCGGTGCTCGCCGAGCTCGGCGGCAAGAACGCCGCGTTCGTCTGCGCGAGCGCCGACCTGGACGCGGCCGCGGCCGGCGTCGCACGCTCGGCGTTCGGACTGTCCGGACAGAAGTGCTCGTCCTGTTCGAAGGTCTACGTGCATCGGTCGGTGCGCGACGCGTTCGTCGAGCGGCTGCTCGCGTTCGCGGCGCGGCTCGCGGTGGGCGACCCGCGCGACGCGGGCACGTTCACCGGCCCGGCGATCGGCGCGGCGAGCGCGACCCGCTTCGAGGCGGCGGTCGCGTCGGCCCGCGCGGCGGGCGCGTCGGTACTGACCGGCGGCGTTCGGCTCGATCGGATCGGATCCCGGGTCGGGGGAGCGGCGCTCGCCGCCCACGGCGCGTACCTCGCACCGACGGTGGTCGCCGACGCACCCTGCGACCACGAGGTCAACCGGCGCGAGCTCTTCGTGCCGCTGCTGTCGCTGCAGTCGTTCGATGCGCTCGCCGCGGCGATCGACGATTCGAACCGCACGCCGCTCGGGCTGACCGCGGGCGTGTACGCGGCCGACCCGGCCGAGCTCGCGCTGTTCGACGACCGGATCGAGGCCGGCGTGCTGTACGCGAACCGCGCGAGCGGCGCGACCACCGGCGCGTGGCCCGGCCACCAGACCTTCTGCGGCTGGAAGGGCTCCGGCCTCACCGGCAAGGGCGGGCTGGGCGCGCACTACGCGCAGCAGTTCGCGCGCGAGCAGTGCACCACCCGCGGCACGGCGGTCTGATCCCCCGCATCCGGCGGCCTTCGGACCCACCCGCACCCGACCTCCGGTTCCGCGCGCACCCGGCCTCCGGTTCCGCCCGCACCCGACCTCCGGTTCCGCCCGCACCCGGCCTCCGGACGGCCGGCGACGCGCTCGGCTACCATGCGGGCTGCGCCGCACCCAGCGGCCGCGTGAACCAGGAGAGGGTGACGTGCAGGTCGTGTGCCTCGATCTCGAGGGCGTGCTGGTCCCCGAGATCTGGATCGAGTTCTCCCGGCGCACCGGCATCGCCGAGTTCGCGCGCACCACCCGCGACGAGCCGGACTACGACACGCTGATGCGCTTTCGGATCGACCTGCTCGCCCGGCACGGGCTGCGTCTGGCCGACATCCAGCGGGTGATCGGCGGCATGACACCGATGCCCGGTGCGGTCGACTTCCTCGATCGGCTGCGCGAACGCTTCCAGGTGGTGATCCTGTCCGACACGTTCTACGAGTTCGCCGATCCGCTGATGCGCCAGCTCGGTCGTCCGACGCTGCTGTGCCACCGGCTCGAGGTCGACGCCGAGGGTACGGTGCGCCGGCACCTGCTGCGGATGCCCGACCCGAAGCGCGCGGCAGTGAACGCGCTGCGGGCGCTGAACTTCAAGGTGATCGCCGCCGGCGACTCGTACAACGACACCGCGATGCTCGGCGCGGCGGACGCCGGATTCTTCATCCATCCGCCGGCGTCCATCGTCGCGCAGTTCCCGCAGTTCCCGGTGACGCGAAGCTACGACGAACTCGCCGCACGCATCGACGAGGCGGCCCGCCGGCTCGCCTGAGCGGCCGCGGCGGCGGCCCGCCGCGGGTGGGGTCGAGCGGATGACCCGAGCCCGGCCTCGCGATGCGCAGCCCGCGATCCGCCCGACATCGTCCGGCTGAACGGTGGGCCCCACGCGCGCGACGATCTCGGCGGCACCGTTCGTGGGCACGGTGCTCTCGAACCGCGTTCGTGTCGGTCCAAACCCGATTTCGTGCCCGAGTGAGCCCTCGGTACGGAGCCCCCCGTCGCGGCCGACCGCAGCGAATGCGAGCGCCATGGGATGCTGCGGGGCTGCGGGATGGCGTCGCGTGCGCGATGACGGACCGTCACGGCGGGTCGCCCGCACGCGGACACGGACCCCGCGGGCATCGATGCGACGCGTGCGCCCCGCGCGGCGGGCTCAGCCGAGCGTCTCGACCGAGTGGGTCTGATTGGTGTAGATGCACAGGTCGCCGGCGATCGCCAACGCCTTGCGTACCACCTGCTCGGCCGACAGATCGGTGTTGTCGAGCAGCGCCTTCGCCGCCGCCTGCGCGTACGGCCCGCCGGAGCCGATCGCGATCAGCCCCTGCTCGGGCTCGAGGACGTCGCCGTTGCCGGTGATGACCAGCGAGTGCTGCGTGTCGGCCACCGCCAGCATCGCCTCGAGCCGCCGCAGCATGCGGTCGGTCCGCCAGTCCTTCGCGAGCTCGACCGCCGCGCGCAGCAGGTGGCCCGAGTGCCGATCGAGCTTGGCCTCGAAGCGTTCGAACAGCGTGAACGCGTCGGCGGTGCCGCCGGCGAATCCGGCGAGCACCTTGTCGTGGTGCAGCCGGCGGACCTTGCGGGCGCTCGCCTTGACGACGATGTTGCCGAGCGTGACCTGGCCGTCGCCGCCGAGTGCGACCTGCGCACCGCGGCGCACCGACACGATCGTGGTGCCGTGGAACTGTTCCATCGGGAGTTCGGGGGTTCGGCGGCGGGCCCCCGCGCCGTTCAGTGCCGGCGCAGGCGGATCTCGGCGAGGTCGGGGATGCCCATCACCGCAAGCAGCGCGGCAATCACGTGATTGACGTCGCGAAAGACAAGATACTTGCCGCCGGTGCGCAAGGCAACGATCTCGTTCAGCAGCTCGCCGGCGGCGACGAAGTCCAGCCGGCGCAGGTCACGGCAGTCGATGGTCAGCTCGGCCCGGTCGGCGGCAACGGCCCGCAGCGCCGCGATCAGCTCGCTCGCGCGACCGCCGATCTCGCCGCGCAGCACGATCGCGTCCGGGGCTACCGTGAAGCCCGAATCGGCCGGGGCGGCTGGGGCCGTCCCCTCCCCGGTCGCACCGCCCCCCGGCTCGGCAGCGCGGATCGATGCGGGCATCGGCTCCCAGGGCGGAGGCGACACCTCGTAGGTCACGCAGTAGTCGATCGACAGGTCCTCGAACTCCTGCTGGCGGCCGAGCAGCCGGAACAGATCGAGCTGCAGCAGCCAGCACGCCTCGGTGGGATCGCGGCGACCGGCCTCGAGCGTGCCCGCGACCAGCGCCGACAGCCGGTCGGCACCCACGATCGCGAGCTCTCGCTGCGCCTTGGCGAACGCGAGCAGCACGCGCCGCAGCAGGTCGGCGCCGACCGGGTCGACCGACGTGACCGGCGACGCATCGAGCACCACCGCGCGATTGCGCTGCGCGAAGCGCTGCACCTGCTCGAGCTGCTTGACCACCTGCGCGTCGAGCGCCGGCGGCAGCGGCACCGTCGCCGGGCCGGTGGCCGAGGCGGCACTCGCTGCGTCGGCCCTCGGCGGCGCGAACGCCGGGTCCCACGCCGGGGGCGAGCTCTCGAATCGGGCGCTGTAGTCGATCGCCAGGCTCTCGAACGCGGTCTGGTCGCCGCAGGCCTGGTGCAGGTCGAACAACATCGCCCAGGCCTGCCGCGCCTGGACTCCGGACACGTTCTCCCGGATCGTTTGCGTCAGGATGGTCGCGGCCGCCTCGGCCTGACCATTCGCGTACAACACCGCGGCCTCCTCGAAGGCCGGGGGCAAGATCGAACCCGCCACCTCGAGCGAGCCTGCATCGCCTGACTCGCCGAGAATCACCGAGGTGTCCGGGTCCTTCGCCTGCGGCCGCTCGGCCACGGCCGCAGGGGCCTGGGGCGACGGTGCTACGGCGGCGGCGGCCCCGCTGGACGGCACGTAGACCGTGCCCGCCAGACCGGCCCGCGCCGGCACCGCCCGCGCGCCGGCCATCGGCACCGGCCGCGGCGCGGCGATCATCTGGGATTCGATCTCGTCGATCTTCGCGGCGGTGCGGCGAGCGACCTCGCGCGGGTCCGCCGACCGCCCGCGCGAGGTGGGCAGCGGCCGCGACGGCGGCGTCTCCGTCTCGGACGAGCGTCGCCGCTCGTCCTTAGGGCCGTCCTTCTTGCCGAAGAGGGAGAAGATCACGTCGTGGAATCAAGGAGTTGCGATCGAGTCTAGCATGGGGCCCCGTTGCGCCCGGCGCGATGGCGGCACCGCAGGTCGGCCGGCACGGCCCTGCCGTCGCCGCGTCCCCCGGATCGTGCACCTCTCGGTTGCATCTGCAACCCGATGGCACTCGGCCCAGGCGTCCGCTGCTCGGTCGGCCTGCGGGAACGGGGCCGACCGCCCGGTCAGCGCAGCGGCAGCGACTCGCCGTTCGTGAGCCGGTAGTAGACGCCGAGCGGGTCGTCGCGCAGGACCTCGAAGCGTCCCGCGATCAGGATCGGGTCGAAGGTGACCTTGACCGGCGTCTTCGCGCGCACCTCGACGATGCCCTCCGGGCCCGCGGGTACGCAGAACGCGCAGGTCTGCGAGGTGACCGTGATCAGGAAGTGGCTCTGCCGGTCGCCGGGCTGCAGCGGCAGCATGAACCCGACCAGGCGCACGTCCTGCCGGTTCAGCCGGCTCACCGCGGGCGGGAACTCCGGGACGAACCGGTCCTTGACCCGCACGGTCTTCACCTGCCCGAGCAGGTCCCAGGGAACGGTCCCCGCCACCTGGGGCAGCGGCGGTGACACGCTCGGCGCGCTTGCGGCCGCCCCACCGAACGGCGGCGGCGGGATGCCGCCGGTGATCACGCCGGTGCCCGCCGGCGGTGTACCGGCCTGCGCGGCCCCCGACTGCAGGGGCGTGGGCGAGGGCAGGCCGGGGGCGCCCCGGGGCAGCTGCGTCTGCGCGCCGGCCGCGACCGCCCACGCGAGCACGGCCAGCGCCGCGCAGCGGCGTGCGGCGCACCCCAGGCGCGCGCCGCCCCGGGAACGCCGCACGGGAGCGGGCTGCGCGGGTGCCGGTCGGAGCGGGGGCATCGGCGGGCCTGCTCGACTCAGTGACCGTGCTTCATGCCGCAGTAGCGGCCCACCGCGATGCCCTGGCAGGCCTTGCGCAGCGCCTCGTGGCACGCGGACTCCTTCTGTCCCTGCTCGAGGCAGCGGGCCGCGGACTCGTGCGCCGCGGCGATCGCACGGTGCCTGGCGATGTCCTCCTTGCGGTGCGCCTCATCCGCCTTCGAGGCGGACTGCTGCGCGGCGACGGGGGCGGCGAGCATCAGCAGCACTGCGAAACCGGCCAGCCGCATGGCGAGGTGGGTGAGCGGCGTCGTTCGAGCGGACATCGGCACTCCGTTTCAGTCGTCGGCGAGCGCGCCGGCCAGCGGGGTCTGGGCCGCACGCAACGCCGGCAGGAGCGCGGCCAGCGCACCGAGGGCGACCGCGCCGAGCACATACGCGACCTCCATGGTAACGAAGTCCAGACCGGTCAGCGTCCATTCCCCGCGCGGCGACAGCCATCGGCCGGCAGCCTCGAGCGCCGCGTGCCCGAGCGCGACGCCGACCGCCGCCCCCACCGCGGTGACCGCCACCCCCTCGAGCAGCAGCAGCGCGAACAGCCGACGCGGCGCCGCCCCGAGCAGGCGCATCAGCGCGAGCTCGCGCCGCCGGTCCGACAGCGCCTGCAGCAGCGCGACGAACACCGACAGCCCCGCGGCCACCAGCAGCACCGCGGCGAACGCGCGCACGCCGTCGACGCCGACGCCCACCAGCGAGAACAGCCGCGCGCTCTCGAGCGCCGGCGAGGCGGCCTGCAGCCGGTCGCTCGCGTTGATCGCGCGCGGCAGCGTCGCGGCCGCGAGCGGCGTCGCGTAGCGCACCAGCACCATCGTGACCTCGCGCTCGGCCTCGAGGATCGCGCGCTCCTCGTCGTCGGCGGGGGTGCCTTCGTGGACCTGCCACACCGACTCCAGCGGCGTGAGCACCAGCCGGTCGATCACGCCGCCGGTCGGTGCGAGCACGCCGCTCACCGTGTAGAGGTGGTCGTCGTGGCGCGGGCCGCCGGGCGCGAGGCCGTGCGTGCCGACGAACCGTGCGCCGACCTCCAGCCCGGTCGTGCGGGCCACTCGGCTGCCGACGATCGCCTGCATCGGCTCGCGGAACGCCTCGCCGCGCGCCAGCCGCGCGCCGTGCAGCGCGAGGAATGCGGGCTCGGTACCGACGATGCGGAACCCCTCGACGCTGTCGCCCAGCGACAGCGGGATCGCCTCGCGCACCAGCCGGTTCGACCGCAGCTCGGCGAGCGCCGCATGCGGCACGTTGCCCGGCGGCACGTCCAGGTGGTACACGCCGGCGAGCACGAGCTGCAGCGGCGACCCCTTCGCACCGACCACCAGGTCCACGCCCGCCGCGTCGCGCGTCATGCGCGCCTCGGTCTGCGAGCTCACCAGGGTCGCGGCGGTCATCGTCGCCACCCCGAGCGCGACCAGCATCACGGTGAGCAGCGCGGCCAGCGGCCGATTGCGCAGGTAGGCGAGCAGCAGCCGTGCGGTGCTCATTCGGCAACCTCCTGGACATTGACGTTGCCGAAGCGAGGTGCTGCGGTAGCGATCCGACTTCCGTGCCCCCGCCGTGACTGCCCAGGGCGCTCGTCCTTCGAGGACCCCGATGAGACC